>WNFC01005000.1_pt1 | contig 14812 bp, 10 predicted proteins | sample 5400541 | NCBI WGS metagenome assembly WNFC01 (sample SAMN13153342, study PRJNA577476) | soil metagenome | isolation source: 120 cm saprolite under Douglas fir tree site 2 hole 2 replicate 1 | place: USA:California | collected 2015-04-18
GCGCAGTCCCTCACGCCGTACGCCTGATCCATGGGCTCCTGCAGCACCTCGCCACCTCCGGCCCGGATGTGCTCGAAGGTCGCATCGCAATCCTCGGTGGTGAAGTTGACGCCCCGCAGGAATCCTTTGGCGAGCATCTCCTTCATGACCTGGCGGTCGGCCGTGGATGCGTTCGGGTCGGCAAGCGGCGGCTCGAGGACGATGTTGACGTCCGGCTGGCCCTTGGGCCCGACGGTGGTCCAGCGCATACCCTCGTACTTGACGTCGGCGCGCATCTCGAGCCCGAGGAGATCTCGGTAGAAGGCGAGCGCCTCGTCGTGGTCGTGGACGGCGATGAAGCAGTTGTGGAGTTTCAGGTTGTTCATTCGTCCACCCTAGGACCGTTGCGACGCAATTGCTTCTTCATTTCTGATCGGTTTTGTCATCACCATGATCATGCACGGAGGGATGAATTCGACCGGCGCATGGCTGCGCCCCCGGTAGGCGCTAGGCGACTCGCCGACCAGCTCGGTGAAGCGCGAGCTGAACGAGCCCAGCGACGTACACCCAACCGCGAAGCACGCATCGGTGACGGACATGTCGCCACGCCTGAGCAGCGCTTTGGCCCGCTCGATCCTGCGGGTCATGAGGTAGCTGTACGGGCCCTCGCCGAACGCAGCCTTGAAGCTGCGGGAGAAGTGGCCGGTCGACATGGCGGCCGATCGCGCCAGGGCCGGCACGTCGAGCGGCTGGTCAAACTCGCGATCCATACGGTCCTTCGCCTTGCGCAGCCTGACGACGTCGCGGATGTCCATGAAACCACGTCAATGGTACGCAGGCTGCTCTGTGCGCCTTAGGCGGGCGAGGGATTTGGGTCGCGGGCCATGCGCCAGGCAGCAAGCAACGCGACAAGCGCACCCACGATTGCGACTCCCATAGCACCGGCGATGCCCGCGGTCAGAGCCGAGCCGCCTCGAGACCCTGCCGCGACGGAGACGCCTGCGAGGCCGGTGCCCAACACCAATCCAAGGCGGCCGACGAGAAAGCGTGTCGACATCAAAGTTGCGACCCCATGATCGCCGGATGGTTCCATGGCCATGAGGAGCACGAGGTTGAAGGCGACCCCCATTGCCAATCCTTCGGCGATGGCTCCGAGGAACACCAGCCACAAGGGAATGCCGACGACCGCCGCGGCCACGGTGACCTCCGCTGCCAGCAACACCGAGCAGCTGATCAGAGCCTGGCGCCGGACGCTGACGCGTTCCGCGACCCACTGCTGCCACAAACTGCCGGGGAACCACGAGATGGCGCCTGCTGTGACGGCGGCCCCGGCTACCACAAGCGACGTTCCCCGCACGCTGGTGAGCATCAGGGGCAAGAACGAGTCGGCGGTGAAAAAGCTCATGTTGAGGCCGAAGGAGAGCACCAGCGCGGTCCCAACCAGACCTCGCCGCATCGCCGGCGGAATGAGCAGGTTGACCGCGGGCAACGCCACCGCCAGTCCGCCGAGGGCTGCGACCCAACCCCAACCGCCGATCGACAGTCCCGCCAAGAAGACTGCTGAACCGACCATCAATACGACTGCGGCGCTCAATCCCTGGCGTCTACTGGAGTTCTCAGGCGAAACGCGGCGGACACGTGCAGCCAGCACGCCATATCCGAGGAGAAGTGTTGGGATCGCGACTGCCAGCGCCCACCGCCATCCGACTGTGCTGGCGAGCAGTGCGCCGAAAGGCGGTCCGAGAAGCCCGGTCACCACCCACACGCCGCTCAGCAGCGCCAGCATTTTTGGGCGTAGGTGCGCTGGATAGACGCGAGGAACAATGGCGTAGGCCAACGAGTACATCGCGCCGCCGCCGTATCCCTGGATCAAGCGAGCAACAACCAGGAGAGGCATGGACGGCGCGAGCGCGGCCATCACGGTGCCGACCAGGAAATAGGTGGAGTACCGGAAGAGTGGCCGCGCCGGGCCGTAGCGATCGGCCTCCGCACCACTGGCCGGAATCGAAACGATTCCGGCGAGCATGTATCCGCTAAACACAAGACCGTAGAGCTGGATGCCACCGATGTCGCGGACCGCGCGCGGAAGAACGGTGGCGACGAGAAGGGTCTGCAATCCGGCGGTCATCTCGACCAGGCAGAGCCCGGCGGTCGCCGATAGAAGGCCCGCGCCGACGAGGTCGCGCCATCGCGAGGCGGGTGGTTGGGCGGCGCTATCTACCGGCCGTTCAGAGTAGCTGCGCAATCCTCCGTGCCCTTCTACACAACTTACCTCTCCGTATGGGATTGATCAGATTTCAAGAAGCCGCGCCGGTGATAGGGACCCTAGCATGGGGGTCGTTCGCATCAATACTCAGGGAGGAAATCTCGAATGAAAGCTAAGAGCCGCACCTCGACCAAGAAGAGGTACGAGGGATTCACCGAAGAAGAAAAAGCCGCGATGCAGGACCGGGTCCAAGAGATGAAGGTGGGGGGGCGCCGCGGGCGCGCGGACAAGGCCGACGAGGAGAGCGACTTGCTCGCGAAGATCGCCACGCTGCCGGAAGCCGATCGCGCCTTGGGCAAGCGGCTCCACACCGTCATCAAGGCCAGCGCGCCAGACCTCTCGCCGAAGCTGTGGTACGGCATGCCCGCGTATTACAAGGATGGCAAGGTCCTCTGCCACTTCCAGGCCGCGCAGAAGTTCAAGACGAGGTACGCGACATTGGGCTTCAGCGATGCGGCGCACCTGGACGAGGGCACGATGTGGCCAGTCGCCTTTGCCCTGCCGAAGAAGCTGACCGCCGCCGACGAGGCAAGGATCGCCGCGCTCGTCAAGAAAGCGGCGAGCTAAGGCCGGAGCTCGACCGCTATATTCACTCGCTTTCGTACTCGTCGTGGCGGCGCCACCATAAGCCGGTCTCGTTGCGACCGAATGGCGCGCGGTCGAGCCACGGGTACATGCCCCATATGGCGTCAACTCCGCGCTCGTACGCCGAATAGGTGTGGTAGACGACGCCATCCTCGAGCGCGAATGAGCTCACGCCGGGCCCCTCTTTCCGGTAGGTCTCCCAGTCCGTTCCAACCATCGACGTGAGCGCGGCGATAAAGGGATTCTCCTCTCCCTCTGGCAGCCGCAAGTCCGCAGTGCGGAAGTTGTATTCGACGGCTCCGGCCCGCCACTCCTCGTCAGTGTGCGACACGTGGAAGTCGTAGTTGAAATCACTGCTGAACGAAGACGCCCAGGGAAAGCTCCATCCCATCCGCCGTTTGTATGCCTGCAGTTTCGCTAGAGGAGCCCGCGACACCGCAAAGAGCGTGACGTCGTGATTCGCGAGGTGGACGACGGAGCCGTTGAAGCCGTCCGCGATCGCCGAGCAGGACGGACACCCAGCCGTGTAGTCGGGTCCGAACATGAAGTGATAGATCAGGAGCTGCGAGCGTCCTCTGAATAGGTCGGCGAGGGACGCTTTGCCTTCGTCGGTATCGAACTGGTACTCCTTCGCGATTCGAACCCAGGGCAGCTCCTGCCGCATCCGCGCCAATTCGTCACCGCGGCGCGTCAGCGCCTTCTCAGCCTTGAGCAGCTCCAGCCGGGCCTCAACCCACTCTTCATGTGTTCCAGTCTTGTGATCTGTCATTGCTTTCTCTGCTCCTTCTTAGTCACGACACCCAAGTCTTACGGTAACCGCTGGATGCGGTTTCCTGGTGCGGCCTGAGGATCCGCCCGCGCTGGGCTGACTGCACCCGCCTCCTCGGCGAGCTAATCGCTCTGCCGATGTTGGATTGGCGGCGCTCCACGCAAGACCACGAAGATGGCCACTAGAAACACAGACCACACGATCTCAGCCGCTATCGGCCGCCACAACGCGATGGGAATCGACAGGAGAAACACGAACGTCCCGCCCAGGGTCCGATAAAAACGGAGCCGCACGACCTGTGGCGACAGGTCGCTCCTGACCAGACGCCGTCCATGACTCGCGTACCACCAGGTTGCAGCGAAGAACACGTTGCTCACAGCCAGCGTCAAGGCGTAAATGACCGCGGCCAACGACTCCTGTTGGTTGCGCCCAAGGACCGCCGTCGGAAAGGGGAGGAACGCGATCAGAAGCAGGGATCCAAAATTCAGCGCGATCAGCCGACCGTCGTAGCGCCGGATGTATTTAAAGGTTTCGTGATGGCCATACCAAATCGAGGCGACCGCGGCGAAGCTGATGATGTAACTGAAGTAATTCGGCGCCTGGTCGAGTAATTGCGAGGCCAGTGCGGATGTGCTTGAGGCAGTGGGGACTGATAGCGAAACCACGAGCAATGTCAGCGAGAACGCGAAGACGCCGTCGCTGAGCGCAAGGATGCGCCCAAGGCCGTAAGCCTGCTGGCCCCGCTCGCCCTGTGACATTTCCTCGTCGTCCGACATCGACGCGAGTGTAGGAGCGGCGTCGCGTCCCGTGTCTTCTGGATCGCGCTACAAGCCGTTGGTCATCCGCCTGAGCCCTTCGCACGCTGGAGCTCTGCGATCTGGGCGCGGGCGGCATCGACGAGTTCCGCGTTGGTGTTCGCGTGCCCAGCAAGTCCCCACCCGCCTTCAACTGCTTCGGTGAGGAGCACCCAGGTCCTCGCCGTTAGCGAGGGGTCGCCCGCGGCGGCCGCGACCAGATCTGTGAACTGACGCACCACGGCCAGCTGCTTGTCACGGTTGAGCGCCCCTGTGTTGGTGAGCACCTGAACCCTGACGTAGTTGCCGTCGCCCTCGACGTTCGAGAGCGCGCCATCCGGTAGGCCGTGGATGAACGCCGCGGTGTTCTTCCGGAACATCGGGATGTCCGGAACCTGTTCGATCTTCATCAACGTGGAGGCCAGGTCGCGCGCGAGGGCTTTCGGATTCGCGAACGTACCGCCGGTTGCATAGACGTCGATCATCGGCATTTGTTCTTCTCCTACTATTTGGCGGTCGCGGTCGCGGTCACGTTCGCCGCCGCCTCGATCAACCGCACCACATCGGCCGGATGGGACACCATCGCCAGGTGGCTGGAGCTGACCTCGACCGTGTTCGCACCCATGCGCTTGGCGAACATGCGCTCAGCATCTGGCGGGATCGCCTCGTCGTTGGTCGCAATGAGATACCAGGACGGATGAGATTTCCAGGCGGGCACCCCCATCACGTCCTCAAAGGTGCTCATCGACAGGCCCTGCTGAACCGCGTACATGACCTTCGCCCGGCTCCTCTCGACGTCGGAGGCGAAATGGGTGACGAAGTCTTCCTCGGGCAGCCAGGCGAAAGCCTGCTCGTCGACGATCAGATGGGCCAGCGCCGGCGTCGGAGGGCCTCCACTGAGCAGTCCGCCAAGCGATTCGCCCTTGTCGAGGCCGAAGGCGGCGATGTATACGAGCGCGACAACTTTAGGCGCATCCGTGCCGAGCGCGGTCATGATCTGCCCGCCGTAGGAGTGGCCGGCGACGATTGTCGGACCCGTCTGCCGCCGGAGGACCTGACGCAGGCGCGCGACGTCGGCAGCAAGCGAGGTCTCGGGAAACTGCGGCGCGGTGACTGTAAACCCAGATGCCTGCAACGATTCGATGACGTCGCTCCAGCTCGAACCATCCGCCCAGGCGCCGTGGACCAGTACAACGTTCGGTTTGTCACTCATGGTGAAGATCGTCTGAGCGGAGCCGGCCCCTTCGCATGAGTCAACCGACTCGTTCTTTAATCGCCTAGACGGTCCGCAAACGCGTCGCGTAACTGAGCGCGCGCGGTGATCTCCAGCTTCGGAAATATTCGGTATAGGTGGCCCCCGATCGTCCGCGGTGACAGGAAGAGGCGTTCCGCGATCTGCCGGTTCGACAAACCGCTGGCGGCGAGCTGAGCGATCTGGAGCTCCTGCGCGGTGAGGCGATCGCGGAGATCGGGCGCACGCCGCCCAACCTTCTCTCCGGTAGCGCGCAGCTCCTGTCGCGCTCGCCTGCTCCAGGCGGCGGCGCCCAGCGCATCGAAGAGAGCCACGCTCTCCCTCAGCGGCGACCGTGATTCGGCGCTGCGCCGTCGCCGTCGCAACCAGCGACCGAACGAGAACAGCGTCCTGGCTCGAAGAAACGGATAGCCGCTCAGGTCTTGGGCGAGCGCTGCGGCGAACAAAGGCTCTGCCTGATCGTCCGCGACGAGGAGTGGCCTCGCGCACGCCAGGTTGAAGCGGAGGATCGGCGGCTGTGAACGCATGGAGGTTGCATCGAGGTCCACGATCACATCGGTGAGCCGGCTCGTCTGTCCGCTGCCGGCGGCGGCTTCGACGAGGTCCAGCAAAGCCGGCCAGCGCATGAAGCGGTGGAACGCCGAGCCGGTGTCGTCGAAAACAGGCCACAGGTCTTGGAACGCGTCCTCGTGCCGCCCGTCGCCGATGGCTGCTGCGCCGCGGGCAAGGTGAGCGGTCGCGAGCAGCGGTCCACCCTTCATCGCAAGCATCTCCCGCTCTGGTTCTGCAAGAACTGATTCAATGTCCGGCTCGGTTCCGCGCAACGCCGTCGCCAGAGCGCCCACCAGATCTCCGGTGTGCCCGTACTGAGGCTGCTGCGTGTCCCGCGCAAGACCGGCAGCCTCGTGTGCTGCCGCGGCGGCCGCCGGCCATTCGCCGGTGTGTATCGCCGCCCATGCGTAGTGCACGAGGGCCTGCGTCAGAGGGACTAACCGCACCTGGTGACGGAGACCGTCGATCGCCGAAGCCAGGAACCGGACTCCGGTCGCGAAATCGCCGGCCTTCTCGGCGGCGATCCCCACGTACATGGCTGCGATCGGGTCGGTCATCTCGAGCGGTCGCATCCGCGAGACTCGTTTCAGGATCGTCGGCCCTGTCTGTTCGGGATGGGCGAGGCCCACGACCGCCAGCACCCGCGGGTCATCGTCCGCCATCCCCATGGCCAGAGCGGCTTCGACGAGATACTCGCGGGTCCTGGTTTTCGTACGCGTCCACCAGCACCGATGTGCGATCGGAACCAATGAACGGAGAGCCATGTCAGCGTCGCCGCCGTCGCGCAGCTGTTCGGCGATCGTGACGAAGGTCCTGGCGGCGCCGGACTCGATCCAGACGCTGCCGCTGAGGATTTGACGGAACCACGCAATCCGCGCTAGATCGCGCCCGCCGAGATCGAACGAGGTCGCCTCATCGACCAGCCCCCGAGATCTTTCGACGAGGCCGAGCTCGTAGGCAATCTCGGCGGCGGCCACAAGACGCGATCCCTTGCTTCGCGAGTCCGCCGTCAAGGCCGCTGCCCGCTCGAAGGCCGCGCCTGCAACCGTGACCGCGCCACGCGCGGCGGCCACACGGGCGTGCTGTTCGAGCGCGGAGGCGATGTTCTCGTCGGGTTCGTTGGCAGCCATGGCCCGGTGCCAGAGCTGACGCTCCGGGTCGGCGACGACGTCTGCGAGAGCTCTGTACATCTCAAGAACTTGCGGCGCGGAGGCCGCCTGACGGACGGCCGAGCGGATCAGAGGGTGTCGGAAGCGCACGGCGTCGTCGGCGATCTCGACCAGGTTCGCGTCAACCGCGCGCTGGAGGGATTCAACGCCGGCGCCACTGGATCGCGCGATTTCGTTCAACGACGCTCGGCTGTCGAGCGCTGCAGCGAGGAGGGCCGTCCGAGAGTCCGGCGTAAGGTCGCGCAGCCTGCTTGCGAACGCGCGCTCGAGCCGAGCCGTCAAGGTCGTTGACGGGGGCGAAAGCTGCTCGCCCGATCGCCCCATGCTGCGCGCCAGTTCAACGAGCGCCAGGGGGTTGCCGGACGATTCTGCGAGAACCCTTGCGCGCAAGACCGGATGCAGCTCCGGCGCCGTGCGATCCAGCAAGCGTGCGGCGGCCGATGCGCTCAAGCGCTCGAGATCGAGGGTCGGTAGGCGAGCATCGTCGAGCGCAGTCGAGTGCCCACTCCTCGTCGCGGCTACGAGTGCAACGTGCTCGGCCTCCAGCCGGCGGCCGATGAAAGCAATAACGCTGAGGCTGGCACGGTCAAGCCACTGCGCGTCGTCGACGATCAGAACCAGCGGTACCGAGTCAGCTACGTCGCAGATGAGCTGGAAGGCCGCCACGGCAACGCGGTACGGGTCAGGCTTGAGGTCGAGGCCCAGGCCGAGCGCCGCCGCGAGGATTTGCCGCTGTGGCTCGGGCAGTTGCGTCAGGGCCCCGATGAGCGGCCGCAGGAGTTGGTGCAGGCCCGCAAAAGCGAACTCGGCTTCTGATTCGACTCCGCTCGTGACCAGCGGTCGAGCACCCTGTGCCGCCGCTCGCCGACGCATTCGTTGGAGCAGCACCGACTTTCCGATGCCAGGCTCGCCGCGGACCACAAGAGCTCCCCCGCCGTCGGGAAGACGATCTAACAGGGCGTCCAGGACCGCGGATTCCTGCTCGCGCTCGATCAGCTCGGGGCCGGCGTCGACCAGGGGCATCCCGCCCATCGCGCGAGTATGAGCGTTGCGCGTGCCGGCGAGTACGGGAGTATTCCGGTGTGCGCACGATCGTGTTTGTTGAGGGGGTGACCGACGAGCTGGCCTTGACATTGGCCGCCGGGCGATCGGGACGCGACCTCGAGGCCGAAGGCGTGTCAATCGTTCCGATCAACGGCGCCCACGCCATCAGCCGGTTCTTGCGACGGCTGGCTGCCGAGGAACCGGAAGCCAAGCTCGCCGGTCTTTATGACGAGGGCGAAGAGGAAGTCATCCGTGTGGCGCTGGAGCGGGCGGGCTTCGGTCCAAACCTTGATCGCGGCCAGCTTGAACGGATTGGGTTCTTTGCGTGCATCGCCGACCTGGAGGACGAGCTGATTCGAGCCGCCGGCGAACCCAACCTGTCAAGGCTCATCGAGCTCCAGGGCGATGGGCAGCCGTGGCGTACGTTCCGGAGCCAGCAGGCGTGGCGCGGCCGCGCGATGGATCAACAATTCCGCCGCTTCATCAGGAGCGTGTCGGAGCGCAACAGCCGATACATCCGGGCCATGGTCGAGACGATCGATCCCTCCCGGCTGCCTCGGCCCATACGGCTGCTGCTCGATTACGTTGAGCCCCGACGACCCTGAGTCTTTAGGCCATAAACGGCATCAGCTCCATCGGCATTGTCACAAAGGGCCGCATCATGTCGCGGTCCTCGTGCTCAAGGATGTGACAGTGGTACATGTAGCGGCCGCTGTAGTTCGTGAAGCGGACGGCGATCTCGACCATTTCGTTCGGGTTGACGCGCACGGTGTCCTTTAGTCCGCGCTCGTTGTCGTCGATCGCGTGGTCGAGCTGGTCGTCCGAGTCGCGTTCCAGTGTGACCGCAGCAGTGATCACCAGGTCTTCGATGCCCCCTTTGGCGATCTCGTAGCGAATTGGGCGTCTCGACAGAATCTGAAATGGGTCGAGGTGGACGTGGATCGGGTGGGTGTCGCCGGTCAAGTTTATGAGCTGCCAGACCTCGTACTCGCCGAGCACCGGGAAGAATGTCGTCACGTCCTCGAAGTGCGCCGCAACCGCGCTATACCGCGTTGTCATGCCATCGTGGGTGACGGTCAATAGACCGGTGCTGTCCGAATCCTCTACCGGTGCAAGCTCGCGCATCGTGAGCATGTTCGGCTCGCCTTCGAGCTCGCGCTCAACGAGCGCAATCGCCCGGTGTTTTGCGTCCGCCAGTTCCTCGGCTGAGGGCGCGCTGTAATCGCTCGCAAGTGCGGCCGGGAAGACCCGGCGCTGGGACGAGCCCCGGACCACTCTGAAGCGCATCACCTCGGGATGCGGGAGCAGCCCGGCGAGATCGGCAGCTGTGTCGGCCCCAGTCGCAGGGAACGGTGAGCCGTCGAATGGGGCCTTTGCCGTGTTGAAGAGCGCCAGCTCGCTTCCCGGTGCGAGGTCGGAGAAATCCACCAAAAGGTCGGCGCGTTCGGCCGAAGCGAGCACCAGGCCATCCGAGGGCATGCGGGTTGGGGCGCGGAGCAGCCCGTGGTCCGTTCCGATCTGCGTGATCCGATCGAGCTCGGGATCACCGTTGAGGACCAGGACCAACCGGTAGGTGCGCGCGTTGGAGGCATTGATCACGCGCAGGCGATAGGTGGCCGGCTGCACGTCAAGCGACGGCCAGACCTTGCCGTTGACGACGGTGAATGGTGCGAAAGCCTCCATCACGTCGGGGTCGGTCTTGTGAACAAGGCGGCCTGTCAGCCTGCCCTGTTCGTCGAGGTCGAAATTGCGGTCCTGGATCAACAGCGGTACCTCGAACGGCGGTCCCTCTGGCAGACCCAGCTCGCGCTCGACCTGGTCGCGCACGATCCACAGCCCGGCGAGCCCAGCGTAGATATCGAACCTGGTGATGCCCATGACGTGGTCGTGGTACCAGAGCAACGCTGCACGCTGATCCATTGGGTAGTGGAAGACGGAGGATTGACCGGGGGCGAGGAGATTCTCCGCCCAGCCGTCATAGACGGCCGGGGTCAGGCCACCATGCAGATGCACCACCGCGTGGCCGGTCAGCGCTGACGTGTTCCGGTCTGCAGTTCCACCGCTGAGTCCGGGGACGCACTGTACGGGCACGCCTTGCGCATCTGCGTGCGTTGGGGCCCTGGTCACCACGACCGGTAACGGGCCCTCGAGCTCGTTTCGCCACTCGACGGTGACCGGGCGTCCCCGTTCGGCCTCGATCGTCGGGCCGGGGACCATCCCCTCGTAGCCCCAAATCTTCGATACCGGCAAGTCGCGGTGGAAGCGGTGCTCGCCCATCCGCATATGCACAACGAGATTGCCGTGGCGCTCCACCGCGATCAGTCGCTGCGGAAGAGGCAGACCATCGATGAACGGCGTGAGCTGCGGAGCCAGCGCTCGTGTCATGGATCTGATTGTGGCGACCGACGGCGGCCGCCGGGGACCGGGACCCGGCAGTGACCGGCTACCCGAGTCGTCGAAGGCACGGTTGCGATGGCCCAGTCACCGCCGGCGCCGCAGGAGGCTCCACACGATGAGGACGATGAGAAACACCCCAACCGCGGCCCACTCCCACCATGGATACGACCCTACGGGCTCATTCGGGTAAAGGTTCCCTTTGAGAAACAGCAAGGCAATCACTTAGCGAAATTAAGTTATTCGATTGACACCGGACCAGGTGGCCGTTACGGTGGCGCTGGCATCGAGCCAAGCTGGGAAGGAGGGCCACGTGCGGCGTCGCATCGGGGTATCGATCATGCTCGCGACCCTTGCCTGGGCCGGCTTCCCTGGCGGTTTTGGCGCCTTCGCCGAAACGTCGGCGCCGGCAGCGCCGGCCAATGTGTCCGCACACGCCGGCACGCTTTCTGCCGTCGTGCAGTGGACCCCGACGGGCTCGCTCGCGACGAGCTACACGGTCACGTCGAACCCTCGTGGCGTCACGGCCTCGGTCGATGGCGGCGCCACCAGCGCGACGATCACCGGCCTTGCTTTCGCGACCAGCTACACCTTCACCGTTGCGGGCGCCAACTCATCGGGCACGGGCCCCTCCTCCGCTGCCTCCAACGCAATCACCCCGATCGCCCCCGGAGGCCCCTATCACCAAGGGGCACCTCGTGTGCTCGTTGACAGCGACCTGATCGCGGGGCAGCCGCAGCCCTTCAACGTCGGACAGGACCGCGTCCACGCGCCTGGGCTGTCGGCGGTGGTCCTGAACGTAACGGCGAGTCAGGCGACCGCGGCCACGGGCGTTCAGGTCGTCGTCAGGGATCAGGTTGCGCAAACCGTCTCGGTCGCTCCCGGTCAGGTGGAGTCGAGCCTCGTAGTGGTTTCAGTAGCTCAGCAGATGAATCCCGCCTCGCTCCAACTGACCGCGGGACAAGCGCATGTCGAGGTCGATTTCGTCGGCTACTTCAGCGACGAGCGGACGGTACGCGATCAGAGCGGGCTGCTTCAGATGATTCGCACGACGACGGTCCTAGACGCGACCGTCCCCGCCGGCTCCGCGAGCGACGTCCCGATGCTCGGTCAGGGCGACGTGCCGCATGCCGGTGTGGCAGGCGTACTAGTCAACGTGATGGCGATCAATCCAGCGGCGGCCGGCTCGGTGTCGCTCCTGCCCCAGGGTACGGGGGACCCAGGCACGACCACACTGGGGTTTGCCGCCGGGCAGACGACGGCTAACCGCGCGATTGTTCCCCTCCCAGCGAATGGGACCATCACGTTGCTCGAGCGCGACGCGGCGGCCGAGGTTCGAGTCGACGTGCTCGGCTGGTTCAGCGACGGCACGGACCGTGAAGCGGTCGGCGCCCTGTACACCCGCACGACTCCCACCCGTGAGGTAGACACGGCTGCACAGGGCGGTCCGGTGCCGGCCGGCACTACGGTGACCTTTCCGGTCTGGGGGCAGGCCGGGGCCCCGGACGGCTCCGCCCCAGGCCCGACGACGAGCGCCATGGTCCAAATCACCGTCACGTCACCGGCCGGAGCCGGCTCGATCGTCATCTCGGGCACTTCGATGATCGACTTCGCGGCCGGTCAGACCGTAGCCGGCACAGCCCTAGTCCAGGTGGCGATGCCCGCCGGCTCGGCGTCGTTCACGGTGATCGGCGCCGCCACCAACGTGACTGTCGACCTCGTCGCCTATTTCTCCGGTGATCTGATAATGCCTGGGAGCACAAAGGTCCTCACGGCGGCTCAACTGGCCGGGATCACAAACCTCGGCGCCAACTCGATCACTTTCGCGCCGGGCGTGCAGGTCAGCCCTCCGGTCCGCCTGAACGACGTGATCAACGCGGGATCCAGCGCCGCCACTCCGAGTGGGCTGCTCCGCCGGGTGCTTTCGATCTCGACCGGCGCTGACGGATCAACAATCCTCGGAACCAGGACGGCGAGCATCTCAGAAGCGCTGACCACGTTCTTCCTGGACTGGACCCTGCCGCCGATCGCCGGCGCCTTTGGCATGAGTCACGGCGGGGCGACGCGGACGATCGCCTCCGCGGCTCCGCGGAACGCGAACCCGTTGCCACCGCCGCCGGGTACCTCGATCGATCCCCACTGGCCAGCCTTCGGCATCGCCAAGCCGCCGCAGGGTCTGCTGCTCGACCTATCCACCGACAACCCCGGCCTGAAGTCCGGAAGCGAGATCGACGTGAACGACCTGGAGGACCAGGCCCGAATAAACCTCGTAACCAACCTTGGTCGCAGCGGCAAATTCACGATGCAGGTGGGGTTCGGCGTCGGTTTGCGAGCGTCAATCGACATCCAGCTTTTGGCTCAGGTCAACCTGCTCGACCGAAAGAATCTCCTCGACACCTTCTTTCCCGTCGGTCCGCCGATCTTCATCTGGATTGGGTTTTTCATTTTCGAGTTTGAACCCGGCATCGACGCGAGCCTGGAATTCAAAGTGTCGCTGGCCGGAGGCGCCATCTTGCACGTTGGCCTGGACCGTTACGTCGAGATTTCGGGCGGCTACGACGGCAAGAACTTCTTCGTCGATCCCGTCACCAACAAGGACTATCTGACGCCCCAGCAAGAGTTCAACTGGCGTCCGTCTATCCAGCTCGCGTTCGAGCTCGACCTCCACATAGATCCCGCGATCGCCTTTTACGGAGGCGTCGCGAAGATCGCCGGCGATGCTGTGGGTTTCGCCCGATTCACCGTCGACCCCACTGCGCCTCACTGGTGGGACGTCACGCTCGGCATGTGCCGGGCGTTTGAATTCAAGCTGAACCTGATCTTCCTCACCGCGGACGTCACGACTCCGCCCGTGTGTCTGACACTGACGGCCTTCGAGGCGCCGGGCCGCTTCCTGCCCATCACGATCACCCCTTCCGCGGCGACGGTCGCGCGTTCGGGAACACAGCATTTCCATGCGAGTATTCCCCTCAGCGTCGACGGCGTCAGCTGGACGGTCCAGGAGCCGGGCGGGGGAACTCTATCGAACGTGACACAGTTCGACGTCGACTACATGGCTCCGGCGAAAGCTGGGAAGTACCACCTGCTGGCGGCGTCACTCGACGATCCCACGTCGACCGCGCAGGCCGAGATCACGGTGCCCCTCGTCGCTCCCAGCCCACCCTCCGGCGTCCTTGCCGGCCTGACTGGACCTACGTCGCTGAACGTGACTTGGAACCCACCCGTGGACGACGGCGGCGCGGCGCTCACTGGCTACCAGGTCACAAGCTCGCCCGCCGGCATCGTGGTCGGAGTTGGCGCGACCACCCAGGTGGCATCCTTCACAGGTTTGACCCCGGGCACGCTATACACCTTCACCGTAACCGCGACCAATTCGGCAGGACTGACGAGCGCGCCGTCGGCCCCATCGCCTCCGATCCAGCTTCCGCTGGCAGGTCCGATGTCGGTGACCCCGACCGCGATCAGCTTCGGAACAGTAGCGCTGGGGCAGTCCGCCTCTCCTCAGACGGTGCTCGTCACTGCGGGTGCCAAGCCGCTGGTCATCTCCAAGGTGGCGCTTGCCGGCACGCGGCCGGGTGACTTTGCGATCCAGTCGGACCGTTGTTCGGGCCAAACAATCCAACCCGGAGGCTCATGCATTTTCGCCGTTGCGTATACACCGACGATCCAGGCCTCGGTCAGCGCGTCGGCGATGATGGAGACCACCGATGGAGGTAAAACCTGGGCGCGTCTGACTACGCCCGCTGACGTCCGGGTCGAGACCGGCTTCGGGGTCCAGACCGCTTTCCGCTTTGTCGATGCAACACATGGTTTTGCGCTTGCCTGTCGTCCCGTCCAGCCTTCACCGACGTGTCAACAGCTGGTGATCTCTACGTTTGACGGCGGGCAGACCTGGACCGACCTGCCCCTTTTGCCCAGCCACTTTTCCCCGAGTTCTCTCTGGTTTACCGATCTAACTCATGGATGGGTGATCGGCGGGCTCGACTCCGGGTTTGTCGGTATCTTCGC
>WNFC01004759.1_pt1 | contig 14809 bp, 12 predicted proteins | sample 5400541 | NCBI WGS metagenome assembly WNFC01 (sample SAMN13153342, study PRJNA577476) | soil metagenome | isolation source: 120 cm saprolite under Douglas fir tree site 2 hole 2 replicate 1 | place: USA:California | collected 2015-04-18
AGACGTTCTGACTGAGCAGGTTGATATAGTTGTCGAGCGAGGGGGGAAAGACGAACCAGGGATTGGTCGCCGCCGCGATCTCGCCGCTCGATTTGAGCGAGGTGATGAACATGTAGATCGGTGGCGTCAGGAAGAAGATGACGAAGATGACGAGGAAGATATAGGACCAGATCAGGGCCTTGCGGCGCGTGCGCGAGATGCTGCCGAGCCGCGCGGCCGGAGCGCGACCGGCGGTGGTTTCTGCGGTGGCTGCCATCTTTAAGCCTCGTTCCCGCGCTTGCGCACGCCGCGCAGAATGAAGATCGCGGCAATGCCGAGGATGGGGAACATGAAGAGCGACACCGAGGCGCCGAGCGGGATGTCGTTGCCCTGAATGCCGAGGTTGAACGCCCATGTCGCGAAGACATGGGTCTGATCGACTGGTCCGCCATTGGTCAGGATTCGGACGATGTCGAAATTCGCGAAGGTGACGATCAGCGAGAAGAGCACGGTGATCGAGATGATGTTCCGCATCATCGGCAGGGTGACGTACCACAGGCGCTGCCACCAGCTGGCGCCGTCGATCGCCGCCGCCTCGTAAAGCTGCTCAGGCACCGATTTCAGCGCCGCCAGATACATGATCATGAAGAACGGCGCGCCGTACCAGACATTGACCAGTATGACGGAAAATTTTGCCCAACTCGCGCTGCTCAACCAGGGGATGCGTTCGAAACCGAGATGCTGCAGGAGATAGTTGAGGGCGCTGTAGTCGGGGTCGAACAGCCAGAACCAGGTGACGGTGCTGATCGCGGTCGGGATGACCCAGGGAACCATCAGCATGCCGCGCCATTTGCGCTGGCCCTTGGCCGGCAAATTGTGCACGAAATTGGCGACGAAGAAACCGATCAGCGCCTTGAAGAAGACGGCGCTGATGGCGAAGATGCAGGATTGCCGCACCACCATCCAGAACGTCGAGCGTTTGAATAGGAAGGTGAAGTTGTCGAAGCCGACGAAGCGCACCATCGACTTGTTGAGCGTCGCGAGATGGATCGAATAGAAGGCCGGATAGATCACCAGCGCCGCGATCAGCACGATCAACGGCAGCGCCATGAGAAAGGCAACCATCGATCGCCGACGCGCAAACTTGCGCATCGTCAGCCGCTTCCCCACGGCGGGCGCGCTCATTCCGCGGATTGCGGTATCAGCCATCAACCCATCTCCCTTTCACGCGACGCCAGCCCTTTGAGGCCGGGGCCGTCGCGGCCGGCCCCCTGTTCAGATCGGGCTTATCCGGCAGAGAGATGCTGACCGCGAGGGGACAGCATCTCTCCGCCGAGATTGCCCGAACCGTTTTATGTCCGCATGAACCCTTCAAGCTCGGAGGAGGCCCAATCGATCGCCTTGTCGATCGACAGCCCTTCCTGGGTAACCTTGGCGATCATCTTCGGCATCGTCGCCTGGATGTAGATCTGAGTGGCGATCTTCGGCGGCGCCGGCGCGGCGGCGAGCGACACGATCTGATCACCGCGCGGCGGGTAGTTGTAGACCGTTCCCTTCGGTGGGCCGACTTCTTCCCAGGTCTTGAAGTCGAGGAGCTTTTGGAAGGCGGGCAGATCGTAACCGCTGCTCGCCGCGACTAGCTGCTCGACCGACGAGCGTTGCGAGATATAGGTGATCAGGCTCTTGGCCGCCGATTTGTTGGTCGAGAAATTCCAGGTTCCCAGGAAGAAGGGCTGGCCGGGCGCGTAGCGTCCTTTCGGGCCCTTCGGCGTCGCAAAGGTCCAGCACTGCTCGCCGACCTTGGGGTTATCGCGCACCGCGACCGCCCAGGCCGATGGCGGGTTGAAGATGAGCGCGCTCTTACCGGCGATCAGGATCTTGTTGTTGGACGCATCGTCATAGGCGTAGGTGTCGACCGGCAGGAAGGGAGCGAGCCGTTTGTACCACTCGAGAACCTGCTTCACGGTATCGGACTTCACCGTGATATTGCCTTCCTGATCGACCAGCGTCGCGCCGTAACTGGCGAACACCGCACCGACCGCGTCAACCGTATCGCTGGTCTGGCCGAGCCCGATGCCGAAAGGATAGCCAGCCTTGTGGCATTTCTCGGCGGCGACAAGGAAGGTGTCCCAATTCCATTTATCGGCGAGCTCCTTGTCGGGCGGGGCGCCTGCTGGATACATCTTGGTAATGTCCAGCCCAACATGTTCCTTGAACAAATCGATGCGCGCGCAGGGCGGCTTGATCTGGCTGCCTGTGGTCGAGGGTACGGCGACCCAGTGGCCGTTTAGCTTGCCGAGATATTCGACGGCGTCGCTGACCTTGCCATTATCGGCGATCAGCTTCTGCATGATGTCATCGACGGGCTCGAGGCTGTCCGACTTGTCGAGCGCCTGCCAGGAGCGCATCTGCAGAACGTCGTGGCCCGAGCGCGCCTGCTGCTCGGCGGCGGCGGTCAGGATGTCCTTGTCACCTTGCGAGGTGATGTAGTCGATGCTGATCTCGACCTTTTCCTTCGCTGCCCATTCATTGCACAGCTTGGTCAAGGTGTCGTTGGCGCCGGGGACCCAATGGTCCCAGAAGCCGACGTTCAGCTTGCCGGCCGCATAGGCGCCTCGCACATAGGGCGCGGCGATCAGCGCACTAGTGGCGAGGGCGGTTTGGCCGAGAAATTTACGACGTGATAGAGCCGATCTGGTCATCGACGCGTCCTCCCTTTTGGCTGTTCAGAGCTGGTGTTCCAATTTCCCCGGCATCGGCTTGCTGCGCTCGTGAGCAGCCACCCGAGGAGTACAGAACCCTTGTTATTTTCAAGAGGATATCTCTGCTGGCGGGTTGGGGTCTAGAGGAATGTTCCGGCGGAGGGGGATTTTGACGAAGACCGCTCGCCGATCGCACCTTTCCCATTCCCTTGGGCGATGATTGATGGTTCGATCGCGCCACGTTGGCACCTTGGAGGGGGAAAATGCAGGCACGAGACGTCAGGAACGCCGCCGATGCCCGTCGCATCGTCGAGGCGCGCGGCCTCAGTCACGTAAAGCTCGGATTGGTCGACATCGATGGCGTGATGCGCGGCAAATACGTCTCGAAGGACAAGTTCTTCTCGGCACTCGAAAGCGGCTTCGGCTTCTGCGACGTCGTGCTGGGCTGGGATTCCAACGATCAGCTCGTCGACAACCTCGCCTATACAGGGTGGCATACGGCCTATCCGGACGCGCCGGCGCGCATCGTGCCGGAGAGCTGCCGCGAGATCCCGTTCGAGAAGGAGACGCTGTTCTTTCTCGCCGAATTCGCACCGCCCGCCGAGAGCCTGTGCCCGCGCGGCTTGTTGCGCCGCATCATCGAACGCGCCCGTGCCATGGGATTCGAGCCCTATAGCGCGCTCGAATACGAGTTCTTCGTCTTCGAGGAGACACCGCATTCGGTGCGCGAGAAGAACTATCGCAATCTCAAGCCGATCTCGCCCGGCTTCTTCGGCTATTCGATCCTGCGCAACTCGGTGTTCGCCGATTTCTACAACGAGTTGCTGGCGATGTGCGAGGCGATGGACATGCCGATCGAGGGGCTCCACACCGAGACCGGCGCCGGCGTCCTCGAGGCGGCGATCGCGGTCGACAGCTCGCTCAACTCCGCCGATAAGGCGGCGCTGTTCAAGACCTTCACCAAGGTGCTGGCGCAGCGCCGCGGCTGGATGGCGACCTTCATGGCCAAATGGTCGAAGGACTGGCCGGGACAGAGCGGGCATCTCCATCTGTCGCTCAAGGACAAGAAGGGCAAGGGGGCGTTCCACGACCCCAAGGCGCCGCACGGCATGAGCCAGACGATGCGCCATTTTCTCGCCGGTCAGCAGGCGCTGATGCCGCAAGTCCTGGCGATGATCTCGCCGACGGTGAATTCCTATACCCGGCTCATTCCCGGCTTCTGGGCGCCGACGCACGCGACCTGGGGCGTCGAGAATCGGACCTGCGCCTTGCGTGTCATTCCCGGCTCGGCGAAGTCGCAGCGCATCGAGTACCGCATCGGCGCCGCCGACGGGAACCCCTATCTGGTAATCGCCGCCGCGCTTGGTGCCGGCCTCTGGGGCATCGAGAACAAGCTCGAGCCGACCGCGCCGATCGAAGGCAACTCCTATGCCGTGAAGCACCCGGACAAGCTCGGCCTGCCGGCGACGCTATGGGACGCAGCACAGCGTCTGAAGGCTTCCAAGGCCGCCCGCGCGCTGTTCGGCGATGCCTTCGTCGAGCATTACGCGGCGACGCGCGAATGGGAGGAGCGCGAGAACCGCAAGCACATCTCGGATTGGCAGTTGCAGCGCTATTTCGAGATCATCTGAGAGCGGCAACTCGCCGTTCGCGGAATTCTGGCATCGAGGGAGCGATGTGCGGAAAATCTCTTGCCGCTGCTGTCGGCATGACTCTGATCCTCGGCGCCGCGACGGCGGCTGCCGAGACCTACAATCCGCGGGCCGACCTGATGCGGCGCTATCCGGAGATGGCGGCTTTGCGCAAGGAGGCGCGGCCGCAGCTCGCCGAGCTGCAACGGCTGCTCTCCGCCGCCGAGGCGGCGGGCAAGGACGCCTCCTGCGGGCGCCAGGCTATGACCGAGCTGCAATGGCGGCTGGGCTATACGAACGACGTCGCGGCGGCGCGCGCGCTCTTGACGAAGACGCAGGCGATCGCCGCCGCTCCACATCCGCCGAGCGCGCTCGTGCAGGATGACGAAGGCAGCTACGGCGCCTGCGTCGAGCCATGGTTCTACAAGGTCGATTTCTCGTCCGAGCAGCTGCTCGACACCAATGGCTGGCCCGGCAAGCTGCCGCCGCGCTTCCTCGATCGCATCAATGATCCCGATCGGCTGCGCGCCTATCTCGATAGCATCCTGATCTCCGACATCGCCGCCCAGGGCATCGATCGCCGCAAGGAGCTGAACGAAGGCGCCGCCACCATCGTGCGCGTCATCGTTCGCGATCTACCGCGCGAATACGGGCTGCATCCCGGCCTGAAGCCCGCGCTGATGTCGTTCATCGCGGAATGGCAGGACCCGGAAACCGGCTTCTTCGGCGCCTGGTACCGGACCGGCGACCGCATCGTGAAGACGGCCGATCTCAGCCTGACCTTTCACCTCGCGAGCTATCTCGACGGCGCCATCGGCTACTGGGAAAAGCTGACCGATACGTTGCTGCGCATCAAGAACGATACCTACCCGAATGGCTGGCTCGACAGCGACGGAATGACCAATCACAACAACTACGACGTCGCCGCCCTGTTCAAATGGGGATGGCAGCAGATGCGACCGGACCAGCGCGCCAGCGCCAGCGCCGAGATCGCCGCGATGCTCGACTGGTCCCTCAGCAAGTCGATTTTGCCCGACGGCACGGTGCAGCCCACCGAAAGCGGCGATTCGGTGCCGGACAATTATTACTTTGCCGCTGCCTTCCTCGACACGATCGGGTATTTCGATCCCGCCAAGCGCTTCTGGACTGACAAGACATTGTCCGACGGCAGTCAGCTGCGCGAGCAGCTGAAACGGCGCATCGAAACCTTCGATCCCTCCAACCCGTTGGTGCCGGCAGCGCTGCGACGACTGCGCTAATGCTGGGCATTGCCTGTCGCGATTCCAGTAGAGGTTGTTCCTTTGCTATAGAGGGGGCAATTCCGGGACTGGCTATGCAAGCATGTACCCCGGGCATCTCCCCGGTTTTTCACGGCAGCCATTAGCGAAGCATTAAGCAGCCTCAGGTAAACGTTGCTGCAAGGGTCCGACACTCCTGTCGGATACTGCAGTGCAACAAAGCCACGGGGAACGCTACATGCTGCGCAAATTCATGACGATCGCCTTCGCGATCCTCGCCTTGGCGGGGACAGGTCTCACCGCCCTGGCGGCTGGCAATGGAACCGCCGACGAGGCGAAGGCCATGGTCGATCGGGCCGTGAAACTGCTGACCGCCGACGGCAAGGACAAGGCCTTCCAGGCCTTCGACGATCAATCCGGCTCGTTCGTCGACCGCGATCTTTACGTTTTCGTCCTCGATCTCACCGGGACGACCGTTGCGCACGGTGTCAACAAGGCGTTGATCGGCAAGTCGCTCCTCAACTTGAAGGACGCCGACGGCAAGGCTTTCATCCAGGAGATGATCGAGCTCGCCAAGAAGGATGGCGAGGGTTGGGTCGATTACAAATGGGCGAACCCGACGTCCAAGAAGGTCGAAGGCAAGTCGAGCTTCGTCAAAAAGGTCGGCGACGTGATTGTCGGAGTCGGCATCTACAAGGGTTGAACGCAGCTCACCAGTCGGGAGGCATGCTGACATCGCCTCCCGGCTGACGAGGACGACCCATCCTATCCGTGCGGGGAGCGGCATGTTCGGTTCCATGATTTCTCGACTCAACGATACGCGCATCTCGGTGAAGCTGTTCATCGCGCCGGCGCTGATCACCGTCTTCATGCTCGGCATGTCGGGGATTGCTGAATATGGCTCGCGGCAGCAGAGCCGTGCCCTCGACCAGGTCGTCAACGTCGCCTTCGCCAAAGACGAGCTCGGCGTCACGGCGCGCAGCGAGATGCGAGCCGCCCACGTCAATTTGTTCCGGCTGATCAGTTGGCAGGCCAACAGCAGCGAGGCGGGCAAGGCGGCTGAAAGCACGAAAGCTATCGATCAGGGTCTGACGAAGGCTGCCACGGTGCTTGAACTGCTCAGCACATCGTTCACCCTCTCCGACGAGGAGAAGGCGAAGGTCGACGCGGTGCGCGCCGCCCTGAAGGACTATCGCGAGTCGACCAAGAGCGTCATTGAAATGGCAGCGGTGGACTCGGCGACCGCGCTCCTCTTCATGATGGACGCGGAACAGAAATTCACGGCGCTCGAGAAGAGCATCGTCGCCCTCCACGAACTGGAAAAGCGCCTCAGCCGTGAGACAGTCGACGCTGCCGGCGTGTTGGTGGACGAGACCAAGCTCGGGTTTTTCGTACTGCTGATCTGCGCCCTGCTTCTCGCCGGATTAGTCACCGTCGTGATCTCTCGCATGATCGCCCGCCCGATTGCCGAGATGACCGGTGTGATGACCGCGCTCTCTGCCGGCGACAAGTCGATCGCCGTGCCACAGACGGCGCGCACGGACGAGATCGGACACATGGCAAAGGCGGTTCTCGTCTTCAAGGAGAACATGGTCCGCGCCGACGCGATGAGCGTCGAGCAGGCGCGCGAGCGGGAGGCGAAGGAGGCGCGTGCCCGGCGATTGGAGGCCAGCGCCCAGCATTTCGACCAGAGTGTCGGCGGCGTGGTCGGCGCGGTCTCCGCCGCGACGATGAAGCTCCAGTCCTCCGCCCAGTCGATGTCGGCCACGGCCGGTCAGACTAACCGCCAGGCGCTCGCCGTCGCGAACGCTTCGGAGGAAGCGACGACCAGCGTGCACACCGTCGCCTCCGCCGCCGAGCAGCTGTCTGGCTCGGTCACCGAGATCGGCCGCCAGGTCAATCAATCGAGCCGGATCGCGCAGCAGGCCGTCGCCGATGTCGAGCGCACCAACGTCACCATGCAGGAGCTCGCCGAGACGGCGCGGCGGATCGGCGACGTCGTCAAGCTGATCAACGACATCGCCTCGCAGACCAACCTCCTGGCGCTCAATGCGACGATCGAAGCGGCGCGGGCTGGCGCGGCGGGCAAGGGCTTCGCCGTTGTCGCCTCGGAGGTGAAGTCGCTCGCCAACCAGACCGCCAAGGCGACCGAGGAGATCGCGGCGCAGGTCGCGGCGATTCAGGGCTCGACCCAGGACTCCGTCACCGCGATCGCGGGAATCGGCGAGACCATCCGGCGCGTCAGCGAGATCGCCACGACGATTGCCTCGGCCGTCGAGGAGCAGGATGCCTCGACGCAAGAGATCGCCAGCAATGTTCAACAGGCGGCAGCCGGCACGCAGGAAGTCTCGGCCAATATCGCCGATGTCACCAAGGCGGCGAACGAGACCGGCGAGGCCGCCGAGCAGGTGCTGTCGGCGGCGCGCGAGATGGCGCAGCAGACGGAAGCGCTCCGCGGCGAGGTCGAACGGTTCCTCGCCGACGTCAAGGCCGCCTGAGGGCGCGACCCGGAGATCGCTCGCGGTCCTTCGGAGGCGAGAGGCGCATTGCCCTGCGCACAGAATCACCTTAAATAGCTGACGTCGTCCGGCTGACGAAGCCGGACGGCAAACGTTCTCGGGGCGGGGTGGAAGTCCCCACCGGCGGTGATGGCGAGAAATCGCCTAAGCCCGCGAGCGCTCGCCGTCTTGTCGGCGAGGTCAGCAGATTCGGTGCGATGCCGAAGCCGACGGTCACAGTCCGGATGGAAGAGAGCGGGATGTCGCTTGCCGACGATGCGCGCGCTTCGCCGGCGAGAGCCCGTGCGCCCTGATTCTGGTCCTGAAGCTGTTTGGAGAGAACCATGAATCAGCGCTTGCATACCACGATCGATGACTCTACCGCGGCCCATCCGGATCGTCCGCCGGGCCGCGTCGCCTTCGTCCAATCCTGCTGGCACAAGGATATCGTCGATCAGTGTCGCGATTCCTTCCTCGCGGAGGTCGCTCGTCTCGGCATCGCCCGCCGCGACATCGATCTCTTCGAGGTGCCGGGCGGGTTCGAGATCCCGCTTCAGGCGCAGATACTCGCCAAGAGCGGGCGCTACGCCGCCATCGTCGCGTCCGGTTTCATCGTCGATGGCGGCATCTACCGGCACGAATTCGTCGCCGATACGGTGATCGCCGCGCTGATGCGCGTCCAGCTTGCGACCGAGGTGCCGGTCATCTCGGCCGTGCTGACGCCGCAGCGTTTTCACGAGCATGACGAGCATCGGACGTTCTTTCGCGAGCACTTCGTCGTCAAGGGTGCGGAAGCCGCTGGCGCCTGCGTGCGGACGATCGACAACATGAACCGCTTGAAGAAGCTCGGCGCTTCGGCGTAAGCACTCTGGAGGGGCAGGGTGCGCTCCTGCGTCCTGCCCTTCCGCCTGTTGTTATCCGAGCTCCGAAAGCGATCCATGATCAACATGTTGAAGACGATCTCGCCGGCCGATAACCGCATCTATGTCGAGCGGCCGCTGGCGACGAGCAGCGAGATCGAGCGGGCGCTTTCCGCCGCGCGGCAGGCGCAGGCGATGTGGAAGCACGTGACGGTCGGCGAACGGGTTTCCATCGTCGAGCGTTTCGTTGCCGCCTTCGAGGCGAAATCGGCGGGCATCGCCGAGGAGATCTCGTGGCAGATGGGGCGGCCGATCAAGTACAGCCCGGGCGAGGTGAGGGGCCTCGCCGAACGGGCGCGCTACATGGCCGGTATTGCAGGCGAAGCGCTTGCCGATCTCGCCGTCGAGCCGAAGACCGGCTTTACCCGTTTCATTCGCCACGAGCCGCTAGGGATCGTCTTCATCGTCGCGCCGTGGAACTATCCCTATCTCACCGCGGTCAACGCGGTTGTTCCCGCGATCCTTGCCGGCAACGCGGTCGTTCTCAAGCATTCGCATCAGACGCCGCTCTGCGCCGAGCGCTTCGCCGAGGCTTTCGCCGCCGCCGGGCTACCCACCGGCGTCTTCCAGTATCTCCATCTCTCGCATGAGGACACCGAGCGGATCATCGCCGGCGACACCGTCGATTTCGTCGCCTTTACCGGCTCGGTCTCTGGTGGCCATGCGGTCCAGCGTGCCGCCGCGGGACGCTTCGTCGGCACCGGGCTGGAGCTCGGCGGCAAGGACCCGGCCTATGTTCGCGCCGACGCCGATCTGAATCATGCGGTCGAAAATCTCGTCGATGGCGCCTTCTTCAATTCCGGCCAATCCTGCTGCGGCATCGAGCGGATCTATGTCCATGGCGATCTCTATGACCGTTTCGTCGCGGGCTTCGCCGATCTGACGCGGACATACGCGCTCGGCGATCCGCTCGATCCGGCGACGACGCTCGGGCCGATGGTGCGCGCCGGCGCCGCCGATTTCGTGCGCGGCCAGATCGCCGAAGCGGTGGGGAAGGGCGCGCGCGCCCTGATCGATCCGACCGCGTTCAAGGCGTCGAAGGAGGGTACGCCCTATCTCGCGCCGCAGGTGCTGGTCGGCGTCGACCATTCGATGCGGGTGATGAGCGAGGAGAGTTTCGGCCCCGTCATCGGCATCATGAAGGTCGCCTCGGACGACGAGGCGGTGCGCCTGATGAATGACAGCGAATACGGTCTCACCGCCGCGGTGTGGACGGCCGACGAGGACGCCGCCATCGCGATCGGCGACCGTATCGCGACCGGTACTTGGTTCATGAATCGCTGCGACTACCTCGATCCTGCCCTCGCCTGGACCGGGGTCAAGGATTCCGGCCGCGGCTGCACCCTGTCGCGCCTCGGCTTCGCTGCGCTGACGCGGCCGAAATCCTTCCATCTGCGGACATCAACGTCATGACGAAAGAGAATTCGATGCTTACTCCCGAGACGCTGCGCGGCAATTGGAACTACCCGACGAGCATCCGCTTCGGCGTCGGCCGCATCGCGGAACTCGCCGAAGCGTGTCAGGCGGTCGGCATCAAGCGCCCGCTGCTCGTCACCGATCCCGGCCTCGCCGGCATGGCGATGATACGCGATGCCGTCGCCGCCAACGAGAAGGCGGGCGTTCCGACTGCGGTGTTCAGCGATCTGCGCGGCAACCCTGTCGCCAAGAATGTCGAGGACGGCATCGCCGTGCTGCGGGCGGGCAAGCATGACGGGGTCATCGCCTTTGGCGGCGGCAGCGCGCTCGATACCGGCAAGGTCATCGCCTTCATGGCCGGGCAGACCCGGCCGATGTGGGATTTCGAGGATATCGGCGATTGGTGGACCCGCGCCAATCCCGCCGGCATCGCGCCGATCGTCGCCGTGCCGACGACGGCGGGTACCGGCTCGGAGGTCGGCCGCGCCGGCGTCATCACCGACGAGACGACGCATACCAAGAAGATCATCTTTCATCCCAAGATGATGCCGGCGATCGTCATCTCCGACCCGGCGCTGATGGTCGGGCTGCCGCCGCACCTCACCGCGGCGACCGGGATGGACGCGCTCGCGCATAATCTCGAGGCCTATTGCGCCCCCGCCTATCATCCGATGGCCGATGGCATCGCCCTCGAGGGCATGCGACTGGTCAAGGAATGGCTGCCGGTCGCCGTCGCCGACGGCAAGAATCTCGTCGCTCGGGCGCAGATGTCGATCGCCGCCAGCATGGGCGCCACCGCCTTCCAGAAGGGGCTCGGCGCCATTCATTCGCTGAGCCACCCGGTCGGCTCGATCTACGACGCGCATCACGGGCTGACCAATGCCGTGTTCATGCCCTACGTGCTGGCATTCAACCGCAGCGCCATCGCCGAGAAGGCGGAACGGGTCGGGCGCTATCTCGGTCTCAAGAAGCCCGGCCTCGACGGGCTGATCGATTGGGTGCTCGAGCTGCGCAAGGCGATCGGCATCCCGCACACGCTTGCCGGGCTCAAGGTCGGGCCGGAGCGCTTCGACGAGCTCGCGGCGATGGCGGCGGTCGATCCGACGGCCGGCAGCAACCCCGTCACGGTTGGTCCGAAGGAGCTCAAGGGCCTCTACGAAAACGCCCTCGCCGGACGGTTGTAGGCTAGGTGCTTAAGGGCAGGGTGAGATTGAAGGTGTCGGCGAAACCGCTCCGTCCGCGCTTGGTGACTGACACGGCACGGCTGTCGCGCTGACGTTCGATCCAGCCGAGCTCGAAGCAGCGCGAGGCGAGCGCGGCGCCGATCGATCCGGCGAGATGCGGTCGCCGCTCGCTCCAGTCGAGACAGGGGCGGCAGAAGGTTCGACGCTGCTGCTCGGCGGTGGCGAGATCGATGCCGAAGCCGGTCAGGATCCTGCTTCCCGTGCTCGTCACTTCGCCGCCATCCTCGCCGAGGACGATGCCGTGCTGGGCGACCAGGGCGTCGGCGAGCGCCACGCCGAGCCGGCCGGCAAGGTGGTCGTAGCAGGTCCGTGCCGTGCGCAGCGCATCGTCGATCTTCGACGGCGAGCGATGGCGCGGCGGTGCGACCGCGGCGACCGCCATGACCGCCTCGAGCATCCGCCCGATGAGCGGCGAGGCGAGGCGATAGTAGCGGTGGCGGCCCTGCTTCTTGACCGACAACAGCCGCGCCTCGGTGAGCTTGGCAAGGTGGCCGCTCGTCGTCTGCGGCGACACGCGCGCGGCGTAGGTGAGCTCGGTTGCCGTCTGGGCGCGCCCGTCGGTGAGGGCGGATAGGATATTGGCACGTGCGGGATCGCCGACCAGCGCCGCCACCATTGCCATGTCGACTGCCGTGATCATGTCGTGACTCTAGTCACTGCGCGCCTGCCGATCCAGTATCGACACTACGGCCACGGCCGTACTGTTCAGTGTCAGGGATCAGGACAGCTGCGCAACCACCATCTCGCGTGGCGCTCGCCGCGTCAGCAGTTGCGGCCCGTCCTCGGTGATGACGAGATTTTCCTCGTGGACGAGGATCTTGCCGGCGCCGTAGGCGGCGCTCGGCTCGATCGTCAGCACCATGCCTGGCCGCAAAGGCGTCTTGTCGATCGGCTTGTTCGACGGGAACTCGGTCATCACCTTGCCGAGCCCGTGGCCGAAGCGGCCGACATTGCCGATCGGCATGCCGGCCGCTTCGAGCACCGCGGCCTGGGCGTGGAAGACATCGGCGGCGGTGTTGCCCGGCACGGCGGCGGCGATGCCGGCCTCGGTCGCCCGCCACAACGCGTCCTGGACGCGCTGGGCCGCCTTGGGCGGCGGGCCGATCGCGATATTGCGGTCGAAATCGCAGTAATAGCCGGCATATTTGGCGCCGGTGTCGATCAGCAGGATGTCGCCCTGGCGCAGCTTGCGGTCGGTCGGCCCCATGATGATGCTGGAATAGCCGCCTTTACCCGTGCCGATCGAGGTATAGGGCACCTTATCGGCGCCGCGCAGCAGCAGATCGGCGGCGAATTTGCGGCAGATCTCCTTCTCGCTGTCGCCAAGGGCGAGCAGCCCGGGCAGGGCATCGAAGGCATCGCAGGCGATCTCGCAGATGTGCCGGATATGGGCGATCTCCGCCTTCGACTTGATGAAGCGAAGCTCGCGCATGACCGGCACGCAATCCGCCATCTCGAAGGGACGGATCGCCTTGCCGAGGCGCAAGAGATCGCCGGGCGCCATGCCGAGCCGCGTCTCTTGCCCGAGTTCGACGCCGAAGCGGCCGTAGCGCCGCTTGATCCGCTTGATCGCCCCGGCGAGCAGGTCGAGCCCCTCATTCTCGGGAACCGGCGACGGCCAGGTCAGGATCGACTTGCACCATGATGTCGCCCGCCAATTCGTCTCGCCGATCTCGGGGATGACGCCGATGGCGTCGCCGATGCGCGGCAGGATGAAATACCAGGGCCGCGTCGGGCTGCTCCAGGCGAATTGGGTGGTGAAGCCGGAGAGATATTCGAGGTTGGGCTCCGAGGTGACCAGGATGCCGTCGAGCTTCTCCGCGGTCATCAGCGCGCGGGCGCGCTCGACGCGCCGCGCGAACTCGCCGGCGGTGAATTTCGGGACCTCGCGATGATTGATCGTTTTCATGCCTGGCTTCTTTCGCTGCGCGACCGATGCAAGCTATGCTAGTCGCTATCGCAGCAGACCGGCAAATACGGCGATTGGCATGATGGCGAGCGACAGGGGCCCGACGAGCGAGGAAATCGCCATCCGCCTGGCACGCGTCGAGGATGCGCCGGCCATCGTGTCGGTCATTCACCGCGCCTTCGCGCAATATGACGGCGTCCTTATGCCGCAATCGGGCGCCGCGCGCGAGACGGCGGATACGGTGGCGGCACGGCTCGGCGACGAGAGCTGCCTTCTCGCGCTTGTCGGCTCGACGCTGGTCGGCTGCGTCTTCTACAAGCCGATCGGCGAGGCAATCTATTTCGGCCGGCTCGCCGTCCTGCCGAACCGTCGCGGCCAGGGTCTGGCGCGGCATCTCATTGCAGCGGTCGAGGCGGCGGCGCGCGCCGCCGGCGCCGCCACGGTGACGCTCGGGGTGCGCATCGCGCTGCCCGCCAACGTCACCATGTTCGCTGCGCTCGGTTATCGCGAGATCGGCCGTGAGGCCCATCCCGGTTTCACGGAACCGACATCGATCACGATGGAAAAGCGTCTGCGCCCGTGAGAGAGGGTTTGCGGCTCGTCGCGGGCGTGCTAAATCCACCGTCAGTCGTTCCGTCCGCCTCTGCCGGGAGATGATCCGATGGCCGTTTCCGCACCGACCCAACCGAGCGGCGTCTACGCCGCCGTCCTGACCCCGCTGAACGCGGCGCTCGAGCCCGATCCGGCCCTCTTCGTCCAGCATTGCCGCTGGCTGCTCGACAACGGTTGCGACGGTTTGGCGCCGCTCGGCACTACCGGAGAGGCGAACTCGCTGTCGGTTGCCCAGCGCATCGCGCTGATCGAGGCCGCTGCCGGCTCCGGCATCCCGATGGAAAAGTTCATTCCGGGCTCCGGTTCATGCGCGCTCGCCGATGCGGTCACGGTGACGCGCGCGGCGGTCAAGGCGGGGGCGGCGGGCGCCCTGCTGCTGCCGCCGTTCTATTACAAGAATCCGAGCGAGGACGGGCTCTTCGCCTTCTTCTCCGAGGTCATCGAGCGGGTCGGCGACGCCCGGCTCAAAGTCTATCTCTATCACTTCCCGCAGCTTTCCACGGTGCCGATCACTCTCGCTCTCATCGCTCGGCTGATGAAGGCCTATCCGGGCAGCATCGCCGGTCTCAAGGACAGCTCGGGCGACTGGTCGAACACTGCCAAGATCCTGCAGGAATTCCCCGGCTTTGGCGTGTTCTCGGGCTCGGAGGAGTTCCTCCT
>WNFC01014454.1_pt1 | contig 14808 bp, 8 predicted proteins | sample 5400541 | NCBI WGS metagenome assembly WNFC01 (sample SAMN13153342, study PRJNA577476) | soil metagenome | isolation source: 120 cm saprolite under Douglas fir tree site 2 hole 2 replicate 1 | place: USA:California | collected 2015-04-18
ATCACTAATGTCACCGGCACAGTCGCAATCGCCAATTGCGCGATTACCAACAGTCCACACAACGGGATCACGGTCGACAATAACAACACCAACATGGCCGGGTTCAACCTGACCAATACCACGGTATCATGCGCGAGTGGCCAGCCGTGCCAGCCTTCCGGTTCAATCGGCAACGACGGTTTTCTGCTGTCTATGCGGGGAACTTCGGTGCTGACAAGTGGATTAGTCTCGGCTTGCACGTTCAGTGGTGTGAGGGGCGTAGCAGTTCAGATTCAGACAAATGATTCAGGCAGGATCGGATCGAACTCGGGCGGTTCGATAACCAACAGTTTTACTATCCAGACTAGTACTTTTACCAACAACGCCCAGGCGATTGACATTGACGAATCTCAGGTCTCGAATCTGACGTTCCAGGTCTTGAACAACACTAGTATCACCGGAACCAAAGCCGCTGTCATCAATGCCTTCACCAGTGCTGGAGTTGATACGGGTCCGGCAAGCCATACGTTTGTGGGGAAAATCGATGGCAACGTTATAGGCACACAGGGTACGAAGGATTCAGGCTCGGTTTTTGGCAGCGCGATCAGGGTCGTGATCCAGGGACAGAATACTCAGGGCAACGTATTCGTCAACAACAACATAATCCATGAAACTGTGAACGCAGACATCATGACTTTCATTAGTCAAAACGGCGCCGCGACGACCGGATCCGGCACGGCCAGATTCAAGATCACAAACAACACGATGGCTGCTCCTTCAGGATCAAACCAGGCGTTTTGCGGTCCTGCCAACACTCCGTGTGCCGGCGCGGGAATATTCGTACTAGCCGATGAGGGCGATCCGGCGTGCAACATTATCACCGGAAACGATATCTATGACGTTACGACTATGAACGGGAGTTCCGACATTTATCTAGCGGAGCGGACAGGCCCTCCAGCGGGGGCGCAACTCACGGTTGAAGGCACTGGTGGCTCGAACTCGACGTTCATCCAGGCCAACAACACCCTGGCAGGAGCCTCTCCATTTCTCGATGAAGGCGGCAATACAACCCAAGTGGCGCCAGGCGCCTGCGGCACCTTCCCGACGTTCCTTGACGTAATCTCCGTCAATGCTTCCTTCCCCCGTAGCGTTGCCACAGAGACGGCAGTGGCCATACCCGTGCAGCCAACGGCAACGAGCTATGGCGTCTCGCTTGACGTGAATAAGCCGAAGCGCGATCGCGGCACTGTCCTGCACTACTCCGCTAAGGACACGTTTGTGCCATTAGTTGCTCAGCAACCAATTGCGCAGCAAGGTAAGAAGGCTCGCGGCGTAATAAGCATTCCCAGATTGGCACCGACGCCTCTAACCAACGCAGGCCCAATCAACATCGGCACCTTGCGACCAGGCGACTCCGTCACGATCACTTTCCAGGTTACCGTTAACAATCCGTACCTCGGTGGACCAAACGTTTCGAACCAGGGAGTCGTCTCCGGCTCGAACTTCTCCAGCGTGTTGACTGACGATCCGGCGTTCCCGGGCTCAGCAGACCCGACGCTGACACCAATCAATGTTCCGCCAAACATCAATGTCAGCGACGCTGCGAAAGCGGAGCCCGCTTCCGGCTCGGCGCCGATGCTCTTTACCGTTTCGCTTTCTGCACCTGCGCCTATTTCCGGTGTAACGGTGCATTACGCAACTGCCGATCAGGCGCCGGGACCAGGTCATGCCGTGGCCGGACAAGACTACACTGCCGTGATTGACTCGACTCTCAACTTCGCCGCTGGCGAACAGATCAAAACCGTCTCCGTCGACATCCTCGCCGATGCTATCGTCGAACCCGACGAGACGTTCCTCTTGAACCTTTCGAACGCCACTGGCGGCAATATCGTCGACGGTCAGGCTGTCGGAACTATCACAGCGAACGCTCCCGGCACGTTCATCATTTCCGAACTCCGCACCTCAGGACCGGGCGGAGCGGGCGACGACTTTGTTGAGCTCTACAACAACACAGCCTCGCCGCTGACGGTTGCGGCGACAGATGCCTCAGCTGGTTATGGCGTCTTCAAGATGGGCGCTGACTGTAGTGCGGTGCCCGTGTTGATTGCCACCGTTCCGAATGGGACCGTAATCCCGGCACACGGCCACTATTTGCTGGTCGGTTCAACCTACAGTTTGGGTGCTGCTGCGACGGGCGATCAGACTTTGACCGCGGACATTGAAAGCGATCGCAATGTCGGTGTCTTCAGCACTGCGGATCTTCTCAATCTTTCTTCCGCGACGCGGCTGGACGCAGTTGGGTTTGGCACAAACACGGGCGGGAATGTTTGCGACCTGCTGCGTGAAGGTACAAACCTCCCGGCGGTTGGCCTGACCACCACGGAGCATAGCTTCTTCCGCGACTCGTGCGGCAAGAGGGGCAATCCGGCGACGTTTGGATTGTGTCCCAGCAATGGTTCCCTAGTGGACACGAACAACAATGCTACGGACTTCATCTTTGCCGATACCCAAGGGACGTTCATTTCAGGTGTCCAGCAACAGCTGGGGGCTCCGGGACCGGAGAATACCTTGTCCCCAATCGAGCGCAACATCAGCTTTGCTACGGCTCTGGTCGACCCACTAGCACCGGCAGCCAGCCCGCCAAATCGCGCGCGTGACCTGACGCCGAATCCAGGTAACAACTCGACGTTTGGTACGCTTTCATTGAGGAGAACGCTGACTAACAATACCGGCGGCAACGTAACGCGCCTGCGTTTCCGGATCATCGATATCACTTCCTTCCCGGCCCCAGGCGGAAGCTTTGCAGATCTGCGGGCATTAACCTCGAGCGATGTGACGGTGACTGTTACCGGAGGTGGTTCGGTCCTGGTGCGTGGCACAACGCTAGAACAGCCGCCGACGCAACCAAATGGCGGCGCTCTGAATTCCACGCTGTCCGCCGGGATAATCACACTCGGTACACCTCTGGCCGCCGGAGCGAGTGTGAACGTGCAGTTCGTGCTAGGCGTGCAGCACACAGGCTCGTTCAAGTTCTATGTGAATATTGAGGCTTTGCCGTAGAAAGACCGGCCTTGGGTCTTTGGGCTTAGGTCTTGTGATATATGACCAATGATTGCGTTTTCACAGCTCTCGGGTAGGGGTTGGGGAAGCTACCCCGTTATCCAGGCTTAGAGACCTGCTGCGCGGCCACGGGTTCAGAGTCCTGCGGCCGCGAACCTGAATGTCTTTCTGTGTGGGGCAACGGGGGCGGTAGGTTTGCGACGAGGACTTCCAGAGAAGCGTCAATCACTTCTGCGATTCGTGAGACAAAGACTATCTGCAGTTCTTTGCGCACGTCGTCCGGCACCTCTTCGATATCCGCTTCATTCCGGCTGGGCATAATGATGCGCCTGATACCGGCGCGATGTGCGGCAAGCACTTTCTCCTTGATGCCGCCCACCGGAAAAACCAAACCTGACAAGGTAATCTCACCCGTCATCGCAGTATCTGGTCTTACTCTGCGTCCGGTGTAGAGCGAGGCCAGCGCGGACGTAATCGTCACGCCGGCACTGGGGCCGTCTTTTGGAATTGCGCCCGCAGGAACGTGCAGGTGAACTCCGTATTCTCTGAATATGTCAGGATCGATACCAAACTCAACCGCGTGCGACCAGAGATACGACTGAGCCGCGCGCGCCGATTCCTGCATCACTTCTCCGAGCTGGCCCGTAATCGTCAACCCCCTGCCGCCAGGCAGCAACGTAGCCTCGATAAACAGTACTTCGCCACCCATCTCGGTCCAGGCCATACCTGTGGCCACCCCCGCCGGCAGTTCTTTGCGCGCCTGCTCCGGGTAAAAACGCGGTGGCCCTAGATACTCACGAATTTCTGAAGCGCTGATCTTGACTGTTTCGGCTTGACCCTGCGCAATTTTCAGAGCAACTTTGCGCGCGACGCTCCCAATATTTCTTTCCATTTGCCGCACGCCAGCCTCCCGCGTATAGAGAGTGGCTATAAGTTCGAGCGCGTCATCGGTAATCTTTAGTTGCGCACTGTTCAACCCGTTCTCAATTGTCTGGCGAGGCACCAGGTAACGCTTGGCAATTTCCAGTTTTTCACGGTCGCTATAACCGGCGAGCCGGATTACCTCCATGCGATCGCGCAAAGGCATTGGAATTGGCCCCAACTGGTTGGCCGTGGCAATAAAGAAAACCTTCGAGAGATCGAAAGGCAAATCGAGATAGTGATCGCGAAAGGAATTGTTTTGCTGTGGATCCAGAATCTCCAGGAGCGCCGCGGACGGATCGCCCCGGTAGTCGTTGCCGAGTTTATCGATCTCGTCCAGCATCATGACCGGATTGTTGACGCCGGCGCGGCGAATTGACTGAATGATGCGACCAGGCATCGAGCCAATGTAAGTACGTCGATGACCGCGCAATTCGGCTTCATCGCGGACGCCCCCAAGCGACATACGTTCAAACTGACGACCTAACGCGCGCGCAATTGAACGCCCCAACGAAGTTTTGCCCACTCCCGGCGGACCAACAAAGCAAAGAATCGGACTCTTCGTATCGGGACGAAGTTTTATCACAGCGAGAAACTCGAGTATTCGTTCCTTAACGTCTTCTAGACCGTAGTGGTCTTCGTCGAGAATACGCCGGGCTTCAGCCAGATCCAGCTTGTCTTCAGACGACTTGCGCCAAGGCAACTCCAGAACGTAATCGAGGTAGGTGCGAATGACGTGGTAATCCGGAGCGGCCGCCGGCAGCCGCTCGAGGCGTTTCAATTCCCGCTCTGCTTCGACGCGGACTTCTTCTGGAAGGTCTGCTTTCTCGAGACGCTCACGGAGCAGGGCGGCCTCGGCTGCCTCGCCGCCTTCGTCTTCGCCCAGCTCTTTCTGAATCGCCCGCATCTGCTGGCGTAGAACATAATCGCGCTGGGCCTTGTCCATTTCTGTTTGCGCTTCGGAAGCGATCTTCGAACGCAACTGCAGAATCTCCAGCTCATGTGCCAGATTAGCGGTCGCCAGCCGCAACAACTCATCGACCGTGTTCGCCTCCAGCATCTTCTGCTCTTCTTCGAGACCAAGGTTCAAAATCGAGCCCAGGAAATACGAGAGTCTCACGGGCTCAACTGAGCCGAGCACAGCAACTCGAACCTCCGCCGGCACATTCGGCAAGTACGCGAGTGCCTGTTGGATCATCGCCTGCAAATTCCGTTTGGCGGCTTCCACCTGTTCTGGATCGACGATTCTAGGCTCAGGTAAAATCTGCACTACCGCGCGCAGAAAGGGATCTTCCTGCTTCCATTCAACTACCCTTATGCGCTCAGTGCCCTGCGCAACGATATGCATGGCGTCGGCGATGCGTTCCATGCGCTTAATCATCACCAGCGTGCCAACTTCATAAAGATCCTTAGAGCCTGCATCCTCACCGGCAGCGCTGTTCGGACGCACTGTGATACAAGCGAGCAGCTTTTCCTCGGTTGAGAGAGCAGCTTCAACCGCCCGCATGGATCGAGGTCGACCTACACCCAGCGGTACAAGTGTCTCCGGAAACAGCGTGAGGTTTTGGAGTGCCAGTACTGCGATCTCGAAAGGTTTGCCGGTTGCCTCAGCGGAAAACCGCAGAGCTTCCGACTGGTCAGCTTGCTTCTCAGTAAGGCCTTCCAGAACGGTTTGCACTTTTTCAGAAGACTCCGACATAGTCATAGTCACGAAATACTGCTCAAATTAATAATCAAAAAACCGTCGTTATAGTCGTGAGCTACCGATGCTCCTTCGATCGGATCAGGAAACTGTATTGTCTTTTCGAAGCGACTGTAGGTAATTTCCATTTGGTGGTAACTGAACCCCTCCCTGTAAAGCGTATCTTTACGACAACCACGAATGCTCAGAATTGAGTCGCGTATTTCAATCTCCAAATCGTCGGAACTTACGCCTGCCAGATCCACCTTGACGATCCAACCCTCATCGCAACGATAAACATCAGCGGATGGATTCCAGAGCCGTCCTGACGGCCTGACCCGCTGACTCGCCGGCCTCAGCGTGAAACGACGATTCGGATCTTGCATACCAAGAGAATAAGGGAAAACTACAAACGTGAAAAGGGGAGAGGAAGTGAGCAGCGAATCATCGGCCATTTGACAGATGATTCGCTCCTCGTGCTCCACAATAAGTGACCGCGCATTCGCGTCAGTATCTTAGCCGAAGAGCTTGCTCCAGAAAGAGGTGCCTTGTGAAATCTCCTCAATCGCGTCGGCCAATTCACGGTCTGCTTCAGTTTCCACGGCTACATCGGCCATCGAGATGATGCCCCGCAAACATCCGTCTTCATTCACAACGGGTATGCGACGGACCTGCTTGTTACCCATCTTGCGGATGACATCCACGATGCGATCGTTCGGCCTGCCGGTGTGTATATCACTCGACATCACTTCTTCTGCGCGAGTAGTCCCGCAGTCTTTACCCTCGGCAACAGCGCGTACCACAATGTCGCGATCAGTGATCAGGCCAACAAGCTTGCCTCGCGAAAAATTTCGCGTGTCATAGTTTCTGTCATCAGCCTTGGCCTTACCGTCGCCGCTGCTTATCTCGTAATCGACCACGGGGATCACGCCAGTATCTTCTTCCTTCATCATCATGGCGACTTCTTTCAGCGTCGTATCTCGGGTCGCCACTACGAGATCTCGGGTCATGATATCCCGCACCCGAAGCCGGGAGCGGTCTGGACCGTAGTAGCGTCCTACGCCGCGCTGCGAAAACTCATCGCGACGATCGTAGAGAGAACCGCGAGCGTCCTGATCACGAAATCTTGCCCGTGGATCGCTATATCGTGGTTCGTCATAGCCATATTCTGCGCGTTCACCGAACCTGTTTCTCGCGTAATCCGGTGGGCGTTGATTCTCAAGAATCCGGCGGCGCCCGCTGGTTGAGTCCTCGTAACTCCAGGGGACCTCTCGTCTCGCTTGTTGTTCCCGGAAGTCTCTGTCTCTGTCATCATCAAGGTCGTTTCGATATCTCGCCATTGTTTTCCCTCCTTGCAAGGAATAAGAACCTGCTCGGATCTGTTGTCAGACCCGAGCAATAAATAGATACATGGGGGCAGAAAATATTGTCGGGGATTTCGATTACCACAAGCAGTAATCAGGGGAGAGCTACAAACCCTCAAAGATTTACTTCGATTTCAGCAACCAACTGCACTCGCGAACTTACATCCAGCGAACCGACTTCAATAGGAGTTTGTGCCGATTGTGCTTTCATCAAACCGGCGTTCATAGTCGATTCGTAAACCGGTCGAGGTCTTTCGAATCCTTCTTCCTGAACCTCAACAATTCGCACGACTCTCCCACCAAGCGCCCCGGCAATCACCTGCGCTTTACTAACGGCTTCACGGGTCGCTTCCTTGAGTGCTTGATCTCGAGCCGGACGGTCCTGCTTCAGTGTGAACGAAATACCGGAAACATCGTTCGCTCCTGCCTGTCCGGCGGCATCAATCAGTGTTCCGACTTTCGTCAGATCATTCGTCGTTACGGTTACGGTATTGCGCGCTTCGTAGCCCGTGATACTTGGTGGCTGGTTCTCGCGATAGACTCGCTGCAGTTGCAAACTATAGCCACTGGTCTTCACTTCCGCACCAGGTCCGGCTGCTGTCTTTAGCACTCGAACGACAGCATCACTCTTACTGGCGTTCTCCTGTTGCGCAGCAATGGCCTGTTTTCCCTGCGTCACGACTGAAATGGTCAAGATTGCGGTATCCGGCTGAGCTTGAACAATCGAGTCTCCCGACACCATCACACGGGTTACGCCTCGCGAATCGCGAGTGGTGGCATCCGCACCAGTTTGCTTCTGCTCAACAGGATGCATTCTCGTAACCTCGAATGGCGTGCCTTCCATGTACGTCGTGACGACATCAGGTTTTGTGTTACCGACAGCTTCCACTTGTACCGACTCTTTAAACCAACCTTCATTCTGGAAATTGCGGGCATTCAGAATCAGATATTTGCTTTTGCCGGAAGCGATCAGCCAGCCACCTGACTCAACAGTTTTTTGCAGCCGTCCCTCCACGGTAATCTCTTTCGCAACCAATGCGCCGGCAGCTGCCAGAACAAGTGCGATGGTGCCTGTAATAAGTATTAGTCGTCTCATGTGGTTTCCTCTTTCACGATTCTCGAGTTTACTCAGCGACCGGAGAGAGTGAAACTTGCCGCCGAAGATAGAACGCGAGTCGGAGCAGATACTTGCTCCTAGTGGCTGGGAAAATCGTGTTTTGTTACCATCCATAGAGTGCAGCCATTCAATACTAAAAGAGACGAACCCACAAGACCGGACGACGCAACCGAGACGCTTACGTTTCGCGGGGCAGACGAACTGCTGCCGGGCGCATGCGCCAGACTTGAGCTTTCCGATGGCAACGAGTTAGCCGTTTACAATGTCGGTGGCGAATTCTATGCCACCGAAAACTTCTGTCCTCATCGCGGAGCGCCGTTGACCGATGGCGTGCTTTGCGGCCACATTGTTGAATGCGGTTGGCACGGCTGGCAATTCGATGTGCGCACAGGGGAGTGCCTCACCGTGACGGAAAAGTTGAAGACTTACAGGGTCAGAACGGAGGAAGGAGTGTTGAAGGTTGAGATTTGAAAAGGATCATTGATCATATATCACCAATGATTCGGTTTTACCCCTTAGAAGCCACTACCCAAGAAGCAGCTACCCATCATTGCCAATAGCTTCCACGGGACAACAAGTCAGCGCTTCTTCACAGGCCGTCTTTTCTTCTTCAGTTTCCGGTTGCTTGTAGACGAATGAATAACTGTTTGCGTCTGAACGTTTGAAATTCTCGGGCGCAGTATCGCGGCAAACATCGCAGTCTTTGCGTCTGAACGTTTGAAATTCTCGGGCGCAGTATCGCGGCAAACATCGCAGTCGATACAAGACGTATCGACATAGTAAGTACCTGCAATATTCTCTTTCACTTTGTCGTTCTTATCAGGCAATACTCCAGCGCTCCTTGCCGAAGTCTAAAATCGCCCGGGGCGGACTCGGCGCGTCCGCCCCGGTTTCTTGATCGGCGCAATTTTGGGGATTTGCATGTTCAGGGATGGGTCATCTCTTCCGGCTTGACGTACTTATCAAACTCTTCGGCGGTAAGGTAACCAAGTTCAACGGCAGATTCGCGTAAGCTAATCCCTTTCTTATGCGCGTTCTTTGCCACTTTTGCGGCCTTGTCATAACCGATATGAGGATTCAAAGCCGTAACCAGCATGAGCGAGCATTTCACGTGCTCGTCAATCTGCTCACGATTGAGTTCAATACCCGCGATGCAATACTCGACAAACCCATGACAAGCGTCGTGCAGCAATCGGATCGAATGCAGAAAGTTGTGAATCATCACCGGCTTGAAAACATTCAGTTCGAAATTCCCTTGCGAACCCGCGAATGTCGTGGCGGCGTCGTTGCCAAAGACCTGGACTGCCACCATTGTCATAGCCTCACTTTGAGTGGGATTAACTTTCCCCGGCATGATCGACGACCCTGGCTCATTTTCCGGCAGGATCAATTCGCCGAGACCACTGCGCGGGCCCGAAGCAAGCCAGCGAATATCGTTGGCAATCTTCATAAGTGAAACGGCGGTCGTTTTCAAAGCACCACTGGCGAAAACGATCTCATCGTGGGCAGAAAGCGCCGCGAATTTATTTGGGTGCGACTTGAATGGGAGTCCAGTCAATTCAGCGATCTTCTGTGCTGCCCGATGGCCAAATTCCGGATGTGAATTGAGTCCTGTGCCCACAGCGGTGCCACCAATTGCCAGTTCGAGCAAACCAGGCATCGACATTCGCAAACGCTCAACGTCGCGCTCCAGGAGGCTGGCCCAACCTGACATTTCCTGACCAACGGTCAAAGGGGTGGCGTCCTGCAAATGCGTGCGACCAATCTTAACGACGTCTTTAAACTCGCGAGCTTTAGCATCGATGGCGTCGTGCACTCTTTGCACTTCAGGAATTAGCTTACTCAACTGTTCGGCCCCGGCGATATACATCGCCGTTGGAAATGTATCGTTTGATGACTGCGACATGTTGACGTCGTCATTCGGGTGAATCGGCTTCTTGCTTCCCAGCACACCACCCGCGAGTTCAATCGCCCGGTTCGAGATCACCTCGTTGGCATTCATATTCGTTTGTGTGCCACTACCTGTTTGCCAAATGCGCAAGGGAAAATGCGCGTCTAACTTACCTTCGATCACTTCATCACAAGCCTCGACGATTAGCTTCGCTTTTTCCGCCGGTAGTTTGCCTAGCTCTTCATTCACGAGCGCAGCAGCTTTCTTGAGAATGCCGAGGGCACGAATCATTTCCCGCGGCATGCGATCGTCGCCGATGTTGAAATGGAGCAAGGAACGTTGCGTCTGTGCGCCCCAGTACTTGTCGGCCGGAACTTCGATCTCGCCCATCGAGTCGGTTTCAATGCGCGACGTCTTCTTGGCGACCTCCAGTTTCTTGTCGGCAATTGCTTCTGACATTTGTTCACCTTTCGCGACTTGCGGAAACTCACCCTGCGCGATTATCTCATACGGTAACCTGCTGCCTAAAACTATCATTGCCTTCAGCGGTTTAACACAGTCATTGTACCGTCTTGTTGCCTGACCGCAGGCTGTTGTAAAGTTCACACCTAAGCTCCTGGGCACATCGGTTACCGGTTTGGTTCAGCAAAAGTCCTGTCATCTGCGAATGTCGAGGCTCCAGACACCTCTCGGGCGAATCCCCGCGCATTGATTGCATTTCAGGAGAACCCCTCACAACTGGCACGAGTTATGCTCAGCCTGGGCTGGGAGCTTGAGGAACTGACCGAGAGAGGGACCTTCGAGCTGATGTACAAGTCGCCTGTGGAGATGCAGATGGATCGCATTGAAGTGAGCTATTTGGCCGTGTTTCGTGGGGGCAGAATCAAGCGAGTAGTGATAGACGCGTTGGGTGACCTGGAGCGAAGTAGTATTGATAGTCGACGCTTTGCGGACTTTATCTATGCACCAACGCAGTGGTTCGCGGTCGAAAATGTTACTTGCCTGAACATGACAACCGCGAACGTTTTTTAGAGATTAGCGGAAAAGGTGCAGCCGTCAGGCATACGGGTTGGGAACGGATAGCCTTATGATCCAGTCAGGAGAGCAGCACAACGAGCCTTACCGGCGTTTAGCGGAAGTCAATCGCGCCCTCACAACCTCGCTGGACTTCAACGAAGTCCTCGATCTTATCGTCGAAAATGCCGCCCATCTGGTAGACGCACGAATTAGCCTGCTCCTCTTGGTTGATAAAGATGGATTGCTGCGAATTCGTGCGGCCTGGGGAATTGAGCCTGAGTTCGTCACATCGTTTTCCGGAAAGATGGAGGAAGATGTAATCAGGAAGCTCCATGCATCTCTGCCAGTAGCTTCCAATGAAACAATAGCCTTGGTCCCCGTAACAGCTAAGCACTCTCTTAATGGGTTGCTGATAGTAGTGCCTGCCCTTCCCCTTAACGAAGAAAGGGAATGGCTTCTCTCGGCGCTCGCCGACCAGGCAGCCATCGCGCTGGGAAACGCTCGCTTGTATGAGATGGAATTGGCGGAAGCCAACCGCCAAAAGGACGAAACTCTCGAAGCCTTGCGCGCTTCGAATAAACGGATCAAGCGAATCCTCGAGAGCATCACCGATCTTTACTATTCATTGGATCGCGAATGGCGGTTCGCGGATGTCAACAAACAAACCGAAAATCGATTTGGAAAAACTCGACAGGAATTGATCGGAAAGGTCATTTGGGAGCTTTTCCCAAATGCCGTCGATTCGGTTTTGTATACGCAGCTTCATAAGGCTTTCGCTGAAAACGTTGCGGTGCATTTTGAATTGCCTTCAAAAATCGTGCCCGGCGCATGGTTCGAGGCCAATGCTTATCCGACCCAGCAAGGTTTAAGTGTCTATCTTCGCGACATCACTGAACGGAAGGCAGCAGAAGTCACCAGTCATTTGCTGGCGGCAATAGTTGAATCGTCCGACGACGCAATCATCAGCAAAGACCTGAATGGTGTCATCAGCAGTTGGAACAAGGGAGCCGAACGTCTGTTTGGCTATACGGCAGAGGAAACTATAGGTCAACCGGTTACAATGCTGATACCACCGGATAGGTTCAACGAGGAACCTTCAATTCTCGAGCGCATTCGCTCGGGCCGCAAAGTTGACCATTACGAAACGGTAAGACGACGCAAGGACGGCAGACTTGTTGACGTATCGCTGACAGTTTCGGCCGTAAAGACCGAGTCTGGAAAAGTTGTCGGGGCGTCAAAAATTGCGCGCGACATCACTGAGCGGAAGCGGGCGGACAAAGAGATTCGTTTCCAGGCTAGTCTTCTCAATGCGGTTGAGCAAGCGGTCGTTGCCACCGATTTGCAGGGCAAGGTTATTTATTGGAATTCCTTTGCTGAAGGTTTGTATGGTTGGACAGCTGCCGAGGCGATGGGCTCCAGTATCATCGCTCTCACTCCCGCAATCGACTCAAAAGAAAAGGCCAGGGAGATTTTCTCCCTTTTGAAATCAGGTCAAAGCTGGTCCGGGGAATTATTGCTCCAGAAGCGCGACGGTTCAACGTTTCCGGCAATGATTACCGACTCTCCCATTATCGATGAGAAAGGCGACCTGATTGGAGTGGTGGGGATATCGGTAGATATAACTCACCTGAAACGCATTGAAGCTGAGCGTCACAGACTCCTGGAGCGTGAACAGCAGGCTCGCGCCGAAGCAGAAGAGGCCAATCAACTGAAGGACGAGTTTCTGGCAACTCTGTCGCACGAGCTTCGCAATCCGCTCAACGTCGTAATTGGCTACTCCGAGATTCTGCGACGCAGCGATGACTCGCAAAACCCTCGCTTTGTAAGGAAAGCCGCGGAAGTTATTCGCCGCAACGCGCTGGCCCAGTTGCAATTGGTTTCTGACTTGCTCGATCTCTCGCGTCTGCAAATGGCTAAGCTCACATTGAACCGGCAACCAGTTTCGCTGACAACTGTCATTGCTGACGCTATCGAAACTGTCAAAGCGGAAGCGGAAGATAAAAACATTACCTTGGATCTGGTCGTTGCGAAGGAGTTACTCATTGTTGAGGGGGACCCGATTCGACTGAGTCAGATCGCCTGGAATCTTTTGAACAACGCCGTGAAGTTTACCCCCTCTGGCGGTCGCGTCAGGATATGTTTGTGCGAGGACGGCGATGACGCAAGGCTGTTTATTGAAGACACCGGCCAAGGCATCACCCCGGAATTTCTGCCCTACGTCTTCGAGATCTTTCGGCAGGCCGACGCCAGTAACGAACGAAGGCAAGGGGGATTGGGAATCGGGCTCGCCCTCGTAAAACAACTGACAGAGTTACACGGAGGCAGGGTAATCGCAGAATCACAAGGCGTTGGCAGTGGGGCCCGTTTCATCGTTTGGATTCCATTGCAAAAGCTCGCCATCTCGACTGGAGCTTTGGAAAAGACGAACACAACGACAGCATTAGATAAGAAATCTATCCTCGTCGTAGATGACTCGCGTGAAACGACAGAGATGCTCAGCAAACTTCTGGAGATGGAAGGAGCTTTCGTTGAAACGGCGCGCAGCGGATTGGAGGCTCTCACTCTCGCTGCAGACAAGAAATTTGACCTTCTGATTTCGGACATCTCAATGCCCGAGATGGATGGTTATCAACTACTGAGTAAACTGCGACGTTTGCCCTCAATGGCAGACGTGCCTGCCCTTGCCCTGACTGGCCATGGGCGGCCATCAGATATCGACCGCGCTTTACAGGCAGGCTTCGCCGGGCATGTCGCGAAGCCTTTGGACCTCGACAAACTGCTTATCAGAATTCGGCAACTCATTGAGCGCAGAACAACTTCCGCAGTGCCGGAACCGCTGCGAGTACGCTAAACTCCACCCAAAAAATGATCTGGCCCCCACCAGAAGATATTTGTTAGGATACTCGCTGCCCTCCACTGGGGCTTCCTTCCTTTCGGTTCTACCGAAACTTCTGCGGCGGTCGATGACTAAAGATAATCCAAATCGTTCGGCTGACTCCGCTTTGGCGAAGTCGATGACATCTGCCTCCATCTCGGACGGGATGGGACAAGACGCATTGCTCGCCATGTCTGATGCGGTCTACCTGTTTGACCGGCAAAAACGACTTGTGCTGGTCAACCCTCAAGGCCAGCTCCTACAGGCGAATGGCACAAAGCCCCTGCTTAGCACAAGTTGCTGTCAGATGTTCTGGCAAACGGGCGAGCGTGCAAACTGCGTGGTGGATCGCGCCCTTGAGAGCGGACAAAAAGTTGAATTTGAATTCCTAACCGTAGGAGGAGTCGAATCACCTGTCTTGGTAACAGTGCAGCCTCTTAAAGGCGAGGTCGAAAGTGAGCGGCTCGGCGCCTTAGTCATAGCTCGAGACATTTCCGATCTTCGTCGCGCTGAAGCTGAGGCAATCGCGCACAAGTCGTTCATGGCAAGCATAGCGGACCGTTCGCCGGATGAAATCTACGCTGTTAGTAAGGATGGCCGAATCACCTGGGTCAATGAGCGTGCTGAAACCGGAAACCCGCGCATGTTGCTGGGCCAGCGTTTCATCGATTTCATAGCTCCTGATTCTCAGCAAGTGGTGAGTGAAGGATTGAGCCGTGCCTTGACGGGAGCCGGTACCCAGGCAGAGGTTCGCGCCATTCGCGCCGACGAAGCAAACCGAGATGTAGAGGCCCATACGTCGCCGCTATGGCGCGACGGAGAGGTCGATGGCGTGCTGGTGTTCTTGCGCGACATAACGGAACGCAAGCGTTCGCAGGAGCTGATATCGCAATCTGATAAGTT
>WNFC01024644.1_pt1 | contig 14808 bp, 19 predicted proteins | sample 5400541 | NCBI WGS metagenome assembly WNFC01 (sample SAMN13153342, study PRJNA577476) | soil metagenome | isolation source: 120 cm saprolite under Douglas fir tree site 2 hole 2 replicate 1 | place: USA:California | collected 2015-04-18
CAAACGGTGAACTTGAACGATGTGGGCTGTCCCCGAGCGGAGGAGAATGACTGGTGGAAAGGAATCCTCGATGCTCGATGCCGAGTGCGACCGCAAGATTAAATCTGAGTGCTCAGCCACCTTATCAGGTCCCGACCCTGTGAAGAAGCAATAGCTGTGGAAGAACATCAACATGCATCAACGTCCGAGTATGTCACCTTATAAAATAGGCACACGTACCGGTTGACCAAGTTGAGATAGTCAAGATTATGTATTGGTCAGTCACTCTTTCCATCGACATCAACCCCAGGGGGCATAAGCCGAGTAGGAGATAATGGCTCTGCTGGGCTCAAACTTGGGCTCCGACTAGGAGAGGATGAAGAGCTATTCGTGATGAATGGTGTACTCTCTTCACTTGCACCCGAGATCCAGTCTTGGGAGAGGCGTTGATGCTTCGATGAGGAAAGGGGTGAGAATGAGTTGAAGTGGAGGTAGGGCGGAGCCTGGGAATGGGCTTGTGGGGTAGGGGTAGACAGTGGTACGGTTAGGTCAATAGTTCCTCCTCGAATATCGTTACGCGAGCCACAGCCCGAGCTACTCCGGCGTAGGGAAGGCACCAGGGTGATCGCGTCATCCGAGTCGCGATCACGGTCCGGATCATGGTCAGGAAACAACGATGAGATTTCAGTTTTGTCACGGGGAGAACCACATGCAACACGCGGAGACTGCGGCCATGGCACTGAGTTCGGCCTCGACGACGGGTTAGTGTTTGTCCGCGAATGAGAAGGTGCCTTGGAAACTGAGGGTGCACGCCAGGGCGTACGCAACGATGTGGCGAAATCATATCGTGCAGCAAGGGAACCCTCTGTCTAAAGTTCAGTGTCGGATCTCGACGAGGAGGGCTTGGTGTCGGAGACGGCGATCCCTATCGGCGACGCGACTGCTGGGCGAGAATACCAACGACTGACTCGGATGGCCGCCCAGGCTTGACTACCTGTTCGAGTTAGCGTCGCAGATCCGCGAGGGAAGACTCCTGAGGCTTCTCGACCACGGTCTCCTTGTTTGCCTTCGGTACCTTCTCGCGCACGATTTGGACGTGCTAGTTTCGACCGCTGTTGTCATCCCAACTTTCGCGGCCGGAAACCGAATATCTGACAGCGAGATAGAAGGTCTTTTACTCTGCGCGGGAAAGAACGTCTGCCAGTTTGACTGTGAAGATAAAGCGGTCCATGATGCCATTGGGAAGGGACTCCTTACCGTGCGGTTACCTCCGATATTGTCTGCCACTTGTCGAGCGTGAAGCGCACCGCAATCCATTTTTCGAATGCGAGATTGCGCACACGAACAACACCCTCAACCGCAGCCCCAACCAACTGGATGTTCTCGACAGCGACATCACGCATATCTTCGGCCAACGGTAGGGCCGCTGGCACGTCGATTCTGCGCATGACGAGAGGCCGCTCCTTGAAATCGTCCCTGCGGCCGTAGATGAACGAGGGAAACTCTGACTCCGTCCCACTAGTATCCGTGAGGCTGCCATCCCGCGAGACAGCGAGAGGCTTCTGTTCCGCAAGGAAGAGCTTCACATGTTCTAGTTGTGAGTGGAAGCGGCACCCTTGTGGGCTGGCGTTGCTGCTGCACTTTTGGAGGAACTCAAGCCAACTGGATCGGTGATAACAGTCAGGGAGCCTCGGGCAGGTGTGTGCTTCGCCTTGATGGACGACTTGAGAGGCTCGCCCGATTTCTTTCTGGGTAATAACGGCATGGGCTCAGATCGTGCGACCGCGGCAGCAGCGAGGGCATAGATATGTGACTCGGATAAATTGCGAGACAATATGACAGCGGGACTCTGTCGGGGTGAAATGGGGTGTCGTCTCTAAAATCAGCTTTTGCCGGGGTGAGTGTTGACTGTTCAGGTGGACGAACGGCAGGAAAGCGCTGGTCGCGGGCACATCGTGAAGGAACGGGCTGACTGACCGATTCGGACGGCGATGAGTGGGGAGCCGATGGCAAAGAGGCCATTGAGCTGGGTTCTACTTTGATTGGGTTGGCACGAATGAGGATCACGCCAGAAGATGGCGGGTCGACATGAGGGGCGATAAGGGTGGATAAGCGACGGGAACTGCGGGGTGGGTCATCTTGGGATCAGAGGGAGACGCGCCGTTGAGGAGTTGCGCGAGTGGTGGGTGTTGCTAACACGGTGGAGGTCATGGCAGAGGAGGGTGAGGTCGTTCGTAAAGGGGAGCGCAGAAGGTTGGGGGGGTTCGTATTTGAATGTTGATTGACCCTAAACTGGTGGGAAAACGAACAAAGTTGAATTTCAAAGTGATACGCACCTTGTCTTGCTCGGTTAAATTGTCGCTGTACCGTCGAAAAGAGAATATTAATGGTGCTTGGGCAGGCAACTGGCTTTGGGGCAATTCGGCAATCTTGAGGCCGGCAATGGCCGATTGAAAGAGACGCACGCGTGGCGTCTATTTACGTGCCAAAGTTTGGCAAATGGCAAGTCTTAGGAAGGAAGGCCAGTGGCTGACGTTCAGTTCAGTGAGTGAGCTGGCAGGCGAATGTGAGGTGGAGACCAGCTGGACTCGGAGAGGTCACCTCAGCGTCTACCCATACAGTACAACATCCACCACAGTGCATGAATAAATATCCTTTTCCCCTTTCGACACACGAGTGATCCCATAGCCGAAAATATGGTTACGTGAACCACAGCAGGAGCATAGGGAATCATCTGAGTCGAGGTAGGATTATGATCCAAGGGACTATGTACTGTAACAAGTTGCCCGTCATTGCTCGCTGCGGGACCACTCACCCCCAGCACAGAAATCCGTAGACGTGTCGATGCATCGACATGCATCGATTTGGAACGAAAAAGTATAACGTTTCTTAGATTGAAAAAGGCATATATCGATGCCTGTAGTCCCATATTGACGCAATTTAAATTCATTTAATACTACAATAATACTACAATAATACAATACTACTACTGTAACAGCTATTGACGTTCTTCGACGTGATCAACACACATTGATGTACATATGTGCTCTATGTCATGCTCGCGGTTGTTGGGTCGGGTCCGAGTCATGCTCGCAATCCTTGCATTGAGTTGTGATTGTGGTAGTCGCATTGCATCGTGGTCGTGGTCGTCGTGTCGCATCGTTGTCGGGGTTGTCGCATCGTGCTCGCAGTTGTCACGTCGTGCTCGGGGTCGTCGCATCGCATCGTGCTGATAAGCCCAATCATCAGCTTGCTGCCGCCACGCGGCCCTTGGTTACGCACCGGCTGCGGGGCCGACGACATCGATGGGCCATTTCGACGAACCCCAGCGTTAGCCATAAGTCCGCTCCCGATCCCTCCTCCGCCTCCAAACCCCTGCCATCTGCAATTGTAAGATATAGTAATGTCAAGGTTAAGGCTGAACTGCATAAGGTATGGCCTTTTATAGTAATAAGAAAGGAGTATCCTTCAGGTCACAGCTCTCATGCTTCTAAAAAAGCTACTATAGTTATGGGAAACAATCCAACTATACATTAGAATGCTACATTATAGTTATAAGAGTTCTCACAATGACAAGACAGCCCTAAAAGAAAGTTCTATGTCCTAATGTGGGATAGGAACATACTGTATACTATAACACCCTAGACACACAGTTAAAGTTCTCAAAACATAAGCATGCTAAGTTGAGAACCAGAGTAATGCATGTACAGAAGTGCCCGAGTAGACTACAGGTAGCTATCGTGTTTTTGTCATTTGACTCCCTAACCCCTGTGCAAAGCGTGCCCCTCGTCCACCCCTTGCGCCTGAACAGTGCATGTGAATCTACGAGCGACAACGATAAGAGGGAATGAACGCGCAACTTACCTCGCGCACTCACGCCACCTCTCCGCTCCCCTCGTCCTCTTCGCTCCTGCGCTTGCTCACCCCGTTTATCGCCCTTCAGTCCATCTGCCCGATCACCCCAGGCAGTTGCCCCACCAAGACGGATGTCGAGTGCCTTCTCATTTTGTTCCACCATTGCACCAACCTTCTCTGCCAGGATCTGTGCGAGCTGCTGGGGCCTTGTGAGTTCGACGCGATGAAATACGATGACACCGGCGGATTGATCCAATGATGCTGGAAGTTCCTCCGTCCAGATCATCCGCGACACGATGGAGTTTACCGCCCGACGATCCAAAGAGAAAGTGCGCTCAAGGAACCCCAGCGATAGAGTCTTATAATGTGGCGCAAATGTGAATAAGTAGGTGCGTAGACCCTCTTCTTGGATGCGCCTAAAAGGGAGCAACGCGTTGGTCAACCCCAGCTCAAAACGCCGTGCCATTCTACTTACTTAGCAAGCATTTCTTTGACGGATGTAGCCTCGGGCATGAGACTCCAGATCTTGATGTCCTGGATCAAGTCACGGCATTGCTCCCACTGGCCGTGTTGCAGTGCTTTGCTTGCCTGCATTATATGATCCCGCGTACTTTCCGGCGGCCCGGTGAAAACTTGCCGGTCCGCAAAGTCCAGCAGGCGACGGAAGGGCTTCGAGATAGCCTTGCGTTTCTGTTCCTCCAAATCAATGCTCGCAAGCATAGGAATTTCCACGAGCATGCTAGACACGAGGAAGGCCGCCTCGAGTAACTCCGTGTTAATATGCATATGGAACGGCAATTGACGTTGCTTCTCCGCTTTCTCTTGTTCGGGAGAGAGCGTCTGGAACCGCGGCTGGTGCACACCTTGTGCGAGAAGCTCTTTCACCCTTTGAGTAGCAAATATGTCCTGCAGAGTCGACTGAGCCTCCTTGATGAGCCCGGATCGGAACGCGCAAAGACCAAGCTGCACAACGGCGCGATTATATAGGATCTGTGTGCCAACATCCATGGAGTAAACAGCCTCCTGGAGGTGAGACATGAGCAACATGTCACGCGCAGTATAAAAGTCGTTATGCAAGGCATGGTGATATATGTGGCTGAGCATTGCCCGCGTGCGCAAGACTGAGTTCCCGGACCTATACAGGTGAACGCACAGGGCATGAATGAGTGCAGATGGGGCTGCCTGGGAGGCTAGGGAAAGGGAAATAGGCACATCCGCTGCAGCGACGGCCGATTCAAGCGCAGTGAGGACAGCGTCAGGCTACGATGTATAAGTCAGTGCACCAAGAGGGAAACACTCGGAGAATAATGCACCTTGGAATAGATGTGCTCCAGACGTCGCGTCACGACACGGGCAAGGGGTTCAGGAAGTTGCTTCTTCTCATAAAGAGCCTCCACGCGACAGATGGTGCAGTAGAGACCCTTTTCGTCCTTCAACCGATCCATGTATTCAGTCCCGTGAGGATCCAGGTTCTGAAGGCTGCGGGTAAATTCGTCGTCTAATCGGTCGACGAAGCTGATGATGCTGCCACGGACGCAGACGACACCATCCTTTTCGCCCTCAGGAGTACGTTCTACAAGATCATCGTAGTCATCGGTGATCTCCTGTACTGCATACCCGTCATTGTCAACAAGGATACCGATGAGTGTATCAATCTCGCGTTGAGCAGATAGCCACATCTCTATCGGCATGTAGGAGGCGATAGAAGCATTGTAGTCGAAGCGCGACGAGACCAAGGCCAGCAGAACACGTATTCGTTGATATGGCGTAACAGCGACGTCGAGTAGTCGCTCCAGAATACGGATTTGATCCGCGCGATCAGTGTTCTGCAAAATCTCAATACGACGAGTGGACGGGTGACAACCTTAGACTCACCTTTTTGCCACGAGCTTCCTGGATGGCTTGGAGACTCTTATAAATCCCCTCAGCCGTGTATTGAGTGGCCTTCCCGCCCTTTCCAACATGGGTAAAATCCTCCTCGTCCTCGCCCTCAACAGGAGGGGGCCTTCTAACTGCCTCCGGCCTTACTTGGACTTGTGGGACGGCAAGGGCCGCGTATTCCTGTTCAAATGCCTCCGGATCCTGACAACGGGCAATCAGCTAGCAATGGGAGAAGCTTGCGACAGTTATGTACATCATTGTATTGTTTTATTTCTTTCTCATACTCCTTGACCGTCTTTCGAACCTTTTGTTTCATCGCCGTCAAGGCGCGCGCATTGCTGGCGTTCATCTTCTTTTTAGCCTCTTTTTCTTTAGCTAGGGCCGTATTTAAGGACGCTTCAAGCGAAATAAGTGTCTGGATGTAAAATGGAGGGACTGGCTCAGCGACATTCTGCTGACGCAGCACCATGCGGGTCAGCTTGTCATATTCTAGGAGACAGCGCATGTAAGCAACGGGCACTATACATGGGTACATGGAATGGATACACACCACTGGAAATGGCTATCCAGTCATTGATTTTAAGGGCATTGTCCATGGTTCTCCCTGTTGCTTCCATCTCTTCGAGACGCTTGTCACGCGCGCTCTTAACCACTCTCTTGACCTCTTCATCACTCTCTTCTTCGTCTGAATCGCGGAGGAAACGAGACTTTGGCTTTGCTTCTTTGTGCGCTTCTCCTTCGTCGTCGGACTCATCTTCGTCCTCCGATTCTGATTCGGAGGAGGAGGAGGAATCCGAAGCATTGGCTGTGCGAAGGAAACGAGACATTGCTGGTTTTGCAGGTGCGGCAGGCTTGGCTTGAGATGCATCCTCATCGGAGCTCAGGAGAGATTCCTCTGAGTCCGATGTGTATATTCAAAACTTTTGGGTTTCGGAGATTCCCGGTTCTAATTGTACTGCCACCGTGACTCCTTCACTCACACACTCACCATATTAGGGCCCGTGCCACGATGCCGCGCCTCTCTCCCCATGCTTTGAAACTGTTGCGGCAACCCGCAATTCCCTTGATGCGCGTCCCTGCGCCAAATATCGCCGTGGTGACCCCCCGCCCGACATTCCTTCAGTCTCCTTGGAGGCCAGCATCGACATTCCTCACTCTCCTGCCCTTCTCGCGCCCAACGCTCCTTCTCCCTCTGCCTCCCCTTTGCTCTTCCTCGACCCCCACGCTTTCCCCAGTAGTGGTACATGCCCGCCACCGGTCGCGCGGTACTGAGTATCAACCGTCCCAACGGAAGCGCAAACGAAAGCACGGCTTCCTCACTCGGAAGCGCACTGTAGGTGGCCGCAAAATTCTTGAGCGCCGCAGGGCAAAGGGGCGGACGCATCTGACACACTAGAAGGTTATTATTTCTTTCGCAATTAGGACGTCCCTGATTTTATGTTTATCGCTTAATTCCCAGGCCTCATTAAGTCGCGGCAGGCCAAGTAGAATAGTCCCATCAATCTTTAGTGCAACCTTATTGCTAGTCTGGCTTTCATGTTAGGGTTATGCAATGAGAAAATTGGGATACGAAATACCTATGTCAATGATATAAATTGTTTCCACTCGCTAATTCATGTCTACCAGTGCCCTTCTCTCAGGGTCACTCCCTACTACTGCCAGAGGTTGCTTCATTGTGCTCTCCGCAACTCCTTCAAAACTTGGTTCCTCTCCCACACTTATGGCAAGGCCTGGCCATGCCGGACACACCCACTCCGTATCCGGCTGTGCTGGAGACAATGGAGAATTCGGAGAGAGTAAGAACCCACGTTGAATGGAGTTGACAAGAGCAGAGATTGGTGTCCTTGCTGCCATCCCTACACCGAAGGGGTGAGCAGAGTGCACCTGAGCAGGCGTGGGCATGGACATGGGCGGATGCTCGCTGACTGCTATCACGTTGCTCCTCGTGTCATCCGCTGATGGCGCAGCAACGTGTTCATCCTGGTCCCCCACCGGGACCAATGGCACAGAAACAGGTGACACATGCAAAGGTACATCAGCAGACCTTATCTCCGGGCTAGGCGGCAGCGGCGTCGCTATTGCGACAGCGGGTATTTCTGCCTCCTCTACGTTAGTCTTCGGAGGAATGGCTCTACCCTTTGGCCGGATCGTCAGGGGCTTCGTAGACCCTTTAGCAACTACGCGCCGTGCTTTCTCCTCCTCAGCGGCCTTCATACGCGCTAGCTGAGAGAGAGTCGGTTGCATAGCCCTACCGGTGCGCGCCACGATTTTTTTCAGATGGGATGTGTGTGCTACTGCAACACCCTTTGCGGATTGCGAAGGTTTTCGAACCACGGGACGTGCGCCTTCAGGCCTTGGCCAATCGCGCGTTCAGACGCGGGGAATTTGGGGTGATCGGGTGCCGAAGGCCCAGCCTTTTGAACATCCTTCTTTCCTCCCACCCCACTATCTGGGATCTTAGTGCTGATTCCTTTGCCCTTGCCGCCGAATCGTGGTTTAGAACCATCCTTCTTTCCTTCAGTCGCTGGTATTGGGGCCTCCTTCCCTTCAACCACGAGGGGAGGTGAGACCTCGGGGCGTTTCGGCGCAGATGTCCCGACGATTTGAGTGACAGCTTGCTTCGCATCCATCGCGGCAGATGATTTTGGTCCATGTCTCACACTATCCAGTCGTGAACTGCAAATGAAGTGTGAGTGGTAGTACTTCATGTATGACAGGTGGACGAACCGCCTCGGTACAATCTGAGCATCCGCTGAAACGTTCTTCTCTTGGCACGTTGATAGTGGCTTGGTTGGTCCCGGTGGTTGCTGCGCATCTGGCAACAATACTCTTTGTGCTCCCCCTAACAATCTCTCTTTGATGGTCATTGCCTCAGCCCGCAGAGGACCCGCATGCTGCTTGAGTGGGGGGGCAGAAGGTTGTGTTGACTCAGGCCTCAAAACATGTGTAGCGGTCCTCGAAGTGGACGCCTCTCGTGGTCGCTCAGGAACCTTGGATTCCGGCCGTCCCGTGGGCACAGGGCGTTCTAGAGATACCTGTGGCCCTGATGGTACTTTTTGGCGACGCTGAGGGACAATAGCTGGAGGAGGCATATTGTCTTTACGCTTGGACGATGGCCCAGGTGCAAACCGTTCATTCGGTGGTGCGATTATAGGTTCCGTTTCACTACGCGTGAGCTTGGATGCTATTGCCGACGACTTAGAGGACGCAAGGGTCGAAGACGATGCAGAACGATGGTGTGACATGGAAGTCGCGGGTCGAGGATGAGGTTCCTCTCGCTTTGGCGGGACAGACGCCAGAGACGATGCAGGACGTGTTGGAGGGAGCGTGTATGCAGATTGCGATGACTGGGGGCGAGAGTTACCAGAGGGGATGTCGATATTAAGATACTTCTTCATAGTTGGAGAAAGTGGCGCTGCAAAACTGTACCCTGCATTAAAATGGTGCCGTTCAAACGTATCAAGCCCACAAGGCTTACCTTTCTACCCTTGCGGGAAGAAGAATTTTGTACGCATCGAACACTTGCCTGCTTATCCTACGAACGTCCGCGCTCGCATCCGTAGCTGTCAGCCTAATGGCATTTTCAACATCTCTTGCGCGCGCATCCTTCTCGAGGTCAGGGGGATTGAAACATTGGACACACGCAAGAAGACTTTCGATTGCAATCAAGCGGAGGGTGACGGACTTGTCACGAAGAGCGCCAACAAAGTACGGCAGAAGAGAGATGAGTTGGGTTTGACCAATAATTGTTTTTATTGTTGCCTTGGCACGGGAGATGAAGACTTTGTTTGGGCGGGAGCAGAGGGATAAAAGCGTGGGGATAAAAAGGGGCACGAGTGGATCGAAAGAAGGACCCAGCCCGGAGGCAAGGGCAGCGATACACTCGACGGCAGTAGCGGAGAGACGGGAACGCTCCGAGGCTGCCGCGGAGGCGATTGAGCGATACATGGAACGGATGGAGGAGGTAAGAGTTGTAGGAAAGTCACACGCGCCACCCTTTGACAGAGCAATGATCCTGAGGAGAGCATTGCTGATAGTGTCCCATGTTTCTTCTGTTTCTGCGAGAGAAATCGAGGCGCGTGCGCGCTCTAGCTCCTCTCCCAAGGTAGATTCGGAACGACACTGAGATAGAAATTTTGAGCTACGGCACACGTGCCATGAGAATGAGCGAACTTGCCTCTATAATCGACGGTATTTTCGTTTTTGGAGCCATGCGAGTGAAGCAAACGAGACGACTCTATGAAACTAGCCGAGGACGGGTTGTGAATGTTCAATTCGCGTTTTCTTGTGACACGGCACGTGATCGTATCCGGACCGAGAATCACCTGCCTTTTTGGGGGTAAATCTGAATCAATCATGACTCGAATTCGATGCTGTTTAGACGCAGCGTCCTTAGATCGTGCCCAAGATATCTGTACACCATGTCTTCACATACCAATCCTCTCTCCGCGCCGCAGATTCGTCAAGCTTTCTTTGACTACTTTCAATCCAACGGCCACACATACGTCCCCTCGTCCTCTACCATTCCATATGAGGACCCAACTCTTCTCTTTGCCAACGCTGGCATGAATCAGGTTCGCTCCCCAAACGTCAAGAGCTTTTCTTGCATGCTAACATACCTCCCAGTATAAATCGATTTTCCTCGGGACCGTTGACCCCAATTCCGATCTCGCAAAACTGAGACGCGCCTACAACAGCCAGAAGTGCATCAGAGCTGGTGGAAAGCATAACGGTGCGTGATATAATTTCTATGGGCACGTATTACTCTAACCAACGTAAACACCCAGATCTTGATGATGTTGGTAAAGACTCGTACCACCACACCTTCTTTGAGATGCTCGGCAATTGGTCATTTGGTGATTATTTCAAGGTAATCAACCTCCTTCCCTTGTCCTAGGCCATCTAGAATTGATCGACTTCCCAGAAAGATGCCATTCGATATTCTTGGGACGTATTGACCAACATCTACAAACTTGACAAAGACCGACTATATGTGACCTACTTCGAGGGGGACCAACAAAACGGACTCGAGCCTGACCTCGAGGCACGGCAGTATTGGTTGGATGTCGGCGTTGCGGAAAGCCATGTTATTCCCGGAAACGCGAAAGATAATTTCTGGGGTACGAAAATGTCCCGCGTTTATCTTTCGTTGGTTTTTATGCAATTGCAGAGATGGGTGCAACCGGTCCTTGCGGCCCATCAAGGTACTGGCTTGAGACCTGAGTTCCTCTTGTCCGTTCTGACCTTGTTTTATTCAGTGAAATTCATTATGATCATATAGGTGGTCGTAATGCCTCCCATTTTGTCAATAAAGACGACCCTCTCGTTGTGGAGATCTGGAACAATGTCTTCATCCAATTCAATCGCGAGGATGACGGTTCCTTGATGCCTCTTCCCGCCAAACACGTTGACACCGGCATGGGCTTTGAACGCCTTGTCACAGCCATTCAAGGTGTACGATCTAATTATGACACAGACATCTTTACTGCACTTTTCTCCCGGATCCAAGAGGTCACAGGCGTGCGGCCGTACACGGGCAAGTTCGGTGATGATGATGTAGATGGGATTGATATGGCGTATCGTGTGGTTGCGGATCATGTTCGCACCCTGACATTTGCGTTGAGCGATGGCGGAGTACCAAATAACGTTGGGCGTGGCTATGTCCTCCGCCGTATCCTCCGTCGTGGTGCGCGGTACGCACGCAAGAAGCTAGGGGTATCTATCGGGTCGTTCTTCTCTTCACTTGTACCAACGCTTGTTGAGCAACTTGTGCGTCTCATATCTAGAACCTTAGTCTTTATGCCGCAGACTGACTTTTATACCCAGGGCCATGTCTATCCAGAGCTAACCAAGAAAACCAAGGAGATCAAAGAGATACTCGACGAGGAGGAAGAGTCATTCTCACGCACGCTCGACCGGGGAGAGAAATTGTTTGAGCAGTATGCGACTGCTGCGCGCGAAACCGGTTCAAAAGAATTGAATGGGAAAGACGTCTGGAGACTGTACGACACCTATGGTTTCCCGGTTGACCTCACACTACTCATGGCAGAGGAGCTCGGCCTTGGAGTTAATAACGAAGAGTTTGAGGCGGCGCAGGCGGCAAGTAGGGAGGCAAGCAAGGCTTCGCTCAAAGTTGGAGCTAAGGACGTCGTGAAGCTCGATGTACACGACATTGCGGCCCTTGAGAAGGACACGAGTGTTCCGAAAACTGACGATTCCGCAAAGTTTGGTGAGTCTCTCTAAACACTAATTGCCTAGCCTCACTCACTACCTAAAGGCATTGGCAACATTGATGCCACCATCAAGGCCATATATCACAAGAAGGGCTTCTTCCAATCAACACTAGACATTCCAGTTGACACTGTCTTTGGAGTCATTCTTGACCGAACGAGTTTCTATGCAGAAGCTGGTGGACAAGAATATGACACTGGCAATATTGTGGTCGATGGCGTCGCAGACTTTGAAGTCACCAACGTGCAAGTTTTTAATGGATACGTATTACATATTGGCCACCTCAAGTACGGGCAGCTCTCCGTCGGCGACAGCGTGGTTTCATCTTACGATGAAGTGAGTTAGTGACACTCCTCCCTCAGCTCTTTCTTGAACTCTGGCCTCTAGCTCCGGCGATGGCCTCTCCGCAATAACCACACCGCGACGCATATCCTAAACTTTGCTCTACGCGAGATTCTTGGCGACCATATTGACCAGAAGGGATCGCTTGTCGCACCGACCAAGCTCCGGTTTGACTTCTCTCACAAAGCCCAGATCCCGCTCCCAGACCTGGAACGCATTGAACGTATGAGCATCGACTGGATTAAGAAGAACGTCAAGGTATTTAGCAAGGATCTCTCACTGCCTCTTGCCCACAAGATCCCTGGGCTGCGGGCTGTTTTTGGCGAAGCGTACCCAGATCCTGTGCGCGTTGTGTCACTCGAATACGACGTGGACGAAATCGCACAAGACATCGAGAATCCCAAATGGCGGAGTACGAGCATCGAATTTTGCGGCGGAACGCACGTTGCACGCACTGGGGATATCAAGGTTTTTGTGATCACTGAAGAATCGGGCATCGCGAAGGGCATCCGACGGATTGTCGCCGTCACAGGGCACGAAGCGCAGGATGTCACCCGTATTGCGGATGTGTTTGAGGCGCGAATAAAGCAAGCTGAGCAATTGACCGGGAAAGCGAAGGACGCGGCTCTGAAGGCGCTGAGTGTGGTATGTGATACTTTAATTTACTAGTTGAGGATGAGCAAGATGGCGTTCAGGAACTCGGTCAGACAGACATCTCATTGCTTCGCAAATCGGACATGCGCGACCACTTGACGGCCCTACGTAAGGCCCTGGACAAGGAGACCAAGGAAAAGGAAGCAGCTGCTAACAAGACAGTTCGTGTCGTTCGTGTTCTCTTACTCCTGTATGCTAATCGATTCTGCATTCAGGCTGTCGAGGTCGTTGTAGCATTTTTCCACAAAAATCCGCAGGCTGAAGCTTACTTTGCAACCATCGATGTCGAGGGCAATGCGAAGGTAATTGGGACACCCTAGAGCAGATTTATCCTAACACCTCTTCCCTCAGATTCTTCAGGCTGTGGTTCTTCAAGCGAGAAAACTCGGCAAGGCCGTATACGTCTTCAGTGTCGACTCGGAGGGTGGCAAGGTCATTCATGTCAACCACATACCTGAGTCGCTGAAGTCGAAAGGACTCGACGCCCGTACATGGGCCGCTCGTGTCACGGAAGTCCTTGGGGGAAAGGTGGGTTACCCTTCATAAAGCGCCCTGACGAATCTAAACGGCAGCAGGCTGGAGGTAAAGAAGACGGCGCACAGGGTGTTGGCCTCAACACTGACAAAGTCAGGGAAGCCCTAGAGGTTGCGCAAAAATATCTACTTGATGGAAAGGCGTAGATTATTAATTTGCGGTTCTATGGCGTTCAAGGAAGATGAGCACTATTTTACAGCATGAACTGTATCTCGTACTTGGTACATACTAGACAGAGCGAGCGAATAACGGATCAGCCTTTGATTTGTAATTCGAAATATGCGAGAAACGTCGTGACTGACCTGCGTCACACTGTAACACCCCTCTCCATCGATCAACATCACAACTAAGTGTTAGAGCCCTCGACCCAAAAATCTCAGCAAGGTAAGCTTCTGCCTGCACCATCTTTGCTCAGTAGCTGTGGCGTTTCCGTCGGGCCACAAACCCAGAATCTTGAACTGAGAAGAAAGGTTGCCTGAGGGTGGATGGATCCGTCACTGCTTGGATGACGACACTCACCCGCTTCTCCCCACAGACACATCCTTTTGCCTTGCCTAGCATGTCTCTCGTCTTACCTGAACCTCATCAACAATTCCAGGTACCTACTTCCGTCTTTGTTCTGAATCATCCTGGCTAATCACACGGCAGCACATTTTGCGTCTGCTTAACACGAACGTTGATGGCAAGCGCAAGGTCATGTACGCTCTGACGGAGATCAAGGGTGTCGGCCGGAGATACTCGAATATTGTCTGCAAAAAGGCCGATGTTGATCTTAACAAGCGGTGTGTCGAGACTACATTCTTGTCCAAAAAAACCACTCTTATCGTGTGCCCCAGAGCGGGCGAGCTCAACTCGGACGAGCTCGAACGACTGGTGACGATCATTCAAAACCCGACGCAATTCAAGATTCCGTTATGGTTCCTGAACCGTCAGCGTGACATTGTCGACGGCAAGAACTTACAAATTTTGTCCAACGGCGTGGACTCCAAGTTGCGTGATGACCTTGAACGGCTGAAGAAGATCCGCGCTCACCGTGGTCTCCGCCATTTCTGGGGCCTCCGTGTTCGCGGACAGCACACAAAGACGACTGGTCAGTCACGCGGCTCCGCCTCCCGTCGCTTTGAGTAAACTGCTAACTTTGATCCTTTCTGCAGGTCGCCGTGGAAAGACGGTTGGTGTGTCGAAGAAGCGTGGTTAAGCGTCTGGTCTGTGTCTTTGTACTAGGAGTACGGAGATGCACTCGTCCTACCCGATATTACTCTGTATGCATACATGAAATGTAGGAGAATACACCCCACACCCCTTTACCTATGGCCGGGTAGACTTCCAGCA
>WNFC01004760.1_pt1 | contig 14807 bp, 13 predicted proteins | sample 5400541 | NCBI WGS metagenome assembly WNFC01 (sample SAMN13153342, study PRJNA577476) | soil metagenome | isolation source: 120 cm saprolite under Douglas fir tree site 2 hole 2 replicate 1 | place: USA:California | collected 2015-04-18
AATCCACCTCATCCTGAGGAGCGTCCGAAGGACGCGTCTCGAAGGACGCACACTGCTTCTCCGACACGCTGATCGCGCCCGCCTGCGAAGCCGCCGGAAATGATCACGAACAGCGCACCGATCGATCCCGTCGCCCTCGCCTGCGATCTCATCCGCCGGCCGAGCGTCACGCCGCGCGACGAGGGCACCATCGAGATCCTCGCCGGGATTCTCGAGGGCCTCGGCTTCACCTGCCATCGCCTGGTCTTCTGCGAGGAGGGCACCGCCGACATCGTCAACCTCTACGCCCGGCTCGGCGCCGGCGGGCGCAATTTCTGCTTTGCCGGCCACACCGACGTGGTGCCGCCGGGCGATCCCGAAAGCTGGACGGTCGGCCCCTTCGCCGGCGCCGTAGTCGACGGGACGCTGTGGGGCCGCGGCGCCGCCGACATGAAGGGCGCGATCGCCTGCTTCGTCGCCGCGGCGTCGCGCTTCCTCGCTTCGCGCGGACCGACGTTCGGCGGCTCGATCAGCCTCCTCATCACCGGCGACGAGGAAGGCATCTCGATCAACGGCACCAAGAAGGTGCTGGACTGGCTGAAATCGCGCGGCGAGCGCCTCGACGCCTGCATCGTCGGCGAGCCGACCAATGCCGAGACGCTCGGCGACATGGTCAAGATCGGCCGCCGCGGCAGCCTGACCGGCACGCTGACCGTGCACGGCACGCAAGGCCACACCGCCTACCCCCACCTCGCCGACAATCCCGTCCATCACCTCGTCCGGATGCTGCATGCGGTGACGGCGGTGCCGCTCGACGAGGGCACCGGTCATTTCCAACCCTCGACCGTGCAGGTCTCGACGATCGATGTCGGCAATCCGGCTTCCAACGTCATCCCGGCGGCGGCGCGGGCCGTCTTCAACATCCGCTTCAACGATGCCTGGACGAGCGATCGTCTCGATGCCTGGCTGCGCGAGAAATTCGATGCCGTCGGGGGACGCTACGAGCTCGCCATCAGGGTCAGCGGCGAATCCTTCCTGACGCCGCCGGGGCCGGTCAGCGACATCCTCGCGGCCGCCATCGAGCGCAGGCTCGGCCGCAAGCCGGTGCTCAGCACGACCGGCGGGACGTCGGATGCCCGCTTCATCCATGAATTCTGCCCGATCGCCGAGTTCGGCCTGGTCGGCCTCACCATGCACAAGGTCGACGAGCGGGTGCCGACCGCCGATCTCACCGCCCTCACCGCGATCTACGAGACCGTCCTCGACCTCTATTTCCCACGCGGGTGATGACCATTCCGCCCGACATCGCCAATGCGCTGCACGGCGCTTGGCGCCTCGCGCGCTTCGATCGTGGTGGGCTTGCCTTCTTCGAGCACGGCGAGGCGGCGTTCTGGCGCTCCTTCCGCGCCGCCGCCATCGCCTACCCGCTCTTCCTTGTTCTCCTCGCGCTCCGCCTCGGCGAGGCGGAATGGCACGATGCCGACCTCCTGCGGATCTTCCTCGCCGAGACGATCGGCTACGTCATCGGCTGGGTGGCCTTTCCGCTGCTCATGCTGCCGGCGACGCGATTCCTCGCGCGCGGCCATCTCTGGCTCGATTTCATCATCATCTACAACTGGGCGCAGATCCTGCAATACGCCTTCTATCTCTGTGTCACCGGCCTGGCGCTAGGCGATCTCCTGCCGACCGCGCTGGCTGGCGGCCTCGTCTCGGCGGTTACCGTTGCCTTGCTCGTCTACGAATGGTTCATCGCCCGCGTCGCGCTCGACATCGCCGGTCCTGCGGCGGCAATGATCGTGCTCGTCGACCTCTTCCTCGGCACGATCATCAGCCGCGCCGCCGAAGCCCTGCATTGAAGCCATGGCTTCAATAGGCGACGGCGACCAGATAGAGGCCTTCCGCCGGCGCGGTCGGGCCGCCCTTGGTGCGATCGCGAGCGGCCAGCGCGGACGCGACGTCGGCTTCGCGCCACTTGCCGGCGCCGACCAGCTTCAGCGTCCCGACCATATTGCGCACCTGGTGGTGGAGGAAGGAGCGCGCTTCGGCGGTGATGCGGATCTCCTCGCCGACCCGTTCCACGTCGAGTCGACCGAGCGTCTTGACGGGGGATTTCGCCTGGCACAGCGAATCGCGGAAGGTGGTGAAATCGTGACGGCCGAGCAGGAGCTGCGCCGCCCGGTGCATCACCGCGGCGTCAAGCTCCGGTCCGATATGCCAGGCGCGGCCGCGCTCGATCGCGAGCGGCGCCCGTCGGTTGACGATGCGATAGAGATAGGTCCGGCCGCGCGCCGAGCGGCGGGCATCGAAACTCTCGGCGACACGCTCGACGGCGAGGACGGCGACCGGTGCCGGTCGTACGTGGAAGTTAAGGGCGCCGAGGATTTCGAGCGGCTCGTAGTCGCGGGCGAGATCGACATGCGCGGTCTGGCCGAGCGCATGCACGCCGGCATCGGTACGGCCGGCGCCGTGCACGACGACGCTCGCACCGCTGAAGCGCTGCACGGCGCTCTCCAAAATCTCCTGCACCGACAGGCCGTTCTTCTGGCGCTGCCAGCCGACCAGATCCGAGCCGTCATATTCGACGGTCAGCTTGTAGCGGGGCATGGCAGGATTTCGCCGGGCGCGATCGGAAAACCGCGCAGGACGGCGGCGGCATCGGCCGCTTCCCGCCCGGCGCGCTGCAGCATGGTCGGGCGCAGCACGCCCCGCGAGCAGGCGATGGCGAGACGGTCGTCGAGGACCGTCCCCGGTGCCGCCCCGGGTTTTTCGGAGACGATCTCGGCGGCGAGCACCTTGATGCGCTCGCCGGCGAATTCCAGCCAGGTGCCCGGCCGCGGATTGAGCGCACGAATCGCCCGCTCGAGTTCGCTTGCCGGTCGCCGCCAGTCGAGACGGCCCTCGTCACGCCGCAGCTTGGCGGCATAGGTGATCCCTTGCTCCGGCTGCTTTCCCGCGCGCAGCGTGCCGGCGGCGAGACCGGCAAGGGCGGCGACAACGAGCCGCGCGCCGAGCGCCGCCAGCGCGTCATGCAATTGGACGAAATTGGTCGTCGGGCCGATGGTGACGCTCTCGGCCAGGAGTATGTCGCCGGTGTCGAGCCCTTCATCCATCTGCATGATCGTGACGCCGGTGGCGCGGTCGCCGGCAAGGATCGCGCGTTGGATCGGCGCGGCGCCGCGCCACCGCGGCAGCAGCGAGGCATGAAGGTTGATGCAGCCAAGGCGCGGCGCCGCGAGAATTGCCGGCGGGAGGATGAGCCCGTATGCCGCGACGATAGCCGCATCGAGGGCGAGCGCACGAAAGTCGCTTTGCGCCTCGTCGTCGCGCAGGCTGACGGGATGCCGCGCCTCGAGGCTGTGCGCCAGGGCAAATTGATGGACCGGCGAGAGCTGCATCCGATGACCGCGCCCGCTCGGACGCGGCGGCTGACAATAGACGGCGGCGATGGTGTGGCCGGCATCGAGCAGTGCCGCGAGGGTGGGCACGGCGAAGTCGGGCGTCCCCATGAAGGCGAGGCGGAGGCTCATCGCGACGCCCGGGCTGCGGGGCCCCGGCTCAGGCCGGTTCGGGTGCGGCGAGGCGCTTCGACTTGGCGAGCTTGCGCAGGATCATGTTGCGCTTCAACGGCGAGATATGGTCGACGAAGAGCACGCCCTGCAGATGATCCATCTCGTGCTGAATGACGGTGGCGAGCAGCCCCTCCGCCCGCATCTCGCGAATCTCGTTCTCGTGATCGAGGTAGCGGACGCGGATCTCGGCCGGGCGGGTGACGTCGGCATAGTGCTCGGGCAGCGACAGGCATCCCTCGTTGTAGGTCGCGAGCGTGTCCGAGCGCCACAAGATCTCGGGATTTGCCATCCGCAGCGGCTGCCTTTCCTCGTCGTCGTCGCGGGCGATATCGATGACGACGACGCGCAACGCGTGGCCGACTTGCGGCGCCGCCAGGCCAATGCCGGGCGCGACGTACATCGTCTCGAGCATGTCGTCCATCAGCCGGCGGATTGTCGCATCGACCTCGGAGACCGGCTTGGCTTTGATCTTGAGGCGGGGATCGGGCGCGATCAGGACGCGGAGCAGGGACATTCTGGAATGGTCTTAATCTGTGCGGCTATCAGCCTGTTACGTATGCGTTCGTATTGGCCTCGTCAAGCCGCGGCGGCGGCGCGCCCAGCGCGCGGGGCGAGGATATCCGTTCCCGTTTCGTCCTGGTAGGATGATGATGCCATCGAAGGGGGCGGAAATGGAGTGGGTTGGGTTTGGCGTCGCCGGGCTTTTCGCGGTCGCCGCGGCAGCGATCGTGATTCTGCTGACCCGCGCGCGCTTGATCGGCCAAGTGGTTGCTGCCGAGACCCGGCTGGCCGAGGCGCAGCGCCTCGCCGCCGGCTTGACGTCGGAGCGCGACGCGGCGCGTCTTGCCGAACAGCGCGCTACCGGCGAGCTTGCCGCAGCGAGACAGGAGCTCAAGGGCAACGCCGAACGGCTTGCCGATTTTGAGCGTCACAAGGCGGAATTCCTGACTTTCAGCAAGGCTGCCGTGCTGACGGTCGGTCAGGAGCTCTCCTCGAAGCTGCTCGAGGACCACAAGCGCGAGAACGAAGCGGCGAAGAAGGAGGGCGAGGAGAAAGTCAAGAAAGCGACCGAGACGCTCGTCAAACAGCTCGATCTGGTGGCGATGACGGTCGCGCAGCTGCAAGGGCAGGTCAAAAGCGACGGTCAGCGTATCGAGACCGTCGTGCGGGCGCTCTCCAATCCGAGCGGTGCCGGCCAGTTCGGTGAAATCCTGCTCGCCAACACATTGACCTCCTTCGGGATGGTCGAGGACCGGGACTTCAAGCTGCAGTTCACCACGACCGACGCAGAGACCGGGCAACGCAGGCGGCCGGATGCAGTGATCTTTCTTCCGGGCGGCACGGTACTGGTCATAGACTGCAAGGCGTCGAAATTTCTCTTCGACATCGCAGAGGCCGAGGGAACCGCAGCCGAGACCGGCGCCTATGACAGCCTCGCCCGGACAATGAACGAGCATCTCGCGGCGCTCGCCGGCAAGGATTATCGCGCCGCAGTCGTGGCGGCCTACCGCCAAGGCGGTTTCCCCGGCGAGATTGCGCGGGTGATCAGCATCATGTATCTGCCGAGCGAGAGCGCGGTCGAAAGGCTGCAGAAGGCCGATGCGAATTTCATGCAACGCGCCGCGTCTCTGCAAATCATTCCCGCCGGCCCCGCCGGCCTCGCCTGCATTCTCAGCTTCGCCTCGACGGAGATCGGTCTGTCGCGCCAGATCGAGAACCGCGAGCGCATCGTCGAGGTGACGCAGGCGCTGCTCGATTCGATCAGCATCGTGCTCAACCATGCCCTCGGGCTCGGCCGCGGCATCAAGACCGCCGCCGAAGGGTTCGAGAAGTTGACGAAATCGGTCAATCGGACGCTGTTGCCGCGCGCCCGACGCCTCGCCCAGCTTGGCGTACAATCGACCAAGGGACTGCCTGCCAATCTTACCGCCTATCAAGTGATGAGCACGGAGAGCGACCTTATCGAGGGCGAATCGGAAGATGTGACCGAGCCGGAACCCGCACCGCCCGAGATCGTCACCCTCGTCAAGCAGGCAGGCGAATGAGGGTCTTGCCGGCGCTTAGCAGCGCCCGTCGACGCGATCTCAACCGCGGCGGGCAAGGAATGCGTCGCGCCGCGCCGTCCAATAGGGCTGGTCGCAAATATGACCGAGAAACTCGATCACCGTATGGGCGCCGAGATACGAGGTCACGCCGGTGCCGACATCGAGCTGCGGATTGACCTCGACGAAATCGAAGCCGATGACCCGCGAATGCTCGGCGATCGCCCTCAGCGTGTCGCGTAGCTCGGCGTAGCTCATGCCATTCGGCTCGGCGGAGACGCAGCCGGGCACCAGCGAAAGATCGAGGACGTCGACATCGATGCTGACATAGACGGCGGCCCCTTCGGGCACGACGCGTGCAAGTCCGCGCGGTCCCAACTCGTGGAATTCCGGCATCGTCACCACACGGTTGCCGTCGTTGATCGAGTCCTCGATCATCGCCGGCGAGTGGCGCAGGCTGCGTATGCCGACCTGGGTCAGGCTTTCGACATGCTTCATCGGCGCGATGTGGCGGAAGGCATGGCCGTTGGTGAAGCGCAAATCGTGGACGAACGGGGCGTAGTCGGAATGCGCGTCGAAATGGATGACGTGAAGCTGCTCCGCAAAGCCGCGCACGACGGGATAGGTGATCGAATGATCGCCGCCGAGGACGACCGGAAGGGCGCCATGATCGAGCACGGCACGCACCATGGCGGTCACGTCGGCGAAGGTCCGCTCGACATTGGTCGGGGCCACGTCGGCGTCGCCGATATCGGCGATGAGATCCTGGGTAAGCTCGACGTCGAGATATGATTTGCGTGTCTCGGGGTTGTAGAAGCCGCCGCCTCCCGAGACGAAGCGCAGCGAATGCTCGCGCAGCGCCCGCGGTCCCATTCTCGAGCCCGCAAGGTAGGGCGAGCCTTCGTCGAACGGCACGCCCATCACCGCGATGGCCGCCGAGAGCTTGTCGAGATCGGTGCAGATCGGCGCGCGCAGGAAGCTCGGTATGCCGACGAACGGGCGGTTGATCCGGCCGCTCGGTTTTCTTGGTTGTTCGCTCATCTGATAACCCCCCCAGTCTAATTGAAATAACCCGCCCGCACCGCGGCGCCGATGAAATTCAGGATGATATGTCCCGCCGTGATGCTGCTGATCTCGTTGACGTCGAAGGCCGGGGTCAGCTCGACGAAATCGAGGCCGAGCACCCGACCCTTTCGGCACAGCCCCTGAATGATATCGATGGTCTGCGGATAGGTGATGCCGCCGGGCTGCGGCGCAGCGACGGCCGGAATCACTGCCGGATCGAGCCCGTCGGCGTCGATCGAGATGTAGTAACGGCCGTTGTCGGGAATCCGCGCGAGAATCGTCTCGATGCCTTCGCGGTGCAGCTCACGCGAGGTGATGATATTTGCGCCGTATCGCCGTGCCGCCTCGACCTCCTCGGCGCGCGCGCTGCCCTGCCCGCGAATACCAAGCTGGAAGATGTCGTGGATATGGTTCATCTCGGAGGCGCGGCGGATGGTGCTCGAATATCCTTCCTTGGCGCCGTTTACCTCATCGCGCCAGTCGAGATGCGCATCGAGGTGAACGAGCGTCACCGGGCCATGATTGTCAAGGGCGCGGAAGATTGGAATTGGCACGCCGTGATCGCCGCCGATCGTGATCGGCACCGCTCCCGCCTTTAGAATCTTACGGATCGCCGCCTCTGCGCGCCGGTAGTGGTCCGAGAGGTCGCGCGCCTCGCCCGGCACGTCGCCAACATCGACGACATTGATTATCCTGCCGTCGAAAAGTGTGCCGCCAATGTCGAAGTCCCAGCGCTCGAGCCCACGGCTGACGCGGGCAGAGGCGCGACGAACGGCCGTTGGAGCGTTGGTCTGGTCGTTGGTGACTTCGTCGATCGAGTAGGGATCGCCATAGGGCATGCCGATGATAGCGAAATGCGCGTCCAGGCGGTCGAGATCGTGGACAAACGGAAAATCCATGAACGTCGTGAAGACGCCGCGCGGCGGAACGGTAAGCGATGTCATGGTGGTCCTCCTTGAGGATCAATGGCGCTGTCGACCTCTCGATGACGGCGATCGTGCGTGCTTGGCTCGCCGGCTTCATCGCATCGCCTCACAGGAGGCCGGCCAGAAGATTGATAGTGAGCGCCAGGATGACCGTGTTGAAGAGAAAGGCAATGATGCCGTGGCCGAGCGTCAGGCGACGCATGATGCGCCCGGTGACCTGCACGTCCGAGACCTGACAGGTCATCCCGACGACGAACGAGAAATAGAGAAAGTCCCAGTAGTCCGGCTTTTCCTCGCTCGGAAAAGCGAGACCGCCTGCCACTCCCGCCTGGACTCCCGGTGTGCCGCCGCGCCGGGAGTCGCCATAGAAGACGTGGGCGTAGTGGATCGCGAACATGGTGTGGGCGAAAGCCCAGGACAACAAGATGGTCAGCCCGGCGAGGCCGACATGCTCTACGGCGAGCCAACCCGATTGCTGCTTGGCGTCGTGCAGGACAAAGCCGATCGACAGCAGGCTGGCGAGGGCCGCGGCGGTCATCAGCGCCAGGATCACCCAGCCTGCCGGATCCTCGCGCTGGGCGCGAAGGCGCAGCCTCTGTGGCGTCGATCGCAGAAACATCGAGGTGGTCAGGAGCAGAAACGCAACAACGCCGGCGTCCCAGGCCAGCACGAAGCGGGTCGCCGCGGCGATCCGTCCTGACAACAACATGTACACCACGACGGCGCCGAGCAGTGACCCGAGCAGCCGCGGACGGTTTGCGGTGAAGCGGTGGGCGCGATGCGCGAATGCCATCGCGATCTATCGCGCGTCATTCGGCACGAGGGCGAGCGCCGCCTCGCGCAGCGCATCGGGCAGCGGCGCCGGCCGACGCGCTTCGAGATCGAAATGGACGCCGAACTGGCCCATGCTGGCCAGTCGCTTGCCGGTGCGCGCGTCGACCATGCGGTGCAGGAAGCGGATCGACGATTTGCCGACCTGCAGGATCCCGCTGCTGACAGCGATGCGATCGCCGGCACGCGGTAGCGTGTCGATTACGAGGTCGAGCTCGAAGGTCGAGTAACCGCGCCTGTTGTCGCGCAGATATTTCGGTGTCATGCCGGCGGCGCGGCAGGCGTGCAAACCGGCGCCCGAGAAGTGATGAACGAGGTGCTGCCAACTCAGCATCCCATCGCTACCGATCTCCCACGGCTGAACGACGCGTCGGCCGGAGGGCACGAACGGCTCATCGCCGCCGGGTGCAGTCCGCTGCTCACGCGCTGGGCCGTCCCAGGCGACGAGGCGGGCCGCCAGGGCTGTCCGGTCGGGCGGCGACAAGCTCGCGAGTGTCACACGCTGCTCGGCGGTCGTCGCGAGCTCACCGCTCGCGGAGTCGAAAATCTTGTGGCCGAGCGTCAGGGTCGCGCCGTCGAAGGCAATCGGTGCGCTCACCGCGTGCATGAGATCGGCGGCTCGGAATTCCTTGAGATAGCGAACGTAGAGCCCGTCCGTGCGAGCGCCGCGAGACCCCGGCAATTCATCGAGCGCCGCGACCGATGCGTCCTCGATGCGGGCAAAATAATAGGCGATCGTCAAATGGGCAAAGGCATCGCACTCCCAAGCGGCAACAACGCCGCGATAGGTTTCCCGCCACTCGGTCATGACATCTCCATCAATGTGAGATTATCGGCAATATGATGTGCGAGGGGTGCTCGCCATCGACATGCACGGAATTCAATGCGATCTGCCGGCGGCGCGCCCTCCCCTCGGCTTCGCCGGTATTGGGGTTGACGTCGAAATGCGGAAAGTTGCTGCTCGAGATGTCGAGCCGAATCCGATGCCCGGCCTTGAAGAGATTGCTCGTTGCGAAGGGTTCGATGGTGATTTCGGCGATTTCGCCCGGCGTCAGCATCACCGGCCGCTCCCACGATTTGCGATAGCGCACACGAAAGATGCCGTCCGTGATGTTCATGGCAAAGCCGCGCGGATAGTCGGCATTCGGCGGGTACCAGTCGATGAGCTTCGCGGTGAAATCGGTATCGGGACATGATGACGAGATCCATAGACGGACCGTGATCGGTCCGGTGACCTCGACATCGTGGTCGAGCGGTGCGGTAGTGAAAACCAGGATATCGGGTCGGCTGGCTAGCGGCAGGTAGGGTGGTCGCGCGCCGAAGATATCCGGCCGCTCCACCTGATCGAAGGCGCCGCCGACCATGACAGGATCGCCCGAGGTGACGGTGCCGCCGATCGTCGGCACGGGATGCTCTGGATCGTAGTCGTAATCGAGCGGCGCGCTGGCCCTCGCTGGCATCGCTTCGACGAGCGAGAAATCCCGATGGAGATAGAACTTTGCCCAGCGCGTCCCCGGCAACGGCCAATCGCCAGCGCTCTTCCACGCGCCGCCATGGTCGAGCCTGCCGGCATCGTTCCTGCGGCCCGATCCGCCGCCCATGACGAAGTAACGCACGCGCGGCTCAGCATCGACGCCGTTATCGATGTCCTTGAGCCAGCGGTCGAACCAGCGCAAGCGAAGCGCCCGATAATCCTCGGCGAGCGCGCCATCGAGCGTCGCCGTCGCGCCGAAATCGACGTCACCGACAAAGGTGATCGAGCGGTCGCCATGCGTCCAGGGTCCGAGGATCAACCATTGCGGGCCGCGTCCGGCGGCGGTGAGGCCGAGGTAATTTTCCGTCGCGGTACGCGTATAGGCATCGTACCAGCTCGACATGTGGGCGATCGGCACGGCGGCGTAGCGGTCGTAGAAACCTGCCATCCAGATGCCGACGCGCTGCCAGAATTCGTCGAAGACGCCGTGCTCCCACTGCTCGAACAGATAGGCCTCGTAGTCGGGCGCCGCGGCGAGCGGCGAATGGCCACGCTTCCATGGCATGCGGGTGAACCATGCGGCCGCGTCGATCGCATCGATCGCCGCCTTCGCTACCGGATCCGCCATCACCTCCGGCGCTTCGCGCGCTTGCTTGATCGCCCACGTCGCCTGTTTGAGCTCGAACGCGCCACCCTGGCGGATGCCGCCGAGATAGGCGTTGGAGAACCCGCCCGAATCGAGGAACTGACAGGCGAGACCCGGCGGATCGAGGCAGCCGAGCGCGCCTTGCGTGTGCGCCGCATAGGACAAACCCATCGTGCCGATGCGCCCCGTGCACCAGGGCTGCTCCGCCAACCAGGCGACCGTATCGTAGCCATCGGGACCGTCGTCGAGGTATTTCGTGAAAGCGCCTTCCGAGTGGTAGCGGCCGCGGCAATCCTGGTAGGCGACGATGTAACCATGTCGCACGAAATACGCGGCGATGTCGGCGCGGCCGACCGCTTCGGCGGCGCGCGCCGTCCGTTCGGAACGGCTGACCGCCGATTTATCGTAGGGCGTGCGCTCGAGAATAACGGGGAACCGCCCTGCGACCGCGTGTCCGCCGCGCGCCGGTCGATAGATGTCGGTCGCCAGGCGGACGCCGTCGCGCGCGGTGATCATGACATCGCGCTCGAGGACCACGTCGTAAGGCGTGTCCTTCAATTCGCTTCCTCCGATGCGTTCAGAGAATCACCCCCCAAGGAGGCGGAAAGGACCGTGACCGCATGATCGGCGCGTGACCCTATTCCGGCGTCAGGTCGGTGGCGGTCGTCGACTCGTCCATCCGCGCGTGATAGCGGAAGCCCTTGCGCGTCGCCCAGTTGTTCGCCTGGAAATGGATCGGAATGATGGCGATGTCGCTGAAGGCCACGGCAGCGGCATCCTGCAGGAGCTTCTCGCGATCCGAAGGGTTGAGGGTGTGGTCGGCTTGGGCGAGCAGGCCGTCGAATTCCGCGTTGGAATAGCGGCCGCGGTTGTTGGCGCCTGTACCGCCCGATGCATCGTAGGTCGCCAGCACGTTGCGCATGCCGTCCGCCGAATCGCCGGTCGCCGAGCCGAAACCGATAAGGAAGATCGAGAATTCCTGCTTCGTTGCGCGCGTGAAGAATACATTGCTCGGCATCGTCTCAACCCGCGTCTCGACGCCGATCCGCGCCCACATTTGGGCGATCGCCAACGCCACCTTCTCGTCGCCGACGTAGCGGTTATTGGGGCCATGCAGGGTCAGACGAAACCCGTCGGGATAGCCGGCCTCGGCAAGCAGCTTCTTGGCGCCCTCGGGATCGTAGCGCTCGGGCTTGATCTCGGGATTCCAGCCGACAAGTCCTTCCGGCACCATCTGCCCGGCGACGCTCGCCGAGCCCTCGAGGATGCGCTCGACGATGGCCTGCCGATTGATCGCCTTCGATAGGGCGAGGCGCACGCGATGATCTTGCAACGGGTTCTTGTCAAGCGCGTTACCGGCCTTGTCGAGCGCAAAAGGCGTCGTGCCGCGCGCTGTGTCCATGTGAAGATAGATGAGTCGCGTCGACGCGGCGTTCCACACCGCGATCGAAGGGTTCTTCTTGAGCTGCGCCAGATCGGCCGGCGGCACCGCCTCGATGAGCACGACATCGCCGGCAAGCAGGGCGGCGACCCGCGACGGGTCGCTCGGCAGGACGCGAAAGACCGGGCGCTCGATCGCCGGCTTCGGACCCCAATAGCGCTCGTTGCGCTCGAGCACCAGACGTTGCCCGGGCAGCCACTCGACGAAGCGGTACGCCCCGGTGCCGATCGCCGCCGTGCCTTTGTTGAAATCGTCGGTCGTCGCGTGCTCGGCCACCCGTTTCGAGATGACATAGAGACCGGTGAGATCAAGCGGCAGTGTCGGATACGGCCGCTTGGTGCGTATCCGCAGGGTCGCGGGATCGACGGCGACCGCCTCGGCAATATGGCTGACGGCAGGCGCGTAGGAAGCCGGGCTGTTCGGCACAGCCGGCGCCCGCGCGATGGTGAAGACGGCGTCTTCGGCGCTGAACTTGCTGCCGTCATGGAAGACGACATCGTCGCGCAGCTTGAATTCCCAGGTCGTATCGTCGACGAGACGCCAGGAGACGGCGAGGCCAGGCGCCAGGTGGAGCTTGTCGTCGCGCATTACCAGCGTGTCGAAAATCTGTTCGGAGATCTGCTGATTGGCGCCGAGAATGGCGAATTGCGGGTCGATCGCGCTCGGCTCGGTCCGCAGGCCGATCGCCACTTCGGCAGCGCCCGCGGGCGCCACGGGGAGGACTGCCAAAGCCAGGCCGAGGAGCCGACGAACCGCCGCCAACCGACTGAGGACCATTTCTCTCCCGCGCGCGATGTGATGAGTGTCGCGGGAATTATTCAACCACCAAGATGCGAACGACACCAAGGGATTATCTGTGGGGAGTGCGGGCCTCATTCCCGCTGGCTGCCACGCGCGACCACCCCCTCTTCAGAGGGAGGATTGCGCGGCGGCAACGCCGAGGTCATCATTCCGGGAACCGGAGGAGGGATGGTCATGCGGTATCCGCGCGGGGGATTGACGACAGGATTGATGATGGCGGCGGCGGTCGTCGTCGCGCTGGCGCTGCCGGCCACCTCTCGGGCCGAGAGCGTCATCCGCATGATTCCGCAGGCCGATCTCAAGAATCTCGATCCGCATTGGACGACCGCGGCGATCACGCAGAATCACGGCTACATGATCTACGACGTGCTCTTCGCCCTCGACAGCAAGCTCGAGCCGAAGCCGCAGATGATCGACAAGTGGACGACCAGCCCCGACGGTATGAAATGGAGCTTCACGCTGCGTTCCGGCATGAAGTTCCACGACGGCTCGCCCGTCACCGCCAAGGATGCCGTCGCCTCGGTCGCTCGCTGGGCGAAACGCGCGACTGACGGTCAGGCGATGATGGCGCAGTCGGAATCGCTGGTCGCCACCGGCGAGTTGACCTTCGATCTCACCTTCAAGAACAAGTTCGGCCCAGTGCTGCAGGTCCTCGCCAATCCGGCACTGCCCGCCTTCATCATGCGCGAGAAGGAGGCGATGACCGATCCCTTCGAGCAGGTGAAGGAGCAGATCGGCTCCGGCCCCTTCGTCTTCGCCAAGGACGAGTGGGTTCCCGGCAACAAGACGGTCTACCGCAAGTTCAAGGATTACCTGCCGCGTTCGGAGCCGTCGGACGGCTTCGCCGGCGGCAAGGTCGTCAAGGTCGACAAGGTGGAGTGGGTCTATATCCCGGACACCGCCGTCGCCACCCAGGCGCTGATCTCCGGCGAGGTCGACGCTTTCGAGCAGCCGCCCTACGACCTTCTGCCGCTGCTCAAGAAGGAAAAGAACATCACCGTCAAGGTCCTCGACTCGCTGGGGAAATACGGCCATATCCGGCCCAATTTCCTGTTCCCGCCTTTCGACAACGTCAAGGCCCGCGAGGCTTTGATGCTGCTGATCGATCAGAAGCAGTTCCTTGCCGCCATGGTCGGCAATCCGGAATTCGAGAAGGAATGCTTCACGATCTTCATGTGCGGCGCGCCGCTGGCCTCCGATGCCGGCGCCGAGCCCTATAAGAAGGCGAACATCGAGAAGGCGAAGCAGCTCTTCAAGGAGGCCGGCTACAAGGGCGAGCCGGTCGTCGTCATGACGCCGACCGATCAGCAGATCATCGGCAACATTGCGACGCTGGCCGCCGATATGCTGCGCCAGGCCGGGGTCAACGTCGACCTGCAGTCGATGGATTGGAGCACCGAGACGACGCGGCGCACGAAGAAGGATCCGCCGGCGCAAGGCGGCTGGAACATTTTCACGACCTGGCAGAGCGGCTATCCGATGACCAGCCCGATCACCAGTTTTCCTCTCGTCACCAGCTGCGATCAGAAGAACTGGTTCGGCTGGCCGTGCGACGAGCAGATTGAAAAGTTGCGCGCGCAGTTCATCACTGCCGGCACGCTCGACGAGCAGAAGAAGATCGCCGAGGCAATCCAGAAGCGCTATTACGAATTCCTGCCATACATGAACACCGGGCAATTCTTCGCGCCGGTGGCATGGCGCAACAATCTTGTCGGCGTGCCGAGCGCGCTACTTTTCGAGTTCTGGAACATCGAAAAGAAATGAGCGTCGCGCAACTTCTGCGGTGACCGTGTCGCCCACGAGAGTTAGGCAGCTCTAACTCCATAGTATCACGGACACGGTCCGACCGGCGTCCTATACTCGCCGTCAACGCCCCAGCTTTACCAGGGGCGAGGAGGAACGGGTCGGTGCCGGGTAGCGGCGCACCGATTCGCGTCGCGGCAAAGGGTGCCTTTGCGCGAGCGAAGCGAGGCGTCGTTCTCCGACCCACAGCACGAGTGCCGCCAGATGCAAGCTCGCGCCATATCGGGACA
>WNFC01004761.1_pt1 | contig 14807 bp, 18 predicted proteins | sample 5400541 | NCBI WGS metagenome assembly WNFC01 (sample SAMN13153342, study PRJNA577476) | soil metagenome | isolation source: 120 cm saprolite under Douglas fir tree site 2 hole 2 replicate 1 | place: USA:California | collected 2015-04-18
CCGATGGCAAGCGTCCGGGTCTCGATCGCGTGCTCCGCGCGCTCGACCGCTCGCGGGATCTCGGCGCACAGGCGCAGGCCGAGGCCCTCACGGCGGAGGTGCTGGCCGACGCCGCGGGCAAGATGCGCGACGACATGACCGTCTTCATTTTCAAGCGGCCGTAACACACCCAGAGACCGTGCGGACCAGGCCGTACGCGTGAGGTAGATATCATGCCGAGGGTGCGCGAGATCGAGGACGACGGCGGCGATTCGATCCTGAAGGAGACCTTCGCCAGGGAGCGCGAGCTCTTCGGCGGGCTTTTGAACACCACGAAGATTTTTGCCCACTGCCCGCCGATCATGAAGGCGGCCAAGCAGCTCTCCGCGTCTATTGAGAAGTCGGGGCGGCTGCCGGCCGCGCTCGTGCCGCTCGTCTACCTTCGCGTCGCGCTCATCAATGGATGTCCCTTCTGAATCGACATCAACGCATCCAGGGGGATGCAGGCGGGGGCGGACGAGGACAAGATCCGCGAGGTGCCGGCCTGGCGGGAGAGCGGGCGCTTTTCCGGGATGGAACGCGCGGCGCTGGAGTACGCGGAGGCCATGACGATCACGGGCCAGCGCGTCAGCGACGAGCTCTTCGGGCGGCTTCGGTCCCTCTTCGACGAGGCGCAGATCGTCGAGCTGACCGCCGCGGTCGCGCTCGAGAACTTCCGGAGCTTGTTCAATGTGGCGCTGGGGGTCGAAGCGCAGGGGTTCTGCCTACTCTCTCACGTCGCACCGAGCGACACAGACCGTCCCCGCCCGTGACCGGGCGGGGACTGGTCGCGGCACCCCAGCGGCACCCGGATTCGAGTTCGTGCCGCGCCGTGCGCGCACAGACCTTTGCCACCAATCTTGGTGGCCGCAACGGGCCACCCAGCTTGGTGGCAAGTCTGCTCACGTTCCCGTTCGTGGGAGAAGCCCGCGCCGCGTAGAGGTTCGCATCCCTTCAAGTAGAAACAATCCAGCGGGCCGCATTCGGCATCGTTGGGGCACGTCTTCGGAGAGAAGTCGGAGAGCCTCTGACTCTGCTAGACTCCCGCCCAGCCAGTAAGGAGGGCCCCTGCATGGACCCGGCCCGGTTTTCCCTCGCCCCGCATCCTCTCGCGCCTTGCTCGCAGACCACCTGCGGGAAGACCCATTGATAGACCGTCGCGCGTTCCTGGCTGGGACGGGTGCCATTCTCCTCGCCGCGCCGCTCGCCGCCGAGGCGCAGCAGGCGGGGAGAGTTGCCCGGGTGGGGATTGCGTTCTTCGGTCCAACTCCGACCCCAGAAGAGGTTGCGAAAAGCGCAGCGGCGAATCCATTGTGGTTGAGGATGAAAGAACTCGGCTGGGTTGAAGGCCAAAACATGGTGGTCGAGCGGCGATGGGGTGAGTCACTTGATCAGCGCCGCGCAGCGGTCGCTGCCCTTGTGCGGCTTCAGGTCGACGTACTGATAGTTTCTAGTCACCTCTGGGCAAGAATCGCCCAAGAGGAAACGAAAACCATCCCAACCGTGGTCATGTCCGGCGGTGATCTCGTCGCCAGTGGGCTCGTCGCCAACCTCGCAAGGCCAGGTGGTAATCTCACTGGTTTACAGGCTCTTGCGGAGGATCTAGTCCCGAAGCAACTAGAGCTTCTCAAGGTGCTCGTACCGAATCTTTCACGCATCGCGTCCCTATCCGTTCCCGATATGCCCGAGCGCTACGGTCAACAGGCCGCTGAGGGAGCTCGGACCTTACGTTTAGAACTTCACCTCTTCATCGTGCGTCAACGTAGGGATATCGCTACCGTCTTCCGCGAAATAGCTCAAACTCGTGCCCAGGGAGTCGTAGTATTTCCGTCGCCCTCCGCGTCTTTGTACCGACAGGACATCATCGATCTCGCAGCCAAGCACCGGATCACCACGATCTATCCCAACCAAGCCTATGTACAGGCAGGGGGCCTGATGTCCTATGGCGTAAATGGTGCGACGGTGGAGCGCCGTGCTGCGGTGTACGTCGACAAGATTCTCAGAGGGGCCAAGCCCGGCGACCTACCCATCGAACAACCAGCCGCGCTCGAACTAGTCATCAACCTCAAGACCGCGAAGGCGCTCGGACTGACGATCCCGCCGTCGCTGCTGGCGCGGGCGGATCAGGTGATCCAGTAAGCGATGTGCTTCACCGACACCGTGGACCCGCGCGGGCCGAAGGGGAAGTGAGAGCATTGAGGTCCTCAATCAGGTTCTTCGCCATCACGCTCGTTCTCATGCTGTCTGCCTGTGCGACATCCGGACGTGTTGACAAGACCTTCACTCCTAGTCAAGCGCACAAAACCATTTTCGTGTCCGAACGTCAGTCGGAGACCGAAGCCCGTTATATCAACCAGGTCATTAGGACTTTTGAAAAGTATGGCTACGAGGTCACCAAGGACAAGACGCAAGCAGCCTACTACTTGGATTTCTCAATCACAGGAGGTCTAGTTGTTACGGTTGAGATATCGCTTCTGAGGGCTACGGACCGCAGAAGCGTCTTGAACGTCTCCTCAACAAATAGCGGTTGGGGCACGGTCATAGCGAGGCCGATTGCGACCTCGGGCAGAGTCGCAGAGGCTCTGAGTGAACTGGATGATGTGCTGTCGCGGGCTGAAGCAGCACAGAAGCGGTGATGCTTGTCCCCGACACCGTGGACCCGCGCGGGCCGAAGGGGAAGTGAGTCAGCGCGGAGGGCGTTAGTAACGGCACGGCACAACGAGCCTTCGAGAAAGGGGCAAACCTCATGGAGGGAGAATCCGAAGGAATTGAATGGCCGGCCTTGGCTCTCGATCCCGCCAGACTGAATCCTTTCATCGAATACCGCCCTTGGTGGAGCCCGTGGCGAAAGGAGGTCATGCTCGGCATGCTCTCCCCAGAGGAAACGAAGCGCCAGTTTGAGGCATGGGCGCGGTGGCTTGAGAATCTTCTGGGCGACGACCCAGGACTACGTGCCGGTGTAGGGATTAGGCTCGGCATAGCCCTACTACGGCCTAGCACGCCTATACCAGTAGTCATGATGAACGCGATTGCTGGACTTCTCCTGGCTATCGCGCAGGAGGTTGGATACTTGCGATGGAAACTAGCGCAGCCCACACCGCCCGTGGACGGGTAATGCGTTCGTCGGGGCGGAATGGGCGGGGTCATGGAAGCATCCAAGGAAGAAGGTGGACGGGGACCACGCCTCCCGCTTCGCGAAGGGTCACGGCTGACCCAACGCGCTCATAACGCCGAGCACGCGCTCTCAGGGAGAGCCAGAGGCCGTCAGGCCGCTGCGTGGGCGTCCACCTAAGTGAAAGACTATCAGCGCCATCGCGGCAGCGTCAAGGCCGCGTTGGCCGAAGGGTGGTAAGTGACATGGACGACGCTGTCGCGCGCGCCGAGAAGAAGCTCCGGCAAGCCGAGTTCTTCGTGGGCCACCTGGAGGACCTCTCCAAGCAGCCACATCATCGGAGTCCCGGAGACCCTGAGCACCTTGAGTTCTTCTTCAGCGCGTCCCTGACGGCGGCGCAAAGCGTCTACTACGTTCTGAACCACAGCGGCCGCGGGGCATTCCAGAAGGTCCGCAGCAAGTGGTACAAGAACCTGAACGAGCAACGATCCTTCTTCGACAAAATGAAGAATCTCCGAGACGGTGATGTTCACCACGCCTCAACAGACGCGGACCCACTACCCAAGTATGTCGAGGCTGACCTTACTCGACAGGCACCGTACTATCAGTCGCAATTCCACAATGCCGCTATCTTCGGCGAACGCCCGATGACCGAGGCAGAGAACCCGGACGGGGAGAAGGTGAGTGGGTACGTACTCAGTGGCAGCGTCGGCCTCTACATCAAGCAGAAGGGGAAGTACGTCGCGGCCAGCACAGCCTGTCGCCAGTTCATCGGCCTGCTTCGTTCGTTGCTGGGCGCGGTGAAGGACAAGACGCAATCACGCGCCTGACCGCCTGTCCGTCTAGCCTAATCGGCAGACGGCGGGCACACAGCACGCGGACGAGCCGTCGGACGGCGCGCCAGTGGATGTCAACGAGCGCATGGGCCATGAGGCGGGTCTGGGGCGCGGTATAGATGCCGTGAAACTACGGAGGGGAATTACACCGTCGATCTCAAGCGTGGCAATATCCGCTGGTTACGCGTCGCTCGCTTCTTTTAGGTGCCGCTGGGGTGCCGCGCACCTGACTAGAGGCTGCTAGAGCCAAGCCCGGGCGAGTGCTCGGTCTGGCGCCCGATCGTGGCGCCTAGCGCCTGCTACGTCCCTTCAAGGTAGGTCAGGAAACGTTCGATGCCACCCTTCCGCATTGGGAAGGCCTTGGCGATCTCGATGCCCACGGGACTGAGTTTGCGCCGGGCGCGCTCGACGCGGTCCCATGTCCCACTATCCAACAGGACGGCATCGCAGTAGGCGACCGGGATTACAGCGTGGAGGAAATCGGTCACGTCGTTCGCGGTGATCGGCCTCCTGAGGTCAGGAAGATACGTCGCGGCCAGCGTGCGGCAGATCGCCAACGTTCGGCTCGGCGCCAGCGTCTCCGGTGTCGAATCGGCATTCGCTACCTCGTTGCGGAAGTCAGCCCTCGCCGCGTACTGCGCCCGCAGGTCCTCTAGCCGGGGCTGGACCTTTCCCGTGAGCCTCTCCTTGCCGCGAATCAGACGCTCGCAGTTGAGCGGCTCGAAGAGTTTCGCCGCCGTGACGGGCCGGACTGTCGCCTCTCGATCGTTCAGGAACAGATGCGACAGTGCCTGATCCGCGTGGGGAAATGGACGACCGTCGCGCTCACGGTCGATGACGGCCAGATCGACGTCGATGCAAAAGATCGCCGGAAGCAGGCCGTCGAGGAATCGCTCGACCGCGAGTCGCTGCGCAACGTCGGTCACCGTGGCGTACTCCGCGAAGTTCAACCACGAGACCGCCAGTGTTCCATTGCGGGCATGCAGTGCGGTCATCAGGCGCCGCCCGAGTTCACCGCCCTCCGCGAACGTCATCAGCCCGCAGTGATCGACATAAGCCACAGGGGCGACGGGTCGGTGGAGCATCAAGAGGCCCCCGGGCGTCATCGTCATGGTAAGCAATGGTACACGCCGGGCTGGTGGTGAGGGCGTAGCGGCCGGGGGGCCGCGTCTCCCGACCCCCTAGAAGCCCAACCACCTCTTGACGAAATCCACCAGTAGGTCCTTGGCCGCACTCCAGGCGACGGCGAGCGCAGAAAGTGTGAGTTGTGAAACAGTCCACCTTGCCACCGAGAGCCGAGACCTACCCTCGGCCCTCCATGTCGCCCGCTCTTCGAGCAGGTCGCCTAGCAAAGCCTCTCGCATCGACTTCGGGAGGAAGACCGCGACCGAATTGAGCCAGTCCGCCTCGGTGCGCGCCTCAGGTGCCAATTCGGGGGCAGATTCCGGCGTGGAGTGATGATGAGGAACCAAAAGCACCGAGGGGGTGGACTGGCTACTATGCAAACCCTTATGGCCAGTGACACCAATTACGGTCATGGGGTCGAGGATGTAGCTGGGTCTGTCCGCGTCGTAGCTCTTGAGGATGTAGCTGAGGCTGTTCGAGTCGTCGTTCTTCAAGATGTAGCTGAGGCGGTTCGGGTCGTCGTTCTTGAAGGTGTAGCTGAGGCGGTTCGAGTCGTCGTTCTTGAGGGTGTAGAAGAAATGGATTTCACTGGGCTCAGACATGTCTCAGACCCCCTCGGTCACGAAGGCCGAGGCGCTTGGAGCCCACCGGAACGCCCTGCCAAGAACGTCCTTGGTGTCAGCCAGCGCCCGCGACCCAGCCCCGGTGATCTGATAATAACGGCGGCGAGCGCCCCTGCGCTCAGCGGTGGTGTCCCCCCACTCGGAGATCACGAACCCGCGCTTCTCCAGACGGGCCAGCGCGGTGTACAACCCGCCAAGGGAGGGAGATTGTCGCCCCCCGGTGACTTTTTCCACAGTGTGGAGGATTTCGAGTCCGTAACGGGGTTTCGACGCCAGGGTCGACAAGAGCACGCTTTCTAACCGGGTCAGGTCCAGATTGATCTCGGCTGCCATCTGTACTTTACCTCCTTCGGTCGATGTATATCGCTAAGCGATAATATTCGTCTCTCTTCGGCCTGTCAAGGGCCGCACGGGTGGCTGACGGAGACTCGCTCACGCGGGCTCGGGGGTGGCCGGGCAGACGCCGTCCGTGTGTCCCTTGGACGTAGCGTGCCGTGGTGCGAGCACTGCTGCCTAGACCATGCGGCCCAGGGATGAAGCATCGGCCCTAGTTCGCGGTCTGAGCGGGACTGCCAAAGACGATGATGCTGAACTGGATTCCCATCTAGAACCGCCTGTTGCCTTGATCAACGGGAGTAGGGACTCGTACTAGTCCGGACCGCGATTCAACAGCTAGGTCCAGGAGACTAATCTGTACCGGTTTAGTAAGACGCCGGACTCTAAAGAGGACATTATAGTGGCCATACAAACTGTTGAAAATCTTGGAACTAGGTGATATATATGACATATGAAGAAGGATGAAGCGGACAAAGAAGCGGCCACCAAGGCGGCCATAGACCGGGGCGAGTCGACCGCCGAAATGGAGCCGCTCCTGATCAGCGAATCCGCGCGCAACCGCGCGGGCCTGCCGGACCTCGCGCTCGAGTTGGCGCAAAGGACCGCCGGCTTCCGCCACTCCCTACTGCCCGGCCTCCTCGAATCAATCGCCACGCTTGTCCGCACAATGAACTGCTACTACAGCAACATCATCGAAGGCCATGCAACGCACCCCGTCGACATCGAACGCGCTCTCAAGAACGACTACAGCAATGATCCTGAAAAGCGCGACCTCCAGCTCGAAGCCAAGGCGCATATCGCCGTCCAGAAATGGATCGATGCAGGCGCCCTGAAAGGGCGCGTCGTCGACGTCGAGTCCATCAGCGAGATCCACCGCCGCTTCTGCGAAAATCTGCCGCCGGATCTTCTCGTGTCAATAAACCCCGACACCAAAGAGACGGTCAAGCTTGTCCCGGGCGAATTCCGCACGCGCGACGTTAAGGTCGGCCAGCTTATCCCCATCAGCCCGGGTGCGGTGCCGCGCTTTCTGAGCCGCTACCAGGAAGTCTACGGAAGTCTTGGCGTGATCGATACCGTCATCGCGTCGGCGGCCGCGCATCATCGGCTTGTCTGGATCCACCCGTTCCTTGACGGCAACGGCCGCGTCGCCCGGCTGCTGTCCCACGCTATGCTGCTCGAGACGCTCGACACCGGCGCTGTCTGGTCGATCGCGCGCGGCCTCGCCCGCAATGTCCAGGACTACAAGGGCCACCTTGCCGCCTGCGACCAGACGCGCCGCAACGACCTCGACGGCCGCGGCAATCTCAGCGAGGAAACCCTCACGGCCTTCACACAGTTCTTCCTGCGGACCTGCATCGACCAGGTTTCCTTCATGGAGGAGCTCATACAGCCCGAGCGCTTGCGCGCGCGCATTCTGCTCTGGACCGAGGAAGAAATCAGGCTGGATCACCTGCCACAAAAAGCGGGCACCATTCTCGAAGCCGTCCTCTACCGGGGAGAGCTGCCGCGCGCCGACGCTGCCAGCATTGTCGGCACCAGCGACCGTCAGGCGCGCAGGGTTGTTTCGGCGCTCATGGAGCAAAACGTCCTGATATCCGACAGCGCGCGCGCCCCGCTGCGCCTGGCCTTTCCTGCCGCCCTAGCATCCCGGTGGATGCCTGGCCTGTTCCCCGACAGAACGGGCTGATGCTGCCCACCAGAAATCCAGAATTCGCCCACGAGGCTACCCATAACTGAGACTTTCCTTTGTCCGGCTCGGCACCCTCTCGAAAGGCAAAGCCGTAGGTCAGTTCTTCGGGATTGCCCTCATTTGAATACTTGCCCAGCCCGGCTGTGGAAATCCGGGAGCAAGTTTAGCCGGCCGCTCGGGATCGAGAGCCAGGGCTTCTGCCTCTTGCCGAAGGCGCCGTGAGGGACGGGCGCCGTCTCCGCGTGCTATTCTTGAGAGCAGCGTGACGCCCAAAGCCGCCGGCAGCACCTTCTCCATGACCAGCGAGCCCGAGCATCTCGTGCGCCTGCGCAAGTGGCTCCGCGACGAGCTGGCCGGCCACGGCGTCCCGAAGCAGGAGCAGTCCAACATTCTCCTCGCGGTGGGCGAGCTCTGCGCGAACTCCATCCAGCACGCCTACGAGGGGAAGGGCGGCCAGCCCATCCAGGTCTCGGTCCGCTCGTCGGCCGACTCGCTCGTCATCGAAGTCGAGGACTTCGGCAAGCCCTTCGACGCCGAGCTGTACGAGTCGCCCGACCTCGACTCGCTGCCCGACAGCGGCTACGGGCTCTACCTCGTCAAGAACATCGCCGACAGCCTCTCGATCGACGTCGCCAGGGAGCGCGGCACCCGCTGGACGATGGTCAAGTACCGCCAGGGCCGGGGACCCGCAGCCAAGCGGGCCCAGCCGTGATTACCCGCAGCGAGTAAAGGACGAGCATGGACATTGACGTAACGCAGACAAGCGGAGTGGCGGTGGTCGCGCCGCGCGGAGATCTCGACATGGCCACCGTCGACGAGGTCAGGCGCACGCTCGCGGGTCTCATCGACGGCGGGCAGTCCCGGGTTCTCATGGACCTGGGCGGCGTCGGCTATATCGACAGCTCCGGCATGGGCGCCATGGTCGCCGCCATGAAGCAGGCGCGCGCCGCGGGAGGCGATGTCAGGCTCTGCGCGCTCCAGGACGACGTGCGGGGCATCTTCGAGCTGACCCGGCTCGCGCGGGCCATGAGCATTCACCCGACACGCCAGGAGGCGCTTGCCTCTTGGCGGTGAGCCGCCGGCCGTCCGCCTCGAACAGCATGTCGTGACCCGGCGCGGGAGCGCCGAGAGAGCGCTGGTGTGGTGCCTGCTCCTTCTCCTGGGAGCGGGCATCGTCTATCCCCTGCTCCAGGTGCTCTCGGCGGCGGTCATCGTGGACGGCCGGCCGAGCGCGGCGCCGCTTCTTGCCTTCTTCGCGCGCCCGCTGTTCCGCGAGGCCCTCGTCAACACGCTGGCGTCGGGCGTGCTCGCCGTGGCGCTGGGCAGCCTGATCGCGGTGCCGCTGGCGCTGCTGACGGTTCGCTACAGCTTCCCCGGGCGCTCGCTGTTGACGACCCTCGGGCTCCTGCCCCTGGTCATCCCACCTTTCGTGGGCGCCGTCGCCTTTCAGCAGATCCTGGGGCGCAGCGGCATGGTCAACCTCTTCCTCCTCGAACGCTTCGGCGTGACCGTGCCCTTCATGGAAGGGCTCCGGGGCGTGGTGCTCGTGCAGACGCTCCACTATTTCCCCTTCATCTGGCTGAACACGGCCGCCGCCCTCTCGGCGCTCGACCGGTCGCTCGAGGAGGCGGCGCAAAATCTCGGCTCGTCCGGCTTCCGGCTCTTCCGCCGCGTGCTGCTGCCGCTGTCGCTGCCGGGCTACGCGGCGGGGGCGCTCCTGACCTTCATCCGCGTGATCGACGACCTCGGCACGCCGCTCATGCTCAACTACACCAAGCTCCTGGCGCCGCAGGCCTACCTGCGCGTGACGACGGGGGGGCTGACCGACGTGGACGGCTACGTCATCTGTGCCGTGCTGGTGGCGCTGTCCCTCGCCGCGCTCTGGATCTCGAAGGGGCTCCTGGGGCGGGGGGAGTTCACCGCGGTTGGGCGGAGCGGAGAGACGCCGGCATTGGCGCTCGGCGCGGGCGGGACGCTCGCGGTGTGGGCGCTCGCCATCGTCCTCCTGGGACCGGCGCTCCTGCCGCACGTGGGCATCGCGCTCCTGTCCGTGTCCAAGGTCTGGAGTCTCTCGCCGCTGCCCTCCGTCTATACCTTGTCCAACTACGACGAGATCCTCTTCCGCGCGCCGCACTTCATCTGGAACACTCTCCGCTACTCGCTGCTGGCGGCGGCCCTCGACGTGGGACTGGGAGCAGTCATCGCCTGGCTCCTCCTGCGCGGGCGAGTCCGCGGGCGGCAGTGGCTGGACACCATCGCCACCGTGCCGCTGGCCGTGCCGGGCGTGGTGCTGGCCGTCGGGTATCTGCGCGTCTTCCACGGCTGGAACGTACCGGGGCTGGGAGAGCCGCTGACCTCGACCTGGCTCATCCTGGTCATCGTCTACGCCATGCGCCGGCTGCCCTATACGGTGCGCGGCGCCCACGCCGCGCTTCAGCAGCTGCCGCGGTCGCTGGAGGAGGCGGCTCAGAACCTGGGCGCCAACCGCGCGCGCGCGTTTCTCAAGGTGATGCTGCCGCTCATGGGCCGCGGGCTCCTGGCGGGCGGGTTCCTGGCCTTCGTCAGCTCCGCGGTGGATCTCTCCTCGACCATCCTCCTCGTGCCGCACGTGGAGCTCGGGCCCCTGTCGTACGGCATCTACATCTACATGCAGTCGGCGGTGGGCCGCGGCCCGGGTGCCGCGCTCGGCGTGGTCGCGATCGCGCTCGTGGCGGCCGGCACCTGGCTCGCCGCTCGCCTGGCGCGGGGCGGCCCCGGGCTCTTCAGGGTCTAGGTCATGGCCGCGCGCGGGCTTCGGGGCGATTGGGTGCTTCCGTTCTCGATGTTCTTCGGCACCTTCGCCTGGGCGTTCGTTTTTGTCAGCCTGCCCTTCTACATCCATCAGATGTCCACGGTGGACGAGGCGGCGACGCTGCGCTGGACGGGCTGGATCCTCGGCATCAGCTCGCTCGTGACCATGATCACCGCGCCGTTTTCGGCGCGACTCTTCGGGGAGCGCAACCCGAAGCGCTCGTTCATCCTGACCCAGATGCTCCAGGGCGCGGGCTTCTTCTTCATGGCGGTCGCGCGCACCCTGCCCGAGCTGTTCTTTTCGCGCATGCTCCTGGGCTTCATGGGAGCGGTGTCCACCTTCGCCTTTATCATGACGGGCCGCTCGGGCGGCGACGTGCGCCGGGGCATCGCGTCCATCCAGTCTGGGATGACGCTGGGGCAGGTGCTGGGGCCGGCCGTCGGCGCCGTCGCGGCGGCGCGCATCGGCTTCCGCGGCTCCTTCGTGGTGGCGGGTCTTATGCTCTGGATCTGCTCGGCCATGGTCGCCTGGGGAGTGCCGTCGCGTCCGGCGCCCGGACCTGAGCACGAGCGGCGCCAGACGGCCTCCATCCGCGAGGTCGCCACCGTCTGCCTGCTCGTCCTCGCGGGCTCGACCCAGGTATTCTTTTTGACGGCCATCCTGCCGCAGATCCTTCCCGCGCTCGGCGTCGCGGCCGATCACACACTGGAGGCGGCCGGCTTGCTTCTCCTCGCGACCGGGGCCGCCGCCGCCGTCGGCGCCATGATCGCCCCGCGTCTCGGCGAGATCGTGGGCGATCGGCGCACCATCGTGTGGTTTCTCGCCGCCTCCTCGGTCGGGCTGGCGGCTCTCGCCCTTGCCTCGAACCTGTGGAGCTTCGGCATTCTCCGCTTCCTGCAGGTGCTCTGCATCGCGCCGGTCTTTCCCTTGTCCGTGGCGGCCATCGCCCAGCGGGCTTCGGGGACGGCCATCGGCATTGTCAATTCATCGCGGATCGCGGCCGGCTTCCTCGGCCCGGTCATCGCCACGACCCTCCTCGCCTGGATGCCTCCGGGCGCGCTCTACCTGGTGCTGGCCGGCATGGGGCTCCTGGTGGTGCCGCTCCTGAGGGGCCTGTCCGGACCCGGGAGCGCTCGGAAGGAGGCCGGCGCATGACGAAGGAGGAAATGGTCGTCCGGGTGTCGGAGGTGCGCATGGAAAAGGTGGGGAAGCGCTACGGCGCGACGTGGGCGGTCAGGGACGTGTCCCTCTCCATACGCCCCGGCGAGTTCTACACCCTGCTCGGCCCGTCGGGCTGCGGCAAGACAACCCTGCTCAGGATGCTCGCGGGATTCGCCCCGCCCGACGAGGGGCGGATCTTCGTGGACGACGAGCCCATCGACTCCGTGCCGCCGTGGAAGCGTAACCTGGGCATGGTTTTCCAGCAGTACGCGCTGTGGCCGCACATGAGCGTGTTCGAGAACGTCGCCTTCGGTCTGCGCGAGCGCCGCGTCTCCGGAGCGTTGCTCGACCGCAAAGTCAAGGACGCGCTGGCGCAGATGGGGCTCGAGGGCTTCGAGGCGCGGCGGCCCTCCGAGCTTTCAGGGGGCCAGCAGCAGCGCGTGGCCCTGGCGCGCACGCTCATCGTCCAGCCGCGCCTCCTTTTGCTCGACGAGCCGCTGTCGAACCTCGACGCCCAGCTCCGCTCCCAGATGCGTCTCGAGCTGGCGCGGCTGCACCGCGACGTCGGCATCACCACGCTCTACGTCACCCACGACCAGGCCGAGGCGCTGTCGCTCTCGACCCGCATCGCCGTGCTCTCGGACGGCGCCCTCGTGCAGGAAGGGCGGCCCGAGGATATCTACTGGAAGCCCCGGAACGCCTTCGTGGCCGAGTTCGTCGGGACGGCCAACCTGGTGCCGGTGAGCGTGATCGAGCTGCGCGAGATGGGCGTGGTCGTCCAGACGAGAGGCGGCGCGCGTCTGCCCGTGTCGTCGGGGGCGCACGCCTGGTCGGTGGGCGACAGGGCGCTGCTCTGCCTGAGACCGGAGGCGCTCCGTATCGAGGAGTCCGAGCGCTCGGCCGGCGGCATCCCGGGCACGGTGGCCGCGCAGGTCTTCGAAGGCTCGCGGCAGCTCTACGACGTGACCATTCCCGGTGGAACCATCAGGGTCGAGATGATCACCTCCGCTCTCGTGGGACGGAGCTTCAAGCTGGGCGACCAGGTCAGGGTGGAGGTCTCGCCCGAGACCTCCGTGCTGCTCCCCGACCAGGGTCTCGCGGCATGATATCGTCGCTTCCGGAGGGTTTTCACCCATGAGCGCCGAATTGTCTCCTGCGGAGCTGAAGCAGCGGCTCGACGAGCGCGAGCCTCTCGTGCTCCTCGATGTCCGCCAGGACTGGGAGACGCGACTCTGCAAGCTCGACAACGCCCTGCACATCCCCATCGAGGAGATCGAGCTTCGCACGGAAGAGCTCGATCCGGCCGCGGAGATCGTCGTCTACTGCCACCAGGGTGTGCGCAGCGCGGCCGTTGCCGAATATCTCCGTAGCCTCGGCTTCGCCAAGGCCCGAAACCTTGCCGGCGGCCTCGACGCCTGGGCGCGCACCGTCGATCCGTCGATGCGCCGCTACTGACCCACATGCCCGCGCTGGTCCGCGTCGAGATGAAGAAAAGCTGCGCGTGGGTCACCCTCGACCGCCCGCCGCTCAACCTGATCGTCCCCGACCTCATCGCCGAGCTGCACGCGACGTTCGGCGCTCTCGTGCGCGACGTATCCGTGCGCGTGGCCGTGGTGACGGGCGCCGGCCGCGCCTTCACCGCCGGCATGCAGGTGCAGGTGCTCCGGGATCTCACGCCCACCACGGCCAAGGCCCTCATCACCTCGCTGCACGAGGCGATCCACGCCGTCCACGACGCGCCTTTCCCGACGCTCGCCATGGTCAACGGCCCCTGCCTGGGCGCGGGCTTCGAGCTGGCCATGGCCTGCGACCTCCGCGTTGCCGCCGCCGGGGCCCCGCTGGGCCTGCCCGAGGTGAAGGTGGGGGCGCCCTCGGTGATCGAGGCGGCACTCCTGCCCGCGCTCGTCGGTCCGGGACGCGCGGCCGAGATGCTGCTGACGGGCGAGAGCGTCGCGGCCGAGCAGGCGCTCGAGTGGGGCCTCGTCAACCGCGTGGCGTCGCCGGACAAGCTGGAAGCGGTCACGGCCGAGCTCGTCGAGAAGATTCTGGCGTGCGCGCCTCCGGCCATCAGGCTCCAAAAGGAGCTGATGGTGCGCTGGCGGAACACGGACCTGGCCTCCGCCGTCCGCATCGGCATCAATGCCTTCGCCCAAAACTACACGACGGGCGAGGCGCGCGAAGCCGCGCTGGCCTTCCTCGAGAAGCGCCCGCCCAGGTTCGAGTAGGCTCATGCTCCGCGCCGTCACTTTCGATTTCTGGGAAACGCTCGTCCATGACTCGGCGGAGAATATGCGCGACCAGCGGCTGCTCCGCATCGGCGCGCTCCACCGGGTTCTCGGCCGCGCCGGCCGCGTGCTCGGCCTGGCCGACGTGGTGGACGCCTACGACCGGTCGGAGCACATGCTGGTCGAGCGCTTCTGGAGTCGGGACCGCGATCCCGCGATCGCCGAGCAGGTGCGCCTCGTGCTCGAGACGGCGTCTCCGGGGGCGGGGGACGCCATGACCTCCGCTCTCTTCGAGGAGGCCGTCACCGGCTACATCGAGCCGGTGCTCCGGCTGCCGCCCGACCTGGAGCCCCGGGCCGAGGACGCGGTGCGTGAGCTCGCCTCGCGCGGTGTCGCGCTCGGCATCGTCTCCAATACCGGCCGCACCCCCGGCATCATCCTGCGACGGGTCCTGGAAAGGCACGACCTCCTGCGCCACTTCAGGGCGATCTCGTATTCGGACGAGGTCGGCTACCGCAAGCCCGACGCCGAGATCTTCCGGCGAACCCTGGCGGAGCTCGGTATCGACGCGAGCGAAGCGGCCCACGTCGGCGACAATCCCATCGCCGACGTGCGGGGAGCGCAGAGCGCGGGGATGCGCGGTGTCCACTACGCCGCCGCCGGCCGGCCCGGCGCCCCGCACGCCGACCTGATCGTCGCCGACCTCGGCGACCTCGTAAGCCGCCTGACGCGCTGAAAACGGCTTTTCGTATGTTGTTAGCAAGTGAATTGACCGCGCGGGTTTGACACGTGATCTGACCGCAGTGAGGGGGAAAGGGTCATGCCGAGAGGGGAGCCTGGTGGCGCCGGCCCCGGGCATCGTAGTGGCCGAAGCACCGGGCGCCGAACCA
>WNFC01006709.1_pt1 | contig 14807 bp, 16 predicted proteins | sample 5400541 | NCBI WGS metagenome assembly WNFC01 (sample SAMN13153342, study PRJNA577476) | soil metagenome | isolation source: 120 cm saprolite under Douglas fir tree site 2 hole 2 replicate 1 | place: USA:California | collected 2015-04-18
TGGAGAAAGGCCCGCACATCGGTGGCCATCACGCCGGCGCGGCTGACGGCTGTCTTCAACTGATCGGCGGTGCAACCGAATTCCGCGCACCAAGCCTGTAGTTCCTGGGCCTCGAGGATGTTGACGCGGATCGAATCGCGCTGCCCGTGCTTGCCAAGGTCGCCTGCCATAGCTCGCCCCTGTCGACATGTCCCGCCATGCACAATCAGAGCCATCTAGCCTCAGAATGAAGAAAATTTGATGTCGAGAACGCGCGCCAAAAGCCACATTCGGGCCCTGCGGTAAGAAAATTGCGCGACGGCGTCAGCGCGCAACGAGCGTCCGCTCTGCCGCCAGCGCCAGCAGCGATCCTGCGATCTGCGCGGCGATGAAGGCCGGGGCGTCGGCGGGCGCGATCCCCGCGAAGGTGTTGGACAGCGCGCGGGCCACCGTCACCGCCGGATTGGCGAACGAGGTCGAGGCGGTGAACCAGTAGGCGGCCACGATGTAGGCCGCGATGGCTGCCGGCAGCGACGGCGATTTGTGGCGCACCCCCAGCAGGATCAGCAGCACCAGACCGAAGGTCGCGACGGCCTCGGCCACCCATTGGCCGAGGCCGCTGCGCAGCTTGGTCGAGGCTTGCAGGATCGGCAGGTCGAACATCAGATGGACGAGCCAGACGCCCAGCACGGCGCCGGCGAACTGCACGGCGAGGAAAGGCAGCAGGCGCGACCGGCCGCTCGCGCCGCGCACGGTGAGCGCCAGCGTCACCACGGGATTGAAGTGGGCGCCCGAGATCGGCGCGAACATGACGATCAGCGCGAACAGCGCGCCGCCGGTGGCGATGGCGTTGGCCAGCAGTGCGAGGCCGGCGTTTCCGCCCGACAGCCGCTCGGCCATGATGCCCGAGCCGACGACCGCCGCCAGCAGCAGCGTCGTGCCGATCGCCTCGGCAATGACCGCCGGCGCCGCGACGCGCATCACGCGGCCGAAGCCGATGGCGTCTGCCGGCCGATCGCGGCCAGCCGGTTCTGCAGGGTCATCCTGTCGAGACTGGCCAGCGGCAGGCTGAGAAAGAGCCCGATGCGGTGGTCGAGGGCGGCGAAGGCCTGGCGGAAGGCCGTGCGTCGTTCGATCTCGCTGCCCAGGGCGGCGGCCGGATCGGGCACGCCCCAATGCGCCGTCATCGGCTGGCCCGGCCAGGCCGGGCAGGCCTCGCCGGCGGCGTTGTCGCAGACGGTGAAGATGAAATCCATCGCTGGCGCGCCGGCCAGCGCGAACTCGTCCCAGCTCTTGGAGCGCAAGCCGCCGACCGGCAGCCGCAGGCTCCGCAACAGATCGAGCGCGTAGGGATGCACCTCGCCTCTGGGCTGGCTGCCGGCGCTGAATCCTTTGAAGCGGCCACCGCCCCGTTGATTGACGATCGACTCGGCCAGGATGCTGCGCGCCGAGTTGCCGGTGCAGAGAAAGAGCACGTTGTAGACGCGGTCGGTCACGGCTGGCTCCGAACGGCTGATGACGGGTCTAGTGACGGGCGGCCCGCCGCGGCCGACGCCGCACGACGGTGGCGGAGCGCGGTTCGCACACCGGCACGCGGCAGGCGGCGGCATCGCCTGAGCAGCAATTGTCGGTCAGGAATTCCATCAGGCCGTTCATGGTATCGTAGTTGGCGGCGTAGATCAGCGAACGCCCGTCGCGCCGCATCTGCACCAGGCCGGCGTGCCGCAGCTGCGCCAGATGGAAGGACAGCGTGGGCGAGGCGATGCCCAGGCGCTCGGCGATCCCGCCGGCCGGCAGGCCGCCGGCGCCGGTCTGCACCAGCAGACGGAACACATCGAGACGGTTGTCCTGGGCGAGTGCCGCCAGGGCGGTGACGACGTTTTCCTTTTCCATAGTTTGATAATTATAGAAACATGGGAGTATCGTCAATGCTTCCCACTATTTCCAAATTTCTGGAAATACCGTTGACAATCGCGATCGCCCGATTATCTTCACTGCCATGAAGCTCGACGATGCCGCCGCCCGCCTGGAAGCGCTGGGCAATCCGACCCGCCTGAAAATCTACCGCACCCTGGTGCGGGCGGGCGCCGAAGGCATGCCGGTCGGCCGGCTGCAGAGCCGGCTCGACCTCGCCGCCTCGACCCTCTCGCACCATCTCAAGACCCTGATCGGCGTCGGCCTGGTGACCCAGGCGCGCGAGGGCACCGACCTCGCCGCCTCGACCCTCTCGCACCATCTCAAGACCCTGATCGGCGTCGGCCTGGTGACCCAGGCGCGCGAGGGCACGACGCTGTTCTGCCATACCAACTACGAGCTGATGCGTGGCCTGATCGAATACCTGGTCGAGGAATGCTGCGCCGAAGGCAGCTGTGCGCCGGCCGGTCTGGCGAAGCTGCCCAGAGTTGCCTGAGTTTTTTTGCCTTTGTATTTCGATGATTCCGGAAGAACAGGATCAACGTCATGCCCGACGCGCTGAACAGAAGCAAGACTGTCGCCATCCTGGGCGCAGGCCCTGTTGGTCTCGCCGCCGCCGCGCACGTGCTGGAGCGCGGCCTGGAGCCCGTCGTGCTCGAAGCAGGGCCCGAGGCCGGCCACGCCGTGCGGCAGTGGGGCCATGTGCGCATGTTCTCGCCGTGGCAATACAACATCGACGAAGCAGCCGAGCGGCTGCTCGCGGCTGCGGGCTGGAACTCGCCGGCGCCTGATCAGTACCCGACCGGGGCTGAGCTGGTGGCGCGATATCTCGAGCCGCTGGCGACGCGCACGCCGCTCCGCGACCGCATCCGCACCAGCAGCCGGGTGACCAGCGTCGGCCGGCTGGGCTTCGACAAAGTAAAGACCAAAGGCCGCGAAGCCGCACCGTTCGAGGTCCGCTACCAGAACGGCAAGGGGCCGGAATCGCTCCGCGCCGATGCGGTGATCGATGCCACCGGCACATGGCTCACCGCCAGTCCGGCGGGCGCCGACGGCAGGGCGGCGATCGGTGAGACCAAGCTGCAGGACCGTATTGCTTACGGGATGCCCGACGTGCTCGGAAAGGACCGCGCGCGCTACGCCGGCAAGACCGTGGCGGTGCTGGGGGCTGGCCACTCCGCCATCGGCACGCTGATTGACCTCGCCCGCCTCAGGGACGAGGCGCCGGCCCCGCCGGCGATCTGGCTGCTGCGTGGCGATGATTCGCAGAAGGCGTTCGGCGGTGGCGCCAACGACAAGCTGGCCGCCCGTGGCGCGCTGGGTGCTGCCTTCGCAGCCCTCGTCGCCAGCGGCAAGGTGACGGCCGAGACGGGCTTCAAGGTCTCGCATCTCAGCCGTGACGGCGCGCGCCTGCGCATCGGCGCCGGCTCGGCCTGTTGCGGCCGCAGCGTCATCGTCGACGAGCTTGTGGTGGCGACGGGCTTGCGCCCCGACCTCGACTTCCTGCGCGAGGTCCGGCTGGCGCTCGACCCGGCGCTGGAATGCCCGCCCGCGCTGGCGCCGCTGATCGATCCCAACCTGCATAGCTGCGGCACCGTGCGCCCGCATGGCGCACGCGAGCTGGCGCAACCGGACCCCGGCTTCTACTTCGCCGGCATCAAAAGCTACGGCCGCGCGCCCACCTTCCTGATGTTGACCGGCTACGAGCAGGTGCGTTCGATCGTGGCCGAGATCGCGGGCGACCACGAAGCGGCGCGCAAGGTCGAGCTGGTGTTGCCGGAAACCGGCGTGTGCAGCGGTCCCGCGCCGCGCGCCTCGGGACCTGCCGAAGCCGCCGCGGGCTGTTGCGGTGGACCGCAGGCCGATCCCGCCAGCGGCTGCTGCGTCGCCGATGTCGAGGCCAAGGCCGCCGGCAAGACGAGCTGCGGCTGCGGCTGAACCCGAAACCGCATCGGCTTGGCGGCTCACCGATGGCCACATCCGACAGCGCAACACCTGTCGCATCGCCCGGCGTCAGCGGCGCGCTCGTGGCGGTCGCTGCGATGGTCGGCGTGTTCGCGACCACGCCGGGCCAGACGGTCGGGGTCTCTTCCTTCATCGACCCCATCGCCTCCGATCTCGAGCTCACGCGCGAGCGCGTGCTGCTGCTCTATAGCGTGGGGACCTTCCTCGGCATCCTGACGGCGCCGGGGATCGGCCGGCTGGTCGACCGCTTCGGTCCGCGCCGTCTCATCGTGCCGGTCGTCGTGGCCCTGGCCGGCGCCTGCGGCGTCATGAGCATCGCCTGGGGCGCATGGTCGTTGGCGCTGGGCTTCGTCGTGCTGCGCGCGGCGGCCATCGCCGGGCTGAGCCTGGTCAGCTCCCAGATGGTCAATCTCTGGTTCGACCGGTTCCGCGGTCGCGTCACGGCACTGGCGATGATGGGCCTGGCGCTGGGCGGAATGATCGTGCCGCCGTTGGCCGAGGCCGTGACGCAAAGCGCCGACTGGCGCGCTGCCTATCTCGCGCTCGGCGCCGGCGTGCTGGGACTCATGCTGCCGGTGGGTTTGGCTTTCTATCGCAACCGACCCGAAGACTACGGCGCCGCCAAGGATTTCGGCCGCCCCGGCCGCAGCGTCTCCGATGAGATGAGCGACGGACTGACGCTGCACCAGGCCGCGCTGACGACAGTCTTCTGGTATCTCACCGCCCTCACCCTCCTCGTCAACGCCGTCAACACCGCGCTGCTGCTCGACCACGTGCGGGCGATGGAAACCGCCGGCCTCGGCCGCGACAGCGCCATCCGTCTGCTGGGCGCGGTGACGACCGCGCAGGCGATCGCCACGCTGGGCAGCGGCGTGCTCGTCGATCGCTTCGGCGCCCGGCCGATCGGGCTGCTCGGGCTCGCCCTCCTGGCGTCCTCGGTCGCTTGCGTCATGGCGGCGCCCGGGTTTGCCGGCGGGCTCGCTTATGCGGGGACTCTGGGCGCCATGATCGGGGTCCTCCAGGTGGCGCATTCGGCGGGTCTGGCCGAGGCGTTCGGCACCGCCCATCTCGGCTCGATCCGCGGCACCACCTTCGTCGTCGGCGTCTCCGGCGCCGCGGCGGGGCCCCTGCCCTTCCTGTGGTCGCCCGCGACCGCCTGCTGGATCTTCCTGGCGCTGACCGCCTGTGCCGTGGTGTTGGGTTTGGCGAGCCTGCGACGCCGATGACAGTCATCGACTTTCGCGGCCGGCTGGACTTCATCGCCGACCGGGCGAAGTCTGGCGCCGGCGGCTGACCTCGCGGGCGGTATGTCGCCGCTCGCCTGGGGCCTCGCCTTCCTGGTCATTGCCGTGCTCATGGGGGCAGCACTTGCGAGCTTTCTCGCGATCCCGCCGCGCGAACTCGAAGGCGATCATCGCGGCTGACCGCACTCGTCTCAACTGCCGCCGCCGCCGCGCAGGAAGCAGTAGACGAAGCCCGCCCGCTCGCAGATATGCGCGTGCAGCGGAACCCTGTTGAGCTCGTCGCGCAGAATGGCATCGGGCGGGATTTCCTGCCACGACCCGTTGAAGTAGGCCTCCCACTCGCCGTTCACCCGCTGGTGCGCCTGCACCGGCCGGCAATCGCCATGGCCTTCATCGCCGCTGCAGCACGACCAGCCGGATTTCGTCCTGAGGGTGCGATACCAATCGTGGTTCGCGGCGTGGCCGTCGCCACGGTCGCCGCTCTGTGCCCGCGCCGGCTCGGCCAGCGCGACGGCCGACGCAATACTCACCAGCGCGATGAGCGCTGAAATGGCGGCGCCGCGGTCTACGGTCACGGACTCCTCCCCGCTTGGTGTGGCTCGCACGGTTTAGCCTCGGGCGAACGCAGCCGCCCGATCATGGTTCCGCTGAAACGCGCCCATGCGACCATTCGGCCGGCGCATTGCGCCCAAGTTCCCCTCACGGCCGCTGCACGAATTCGAGACCGCCCAGCAAGCAGACAGCGTCTCCCGCGGGGAGTGCGCTGGCAGACGCCGGCCCGGGCGCCACGACCGGAGATGGAAGCGCCTAGCGCGGCGCGTCCATCAGCGCGCGCCGATCAACGCCGCTCAAAAAGTTTCGGCGCAGACGCCCTTGTCGTCTTCGGCGAGGAGTGCGGTTTTACTCAACGCGAGCGCCCGGAGCTTGCAACTGACGGCCCGTACGAAATGGGCGGCGCGCGTCATGCGAAAGCTGTTCCCGGCCCGCCATGGGCTTCGCGCATGGGCATCGGCCAGCAACTCGAGGCGAAGAAGACGAAGATGAGCCTGCTTGGCGGTGCGCCGACGCTTGGAAGTCCTGCCAGGAAGACGATTGAGCATGCCTCTTTCTACGAGCCCAGCCGGTGCCGGGAAGGTGGGAAATGCCACACAACGGGACGCCAGCGCGTGATTTGCTGGCAATCTTTGCGCAATTCGAGGGGATGAGCCTGCGGATCTCGACTGCGCCGACGTTCCTGGGCTCAGGGAGAACAGCCCGGTCGTGGTTTAGAACCTGCGGTGCCGCCAGAGCTTCACCGACGACAACAGCAGGATTGCCGCCAGGATCGGCAGCAAGACCGATCCCGGCACGATGCCCAGAAGCCTGGCCCCGATGAAGCTCCCGACAACGGAACCGACGGCCATGGCGGCGACGAAGCGGCCGTTGCGACGCAGGACGGTAAAGGTGCTGTCGCGGCTATAGCGGGCAAACCCCACCAGCATGGTCGGCAGGCTGACCGCCAGCGACAGGCTGCCGGCCAGCTTCACATCGACGCCGAACAGCAGGATCAGCGCCGGTATCAAAAGCTCGCCGCCGGCAACGCCGAGCAACGCTGCGACGCCGCCGATGGCAAAGCCCGCGATCACTCCCGCGATCATCTGGAGGGGACCACCAAACATCGGATGCCCGGCGGCGCCGGCGCCGTGTCCGATCAACAGCACGATCGCCATGGCGACAAGCAGCACGGCAATGAACCGATACAGGGTCTCGGACCGGAGCTTGGTTGCCCATGATGCGCCGAACCAGGCGCCCAACAAGCTGCCCGCGAGCAGATTGGCGATCACCGGCCATTGGTCTGCGATGGCTGCAACCGACGTCGTGCCGGTGCGAAACGGCAGGGCCGATGCGACGACAACCAGGCTCATCGCCTTGTTGATGATCACGGCTTCAAGCGCCCCGAACCGGAACATGCTGATCAGAAAGGGCAGGCGGAACTCCGCACCGCCCAACCCGATCAGGCCGGCAAGCGTTCCGATGCCGGTCCCGCTGACAAACGCGCTCGCCTGGCCTCTCTGGAATGCGTCGAAGCTGGCAGCCGCCATGTGCAGCCCCCCGTAGTTCCTGCGGGGATACTACGCAGAGGACCGGCTGGTGTCTCCCTACACCACGGCGACCTTGCCCGTGGGCAGGTCGTAGACGGCGCCCACGACGCGCAGCTTTCCGGCCTCGACCATGTCGGCCAGGATCGGCTTGGCTTCCTGCAGGCGCTGGACGTTGGCGCGCACGTTGGCCACCACCGCGCGCTGATACAGGTCGTCGCCGGGCTGCTTCAGGGCGGGCTCGATGCCGGGCTTCATCGCCTGCACGAGATCGCCGATATGGCCCGGCAGCTCGTTGCCCTTCTGCAGCGCCGCGACGGTGGCGTTGACGGCGCCGCAACTGGTGTGGCCCAGGACCATGATCGCCTTGGTGCCCAGCACGGCCGCGCCGTACTCCAGGCTGCCGAGGCCATCGGGCGTCACGAAATTGCCGGCGACGCGCACGACGAACAGCTCGCCCGGCGGCTGGTCGAAGGCCAGTTCCGGCGCGACCCGTGCGTCGGCGCAACCGAGGATGGCGGCGAACGGCGCCTGGCCCAGGGCGCGGGCGGCGCGGTTGGCGGAGAAGTCGCGCTCGTTCAGCTTGCCGGAGACGTAGCGGGCATTGCCCTCGAGCAGGCGCGCGAGCGCGGCGTCAGGCGTGTCGACCGCGCGAGCCGGCTGCGCCTCAGCCCTGCCGACAAGCGGTGCCGCCGCCAAGGCGGCGACGCCGGCTCCGAGCACAAGACGACGGGACATTCCGGCAGCAAGACACGCAGTGCACATACTCATACTCTCCTTCATGTCGACAAGGCGGGTGTGAATTAATTGCGAGTCTGCTGCAAGGCATACGTGCGGGGCAAACGTGCGGGGCAAACGTGCGGGCTCGATTATCGAAACGCGCCCGAGAAGAAGATCGCCAACCCGAAGAAGGCGATTGCCACTACCAGCAACGGCACGGCGAGAGCGACCTTGAGCTCGAGCACGGCGTTCGAGGGGTTCCTCGGATCGTAATGCACGAGCACCAAGTTGCCCGTTGGATAGCGCGCTGCGGCCGCTTCGGCAACCGCCTGCGAGGACGCCGACTTGCCGCCGAAGCTCACTTGCGTGCTGTGATAGTCCCGATCAGCCACACGGTATGAGTATTCGACCACCGGCTCGTAGAAGGTCGTGAGCGTGCCGCTCTGCGCGCCACCGACCCGCTTGCGATAATGCTCGACGCTGCATTTGACGATGCGGCCGCCGGTTGCCGGCCAGCCCGACGCCTCGGCGACCTGGCGTCGCGCCGCCCACAGCATGGCCACCAGCATGAGCCCGCCCAGGGTGAAGAAGGCCATGCCCGGCAGGAAGGCCTTCTCGGGAAAATATCCCGACAGGCTGTCGAAGATGGTCGAGATGTTCCAGAACAACGCCAGCACCGCGAGGCCGCCCAGGAAGATTGCCGCGGCGATGGCGTAGAGCCAGCCGACCGGCACCGGCGGATCGCGCTCCAGCAGGGCGTTCTCGGGATTCTTCGGATCGTAGTAAACGGGCACCGTGGCGCCCAGGCTGTAGTGGTTGAGCGTCTCCTCGAGGCGGGCGCCGGCGATCTCGCCGATGCCGATGCGCGTGCCGCGGATGACACGATCGCCCAGGGTGAACTCGTATTCGACATCGGCGACGTTGCTGACCTGGGTCACATCCCCCTGATAGCGGTGATGCTGGGCGCGCAGCGTCGATTTGACGATGCGGCCGCGCGTCGAGGGCCACGCCGCCGCATGACGCACCTGGATGCCCTTCCACAGGATGACGCCGGCGAGCGACACCGGGATGGCCATGAAGAACAGCGCCATGATGACGTCGCCGGGCAGGAAGACCGGCGCGACGGCCAGTGCCGAACCACCGGCCGCCAGCCACCAGAATTGCTGCGGCAGGCGATCGGGGCCGGCCTGCAGGCGGAACCAGCCGAGCGCGATCAGCAGGGCGCCCAAAAGGCCCGCGACCGCGGCGCCGAGGCGCATCGCATAGCCCGCGGCCGTCGTGGTCGAGTCCTCGACCGGCGTCGTGCGGCGCCGCACATCGACCGACAGCGTGGCCGGCCCTTCCTTGGCGAAGGCGCTCGCCATCGCCAGCGACATCCGGCTCGCCAGCTCGATCGCTTCGTCGCTGCTCGGCGCCCGCACCGTGAGCCTTGTGTGGCGAACCCTGATCTGGTTGGGCAGCGCCTCGAGCGTCGCGTCGGCCGAATAGACGTGCATCGCGGCGTCGAAGGCGCGGGTGACGCGGGCATCGTCGCGCTCGGAGGTGGTCGCGAGCTCGACGGTCGCGGCCATGCTTTTCGCCATCCATGACGGCACGGTGTCGCGCAACGACCACAGCAGGAGGGCGAGCACGAGCAGGCCGATGCCCGCGACCACGCGCTTGCCGATCGCCGGTTCCTTGGCGATGCCCGACGCACCGTTCTCCGACGGACCCCTGCGGCGCCCGGAGTCCTTCAGATTACTGTCAGCGAGGTCCATCTAGAGGCCCTCCCAGCACGATGTTGCGACCAGGTACTTGGCGAGCGCCATATAGCGTTGGGGCGCCACGATCCCGTGCGCCGCCAGGGAGTCCTGGAGCCCGCGCAGTGTGTGATCGACGCGCTGCCGTTCCTGGTCGATATCGGCGATCCGCGCCAGGCAGTCATCGGTCGGCTCGTTGGCGAGGCATGCCGGCGCCCGGAACGCGTTCGACCGCGCCGGGTCGGCGCCGAAGACGCCGACGCAGTAGGCGACAAGAAGCTCGCTGTTGGTGCTCGGCTCCTCCCCGGCCACCGAAGGCGGTGGAGGTCCGATCCAGGTCGCGGCGGCGAGCGCGATGGCTGCGATGAGTCTCATACTGGCGCACTCCGCGATTGAATATCGCCTCAGCATGCCGCAAGGCCGGTCAGGAGAATGTGCGAAGACTCACACCGGTCCTAGAGCAGGAAACTGAGGCCCGAGGCGATCAGCAGGAGGTTCACCGCGCGGGCGAACTGGCGGTCGTTCAGCCACTTGAAGCACGCCATGCCGCACGACGAGCCGAGCAGCATGGCCGGCATGTAGACGATTCCGGCGAAGTCGAAGGGCCGCCCTCCGGCGCCCAGGCTCGACAGCGCCAGGACGGCGAGCGCCGCCAACTGCACGATCAGGATGAACGGCTGGTAGATGCCGCGCTGGCGCTCCTTGCTAAGACCCTTGAAGCCGCACCAGATGGTGACGAAGGCGCCGGGGAATGCCGCCGCGCCGCCGGTGACGCCGCCCAGGAAGCCCGCCAGCCCGTCGAATAGCGCATGCTGCCGCCGCACGACGATCGGCCGGCGGAAGATCATGAAGGCGGCGTAGAGTACGAGCAGCGCGCCGATGATGTGGACGTAGAGGACGGGCCGGCAATGCAGCAGGCAATAGACGCCGAGCGGCAGGCCGACGGCGGCGCCGGCCACGAAGGGTGCGAGGCCGCGCCAGGCGATGTCGCGGCGCAGCGACCACACCATCAGCGCCTGGCCCGCGATGCTGCAGATCATCATGATCTCGACGACACGCACGGGATCGTCGAGCAGGTGGAACAGCATGGCGCCGCAAATCGCCGAGAAGGCGAAGCCCGCGATGCTCGACGTGAGCGCCGCGACGAAGACCGCAGCCATCGCCCACGGCGAAACGCCCGCCGGATTCGACAGCGTGAGCAGCCCGCCATAGGCCGCGAGCGCCGCCACGCTCGCGCCATACAGGACCAGGCGCTTTTGCCCGACCGCCGACAGCCAGTCGCGAAAGGCTTCGGCCCGCGCCTGGGGCGCCAGGGCAAGGGGGTTCGCTGGCGCCGAATACGCAGGCGGGGACGCGGCCTTCTGAGGCATGGCCTCTGGCATCCTTCTGGGGAAACGCACGGATACTCGTGGAAGGCGCGCACGCTAGGCGCAGCGGTTTCCGCGCGCATCGGGGGTTTCCCCTATTTTGCCGGCGCGCTCTCCCCATTTTGCGAAGTGCCAAGCATGCGCTGTTGCGACATCGCATCAGTTGTGAAAGTCTCGCGACCTTCTCGCCACAAAAAGGGGCTCTCGCCAGGAAAGGGGGCGTCTCATGGATTGGTTTCAGCAATTGCGCGCGGCCCTTCCCGCCTACTACCCGCCGGGAAGTCCGCCGGACTTGGTGGGCTACCTGCAAGGCAGCGCCAATCCGATGGATTGGCGGCGCCTGATGCAAAGCGGCCGCGAGCAGATGATCGTCCTGGGCAGCGTGCCGCCCACGCATGAAGATTGGGTGGCGGCGGGGGTCGCCCAGCGCGGATCCATCCAGACCATTCGCACCGCCGATCTCGCCACGTTCATCATCACCTACGGCGGCTTCATCAGGCGGCCGTGGGGCAAGATCTCGACGCTGTCGATGGAGGTGGCGCGCAACTACGCCACCGTGACGATCCCGCAATTCAAGAGGAACGCGCCGCGCAAGGGGTGAGCGCGCGCGGTCAGAGCGCCGCCAGCGGATCGGGGCCGTAGTCGTTGGGTCCAGGCGTGCCCCTGAGGAAGCCGCACTCGATCAGGTACCAGAGGCTGCCGATCACCGGAACGAAGATGATGAGTATCCACACGCCGCTCTTGTTGCGATCGTGAAAGCGTTTGATCCCGACGGCAATCGTGATCCAGGTCACGGCCAGGCCAAAGATGACCAGCACGATGCCGGCGACCGGCCCCAGCGAGGCGAGTGCCTGTTGCGGGTCGTCCGACATCGCAGCACTGCCGCCGAGAACGCCAAGGACAATGAACTCGATGACAAGCAGAGCGAGAGCAACCAGCCAGAACTTGGCGCGATTGGTGCGCCCCTGAAAGCCGAACAACAGATTCGTCATTGTCGTCTCTCCTCGTTTCGTTGGTTCCGGTCAGGTCTCCTTTCGCGTCTCACGTCCGCCTGACGGCCCTCAGGATACTCTGCCGCGGTAGTCCCCCTCCAGCGCAACGTCTGTGGGCAACCAAGGAGAAAATGAATTTCATTTCAGCAGAGCTACCGAAAGTTGTTGCAGGAACGTCACGTTGATTGCCGCGAGACCAGCGCCATGGCGGCGTAGGCCCAACCGGCGAACAGCAGGGAAACGCCGCCGACCGTGGCTGGCGTGAAGGTGTGGCCGTAGGGCAGCTTCATCACCAGGAGGGCCGCGACCAGCAGCGCCACGCAACCCGACAGCAGGAACCAGCTCCAGGCCCTGAGGCGCCGCACCCGGAGTGCGAAAGCGATCTGCGTCAGGCCATGCAGGGCAAAGACGATCGCCATCAGGATGGTGAGCGTCACCACGCCCTCGAACGGGTCGAGGTAGACCAACACGCCGCCAACCGCGGCCAGCAGGCCCAGTGTCAGGTGCCAGGCGAACTGGGCTTCGCCCTTCATCTTGCCCGACTGCGCGATCTGCACGATGCCGACGAAGATCAGGACCAGGCCGAGGACCTGGTTGGCGGCGATCGAGGAGATCGCGGGCACCACGATCGCCACGCCGCCCGCTGCGATCAGCAGGCCGCCCAGCAGGATGAACAGCAGCCAGTGGGACTGGAAGAAACCGGCGATGTGGTGTCCCTCGCCGCGCTCTGCTTCGCCTCGATCCATGTCGCCCCTCCCCGTCCCGCGCTGTTCGTTGCCCGCGCTGTTCGCCGCATTGTCGGCGCCGCAAACCATATCCTGTGTCACCGGGCCGTTCGAGCTTGCGGCGCGCCTCGTATTGCCGTCATACTTTTGTCATTCGGCGTAAGGGGGATGACCGTCGCATGTCCAATAAATTCACTCGTTATATCCTGATTGCCATGGCACTCGGCGTCGTCATGGGCGCCGTGGTCTACGACTATCTTCCGCAGGACCGCGCCGATATCGCCTCCAGCATCAACCTGATCGCCCTGCTCTTCCTGCGGCTGATCAAGATGATCATCGCGCCCCTGGTGTTCGCCACCCTGGTCGGCGGCATCGCCCACATGGGCTCCGGCGCCAAGCTTGGCCGCATCTTCGCCAAGACCATGGGATGGTTCGTCTGCGCCTCCTTCGTCTCGCTGCTGCTGGGCCTGGTCATGGTCAACCTGCTGCAGCCCGGCGCCAACTTCCCCGGCACCTTGCCCGAGAAGGGCCAGGCGACCGGCCTGCCGGTCTCGGCCTTCTCGATCGAGAAATTCCTCACCCACCTGATCCCGACCTCGATCGCCGATGCGATGGCGCAGAACGAGATCCTGCAGATCGTGGTCTTCGCGGTGTTCTTCGCCGTCGCCATGGGGGCGATGCCGGAGCGCTCCAAGCCGATGCTGAGCCTGATCGAGGATCTCGGCCACATCATGCTGAAGGTGACGGGCTACGTCATGCTGTTCGCGCCGATCGCGGTATGGGCGGCCATCATGGCGACGGTCTCCAAGAACGGCCTGGGCGTGCTGTGGAAGCTGGTCCAGTTCATGGGCGGCTTCTACGTCTCGCTGTTCATCCTGTGGGGCATCCTGGTCGTGGTCGGCTTCATCGTGCTGGGGGCGCGCTATCGCCACCTGCTGCGGCTGATCCGCGAGCCGCTGATGATCGCCTTCTCGACCGCGAGCTCGGAGGCGGCCTACCCCAAGACCCTGGAGGGGCTGAACCGCTTCGGCGCCTCCACGCGCATCTCGAGCTTCGTGCTGCCGCTCGGTTATTCGTTCAACCTCGACGGCACGATGATGTATTGCACCTTCGCCGCCATCTTCATCGCCCAGACCTATCACATCGAAATGTCGCTCGGCACGCAGCTCGCCATGCTGGCGACCCTGATGATCACGTCGAAGGGCGTGGCCGGCGTGCCGCGCGCCTCGCTGGTGGTGATCGCAGCGACGCTCAGCCAGTTCAACATCCCGGAGGCGGGCCTGCTGATGATCATGGGCATCGACACCTTCCTCGACATGGGCCGCAGCGCCACCAACGTGATCGGCAATTCGCTGGCCACCAGCGTGGTCGCCAAATGGGAAGGCGAGCTGGCGCCCGAGCACGAGATGCGGCTCGACGATGCCGTGCCGCCCGACGCGGTCGCGGGCGATCCGGTGCGTGCCTGATGCGCCGGCTGATGCGCTGGCCGATCTGGTTGGCGTGCCTCGTGCTGTTGGCGGTGGTGCTGCCGGATCTCGCGCGGGCGCAGGACGGCGGGCTCAGCCCGGCGCTGGCCAACATCAAGGCGACGCAAACGGTGCGGCTGGGCTATCGCGAGGCCTCGCCGCCGTTTTCCTTCCTGGACCAGGCCAACCGGCCGATCGGCTACAGCCTCGAACTCTGCCAGGCGATCGTCGAGGAACTGGGCGTCGAGGTCGATAACCCGGCGCTCAAGATCGACTACGTCCTGGTGACGCCGGAGACCCGCATCCCCGCCGTCCTCAACAACAAGATCGATCTCGAATGCGGCTCGACCACCGCCAATGCCGAGCGCCGCCAGCGGGTCGCCTTCTCGCCGCTGATCTTCGTGGCCGGCACCAAGCTCATGGTGCCAGTCAAGGTACAAGGAGGGGCCGCGCTGGTCTCCGCCATCACCGATCTCAAAGGCAAGACCATCGTGGTGACCAAGGGCACGACCAACGAGCAGGCCATCCAGGCGGCCGACAAGAAGTTCTCGCTGGGGCTGAAAATCGTCACCGCCGACGACCACGAGCAGGCCTACCGCATGGTGGCCGACGGCAAGG
>WNFC01021285.1_pt1 | contig 14807 bp, 8 predicted proteins | sample 5400541 | NCBI WGS metagenome assembly WNFC01 (sample SAMN13153342, study PRJNA577476) | soil metagenome | isolation source: 120 cm saprolite under Douglas fir tree site 2 hole 2 replicate 1 | place: USA:California | collected 2015-04-18
TCTTCCAGCGCTGGCAGATCGGCCGCGCCCGCGCCGGCCGCGGGATCCTGTATCTCTACAGCGAGCAGGAGAACCTGTTCAAGATCGAGGTCTCGTACGAGCTGGAGGCGCTCTTTCCGGATGTGCTCTGCCACCAGCTGGAAGCGGCGGCCCAGACCTACATGCTCTCCGAGATCCCGCAAGACTTCGTCTCCGAGCTCCTCATCACCATGAACCTCCGGGCCAGGGACGGCGCCGCGGCCACGGACATGGACTGGCGGCCCCCGGCGTGGCTCAAGGACGTGCGCTTCTCCGGAGGCGCCGGCGTGAAGGCAAAGGGCTATCACCGGAGTCTGGAAGACTACCAGGCGGCGGTCCGGCAGTTGCCGACAGCCAATCTCGAAGAGTTCGAGCCCGCGCCCGATCCGGAGGAGACGGTGCGCCGCTACCTGCAATCGCTGCAGCTTGGATTAGGGGATCCGCGGCTGCCGCTCCTGACGGAAGGCAGTCAGGTCTTTCGGGTGATCGTGCCGCGCAGCGAGGCCCAGCAACTGCGCGTGTTCCGTTTCTACGATCAAGCGATGCCCTACCGGCTCGTCCGTCTCGACTCGTGGGCCTTGGCGGTGTTCCGCCCTGGAGTGCCGAATCTTCCGATCGTGCTGCGGCGCGCGGACGGCGGCCGGTGGTTCGTCGACGAGCCGAAGGCGTGGACCTATTTTCACCGGTACGAGGACGGCATCGATTTCCTCCCCAAGTACGACGACCTGCTCTTCCTGCCCGCGCTCCGGCGGGTCGGCCAGCCGAACGCCCGGAGCGCGATCTACCAAGGCCGAGTCCGCACGCCGGCGGCCCGGCCCTATCCCTTCTCGCTGGCCGGCGCGGTCGCGGAGCGGGAGCGGGCGATTCGGGCGCGTCCGACCGACGACCGGCTCTACGCGTCGCTCGGTGAGCTCTACCTGTTCGAGGTGAACTGGATCTCGCGGAGCCTCGAGATGTTCGAGCGGGCCGCCGCCATCGCGCCGGACCGTCTCGACTATCAGTGGCGGCTCTACGACCTGTACCTCAACAACTCCCAGGCGGACAGGGCGCTCGCCACCCTCAAGCGGCTCGCCGACCGGCTGCCGCACGACCGCCAGGTCCAGGATTGGTACCGCTTCTACAAGGGCGAATATGACTTCAAGCCGGGCGAGTTCGCTGCAGGCACCACGGTGGCCGAGCAGCGCTGAGGGTTCATGCTCCCAACGGGTTGCCCATTCAGGACCGCGCAGTCAGCGCGATGCGACGAAGTCAGCGCGAATCCCTCTAGCGCAAGGATCTACGTGGTCGCTGGTCCAGATCCTGGGCCCGCAACCATCTGCAGGCAGACAGGCCACGAGCGTTCCGGTCACCCGCCCACGCGTCCCGGGTAGGAGCGTAGACTGCGGCGCGCGAGGACGCGCCGGTGCTCGAGGAGCAGGCGCACCGTCTCCTGGAGCACCGTCGCCACCGGCACGGCGATGATCATACCGAGTATGCCGAGCGCGTGGTTACCGGCCACCACCGAGCCCAGCAAGATGCCGGGTGGAGGTGGAGGCTCCGCCCGATCGTGAACGGCTGGATGACCGTGTCGTCGAGCACCTTGATGGCGAGGAACAAGCCGGCCACACCCACGACTCCCGCAAGCCCTTGCCCCGGCGTCAGCAGCACCACGAGCCCCGCGGCGGCGGTCGAGAGCAAGGGCCCCATGAACGGCACCACGTTGGCGACGCCGGCGAAAACGCCGAGCAGGAGAAAATACGGTACGCGCAGCGCCCAGAGCCCCAGCGCGGCCAGTACACCCACCACGAGACCGTCCAGCACCACGCCCCGGATGTAGCGGCCGATGACGCCGTTGAGCTCTCGCCAGACCGCGACGGAGGTCTCCACGTGTTGAGGGGCCAGCCGATCCATGGCGGCCGTGACAATCCGCGGCATGTCCCTGAGCAGAAAGAAGGTGAAGAACGGGACGAGGATGCCGAGCAGGAAGAGGTGCCCGGCGTGCTCGAAGAGGTCGCCCGGGTCCCCGGAGGCACGATCCAGGACTAACCGGTGGGCCCAGCCCCCACCCGCGGGCAGCACGCGGCGGAAGACGGGTGCCGCCTCGACCAGCTCGCGCACCGCGCGGTCGAGACGCGTGTCGATTTGACTCGCCAGCGCTGGCAGCCGGTCCATCAGCGCGGACGCCTCGGTGACCATGCGCGGCCCCAGGAGCAGGCCTGTGGCGAGCAGGACGGCGATGATGATCGCGAAGAGCGCACTGACCGCCACGCTCCGGCGGATGGCGAGGGCGTCTGCCCACGCGACAACCGGGCTGAGCAGGTAGGCAAGCGCCATCGCGAGGAAGACGGGAAAAGCAAGGCCGCGCGCGAGCCAGGCAAGCGCGGCGACGCCGGCGATTGTCACGAGCCAGCTCGGCTTCACGGCGGCTCGGAGGCCTCCGGCTGGGGCGCGGGCTCGATCATGATTACCGGGCTGCGCCGCGCGTACGTCGCGAGCACCCGCGACAGGTTGCGCAAGACGACGACAGCGATCCGGGCCTCGCCCTCCATCAGCGCGTCGAAGTCGGTCTTGTAGAGAATGAGCAGCCGCGCCGGCGCAGGGACCCGCGCGCTGCCGGAGCGCGGGGACTCGTCGATGAGCGCGAGCTCGCCGAACGCGTCCCCGGCGCCCAGCGTGCGCACGAGGTACTCGCCCCGCGGCGTCGCCTGGGTGATCTCCACCGTGCCCTCGACCACCACGAAGAGCGCGCGCCCGGGGTCGCCCTCGTGGAAGACGACCTCCCCTGCGGAGTAGGCCTTCTCGAGGAATCGCGTCGCCAAGCGGCCGAGCAGGCGGCGCGGCAGCCCGGTGAAGAGCGGCGAGTGGGCGAGGAAGGGCGCGCGCCGCGCCTGCTCACGGTCCATCGTCCACGCGAGCCATCGGGGCAGCCGCCGCTCCGGCATGGCGCACACTAGCGCGCAAGGAACAGGGTGTCGACGAAACGCGGCATCTCGCGCCGATCCTGTCAAAGCCCGCGGGACAAGTCAAACCGGAGCCTCGAGCAGAAGCTCAGGGAATCTACTGCGGGCCCGAAACCAGCGCGAACAAGCACGCGCTCAACATCCACTTCACCACGCAGGAAACCGGCCAGCGCCCGACACTCATCGAATCGGACGTCGATTTCGAGCTGACTTTCTGCAAGCTATAGGCGCGCCCAGCGCGACACGAATCCACGACGCCTGGGTTCGCACTTATCTGAGGTTGTGCGCTAACAAGCCATTGATAATTCGCTCCCTGACGAAACCCAGGAGCCGCCGTCGCCAGAAAAGTTTCCAGCCGAGCCGCAACAAGATGCAGCCGAGCAGCTTGACCTCGCTCGACAGTTTGCCGTAAAGGTAGTCCGCTCTGTTCCCGATGGACGGCAGCAGTTTCTCGACATCGCACTTGCCGCGCGGCCAGTCGGGCAGCGGTTCCATGTTCTTTGCATCCCCTTTTGGCGGTGGGCGCAGGCGACCCAACAGAGGAACTATCGGTAACTCTCCGTTCGTCAGAAGATAATCCCTCCTGAGGACCTCGGACCAGCGGCTGAAAAGCGCGTCGTTCGCAGGCAACGAAAAGTGCTGATCGAGAAAACGCTGGCAGTTGCGGCGGCCAAGATAATAATCGTGTTCACGGAATTCCCGCGCCACGTATCCGCCAAACCCATGCAGCGCGCCACAAGCAATTGCTTTTTCGTGTTGCACTGTGGGGTTGTCGTCCCGCTTCGGTGCAATCAGGAATCGGCCGACCGACCGGTCGTTGGCGAGCATCAGGTCGGGCCGATGTCCGCGTGCGTTGTTCTTGTAAGCATCAAACAGCCGGAATGGAGCATTCAGCAGGCTTACCCTCGACTCCGAAGATGGGCCCTGCGGTATTCCTCCCACCAGCGGGCTGATCAGCAGGACCGCCCGATCGGGACCGGTATCTGACGGCATATTACGCTCAAGCGGGTCATCGCCCACCAGCGCCAGGCGGGCATGCTCGATCGGCACGTCGTACATCACGCCGCCGTCGGCCGTCGCGAAGCCATAGTTGCTCGGCGGGGCGCCGTTCCAGGCGGGCCTTGTCGGGTAGACCCTTGTAGGGCCTCTGCTTCCGTCGGGGTACAACAGCGGTAGGCCCGCGTAGTCGCCCGCCTCCTTGTGGATCGTGCGTGACCGTAGCAAAAGCGGAAGCGCGGACGACGCCAGCGCGGCGTCGGCGAGTTCACGCCACGCTTTGTACTTGTCGTCATTGTCATCGGGTGGATGTGGCAAGATCGACTCGTGTCGCCAATCGCCGCGCGGCCACGGCGGCGAGCTTTTGAACCCGCCCGCATCGGTGAGCACGAAGCGCTTGTGATCCTCGTGCATCATCATCGTGACGCCCTCGCCGGTTTCCGCGTTCATCGAAAGCAGGTAGGGAACGCCGGGCAAATTGGTGAGGGTAAAGCGCAGCCGGAACGGATCGGCAATGTAACTGCGCCGAACGCGCTTTCCGCCGTAGCCGAGGACTTCTTGCAGAATGCTGTCCAGCTTGGTTGCGTCAAGTACCGACATCGCATGTGCATCGCTGTCGAGGTCGTCGCGGCCGAGAAAATTGCGAAGGGCGATCCGGTTTACCCAGAATTCAAACAAGGGATTAGTGTTGCCGCCTCCCGTTGGCCTTGGCGACATTTCACCGAGGCGCATATGCGAAAACTCGTAGCGGAGCATTCCAGCGAGCAGGGTCGCACACATCGCGCCGCCCGAGGATCCCGAGGCCGCTTGCACTACCACGTCATGGGCCGGCGCGTTGTTGGGGTCGTGCCAGGCATCGAGCGCCTCGATCAGAAAATCGAGTACGCCCGCTGTGTACGCCCCGGCCGAAAACGTGCCGGCAAGCGTCAGCGCGATATCAAAATGCGGCTTTTGCGACGGTGCGTTCATCGGCGATCTCCGATCGGATCATCGAGAGAGAAATTCAATTGCTTTTCTTCCCGGCAAAAAGAAATAGCCGCCGCCGCGCACGGTGACGAACTTGCGCAGACCTTGCAGATACAGCGGGCCATCGGGCGTCGGTATGGTGAAGACCCCAGAGGTGCCCCGGGGCCCGAGTACCGGATCGACCTCGTTCTCAAGTCCGTGGAAACTCGGGTCAAGAGCCCACGTTTGCTGGACAAACTCGAATTGGCGTTCAATATCAGCGTTTACGCACATGAATAGCAGGCCAGGGTCGCGCTCCTCACCTTGCGCCTCATAGCTGCGTCCGACGCGCAGGATACGGTGGCGGTTTGTGATTGCGAGTTGCTGCATTGAGCCTGGCTCGAAACTATCGCGCGGATTCGCGCGACGAATGTGGGCGCCGAAAGGACACTGCAGCCCACCTGGATCGTCGGCTCCGAAAAGAAACTCGTTGTCGGGTTTGGGTGAAACGGTTGCACCGTAGTGTCCAGTGCCTGGGCCATGCGGATTGCGCACAACGGATGTACCGTCTTCTCTCCAGCGGCCTATCATCTTGGCTGCAACCCATTCCTGCAGGGGGTGCGGCCGGACGTGCGCGACGCGTGCATCGGTGGCGAGTGATTTTGCAGACTGCTCAAGAAACGCTTCGAACCCATGGGGATCCTGCGCGAGTTGCCGGATGACGAGAAACGTGCTGTTACGGCCAATGTCGTGCTGGCCACTCGACTGGACTTGGGCGAAGTTGGGGCGCTGGCGCAACAGGTCCGGATCTGCGGCGGGAAGCACATTGGCCGGGTCGTTGCTGGCGGCAACCGTCGGCGAGGGTGGCATGTAACCGCGATTGTCCGGGTAGCCCAAGACAATCTCGCCCGGCTCCACAACCTGATGAGCATCCTTCTCGACCGTCGCCCGGCGCGTCCCGCGCACGATGGGCTGGGATATGCCGTCAATGAAGCCGAACGCTTCGCGAACCGGCCGGCTGCGATCCAACGGACGGAGTTCGATCCGCCGTACAACCTTCAATCCGGAAGCGTTCAACTCGGCGCGTCGCGCGTTTTCGCTCGACGCCAGCCGCCCGGAGTCCGCAGCATACAGGAGCATCACTGCGTCCGCCGTGCTGTCGGCCCTGCCACCCCAAGACCAGTGCTCCGGCGCATTGCGATCGATGTCGCGCAATGCGTTGGCACGCGCCGCCATGCCGTGCTGAAAAGCGACCGGGAACGTCGCAATTTGCGACTGGTCCATCCCGAGCTTGCAAAGGCCGGTCCTGGAAAACGCAACGACCAGCGCTTCATGGCGGGACAAACTGTCACCATGGCTGATCGACCCGCGGATTTGGCGCAGCCACGACTTGCATCTGGCGCTGTCGTCGGGCAAACGGAGCGCCAGAAATGTCGCATGCGTCAATCTCGGCAGGGGCCCGAACGCCAACGTTGGAATCTCGAGGGTCTCGAGGCTACCTGCCGGCCGTGGCGCTGAGCCGAAGCAGGCGACCCAGTCGGCCGCCTCCGCTTCGGTCGCAGCCAAGGCGATGCCCTGGCGGATTGCGGCATTGATACGGATGCGGCTCAATGTCAGTTCGGGATAAGCCGCGTACCAGAACAGAGTCGGCCGCTGCTCGCGGCGCCCCCAGCGCTTGAGCCGGTCGCCGTCCGCAGCGCCACCGAGATAGAGGTTGTTGGTTTTCGGGAATCCGACCGTATTGCTCCAGATTCCGGTCATGCCCGCATGCGCCTTCTCGATGAAATCCTCCAGGTAGCTTTCCCACGCGCCGTCGTAGTTCGACAGGAACACCAGCTTGTCCGTGCCCGGGATCAGCACCCAACGAGCGAAATGGATCGAGCCGATGCCCGCCAGAAAGCTCGGCCGGCCGCACTGGGTTGCGCCCTCCCGCACGGTCCATAACCCGATGCGCAGGGTGAAACGCCGGAGCGCCCCGGCTTTCACCGTCGACACGTCGAAGAGATGATTTTGCGCGCTATGGTTCTCGCGCGGCATGATCTCGCCCACGATGTCCGCCGAAGGGTTTTCGGCGTCGGCAATATCCGATTTCTCGTGACGCCGCAGTCTGAGATAAGCAATGATGAGCGGCGCAGTAAACACAACCGTCGTGACCCAGACAACCGTCGTGACCCAGACAACCGTCGTGACCCAGACAGCCGTCGGCACACCACGGACATACCACATGGCCACGAATGCGATCGCGGCGATGAGCAGGCAGGGCCACAGCAGTGTGGCAATCGCGGAAACCACAATTCGCGGAACGGCTTTCACGCACGTCAAAATCGGTGGATTTCCAGCCAGGAAGGGCGCCGGTTCGGGAATGAACGCCCATTTGTCCGCCTCGTTTTCCACGTGTGCAAGTTTTTGCAGCGCGGAGCCGGGACCCGGGGCCGCGTCGAGAATCACGGAAGCCCGGCGCGCGAGAACCGCCTCGCGCTTGATCCGTCCAACCGACATTTCAGGCGTGCCGTCGTAATCAAGGCCGGTAGCCGCGGAGAACCAGCCTTGTCCAGTATCGCGCTGATAGCGTGCCAGGAACTTGCGCAGCGGCCCGGAATCCCGTGCCACCCCCGCAATGTTCAGAAGCTCGCGCAATTGCGCGCCGACGGCGGCCTCTATTCGCTCGAGCGCCTCGGCGGCGGAGTAGTCGACCGACAGCTCGATGAGGAGATGCGCGTGCGTATGGGCGTCGCCGCGGACGACATTCATGCTCATGAAATGGACGAGATTGGTCGTATCGAGGCTATCGCGGATTGCGACATTCGCCGGATTGCCGAGGCTGGCGAGAAAGTCTTCAACCTCATCCGCGCGCGCATCTTCGAACGGGATCGTGAAAGTGATCAATGAATGGCTCATGCGGCCCTCGCTATAGTCGTCGGCAGCTCGATACTTCGCGCGGCGCTTCTAACTGTCGAATTCAACCCAGAGATGAATTGGAATACCGCCAAGCTGCTCAAGCTTACCGTCGCTGCCAGCGGCCCGACGCAGCCTTTTTTTGGTGAGCAGGGCTTTGAAGGTCCGCGCGATCTGCGCCTTAGCGATGAACACCCCCGCGCACCAGTGCAGCCCGTAGCCGAGCAACATATAGTTGTATGCGGGACGCTGCGGGTCGAAGTCGTGCGGGCGCTTGACCTGCTGCCGATCGAACATCGCCGACTGCGTGCTGGCAAGGACCTTCATCCCTTGCCGTATGGTCTTCGCCCGCCACGACAGAAAGCCCCGCTTGGCGAATGTATAGTCTTGCGTGCAATATCGCACCGGGCCGGGATTCAGCGGCTTGAAACGCATCGCTTCGAACAGGCAACACAGCAGCAGATCGTCGTCAGCGGCGAGCGCGGCCGCACGCGCCGGCGCCATGAAGTCGGACCGACGCAGGAGCATTTCCAGCATGTGCCCCCCGGCAGTCGCATTGGTCGGGATGAAACCCGCGATCATGCCAAGGAAATGGGCACGGATCACCGTGTCGGGGAGTGTAGTGGGGTCACGTTTCTGTATCTGCAACAGCCGCGCGAGCACGGTCTCGGATGTGCAACCCCGCGCGCGCTCCGACGCGATCGCGTCATCGATCACGGTACGGACACATTCGGCACCGGCGAGTGCCGCGCGACGAATGCCCGGGTTGTTAAACAGATCGCCGAACATGTACTTGCTCATGGCGAGGGTCCAGTAGGCGAAGTCCTTCTTGCGCGGGATCGCGATGCCGAAATACTCCTCGCAGACCATCGTACATACAAGCGTGATGAGACCCTCGACGGCGTCGAGCCTTCCCTTGGAATCGTTGATGAGTTTTTCCGCGAAGTTGGTTGTCATCGGGGCAACCAACCTTGGCACGTCCTCGATCCGGAACGCCTCCATGATCTGCCGCAGATTGTGTCGATACTCGGCGCCGTCCTGCATGCCCAGGATGAAATTCGGACCGCCGGCATTGAGCTCGATGGCCCTCTCGCCGAACGGTACCTGGAAGATCTGATCCTGGGTCAGCACTTCCTGGACGTCGTCAAAGCGGGTCGCCGCCGCCCACTTAAATAATCTGCGGCAGGCAGGGATCGGCCAGAACAAGCGGAAGAGTTCCATCAACCATTGACACTGAGGATAGTCGGCCAGCCACTCGAGAACTTTGACGACGGGGTTCCAGGACTTCAGATCCTTCATGTCGAACTCCAGAGGCGGCGTCCCGGCAGAAGCCCGCGGCGCAGGCACTGGGTCGCTCGCAGCGGACACTCCCGTAGCATTGATCGGCATGATGTGTCTCCCTTCCAACGCATCGGTTGGCCCGCTCGACGGATACAACGCCGCTGCCTGATCTTTGTGCCTGGCTGCTCGTTTTCGGGGCCCGAGCGGCGCTCCCCTATCCGAATCCAGGGACGAGCGAAGGCAACACTAGCACCCTTCGGCGGTGTCCGCCCCGTCCTTGGGCCCCCACGATGAGACTCGTGGGTTGCGCAATTTCGTCACCGTGCGCGGCGGCTATTTCTTTTTGCCGGGAAGAAAGGCAATTGAATTTCTCTCACGATGATCCGATTGAAGGGTGCTCGTGAGTGCGCCATCGTTGACGCATTCATGCCGAATTCCCGCGGGATCGAAGCTGTTCGCGCAGCGCCTCCGCTTCCTTCCAGGCGGGCAGGTTGCGCCCTTCGGCAAATCCATCGCAGGACGTCCCGAGCAGGTCGGCGGCCTGCCGGGCCTTGCCCTGGTCCGCCCACAACCTCGCCAGGCTGATCGCAGCGTAAAACTCCCAGGTCTTCGCGTGCTGGTCGCGCGCGAGTGACAGCGCGCTGAGATAGGCCGCCTCGGCCTCGGCGGGTTCGCTGTCCGGGCACAGGCGAAGGTAATCGCCGAGCAGCCGCTGGCACTCCGGCCAGTAGTACCGTTCTGATCCCAACGTCAGCTCGGCCCGCACCATCGACGCATAGCGCCCCGCTTCGTCGAAGCGGCCGAGCGACGCGAGGGTGCGGGCGTGCACCGCGTGGTGAACGGGAACCGTATGGCCAGTCTGGGTTCTCGCCAGCCAGGTGAATCCGCGTTGCATCACGTCAATCGATCCCGCCGCATCCCCGCTGAGCCACAGCGCGTGAGCGTTGATGATCGAACCGTAGCCCTTCCACATCTCGAGGTCATGCTGGCTGGCAAAGTCGATGGTCTCGGCGCTCAGCGCAAGCGCCTCGTCAACGCTGCGACCGAAGGCGGCAATGACCGACGAATACGCGAGCGCGTGGCAGAGGGTGTGCACATGCCCCAGTGCGCGCGCCGCGGCGAGGGCCTCGACAACGACGCTTCGTGCTTCGTCGATCCGGCCGAGACACCAGAGGGTGAGCCCGAGGTGAAATCCGGTTGCAATGTCGGGCTCGGTGGCGAACCGGTCCGCGAGGGCAACCCGCTCTTCGCGCGTACGCTGCCGCAGGGAACCCGACAGCGCCCGCGCACGCTCGAAGGAATCGATGGCGAGCGCCGGCGCGCCGGTGATTACCTGGGACATGGCGAGCGACCGGAGCGCGGTGACCATGTGCGAGTTGCTGCTGTCGCGTTCCGCCTCTCGCACCATGCTGCCCGCGGTTTCAAGCGCCTTGTCCTGCTCGCCGCGGATGTACAGCGCGACCCACACCGCATAGAACACGGAAAAGCGGTGCGGCGCGTCGCTCATCGCACTGACCAGCTCCTGGGCGCGTGTGAACGCGGCGACCGTCTGCGAGTGACCGTACCCGCGCAACGGTATCGAGGCCTGGCCGAGCATCAGCAGGATCAGCAGGCGGCGCTCGAGCCACACCCGGGTTTCTCCCATCTGCTCGGCCAGGCGCAGGGCCTGGCTCAAGTGGGCGATGGCCTCCTTGTAGGCGGGCCGCGCGATCGCCTGCGCGCCAGCCTTCTGCCACCCGGCGATGGCTTTTTCGGTGAGGCCCGCCTGCATCGCATGGAATGCCAGGATTTCCGGCGGCGTATCGGGCGACGCTTCAAGGGCATTCACCAGCCGTTCGTGGATCTGCTGGCGCTTGGCCTTGAGCAGGCTTTCGTACGCGGCATCGCGCACCAGCGCGTGCTTGAAAGCATACTGTCCTTCGTGCGGTGTTCCCAGGCGGAAGATCAGCTCCGCCTCCACCAGGCGGTCGAGGGCGTGGTCCACCGCCTTGTCCGGCGGCGGCATGATCGCCGCGAGCAATCGATAGCTGAATTCGCGGCCGATGCAGGCTGCGGTCTGCGCCACCTCCTTGATCGGCTGTAATCGGTCGAGCCGGGCCATCAGGCTGTCGTGCAACGACGCCGGAATCGCGAGCTTCGGCAGCGGGTCATCGATGACAAACGCATCCTGCGTCTCATGCAGGAGACCCGACTCGAACACGGTCTTGGTCAGTTCCTCGATGAACAGCGGGACCCCGTCCGATTTGGTCGCGATTTCGTTCAGCAACTCTTCGGGCAAGACCTTGCCGTGCATCAAGCCCCTCACCATCGCAGCAATCTGCGTCCGACCCAGGCGCAAGAGCGGCAGCTGGGTCAGGTTCGGCCGATTGCCGAAGGCGTGGTGAAAATCCGGTCGCGCGCTCACGAGGATCAACACGGGTAGGTCCGCGATGCGCTCGAGGCACAGGTCGATGAGTTCCAGCGTCGTCGGATCGATCCAGTGCACGTCCTCGATCGTCCAGAGCAGCGGCCGGGTGCGCGCTACGTCGGCCAGCAGGCCCGTCAGCGCCTTGAACGTGCCCAGGCGCTGCTGTTGCGGCGTCAGCTCGAGCGGCCCGTAGCGCCGAGCTCCGTCGATGCCGAGCAGCGCGGCGATCAGCCTCGTGTCATGCACGCTGGGAGCAGCGAACTCGTTGAGCAGGGCCTCCAGCCGGTCGAGCCTTCTGTCCGGCGTGTCCGCCGGTTCGAAACGCGCGACGCGGGCGAGATGCTGAATGACGGGAAACAGCGCGCTGTCCGAATGATACGGCGAGCACTGGTAGTCGATGCGCCCAGGCAGGTCGGCCGCGAGGGCGTCCTGCAGCGCGCGGATGATGCGCGACTTGCCGATGCCGGCGTCGCCGGCGATGACTATTAATTGTCCTTTGCCCGACTTCACCCTGCGCCAGCTCTCGATCAGGAGTGCCAGTTCGTTGTCCCGACCGACCATCGCCGCGAGCGGCTCCCCCCGACGCGCCTCGAAGCGGCTCCCCGCCGAGCGTTCGCCCGTGATCGCGTAGGCCGCGACCGGCGCGGTGAATCCCTTCAGATGCTGCGGACCGAGATCCCGGAACTCGAAGAGATGCCCGACCAAGTGACGCGTGTTCGCACTGACGACCACTTCCCCGGGCGCTGCCATGCCTTGCAGCCGCGCGGCAAGATTTGGGGTCTCGCCCATCACCGCATGCTCCCTGGCGGCACCCGCGCCGAGCAGGTCGCCGGCGATGACCATGCCCGTCGCGATGCCGATACGCACCGCGAGGTTTTCGACACCCAGCGAGCGCATGGCGGCGACGGCGCCAAGGGTCGCAACCGCCGCGCGCACGCCGCGCTCCGCGTCGTCTTCGTGCGCCATGGGAAAGCCGAAATACGCGAGTATGCCATCGCCCAGGTACTGGGCGACGTGGCCCTCGTAGCGCATGACTTCGCCGGCGACTGCATCCTGGTATTTGCGGATCACGTCGCGCAGGTCTTCCGGATCGAGCAGGTTCGAAAGCGCGGTCGAGCCTACAAGGTCCACGAACATGACCGTTAGGTGCCGGCGTTCCGCGGTGGCGGTGGCATCGGGCGCCGCGGCGGCGGTTCTAACTCCGGGCGATCTACCGGGTCCGGCGGCTGGGCTCGGAGAAGAACCCGGGAACAGCCGCGCGATCGCCTTGAGGAGCTCCGCCCGGCGACTGCGCGGAATGCCGAGGTCCTTCAGGTGTTCGTCGGTCAGCGCGAATAGCGCTTCGCCATCGATCTCATTGGCTTCGAACGAATCAGCATACTCGCCGAAGCCGCCCGCTTCCAGCCATGTGCGGATGTTCAGGCTCATCGACTTGCGCCCTCCTCCCGCATGGAAGTGGTCAGAATCGTTCCGTGCCGGTGGGCTCGAAGGTCCGGCGCCCATTGGCCTGATGCCGGAACTCCGAGATGGCGTGGTAGATGATGCGCCGGCAACGATTCACGCCACCGAGCGGCTGGTGCTCCGGCACGCTGTGCCAGGGCGAGTACGAGAGGTCTTCGGCGAATCGCATCTGGGCCGGCGAATCGAAGCTCTGCATCGGAATGCGCAGTGTGGCGACCTTGCTCCATGGTGAGCGCGCGTCATCCCAGCGAATGCGCGGATCTTCGACCGGCATGCGGCTGGCGTCGGTCTGCAGCTGCACCATGAAGTCGAAGGCGACGCTCTCGCGGCGTAGCTGAGCCGCCATCGTCTCGCGCAAATAGTCTGGCGACGGGTTCGGTGGGGCGCCGGTGTTGGCCAGTACCTGCGGTCGCATCGAGAACTTCGCCGGCGTGTCGCCCATCAGGTACGGCGTCATGGTCCAGTATCGAAGCGTCAGCAGGTTCGAGATCTGGACGCGGATCTTGTTCGCATTCGCGAGTTCCTTCAGGTGCCACTTGGATGGATTCGCACTGAGAAAGAATCTCGTCGGCACGTCTCGTGATTGATGAACAGGAAATCCTGGGTCTGCCCCTCATCCGTCATCAACTTCGGGCCGACGACATCCATCAGCTTGATGGCCATGCCGCGGCCGTCGCGCACGTGATCTGGCTGGATCGTGCCCGATGCGTTCGAGAAGCGCACCCAGGCCGGATAGCTTCTCGGCGCGCGGAACACGCCGACGCCCAGCCCGCTCGGGAGCTTCGGCTCGACCACCAACTCGGCGCGCACGGCGCCATGGTGCTTCGGATGGGCGTCCCGCCGTATGTCGCCTTGGCCGGCCGGGAACTGCTCGCCCAGCTTGGCCTTGATGATCCTCAAGATCTCGGCGATGGCTGCGTCCTCGCCCTCGGGCATTTGCTCATGGTGGCTCAGCGATGGGGTCATGTCAGGCGGCTTTCATGGCGCCATTCGACGGCGGGCCTGAGAGAACCAGCGCCGTGCCCCGCTGGCATCGAAGTAACGCCACTGCACTCGAGTGGCTTCGCGAGCCGATGCGCCACCGCGCACAGCGCCAAGGGGTTCATGCCCATGCCCGCGTGGCTGGCCTGAACCTCGAGAGCGTAGGTACATAGCACCCTCCGGCGGCGGACGCCCCGTCCGTGGGCCCCGTCTCCGTGACATAAGCTCCCAGACTCAGACACTAGGAGCCCCAGAAGCCGATGCCACAGTGCACATCAGCGGCCTCCTCGCGGGTCGAGCGAGCCAGCCCGGGTGAGTGGCATGCTATGCCAGACACACGGCCGCCGTCAATCGGCCGACGGACCGGCCGAATCACGGGGTAAAGGGCGACGGGCCCAAGCGATGCTGGCGAGTGTCCTGGCCGAGTTCCCCGAAGGCGCCGACACCGCGGATCTGCGGAAGGCGCGGGTTCTCTTCGAGCAGCTCGGTTGAGTGAACAAGCGCATCCTCATCGTCAACTGTTACTTCCCGGAGATCCGGGAGCCCGTAGGCCTTACCAATGAGATTCCGAATGCCCTCGCGCCCGTGCTCCTCGCCGACTTCTTCTCTCCCGCTCACTGCGAGATCCGCCTGCACAATGAAGTCTCCGAGGGGTTTCTTGAAGTATATGCTCCCGATCTTCTGGCGTGGCCCGATCTGGTCGTCTTCACGGGGCTCACGGCTGCCTTCGACCGCATGCTGCACCTCACCGCGTACATGCGGACCCTCCACGCCAGGATCGTTACCGTCGCCGGTGGCCCGGCCATCCGCACGCTTCCTGCCTACGCGCGCCGCTTCTTCGACTACGCCTGTGGCGGCGATGCCGAGGAGATCCGCGAAGTCAT
>WNFC01006514.1_pt1 | contig 14805 bp, 14 predicted proteins | sample 5400541 | NCBI WGS metagenome assembly WNFC01 (sample SAMN13153342, study PRJNA577476) | soil metagenome | isolation source: 120 cm saprolite under Douglas fir tree site 2 hole 2 replicate 1 | place: USA:California | collected 2015-04-18
CGGCCGATGTCAGCGGCCACCGAGAACCCCTTGTGGAGTGTTAAGTCCGCGTTTCACGGTGCACATGATGCGCGATGTGCACGAATTTCACTCCACGAGAACGGCTTCGACCAGCGCGGTGCCGATCCCGAAATCGCTCCCGACCGCGATCGCGGCGGTCGCCGAGGCGGACATCGAGAGGGTGCCGCAGGAGACGGCGCCGTCGATGGTGCTGGTGCCGTTGACGGCGTCAGTGCACGCTCCCGGCCAGTAGATCGACCCCAACAGCCAGGCTTTTGCCGTTGTCCCGGTGATCGCAACCTGACCGGTGTTGCTGGCCGGCGCCCAGATCAGGACGTTCGAGCACGAGCGGTCGCCGGCGGGGCACCACGAGGTGTTGCCGAGACAGCTGGCCGCATCGCCGGCCGGCGCCGCCGAGCACGGCGCCGCAAACCAGGTCAGGTTGTTGGGCGAGTCGGCTCCCGCGTTGGGCGGGCAGGCGGAGATCGAGCAGGGCGTGGAACCGAACTGGCACGCTGCGGCACAGGCCCCAGCCGGCCCCGCGGGCAAGATCGAGGCCGTGGTGGATATCTTGCCGGGGTGGTTGGTGTCGTTGAACACGAGGTTCTCATTGCCGGCGGCCGTGGTCCCAGACACTTGAAGGCACAAGAACGCCCCGGCGGGGATGACGACAGGCAGCAGTGACGCGGGAGATGTGACGGTCGCCCCTCCGACGCCGGCGAAATCCGGGAGGGCAGCAGCCCAGGAGATGAGGTTGGTCGCGCCGCTCGGCGCCCCGCACGGGGTAAGGACGCTGTAGTAGAGCGTGATGGTCGCGTTGATGGTCCTGCCCCCATTGGTCGAGTAGGTGTAGGTGTAGGTCGTGCCGCCCGGCACGATCTGACTGCCGGGATTGGAAACGGTCTCGGACCATATGTAGCTTTTCAGCCCAGGGTTGAACTTGACACTCTGTTGGGCTGTGGCGGGGTCGGTTGTCTGCAGATGGCATCCAGGAGCGCCACAGTCGTTCGGGCCCTGCAGCCAGAAGGTGGACGCGCCACCCCCGCCGGGTTGGCAGGTCACGGACGAGAAGCCGGCCTGGTTGACGAACTCGAGCGTGACGTCGCGTGCGAGCAGAGTCTGGCCGCCCAGGCATAGGCCTCCCCCGCCGGCGAAGCCAGAGCCGTTGAAGTAGTAGAACCCCGGATCCAGCACGGCTTTCTTGGTGTCGAGAAGAGACGGATTCAGGTACCCGTAGCAGCTGGGCTTGAAGTGGTAGTAGCCGCCGGCGTCCTTGACGGGGACGGGCGCGAGGCCGGTGCCGACGGTCACCCCGGCTGCGACGATGTTCGGATAGACCCCGGCGGCCGAGCAGGCGGCGCCGCCGGTGCCCTGCAGTGTCGCGATCGCGGCGGGGTCAGTGTTGGGGTCGGGCGGCAGGAGGGTGGACACCGGCGGCACCGGCAGCGGCGCCACGCCCGCCGCGCATGGGTTGGGATTGATGACCGCATCGCCGGCCGAGAGGAGCTGGCTGGTCCCGGTGGTGGCGCACGCCGGCGTCAGGTGACCTGAGACCTCGGCGCCGTCGGAGCAGATGGCGTTGCTCGATCCGCTGTTGAGTCCCGCCGCGCAAGCGCCGCCGCCGCCGACCCAGGTTTGCGAATCCCTGTAGACCTTGACGTCGCCAAGGTCGGAGTAAGTACCCGACGGAGCATCGAGACGATCGTGCGCATAGATTGCGCATCCGCTGGTCGTGATGGCGTTCTGGGCTGCGATGCCGCCACCGATGTTGACCTGCCCGCCGGTGCAAGAAAGCGTCGTCGCGGTCACCGCCGGCACCGAACCGGCGAGCTGCTGGGCGACGGCGCGGCGGGTGACGGTGGTGTTGGTGGTCCCGAGCTCACCGCCGAAGGAAATCGGAAGGCTCAGCGTGAGGATCACCTCCACCTGCCGCTGGTGCGCGCGATAGGGGTAGTTGTAGGTGGCGCTGAGGCCGCCGGCGAAGGTGTCGGTGCCTTTGTACGGCGTCGCGCAAGAACCGGCGGCGACCCCGAGGGCGCCGCTACGGGTCCGCCTCGTCGCGAGGAAGTTGTCCGCCTCGGTGATCACTGCGTTGGCCTTGGCCGCGTCGCAGCCGATGCCGATCTTCAACGCCGAGTCGAGGGCGGTGGCGTCGGCCAACTCCTGAAGCTGGTTCTTCTGCCACTCCACCGAGCCTGCCAGGAGGATCAGCGCCGCGGAGCCGATGAGCGCCAGGAGTGCGACGGCGACCAGCACCATGACCTGTCCCGATTGCCGCTGGGAACGCCGCATCAAAACTCCATCCGCACGACCGACTGCGAGTCGAACGTGATCGTCCCGGGCAGCCCGAGCAGATGCGCCAGCACCGGCTGCCACTTGAGCTTGAGGTCGACCACCACGCGCTGGTGGCCGGACGTACGCACGTATGCGCCGTTGGCGGCGGCGCACGACGGGCAGCTCCACCTTGGATTCGGGTTGCCGGCCGTCGAGTCGATCTCATAGATGAAGACGTAGACGGTGTTGGTGTTGGTCCCGCCCGCCAACGTGATGGTGCCCGGCTGCGTCGGGTCGGCGTTTGCCGTGTAGCTGCCGTACGACGGGGCGGAGCTGATCGCCGTGGAGTCCAGGTAGACGACCTGCACCCCGAGCGGGTCGAGCAGGTGGGCCGAGTTGATCAGCGGGTTCAGCGAGCACGGCGCGGTGAGGGCCGTGCAGTCTGGGGGCAGAGTGTTGGAGCCGCTGTAGTAGGCGAGCGCGGCCTGCCGAGCGGTGTCTCGCGACGCGCCTTCGAGGAGCGAGTAGAGGAGCATGCCTCGACCCAGGTCCACGGTCGCGCCGATGATGAGCAGGAGCACGGGCGCGATCAGCGCGAACTCGACCAGGGCTTGACCTGAGCGGCGGAACTTCACCAGGATGTCGTCGTCTTGCTCGACCCTGAGATCGTGATGAGGCCGCCGAGCAGGTTCAGGTCGTTGAAGCCGAAGTAGACGTAGACGTCGACCTCGGATTGGTAGAGCACAAGGACGCTGCCGGAGCAGTTGGCGCTGGCGCCGCAGTACACGGCCACCACGATCTGGCCCCCGGCGGGGGCGGCGTAATCGGTGCCCTTCGTGAACGGCGGCGCGTGCGCGACCAGGGTCGGGCAGCTGACGTTGGATGTAACCGCCGCCAGGTCGGCTGTGATCAGGTTGCACATCGCCGCCAGGCCCGGTCCGTTGGTGGACGCGGTCTTGCCGGCGACGTAGCGGGCGCCATCGCGAGCGGCGTCCGACGTCGCCACCGCATACGAATATCCGCGCCCGAGCTCAAGGACGCCGGCGACGAGAAAGATCAGGATCGGCAGCGCGACCGCGAACTCGACCAGCGCCTGTCCCCGGCTGCGCGCCTCCGTCCTACCCATTCAGCTTCAACTTCCCAACGATCAAGCGGGCGAGCTCGTTCGAGCCGCGCGAGACCTGGGAAGAGGGGTCGCGCTGCAGCACCAGGCTGCCGGCCAGGGTCGCATCCTCGGGCCGGCTGTCGTCGAAGTTGACGGTCAGCGACATCTTGTGGCCCAGGATCGACTCGACCGCGTTGCGGTCCAGCGGCGCGCCGGGCACGCGGTGGTTGAGGACCAGGTCGAGGCGGTTGTCGGGCACGTTCATGATGTCGCGAAACACCGCGAGCGACCGCCTGGCGTCGGTCATGGCCGCAATCTCCGGCGGCACGACCACCACCAATCGCTCAGCCCGCTCTATCACGACCAGGGCGGCCTCGCCCAGCGAGGTGCCCAGGTCCGCGATGACCAGCCGGTGCCAGCCCGCCGCCACGTCGAGGGCACGGCTCGTGAGCTCGGCGTTCATCAGGTCCACCTGCTCCGGGCGCAAGGTGCCAGGAAGCACCCCGAGGCCGGTCTTGTGGTAGACGATGGCGCCCCTGAGGTTCTTCTCGAAGTCGGCCGGCGCCGCTTTGGACGCCCCCGCGATGGACCCGGTCGCCACGAGATCGGCGAACAGGGCCGCATGCCCGAAAGGCGCCGAGAGGTCGACCAACAGCACCTGGCGCGGGAACCGGGAGGCCAGCGCCGCGGCGGTGTTCACGGCCAGGGTGCTGACGCCCGAACCGCCTTTGGCCGAGAAGAAGGCCACGATCGGAGCCGAGGCGCGCGTCGCCGCTTGCGCCTCGGTGGCCGCCGCCGCGGCGACCTGCTGCTCCCACAGCTTGTCCAGCGCGATCGCGACCTTATCGACGTCCCGCCCAAGGCCTTCGAGCAGTCCGTCCCGGTCGAGGGTGAGAAGCTCGGAGGCCGCAAGGCCGCGGATGCTGGTCACGTAGCGGTCGCGGGTGCGGGGGGCGGGGAGGATGAGGAGGTCGCCGGGGGCGGGCCGCCTGGTCAGCAGGAGGTTGCCGGCGCCGTCCGTGATCGACTGCTCGGCTATCCCGGTGGCAAGGAAGATCACGACGTCGCCGCCCCGGCCGCCCAGCCTCAAGGTGTCGCCGGGGGCGAGGGCGACGGGCTGCATGCGGCGCGCCAAAGCGCGCAGGGCGCCATCGGGCAGCTCCGCGAATACCGACGACATTTCGAGGATACGCACGCGAAGTTGCAGGACCGACGGCAGGTCGGCGTGTTGGGTTCCGCCCGCGGCCACCTGAGTTCCTTCCTCCCCCGCCCCCGGGCCCTCACGAACCTCGCGGGCGTTCAAAACGCCGATAATGTACCAACGTCCCCCCAGATCGACCCCCGCATCTCAGCAAAGCTTGAGCACGAAGCCCCCGACCGACCCCGAAACTAAACGCTTTATGCGGCGGACCAGCAGCCTCCGATCGGCTGCGCCCCGTTCTCGCTTGGCAGGCAAGCTCGAGCGCGTGCTGAACACTGTGCTCGGTGGCGACCACCGTGTCGTCATCGACGTCAAGGCCGCCGAGCTGCTGGCCGAGGCCGACGCCGTTTCGCAGGTGATCTCCTCGGCCCTGGAGCGGGCGGGACCAGGCCTCGCCACCCAGCTCACCCTGACCCAGGGGTTTCGCCGGAGCGGGCTGGATGACGAGCTGATCGATTCCTTGGGCAGCACCGATCCGGCGGTGCGCCGTGCCGGCGCCCGCGTTTGTGGGGCGCTGCGGATGCCCGAGGCGGTGCCGTGGCTGGCCGACCTGCTGGACGATCCCGTCCCGGCCGTGCGAGAGGTCGCCATCCGCGCCCTGGGCGAGGCCGGAGGCCGCCGGGTCGTCGACGCCCTGATGTCTCGGGTCGACACCCTGCCTCAGTACCGCGTGGCCAAGGAGCTGGCGCGGGCGGCTTCGGACATCGATCTCGAATCCCTGCTCAGGCGGGAGGGCGACACCAAGACCACCGTGACCGTGCTGATGGCATGTGGTTTGCGTGGAGATGCGCTGAGGGCGCCCCTTCTCGTCAGAATGGCGCAGGACGCCGAATGCGATACAGAGGTACGAGTGGCCGCTTGCCGGGCCGTGGCGATGATCGGTGATCCCGCCGGCGCCGACGCGATGCGCACGCTCGCGACCGATCCCGACGAGGCGATCCGCAATGCGGCCATGCGGGCGCGTTTCCGCATCAGCGCGGCGATGAGGAAGCAGTCGCCATGAAGCTCTCCGAGCGATTCGACCGCCGATACCAGCAGTCGCCGCTGACGGGGACCGTACCCCCGCTCCCGGCGGCGGCGACCCCAGCGCCGGCTGTTGCTCCTCCACCCCCGCCGCCGGTCGCCACGCCCAAGCCTGTGGTGGTCACCGAAGAGGTGCCTACGATCCCGGTCGAGATCGCGGAGCCGGCGACACCGCTGAGCCCGGCGCTCGCCGCCGCCAAGGCCGAGATCCACGCCCAGCTGCTCTCCCACCACACAGCCCAGATCGACATCAACAACCGGGCCGGCATCCGGCGCCTGCTCCTCCAGCTCACTGAGGAGCACTTCCGATCCAAGCCGCCGGCCGCCATCGTGACCGGCGCCGACAGGGAGCGCCTCGTAGAGATTCTGTTCGACGAGGTCATCGGCCTCGGGCCGCTGGAAGCGTTGCTCCGCGACCCGGACATCAGCGAGGTCATGGTCAACCGGCCGGAGCAGATCTTCGTCGAGCGCCGCGGGAAGATCGAGCTGACGAACCTGTCATTCGAGGACGAGCGCAGCCTGCGCCGCGTCATCGACCGGATCGTGTCCACGATTGGGCGTCGCGTCGACGAGTCGGAGCCGATGTGTGACGCACGGCTCAAGGACGGCTCGCGCGTCAACGTGGTCATCCCGCCGGTGGCGATCTATGGCCCTTGCCTGACGATCCGCAAGTTCGGGCGAGAGGTGCTGAGCCCGGAGCAGATCGTCAGCACCGGCGGCGCCACGGCCGCGATCATGGGCTACCTCGACGCGGCGGTGCGAACGCGGCTGAACATCATCGTGTCGGGCGGCACCGGTTCGGGCAAGACCACGCTCCTCAACGTGCTCTCGGGCTTCATCCCAGCCAACGAGCGCATCGTCACATGCGAGGATGCTGCCGAGCTGCGCTTGCGGCAGGTGCACGTGATCAGCCTCGAGTCGAAACCGCAGAACGTCGAAGGCCGAGGCGCGATCTCCATCCGCGACCTGGTGCGCAACTGCTTGCGCATGAGGCCGGACCGCATTGTCGTCGGCGAGTGTCGTGGACCCGAGGCGCTCGACATGCTGCAGGCGATGAACACCGGACACGACGGCTCCATGAGCACGCTTCACGCCAACAACCCGCGCGATGCGGTCATCCGCCTGGAGACGCTCGTGCTTCTCGCGGGCACCGAGCTGCCATCGCGCGCGATCCGCACGCAGATCGCGTCAGCCGTCAATGTGATCGTGCAGACGGAGCGGCTGCGCGGCGGCGCGCGGAAGGTGGTCAGCGTCGCCGAGGTGCTCGGCCTCAAGGATGGCGAGATAGCGCTGCAGGAGCTCTTCGCCTTCCGGCAGGTCGGCGTGTCGGCTGATGGTCGAGCCGCCGGTTACCACACGGCCACGGGGGCGCGGTCCGCTTTCATGCAGCACTTCCGCTCCGACGGGGTGGAGCTGGCGGAGGAGATGTTCGTCCCGGTCGCACAGCCCTCGGACGACCAGCTGTACTGAGAAGGCCATGGACCAGATGGACGAGACCGCTCGACCGGCGCCGACGATTCCAACCAACGGCGCCCAGGCGCCGCTCTCGGTCGTCGCCCGAGAGGACCTGCTCGAGGATTTCGGGCATCAGCTTCGAAACGAGCTCAACGCAATCGTCAGCTCAGCCGGCATGCTTTCAGCGACCGCGACGACGAGCGAGCAGCGCGAGCTTTCGGCCATCGTCGAAACCGGAGCCAATCGGGTGGCCAGGCTCCTCGACGACATCCTCGACGCGGCGGTCATCCAGAGCGGCGACTTCGAGTTGGCCTTGCATCCGTTCGACGTCCGCGCGAGCGTGGAGTCGTGCCTGGGCATGGTCGTCGAGGAGGCGGGCGGCAAGAGCCTGGACCTCTCGTTTCGAGCCGAGCCCGATGTCCCCAGCGTGGTCATCGGTGACTCGCGTCGCATCGAGCAGGTCATGCGCGCCCTGCTGCATGGGGCGATCGAGCGAACTGAGCGTGGGGGCGTCGGAATCGAGCTGAGCTGCCGGCCGCGCGGCGATCTCATCGAGCTCCACTTCCGGGTGCGGGACACCGGCCGCGGCGTGCCCGCGCGGATCCTTCGCAGCGGCCTCGGCGACGCTGAGCCTTTGGAGCCGGAGGTCGATGCTCCCGGCGATGCGCTCGCCATCGTCAGCCTCTCCATCTGCCGCCGGCTCGTGGAGATGATGGACGGCGAGCTGCGCGTCGAGCAGGGCGGTGTGGAGGCGGGGCCCGACGCCGGCACGACCTTCGACTTCACGATCCTGACCCAGGTCATGCACACGCCGGTGGCGGTCGCACAGCGAACGCTGGAAGGGATGCGCGTTCTCGTCGTGGCCGCCGACGCGACCGAACGCCGTGTCCTCGCGCTGCAGGCCGAGCTGTGGGGCGCACCCGCGACCGTGGCCAACGTCGCCGACGCCCTGGCGCTCGTGCAGGGAGGCCAGGAGTTCGACATCGCGATCGTCGAGCAAAGGCCGCCGGCCATCGACGGCCTGGCCGTGTCCATCGCGCTCCGGTCGCTCCGATCACCAAGCGTGCTGCCCATCGTGCTCATCACGGCAGCCACCCCCGGCCCGGACGAAGCGGGCGCTGCGGACAGCGGGATCGTGCAGGCGACCCTCACGAAGCCGGTGCCTCCACACAAGCTCCACGACGTCATGGCGCAGGTGGGGGCGCACGAGGCGGTGGCGCCCGAGCCCCATCCGCCGGCCGCGCCCGGCGTGTTGAAAGTGCTCGTCGCGGAGGACAACCCCCTCAACCAGAACACGTTGCGGCGCCTGGTGACCAAGCTCGGTCACCACGTTGATGTCGTTTCCAACGGTCGCGAAGCGGTGGCCGCCGTCGCCAAGGAGCAGTACGACGCGGTGCTGATGGACGTCCTGATGCCCGAGATGGACGGCTTGCAGGCGGCGGAGGCGATCTGCCGGCGATGGCCGCGCGGAACGCGGCCACGGCTGGTCGCGCTCACCGCCATGGCGGCACCCGGCGACCAGGAGCGATGCCTGCGCGCGGGCTTCGACGACTACATGAGCAAGCCCATCCATCTCGACGAGCTGTCGGAAACGCTGACCGCCGCATCGGGCTGGCGGGCTACGCCGAAGGGGATGTAGGGCTACCGGGTTACTGGTTGCCGAGCCGGCGATCGACGCGCTCGGACTGCTCCATGCGCGCGGACTTTCGTGACGCACGTGCCTCCAGGAACACGACCACGATGACGATCATCCCGCCGAGGACCATGAGGCCGCCCAACAGCTCGCCTTGAAGGCCGCGCTGCTGCAGCACGATCTGGATCATCGCCGAGCCGAACACGAGGATGTAGCTCAGACCGAGCAGGCGCACGCGAGGCGCAACCGCCTCCGTCTCCTCGCCGCGCCATGGCCGCCTGCCGATGATGAGCAGGTACGCGCCCATCAACAGCGCAAGCCCCGCGAGGACCAGCGAGATGAGCTGCACCAGCGACGTGGCTTCAGCGGGCATTGCGCCAGAGATACTAGCCGGGCGGGCGAGTGGTTTCGCAGATAGGGTCCTTACGAACTCACGGCGAAGCCGCCGAGTTCGGGGGGCAAACCTTCATACAATCGTGCTCCATGCCTCGCTCTGAACCGATCAAGGCCGCCCGCGGAGTCCGCGACATTCTGCCGGCGGCGATTCCACTGTGGCGGCAGGCGGAGCAAGGTGCTGCCGACGTGGCCAAGAGGTTTGGCTATCAGGAGATCTCGACCCCGATCATCGAGCAGCTCGAATTGATCCAGCGCGTCGGCGAAGAAACCGACGCGGTCGCCAAAGAGCTGTACCGGGTGGAGAAGCGAGGTTCGCAAGACCTGGCGCTGCGACCCGAAGCCACGGCCGGCGTTGTGCGCGCCTACTTCGAAGGCGGGCTCAACCAGGGTCCACAGCCTTCGCGCCTCTATTTGATCGGGCCGATGTTTCGCCACGACAAGCCGCAAAAGGGCAGGTATCGCCAGTTCTTTCAGTTCAACATCGAGGTCATCGGCGGCGCCAGCCCGGGATTCGACGCCGAGGTCATCGAGCTGGCGATCGGCTGGCTCAACGAGGTCGGCTTGCAGGATCTACGCCTCGAGCTGAACTCGATCGGCGACGCCAGGTGTCGCCCTGCCTATCTCGAGCGCTTGAAGGATTACTACAGGCCGCTCAAATCACGCTTGAACCCCGACTCACAATCGCGGCTCGAACGCAATCCGTTGCGATTGCTCGACTCAAAGGCCGCGCAGGATCAGCCGTTCAAGGCCGAGGCCCCGAAGATCACGGATCACCTCTGCGATGAGTGCGCCGCACACTGGACAGCCGTTCGGCGTTTGTTGGATTCGGCCGGCATCGCCTACCAGGTGAACCCTTACCTCGTCCGCGGCCTGGATTACTACACGCGTACTGTCTTCGAGTTTTATCCGGGTGGCGCGTCCGGGCAGCAGGACGCACTCGCTTCAGGGGGCCGGTACGACGCCCTGGCCGAGGCCGAGGGGTGGCCCTCGACCCCCGGCGTCGGATTTGCCGGCGGCGTCGACCGAGTCGTCGACCTGATGGCGGCAAGCGGGACGGAGGTCATCGCACGACCGGCCGCCGAGGTGGTCGTGTTGCCGGACGGAGAGCTGTCGGTCGAGGCCGCCGAGGTGGCGCGCATCTGCCGGGTAGTCCGTTCTGTCGCCGTCGACTACGAGCCGAGGAGCTTGCGGGCAAAGATGAAATGGGCCAACAAGCTGGGTGCGAGGTGGGTGGTGTTGCTGACGCCTGATCAAGCCAAGCGCCGAACGGCGCAGCTCCGCGAGATGACGAGCGGCGAGCAGACCGAGCTGGACTGGGTAGAGTTGCCCAGCCGCCTGGCATGAGCGGGTTCACCGCTCCGCACTGCGGTTCGGTGCGTGCTGCCGACACCGGCCGCGAGCTCGAGCTGTACGGTTGGGTCGCGCGCCGCCGCGACCACGGGGGCCTCATCTTCATCGACCTGCGCGACCGGTGGGGCGATGTGCAGGTCGTCTTCAACCCGGCTCACGCGCGCGAAGCGCATGCGGAGGCGTCGGAGCTGCGCTCGGAGTACGTGGTTCGGGTGAAGGGCACGGTCGCGCGGAGGCGCCAGGGCGCCGAGAACCCACGCATGGCGACCGGCGAGGTCGAGATCGCCGCCTCCGAGCTCGAGATCATCTCCACTGCGAAGACGCCCCCGTTCCAGATCGAAGACGAGGTCGAGGCGGATGAGGCGACCCGGCTCAAGTACCGCTATCTCGACCTTCGCCGGCCCCGGATGCAGCGAATGCTCGAGATGCGCCACGGCGTCGTCCAGGCGATGCACCGCTACATGGACGCGAACGAGTTCGTCGAGGTCGAGACGCCGATGCTGGTGAAAGGTACGCCCGAGGGCTCGCGAGACTTCATCGTCCCATCGCGGCTCCATCCGGGGTCCTTCTTTGCGCTGCCGCAGTCGCCGCAGCAGCTGAAGCAGCTGTTGATGGTGGCGGGGGTCGGCCGCTACTACCAGATCGCTCGGTGCCTTCGCGACGAGGACCTGCGCGCGGATCGCGTGGTCGAGATCACACAGCTCGACGTCGAGATGTCGTTCTGCACCGAGGAGGACGTCCTGGCCCTCATCGAAGGCCTGTGGGTGCGCGTGTGGAAGGACGTGCTTGGGGTCGACATCAAGACGCCGCTGCCTCGACTCGATATGCAGGAATCGCTCCTGAGATACGGAACCGACAAGCCCGACCTCCGCTACGAGCTCGAGATCGCCGACGTCAGCGATGGGCTGCGCCAGACCGAAGCCAAGATATTTCGCGGCGCGCTCGACGAGGGCGGCGTCGTCCGCTGCTTTGCGGTTCCCGAGGGGCGCGACATGTCGCGCCGCGAGCTCGACGAGCTTGTCCTGATCGCGAAGGGCGCCGGGGCGAAGGGGCTCACCTGGACGCCGGGCCCACCCGACAAATACCTCACCGAGGGAGAGCTCGCGGCGATACGGTCGGCTGCCCAGGCCGGAGAGCAGGACCTGGTCCTCCTCGTCGCCGACCGCCGGCGTAAGGCCGAAACCGTCATGGGCCTCATGCGCCGCGAGATCGCCAGGCGCCGCAACCTGATCCGCGAAGGCGAGTGGAAGTTCACGTGGATCTATCCCATGTACCTCTTCGAGGAGGACGACCAGGGCAAGCTCACGTACGGCCATCACCCGTTCACCTCGCCGTGGCCCGAGGACATGCACCTGATCGACACGCAGCCTTACGCGGTCCGCGCTCGCGCATATGACTGCGTCCTCAACGGCGTGGAGATCGCAGGCGGCAGCATCCGCATCCACGACCGCGCGCTGCAGGAGCGAGTCTTCGGGATCCTGGGCATGAGCCGTGAGCGCATCCAGCAGCAGTTCGGCCACCTGCTCGACGCCTTCGAGTACGGCGTGCCCCCGCACGGCGGCATCGCGTCGGGCATCGACCGCTTGATGATGGCGATGAACCGGACGGACAACATCCGCGACGTAGTCCCGTTCCCCAAGACCCAAAGCCACCAGGACCTGATGCTCGGTGCGCCGAGCCCGGTCGACCCCGAGCTGCTCAGGGAGCTGCACATCAAGGTCGTCGCGCCGGAGAAATCCGACCGGTAGTATGGGTCTGCTTCCGAAGGGGCGCGGCTTGAGGTGCGCGTTGGCCAACAGTCGATGATTAGGGACCCCGGAGTCCGGACAGCCGACCAAATGCCCGCGCTGGACAGCCAGAGACGGGACTTGGAAAGCCAAGGCAGGGGACCCACCTGAGCTCGCTCAGGACAACCCACCGCCGCGTCCCGGAGGGAGCCTTTTGCAGCAGCTGTTGAAGCTGGTGCCGCCGGGCCTGATCGTAGCCGTGTTCGCCGTGCTGATCGTCTCCCAGCTCTTGTATGCGTTCCTGCGCTACCGGCGCCGCGCTTACATGCCGATCCTGCTGATGACCGCGATCGGCTTCGGCCTCGGCCAGCTCTGGGACTACCTCGGCCTGCCGTCGGCGCGCATGGGCCAGGCGAACATCCTGCCCGCCCTCGTTTTTGCGCTGCTGCTTCAACCGCTGGCGCGCTTCGTGCCGCGGGCCCAACGACAGCCAAAGGAACCTGCCCCGCCGGCGACCCCCGCGCCGCGCACTTAAGATTGCGTCGTTGTTTGCAGTAGGCGCCTAGGGGGTATTGACCAGAGTGCAGAACTTCATGTGGTTGGCGTTTGGGATCGCCGCCCTGGTGGTTGCGCTCGCATTCGCCGCGTTGCTCCTGAGGTTGCGGCGGACCCTGGGCCGGGACCGGCGCGGCCGCTGTGGGGCGCGGCATCAAGGCCGCCGTATATGGCGCGAGGGTGGCGGGTAGGAGCTTATTTCGCCAAGTATTAGGAGGTTAGCTGTGGCCGAGGAAAGAAACGGCGGCGGCGGCGGCGGCGGATTCGGCTGGTTCATCCTTGGCGGCCTGGTCGGCCTCATCGCGGGTGCGTACATCGCATCCGGCCCGGGGCGCAGTCAGGTCGACATGGTGAGAAGCAAGACGATCGAGCTGTCCGGAAGCGAGCCGGTGCAGAGGGCCAAGGACGCGGCGCAGAAAGCCCGCCAGATGGTGACCGACCCGGAGCACCCGGTCGGCAAGGCGATCCAGGACGGAGTCGCTGCGGCCAAGCGAAAGCGAGAAGAGCTCGAGTCGGCGGCTGCGCGAAAGCTGCAGCAGATCAACGGCGAGGAAGGCTAGTACTAGTGTCCCGCACCCGAGGTTCCTTTCATCTTCGCGTCCTGGGCGGCCGGGCGCCGACTCACCCCACGGAATCTGGCGATTCCGCGGGGACCCCGAGAAGGGCGCTGAAGCCTGCGTCTGGGGGCCCGGCGCCGCGTCGTCACGCATTTGACAATGCGCTCCTCCTTGCGCCACCCCATCCTTGGCTCCGGCCGCCGATGCCGCGAAATATGCGGCGGACCTCGGGCGCAGGACACTAGAGTGGCCAAGCGCGATCTCGCGGAGCTGAAGATCCCCGCGTCGGCGGCCTTCATACCCGTCGCGAAGCGCGTGGCGGTGACGCTGGGGGGCCAGTTGGGGCTCAGCCTCGTCGACCTCGATGAGCTGTCCATCGCCCTGACGCAGGCGTGTGACAGCGCCATCGTGGCAGCGCGCAACCTCGACGCCCCCGCGGACCTCAAGCTGAACTACTTCTCCACCGATCGCGCCCTGGTCGTCGATGTCGACCTCGTGTCGCAGGGAGGCCACGTCATGGCGCCGTCTCCGACAGCAGTCGAGGTCGACGCCGAGCTGCAGCGGCTCGCTTACGAGATGATCCGCTGCTTCGTGGACGACTTCCGGCCGGAGAGCGAGCCGCTGACGGGGCACGTCCGCTTCCGCATGGTCAAGTACCTGGCTTCCTGACCGCGCCACACTAGAGCAAGTGGCTGCCAAGCAGCGACCGCCCCGCGAGGAGCTGCGGGCGCTCCACCGTCGCTACAAAGAGACTACCGATCCCGCAGAACGCGATCGCATTCGCGCGCAGCTCGTTGACGCCTACCGCGACTTCGTCTACTTCCTGGCGCGGAAGTTTCAGAACCGCGGCGAGCCGCTGGACGACATCGTACAGGTCGGGTATCTCGGGCTGATCAAGGCGATCGAACGGTTCGATCCGGACCTTGGGTACGAGTTCACAACCTTCGCCACGCTGACCGTCGCCGGCGAGATCAAGCGCCACTTCCGCGACAAAGGGACGGCCATCCGCTTCCCACGAAGGCTGCAGGAGCTGCACCAGTCGGTGGTCCGGATCAACGAGGAGATGAAGAACCAGCTCGGCCGAGAACCGACGGTGGCAGAGCTTGCGGATCGGCTGGGGGTCACGCCGGATGACGTGACGGAGGCGATCGAGATGGGACCGGCCTTTGTGCCGCTGTCCCTCGACCAGCCGATCGGCTCGAGCGATGGCCAGGATGCACGCTCGGTGGCCGACCAGATCGGCAGCGCGGATCCCGAGCTCGACCGCGTCGAGATGCGGGACGTGCTCAACCGCGCCATGGAGCACCTGACCCCGCGCGAGCGGGCGATCATGGCCATGCGGTTCTACGAGCAGATGTCGCAATCGGAGATCGCGCGCCGGCTCGGGATCAGCCAGATGCACGTGTCCCGTCTCCAGCGCGCGGCGCTCGAGCAGCTGCGCAAATACGTGCCACAAGAAAGCGCGTAACCGCGTGGCACTCGTCGAGTCGCGCGCGCCGGCCGACCCGCGGGTGTTGTTTCGCCGCTGG
>WNFC01031304.1_pt1 | contig 14805 bp, 12 predicted proteins | sample 5400541 | NCBI WGS metagenome assembly WNFC01 (sample SAMN13153342, study PRJNA577476) | soil metagenome | isolation source: 120 cm saprolite under Douglas fir tree site 2 hole 2 replicate 1 | place: USA:California | collected 2015-04-18
CCCGCTTGCGCATCGCGATCACGGGGGGGACGGGCTACACGGGCAGCCGCCTCGTCGCCCGGCTCCGGGCGGGGGGACACGACGTCGTCGCTCTGGCCCGCCCGAGCTCGAAGCGGCCGGCCGCCGATCCCGGAGTGGCCTTTGTCGAGGGTGACCTCTCCAACCCCGACGCCCTCGCGCGTCTGGTCCGGGGCGCGGACGCCGTCGTCCACGTCGCCGCCGTCTACCGCACGGCCGGGCACCCCGATTCCTACTATCGCGACGTGAACGTCGGAGGCACGGAGCGCCTGCTGGAGGCGGCGGCGCGGGCGGGAGTCCGGCGGCTGGTCCACACCTCGACCGTCGGTGTCCACGGCGACGTGCGCAATCCCCCGGCGGACGAGTCCGCGCCCTTCGAGCCGGGCGACGTCTATCAAGAGACGAAAGCGGAGGGGGAGACGCTGGCCCTGCGCTTTCACCGCGAGCGGGGGCTGCCCGTGGTCGTGCTGCGTCCGGGCGCCATCTACGGCCCCGGCGAGACGCGCCTGCTCAAGCTCTTCCGCGCGATCGCCCGCGGCCGCTACGCGGTGGTGGGCTCGGGCCGGCCCCACTACCACCTCATCTTCATCGAGGACCTGCTCGACGGGTACGAGCTGGCGCTCGCGCATCCCGCCGCGCCGGGCGAGGCGTTCATCGTGGCCGGGCCGCGCTCCCTCTCGCAGACCGCGCTTGCCCGCACGGTCGCGCGGCACACCGGAGGTCGGGTCCTGCCCTTTCGCATCCCGGTCGCGCCCATCCACCTCGCCGGCGACCTGTGCGAGGCGATCTGCGTGCCCTTCGAGATCGAGCCGCCCCTGCACCGGCGGCGCGTCGACTTCTGGACCAAGAACCGCTCGTTCTCGATCGAGAAGGCACGTCGCGTGCTCGGGTACGCGCCCCTTATCGACGTCGATGAGGGCATCGCCCTGACCGCCGCCTGGTATCGGCAGGCGGGCTGGCTGTGACCGAGCGCGAGGCGCGGATCCTTCTCGGAGCGATCGTGGCCGCGATGGTCGCCTCCGTGTGCCTCGTCCGCCTGCCCGGCTTCTGGGGTGACGGGGCGACGTACTACGCCATGGCGCACAGCCTGGCCGAGGACGGCGATCTCCGTTACGAAGCGCGCGACGTGTTCCGCGCCCGCCGCGAGCTGCCGGGCGGCCCCCAGGGCTTGTTCCTCAAGCGCGCGAGCGGGGGACTGCGATGGGATGGCGCCGGGGGCTTCCCCTGGCTCCGGCGCGTGCCCGAGGGCGACAAGCGCATCTACTTTGCGAAGGCGTTCACGTATCCGGTCGCCGCGGCTCCGCTCGTCGCCTTGATCGGCACCCGAGGGCTTCTCGTGACCAACGCGCTCGCCCTCGGCCTCACGCTGGTGCTGGCGTACCTCGAGCTGCGGACGCGCGCCTCACCGGGATGGGCCCTGGCCGCGGCGGTGGCCCTCGTGCTGGCCACGATCGCGCCTTTGTATCTGGTGTGGCCGACCCCTGAGCTCTTCACCCTGGCCCTCGTCGCGGGCGGTCTCTTCGCGTGGCGCCGGCAGCGCCCGATGCTGTCGGCGGTCCTCCTCGGGCTCGCGACCTACACCAAGCCGTACAACCTGCTGCTCGCGCTGCCGCTGGGCGTGGAGCCCCTGCTCCGCGCCGATCGCGCGTCCTGGTGGCCGGCCCTGCGTGAGTCCCTGCGGCGAGGGCTCGCGTTGGCCGCGGTCGTCGCCGGCCTGTTCGCCGTGAACGCGGCGATCACTGGCGAGCTGAACTACCAGGGCGGCGAGCGCAAGACGTTCTACGGCCGCTTCCCGGAGGAAGTGGGCGCGGACGGGCAGCGCGTGACCTTCGGCAACAGCGGCTTCTGGATGACCACGGACCAGCTCGGCCCCGCCATCGAAGGCGAGGACGCCGCCGCCGCGTCCGCGCGCACGGGACCGCCGCGTCCGTCGCATGAGATCGTGGTCTCGGTCCTGCGCAACCTGTACTACTTCTGGGTGGGACGGTTCGGCGGCGCGCTCGCGTACTTCCTGCCTGCGGTCGTGGCCCTCGTCGTCTTTCTCGCGAGGGGCCCGCGCTCGACCGTGGGATGGCTCGCCTTCGCGGCCCTGGCCTTTTCCTGGCTCTTCTACATCCGGGCCATCCCGGACAACTGGTACGGCGGGGGCGGCACGGTAGGGAACCGCTACTTCCTGAATCTCCTGCCGCTCTTCGTCTTGATGCTGCCCGCGCGACGGGAAGCGTTCGTGGTGGCGGGAGCTGTGCTCTCCGCGCTCGTATTGGCGCCCGTCTGGCTCCGCCCCTTGCACCATTCGCTGCGCCCCGGCGACCACGCCACGCGCGGGGTCTTCCCGTACCTGCCGGCCGAGCTGACCATGCTGAACGACCTGTCCGTGTTCACCGACGCCTGGCGCAAGAAGGTCCCCTACGGCGACACCGAAGGCGACGCACACAGGCATTGGCCCGCCGATCCGAAGGCCTACTGGCTGTACTTCATGGACGACGGGACGAACGGCAAGGAGACGCGCGAGGGCGTGGAGGGCTTCTGGCTCGGCCGCCCGGACGCGGAGGTCGTCCTGCGCGCCCTCGAGCCCGTTCGCCGCGTGCGTGTGCGCCTGACCGGCGGGCCGATCGGGGATCACGTCACCGTCCGCATCTGCGGCGTGGATCAGGCGGCGGAGGTGGCGGCGGACGAAACGCGTGAGCTGGTCTTCGAGCCGGGGGCGGGCTTTCCGTACTACGACACGTTCGTGAATGTGCTGCGCTTCCGATCGGAGCGCGGGCAGTCGATGCCGGGGGACCTGCGCCCGCGCGGCGCGTTCGTGTCGATCGCGCTGGAAGTGGATCGCCGGCCGCGCCGTTGAGCCGGCAAAAGCCGACAACCGACCCGGCCACAAGCCTCTATCTGTCAATCAGGCCGATCGATTCTCCGTTGCGCGATCGTCGCGGTTAGCTCGCAGCTTTATTTTTCCTGACGTCAAACAATTCGGACCCGTGTTTCCCCGCGCGCGATTCCTTCCGCTGCGCGCTCGCGTCTACAACCGCGGTTGGAATGCGTCCTCGCCTCTCTGCGCTGTTTCCGCGCCAAAGGAATGACGCGCGCTGAACCCATCTCGCCGCGACGCTCCTGATGCGCTCCAGGGCCCCGGCCGAGGCCCAAAAACCACCGTGATACCTATGGGACATGAACACGAACATCCTCGCTCTCGCCTCTAGTCTGTCTGATCAAGATCTCCTCGCGCGCGTCGGCGTGCTTGCCGGCAAGGAGCGGGAGGCATCGGTCGAGCTCGTGGCTCACCTGGCCGCGCTCGATGCCCGACCCGCCCTCTTCGCCGCCGCTGGCCACGGTTCGCTCTTCACTTACTGCACGGAGGTGCTGCGGCTCTCCGAGGACGCCACCTGCAACCGTATCCAGGCGGCTCGCGCCTGCCGGGACTTTCCCGTCATCTTCGAGGCCCTCGCCTCCGGCGCGATGTCCCTCACCTCCGTCCGCATGCTGCGTCCGCACCTCACACCGGAGAACCACGAAGCCGTCCTCGCCCGAGCCTGTGGCCGAAGCCGACGCGAGATCGAGGCCTTGATCGCGGAGCTGGCGCCACGACCGGATTTCCCGTCTTCCGTTCGCAAACTCCCAACGGCCACGCCGGCGCCCACGCTTGCGTCTCCCCAGCCCGCCCCGCCGATCAGCTCTCCACCACCGCCAATCACGGCGCGTCGTCCGATCATCGAGACCACCTCGCCGGAGCGCTATCGCGTCCAGTTCACGATCGGCAGGGAGAGCCACGACAAGCTACGCCGCCTTCAGGCCCTTCTCCGCCGCGAGATCCCGGACGGCGATCCGGCCGCGATCTTCGACCGCGCGCTCACCCTGCTCCTCGAGAAGGTCGAGAAGACGAAGCTTGGGGCCGCGGCGAAGCCGCGGCCGCGCGCTATCCGCCCCGGGGCGGATAGGCAGCTTCGAACGCCCGTTGTCCCTTCGCGGGATCTCCCGAGGGACGTCAAGCGCGGGACGTGGCGGCGCGATGGTGGCCAATGCGCCTTCGTCTCCGGAGACGGACACCGGTGCACGGAGCGCACATTTCTGGAGTTCCATCACATCCGGCCCTACGCGCTGGGAGGACTGGCCACCGTCGAGAACATCTCCCTTCGTTGCCGGCGTCACAACCAATACGAGGCCGAGCTGGTCTTCGGACCTCGCGGTGCTTCGGCCGTTCGTGAGGCCCTTCAGTCAGAGCAGCGAGGTGATGTCAGGCAGTGTTCGGCTCACCCGGTTAGCACATGAAGGTGTGTGGCCGGGTGGTCTGTGATCCTGCCATCGATTTCGGTTGCGTGACGAGACCGTGGTGCGCATCCGGCTACGACGCGAGCCGGCCCGGATCCGAGATGCGACCGCGCACGATGTCGGCGATGAGCGTGCGCTCGCGTTCGTCCCACACGCGGAGCAAAACCGTCGCCGCCGCGTAGGCGGCGCACGCGGCCAGGGACGCGGCCACGAGCGGCCACGAATGCGCCACCCACAGAACCGCCGCGAACGCGGCCGTCGCGAGCACGGGACGCCACGCGATCCCGATCCAATCCGCGCGATAGCCGTAGGCGCGCAGCGCCGCCGCGGTGGCGACGAAGTAGAGAGCTTCCGTGATCAGCGTGGCCCGGGCCGCGCCCACGAACCCGAGACGCGGGATGAAGGCCAGGTTCAGGGCGACATTCAAGACCAGCGCCAGCGTGGAGACGACGACGATCGTGCCCCAGCGGCTCACGCAAGCGAGCGCCGTCTCGCCGAAGTTGGAGAGGAACATGAACGTGGCCGCGGGGAGGAGGATCTTCGACGCCGCTACGCTCGGTGCGTAGGTCGGCCCGAAGAGCAGCGCGATGAAGCGGTCCGACTCCAGCAGGCAGGCGGCCATGGTCGGGATCAGCGCATAGCCGAGGATGCGCGGGACGAGGGTCAGTCCCTCCAGCACGAGAACGGGCGAGCGATACCACCCGACCTCGGTGGCCCCGCGCATCTTCTCCAGGATCACCGTGTCCACCTGGAAGACGAGCGTGATCATCGCGCCCGCGTAGGCGAAGGGCAGGCCCTTGCGCAGGAGGTCGGCCCAGAGGCGGGCGTCGAAGTGCGGCCCCAGCGGCAGCACGCGCCGCTGGACGTAGGCGACGAGCGCGCTCGTGTCCAGGAGCCGGACGACGAGGAAGGCGAGCACGAACGCGCGGACGCCGCGGCCGGCGTAGAGGACGGCGAGGCACAGGACGAGAAGGAGCGCCCGCTCGAAGAGGAGAGAGACGGCTTCGGTCCCGAACCGTTCGAGCCCCTTGAGCAGCCACCGCACCGTGGACTTCACCGACTTCAGGACGAGGTCGAAGGCCAGGACCACGACCGCGAACCAGGTCACGCCGGAATAACGGGTGGCGCCGATGCCGAGGCAGAGGGCGATGGTGAGAAGACTCAGGACGGCCTGGAACCCGAGCAGCCCTCCGACCAGGCGCTGGGCCTGGGAGCGGTCGCGGCTGATGGCGAGGGTGGACGCGTAGGACATGCCGAAGTCGGGCAGGATCCGGAAGAGGCCGACGAAGGCGAACGCCGTGCTGTACTCCCCGAAGGGCGTGGGGCCGAGGAGGCGTGCGGCCAGGAATCCGAGGAGGAACAGGAGGACGTTCGATCCTTCCCCGACCGCGGAGAAGAGCGTGTGGCGAGCCAGGGTCCGCGCGACCGGCCGCGGCTCCGCGAGGGGAGGGGTCCCGTGCGCGGGCGGGGACGTCAGGCCCCCTGCTCCTTGCGGAGCAGGGCGTCGAGGCCACGGCTGATCTTGAGGCATCGATCGGGCGCCGCCGATTCCAGCAGCTTCTGCCGCGCGGTGGCCGTGATGGGCAGGTGCTGGCAGGCCAGGTTCACCCAGGACATCGGCTCGGGCGACCGCCGCTGCTGATCGAGGAACGAGCGCAGCTCGGCGTGGGCGTGGAGATAGCGGGCGAGCGCTTCCACGGCCGCGCCCCAGTCGTCTCCCGCGTCGCCCTCGTCGAGCAGCGTCACCTCCGCCACGAGCACGTCCGTGCCCACGAGGCTCACCGCGCGGGCGCGGCTCGCCCCGTCCAGCTCGATGCGGTGCCCCCCGTCGGGGAGGGTCGTGTCCTCCGCGACGCGGGCGACCGTTCCCATCTCGTGCAGATCGCGCGGCGAGCTCGGGCTCTCGCGCTGGGCCAGGGCCACGACGCGCGAGCCCGTGCGCTTCGCGATTTCCAGCGCCCGCAGCGCGCCGGGCGCGGCGACGACGACGCCCAGGGAGGCTTCCGGAAACAGGCACAAGTCCTTCAGCGGGAGCACGGGGAGGAGGACGTTCCCGGATTCGCTGGTCACGGTCGTCATCCTACTACGCACTTCCGCGCCGCCGGCGCTGCCATTTCCGCCGCAGGATCGTTCCCAGATCGGCCCGCCCGCGCCCGGGCAGCAGCTCGACGTAGTCCTCCCCGATCCGGGCGATGCTCATCGGATCGCCCCCCGGCAGCGTGATCGGCGTGCCCGGGACCTTGCCCATGAACGCGGTCCGATAACCGGCGTCGCGCGCCAGGCGCTGCGCGGTCGGACCGGCGGCGTGCCAGGGATAACAGATGTGGAGGACGGGCCGGTTCGTGCGCTCCTCGATGAGGCGCCGGGCCTCGGCCAGCTCGCGGCGCAGGGCGGCCTCGCGCTGCTCGGCGGTCTCCCAGCGGCCGCGGATGGGCCGGCGGTCGACCAGCCGGCGCAGGCGCGCGCGCCAGTCGCGGCGCGCGAAGAATCCCTCGCCTTCCTCCGCGACCGTGTCCACGCACGCGCGCCGGATGTCGGCGTCCTCGTAGAACCGGATCGATTCCGACGTGCGCGACTCCGAGAGCAGCATCGGCATGCCCAGCGGGAGGTCGGGCGCGAGCCTGTCCATCCCGTCCACTTCCATCACGGGCACATCCATGGCGGCGTAGCCGCGACGCAGGTCGGGAGTGAGGAACCCGGTCACGCGGGCGGCGGTGTGGATGCGCGCGTGGGTCAGGGTATGGCTCTGGAAATCGAAGACGCCCGAGTGGGACAGGGAATCGATCTCTTCCCAGGAGAGGAAGGCCCTGTCGCTCTGCTCACGGCCGAGGATCGCTTCCGGGGATTGGCGGCGCGCCTCCACGTCGTCCCACGTCGGGGGCAGCGGCCCCGGCCGCGAGGGGACGCGCCCCGGCACGAGGAACACGATGCCTTTCATGCCGTGGCGCCGCAGGAGCGGCTGCCCGACGCTCCAGAGGCTGCCGCGTCCGTCGTCGAAGGTCAGGACGACCGCGCCTTGCGGCGCCGGACGCGTGCCCATGAGGAACTGGAAGTACTCGGTCGCGGAAAGCGCGACGTAGTCGTTCTCGGCCAGGTACTGGAGCTTGCGCGCGAACGAGTCCGGCTCCAGGCTGTGGAAGACGAAGACGGGGACGTGGCCGCGGGGCAAGGGGCCGCCGGTCACGAAGGCGGGATAGCGGCCGAGCAGGAGATCGCGCGGCACCTCGAAGGCCTCGCGCGCCTGCCGCCCGAGCTTCCTCAGCGGCACCGCGTCCTCCACCCCCGACCGGTCCTCACTGCAGACCTCGCTCGGCGAGGACCTCGTCGTAGAGCGCTTCCATCCCCGCCACGCACGTACGGATATCGTAACGGGTGGAGGCCGCGCGGGCGTTTCCGGCCAGGGACCGGCGCAGGGTCGCGTCGTCCACCACGCGCCCGACCGCGGCGGCCAGGGCCGGCGGGTCGCGCGGAGGCACGAGCAGGGCGGTCACGCCGTCTTCCAGCACCTCGCGACAGCCGTCCACCGCGGTGGAGACGATGGCCTTGCCGGCCGCCATGGCCTCGAACAGCGCGAGCGGCGTCCCCTCGTACGTGGAGGAGATGGCGAAGACGTCGATGGCCCCCAGCAGGGCGGGGACGTCCTCGCGATGCCCGGCCAGGGTCACGCGGGAGGCGATGCCGAGCACGGCCGCTTGCGTCTTCAAGGCGTCCATCTGGTCGCCGTCGCCGACGATCAGGAGGTGCGCCTTTGGCCGTCTGGCCAGCAGCGCGGCCGCGGCCTCCACGAGGTAACGGTGGCCCTTCTGTTCGCTCAGGCGGCCGATCGTGCCCACCAGCAGGGTGTCGTCCGCCACCCCGAGCGACTGTCTCGCCTGGCGTGCCACGTCCGGGGAGACGGGCGCGAACTCGTCGAGAGGCGCCCCGTTCCAGATGAGCCGCACGCGACCGGCGGGCACGTGGCGCTCGCGGACCAGGAAGTCGCGGGTGGAGCCGCTCACTGCGATGGCGCGATCGGTCAGTCCGGACAGCAGGCGATCGGCCACACCCTGGTACGCCGGCATGCGCGGATCCGCGAAGTGCTCGTGCAGGACGAGCGCGGCGCCCAGGCGGCGAGCGGCCAGCCGTCCGAAGTCGGCGGCGGCGTAGCCATGGACGTGAAGGATGCGCGCGCGGCGCTCGCGTCCGAGGCGCACGAGGTCGGTCAGGATGCGGGGGTCGAACCGTCCCCGTCCGAGGTTGTGGACGGGAATGCCCTGCTCGCCCAGCCATTGCGTGGCCGGCTCCGCCCGCTTGAGCCCGACCAGCGAGGGGGCAAAGCGCGGGCCGTAGCGCGGGAACCACCAGGAGAACAGACGTGAGACGCCGTGGATGCTCGAGCCGGCCACGCCGAACTTGTCGCAGACGTGGAGGACGGGGATCGCGCCCGTGCTCATGCTCCCGGCGGAGGGACGGGGGCGGGGGCCGCTTCCCGCGCCGTCCACACGATCGCGCCGGAGAGGGACATCAGGACGACGAGCCCCGCGCCGACGAGGCTGAAGGCGAGAGCGCTGTCCCGGCCCAGACCGACCTGCCGGAAGTAGAGGATGAACACGCTCTCGCGGATGCCCCAGCCGTTGAACGAGATCGGCACCGTCTGCACGAGCGTGCACAGCGGGACCATCAGGAAGCAGGCGGAGAGGGGGAGCGGGATGCGGAGCGCCCGCGCCACCGTGAAGTAGTAATAGACCACGATCCGGAGACGCTCACGACGCGCCGGGCGATGCCGGGCCGGAAGAAGACGTAGGCGAGGCCGGCGAACACCAGGCCGAGCGCGAGCAGCACCGACCTCGCTCCCGCCAGCGCACGGACCTCGGGGCCGCCGGCGAGGAACGCCACGAGAGCCAGCACGTACAGGGCGCCGAGGCCGAGGATGCGGTCGATGGCGACGACGGCCAGGGACGTGGTGGTGGATCCGGTCAGGCGCGAGCTGTCCCGCACGCGGATGACGTCGCCGCCGATGTTGCTGGGCAGGAAGTTGTTGAAGAAGGTGGCGACGAGGTACGAGCCGGAAAGGTGGGCGAGGGGCGCGCTGTATCCCTGCGCCTGCAGGAGCACGCGCCAGCGCCAGGTCGAGATGGCCAGGATGGCGGCGTAGAGCGCCATGGCCAGGGCGAGGAGCACGGTGTCGCCCGCGCGCACGCGCCGCTGCAGCGCGTCGAGGTCGGTGGTGGAGAGCAGGTAGGCGAGGAGGGCGACGCTGACGGCGATCTTGGCGACGAGAAGCGCGGAGCGCTTCAATTGCGTCCGCCGAGGATCTCGACGGCGTCGATGTCGGCTCCCTCCGTCACCGTGCCGCGGGCCAGGCAGGGATAGATCTCGCCGTCCTCGATCTTGAGGTAGCGGGCGGACGCGAGGCCGCCGTCGTGGAGGTCGAAGTCGCAGTGGTTCGAGAAGACGCCGCCCCCGGTGCGCACGCCGCACGGCACGCGCAGCCCGACCAGGGTGAAGGGGCCTTGCGGGTTGGTCGAGGCGTAGAGGGTCACGGGCTCGCCCGAGACGGTCTGGTAGACGCGGACGTCGGGACCGTCACCGTCCGTGAAGCTGACACCCATGTCCACGGTGACGTAGCCGCCCTGGCCGAGGCTGATGAAGCCGAGGTAGTTGTCCTGGCCGCCCAGGTTGACGGCGTCGGGCGGGCCGAGGACCTCGTTGGGATCGACGTAGCGGTTGCTCGCGAGGGAGCACGCGGGCATCCACCAGTCCACGACGGACTGGGCGTAGGCGGCGGCCGCGCGGGCCGGCGCCGCTAGCGCGCTCGCTTGAGGCATCGGATCGAAGCAGGCCCCGAGCGCGCGTCGTCCGTCCGCGCTCGCCAGACGCGCGAGCAGGCGGGCGGCGGACGCGCGTCGCGGCGAGTTGGTGATGAGCGCGGCCGTGGCCACCAGCGGGCGGACGTCGGACGCGCGCCGCTCCCCGGTCCCGGCCAGGGAGCGAGGCACCAGCGCGTAGCGCGCGCGCCGCAGCGTGCCGGCATCGCTCGTGACGGCGAGACGTCCCGCGGAGAGCGTCCCCAGGGACGCGCGCGCCTCCCGCCCGGCCCGGCCCCCGAGCACCGCCACCGGTTCCGTCGCGAACGCGCTGACGGATCCGCGTGGCGCGCCCTCGGGCACGACCGTCACCCACGGGACCTGACCGAGGTCCACCGCGCTCGCGACCTCGGCCGTCCCGCTTTCGAGGAGCCGCGTCATCTCGAGATCGTCTCCGATCACGAGGTCCGCGTCCTGCGGCGGATCGGGCTCGGCGGTCACGAGGACGACGGGCACGCCGGCGGCGCGAGCCACGGAATCCAGCGCGGGCGCCAGGCAAGCCGCGAAGGCCGCGCTAGCGCGGACTCGCACGGGCTCCGTCGCGGCCGCGGCGGAGGGACGCACGTCCGAGTGTCCCACCAGCAGCAGCGCGACGCCGGCGAGGGGCCACGGCCGGAGGCGCGTCATCGTGTGCGCAGGCTCAGCGCGTGATCGGCCGCGGTGCAGGATCCGAGCTGTCCTTCGGGACCGTCGCTGTTCGCCAGCGCGAGGTATCCGGCCAGCGTTCCCGTCAGCACCTCGCCGCGGCCGTCGGTCGCGCGCAGCACCGGGCCCGCGCCGATCGCGTGTATCCAGACGCGCTGGTTCTGATCGGAGACGACGCCGGGCTGATAGGTGCCCAGCCCGCCGTGGATCAGGAAGCTCTCGTATATCGCCTCCAGCTCGAGCTGGGATCCGTTGGGGTCGAGCAGGAACTGCACGCCCGGATGTGTGGTCGCGCCCGCGTCGGCGCCGGTCATGAGGAAGGTGATCGGCGTGCGCGACATCGCACAGGACGCGGAAGGCGTGATCGAGAGCGTGTAGGCGCCGGCGATGGTCCCTCCCGGCTGGACCGTGGGGCTCGGACTGGGCGACGGCATCGGACCGATCGGGTTCGACCCGCAGCCGGCAGTGAGCATGACGAGGGCGACGGCGGCCGCCCGCGCAGCGGCCGAGGCCGGAGGCGGCGCCGGCTTCACGCTCGAGAGGGGACGCCGGAAGAGGGAAGGCGGTCGTGCATGTCCCGAAAAGACTGCATGATACAGTGACCCGCCGGAAAGGACCAACCTTGCGCGAGCCCCGGCCGATTGCGATCCAGACCGCGCTGCAAGACACGAAATCGTCGTCGTTGTCCAAGTATCAGGATCTGGTCGTCGGTAGCCGCAGCCTTGCCCGCCTCATCCTTTATGAGGCCGTCGTCCTCTTCACATCCTGGGTGCCCGGGGCGCTGGGACTCGTTCTCCGCCGGGTTTCCTATCGGTGGCTGCTGGGCTCGGTCGGCCGCAACGTGATCTTCGGACAGGGCGTCGTGTTGCGCCACCCGCACAAGGTGCACCTGGGCGACGACGTCGTGGTGGACGACCTCGTCGTCCTGGACGCGAAGGGCACGACCAACACCGGCATCCGGGTGGGCCAGGGCGTGTTCCTCGGCCGGGGCACCATCCTCTCCTGCAAGGACGGCGACATCACGCTCGGCGACCACGTCAACATCGGCTTCCAGTCCGAGATCTTCTCCGGCTCGCAGGTGACGGTCGGCCGGTACGGCCTCTTCGCCGCCTACACCTACCTCGTCGGCGGCGGCCACGAGTTCGAGCGCGCGGACGTGCCCGTCATCGCGCAGGAGCGCGTCTCGCGCGGCATCACGCTCGGCGAGAACGTCTGGCTGGGCGCGGGGGCGAAGGTGATGGACGGCGTGACCATCGGCGACCGGGTGGTGGTCGGAGCGGGCGCGGTGGTCACGGAGGACCTGCCCGCGGGCGCGGTCGCGGTAGGCGTGCCCGCGCGCGTGGTGCGGACGCGGGAGGCGGCACCCGCCCCGTGAGCCGGACCAAGCGGATCCTGGTCGTCACCTCCGGCGCGCTGTTCGTTCGCGGGGGCCATCTCGCCATCGCGGAGGCGACGGCGGCCGCGCTGCGCTCCGCCGGGCACCTCTCCGAGGTGATGGTCACGCCGCAGAACCGGTTCGGCCGACAGCTCTCCGCCTACTGGGCGAACTGGCTCACCGACGTGGGCGAGACCGCGGACGGCCAGCCCGTGGACCAGGTGATCTCGCTGCGGTTCCCTTCGTACGCGGTGCGCCACCGGCACCACGTCTGCTGGCTCAACCACCGCATGCGCGAGTACTACGACCTCTGGGCACGGTTCGTACGCGGGCTGGGCCGCAAGGGACGCCTGAAGGAGGGCGTGCGCCGCCGAGTCTTCCATTCCCTCGACCGCTGGCTGCTCACGCGGAACGTGCATCGCCTCATCGCGCAGAGCAAGACGATCCAGGCGCGGCTGCAGCGCTATGGGCGGATTCCCAGCGAGCTGCTCTACCCGCCGCCACCGGAGCGGCCGTATCGCACCGCGGAATACGGCGATTACGTCTTCGCGGTCTCGCGCCTCACGCCCTTGAAGCGCATGGGACTGCTGGTGGAGGCCGCGGCGCGCATGAAGGACCGCCGGCTCGGCATCAAGATCGCGGGCGAGGGCGAAGAGGCGGGCGCGCTGCGCGAGCGCATCAAGGACCTGGGCCTCGAAGGGCGCGTCGAGATGCTGGGCGCGGTGTCCGAAGACGAGCTCGTCGGGCATTACGCACGCTGCCGGGCCGTCTACTTCGCGCCCTGGAACGAGGACTACGGGTTCGTGACCCTCGAAGCGTTCCGGTCGGGCAAGGCGGTGATCACGACCGCCGACAGCGGCGGGCCGGCCGAGCTGGTGCGTGACGGCGAGAACGGGCTGGTGGGGCCGAGCACCCCGGAGGCCGTCGCCGGCCATCTCGATGCCCTGGCCGCGGACCCTGGGCGGGCCGAGCGGATGGGCCAGGCCGCGGCGCGTGAGGCCGCCCTCCACACCTGGGAGCGCGCGGTCGAGGTCCTGGCGCGGCCCCTGTGAGTGCTGAATTCGTGAGCGAAACGTGGTGAAATTGTTGCGCGAGGCCCGCGTATGAGGAAGGTGGTGGAAGACAAGCCGGCGGCCACGGAGGCCCGGCCCAGGGAGCACGGGCCGTTCACCACGATCTCCGGGCGTCCCATCGACCCGCTCTACCGGCCCCAGGATGTGGCCGGCATCGACTACGCGCGTGACCTCGCCGACCCGGGGCATTTCCCGTACACGCGCGGCATCCACGAGACGATGTACCGCGGCAAGATCTGGAGCATGCGGCAGTTCGCCGGCTTCGGCACCGCCGCCCAGACCAACGCGCGTTTCAAGTACCTGCTCGAGCACGGCTCGCACGGCCTCTCCATCGCCTTCGACCTGCCGACCCTGATGGGCCGCGACCCCGACCATCCGCTGTCCCTGGGCGAGGTGGGGAAGTGCGGCGTGGCCATCAGCTCGCTCGCGGACATGGAGACGATGCTCGACGGCATCCCCCTCGACCAGGTCTCGACGTCGATGACCATCAACTCGCCCGCGGCCATGATGCTGGCCCTCTACATCTGCGTCGCCGAGAAGCAGGGGGTGCCGCCGGAGAAGCTGGCGGGGACGGTGCAGGCGGACATCCTCAAGGAGTTCATCGCCCAGAAGGAGTACATCTACCCGCCGCGCCCGAGCATGCGGATCATCGTGGACATGATCCGTTACTGCACGGAGCACATGCCGAAGTGGAACTCGATCTCCATCTCCGGCTATCACATCCGCGAGGCGGGCTCGACGGCGGCCCAGGAGCTGGCCTTCACCCTGCGCGACGGCCTCGAGTACGTGCAGTGGTGCGTGGACGCGGGCATGGACGTGGACAGCTTCGCCCCTCGCTTGTCCTTCTTCTTCAACTCGCACAGCGACTTCTTCGAGGAGATCGCGAAGTTCCGGGCCGCGCGGCGCATCTGGGCCCGCACGATGAAGGAGCGCTTCGGGGCCAAGAACCCGCGGTCGTGGATGTGCCGGTTCCACACCCAGACCGCGGGCGTGAGCCTGACCGCGCAGCAGCCGTACAACAACGTGGTGCGCACCTCGCTGCAGGCCCTGGCCGCGGTGCTGGGGGGCACGCAGTCCCTGCACACGAACTCGCTGGACGAGGCGCTCGCGCTGCCGACGGAAGAGGCGGTGACGATCGCGCTGCGCACGCAGCAGGTCATCGCCCACGAGTCCGGGGTCGTGAACACCGCGGACCCGCTGGCCGGCTCGTACTTCGTCGAGAAGCTCACGAGCGACATCGAGGCGGAGGCGCTGGAGTACTTCCGCAAGATCGACGCCATGGGCGGGATGGTGGCCGCGGTGGAGCGCGGCTTCCCCCAGCGCGAGATCCAGGAGGCGGCCTACCAGTTCCAGCGCGCGGTCGATCGCAAGGACAAGATCATCGTCGGCGTGAACGACTACATCATGGACGAGGACCCGTTCCCGATCCTCTACATCGACGAGTCGGTGGCGGAGTCGCAGACGGCATCGGTGCAGCGGCTCAAGCAGACACGCGACAACGGGCGCGTGCAGAAGTGCCTGGAGGACCTGAGGCAGGCCGCCCGCGGCGCGCGCCCAAGCGACAACGTGATGTACCCGATCCTCG
>WNFC01014492.1_pt1 | contig 14804 bp, 20 predicted proteins | sample 5400541 | NCBI WGS metagenome assembly WNFC01 (sample SAMN13153342, study PRJNA577476) | soil metagenome | isolation source: 120 cm saprolite under Douglas fir tree site 2 hole 2 replicate 1 | place: USA:California | collected 2015-04-18
CCTTCATCAGGTTCGCGCCAAATCGTTTCGAGATGATCTAGAAGAGCGCGACCGATAGCTGACCACCGATCAACCGGCGGGAGTCCATGCGCCCGTGCGTGGAACATCGCGTCGGCGATTTCGCCATAGACGTCGAGCTGGAGTTGCCCGGCAGCAGCGTTGCCGATCCGGACTGGACGAGCGCCTTCAAAACCGGGCAGCCACGGCACCTCCCATTCAGGCAGACGCCGTTCACCGCTAACGCCATACATAATTTGCAACTGGTCCGGGCGGCCGGCGACCGCACGCACCAACCAGTCCCGCCAGCCTCGGGCCTCTTCGTAGTAACCAGCGGTGCCGAACGCGAGCAGGGTGAAGGTGGCGTCCCTCAGCCAGCAATAACGATAATCCCAGTTGCGCACACCGCCGGCCTGTTCGGGGAGCGAGGTTGTCGGTGCGGCAACGATGCCTCCGGTCGGCAGATAGGTCAGCCCCTTCAGCACGATGAGCGAGCGCTTAGCCGCTTCTGTCCAACGGCCAGCGGGAGCGCAGCGATCGGACCAGTCGCCCCAATATTTTTCTGTCTCACGCAATGCACGCTCGGGATGAATTCCTTTCGGCGGCGGCAGATGAGAAAGGCCGTAGCTCAAGATAAATGGCACATTCTCGCCGGCGCCGACGTCGAACTCGGCGACGCTGATAAAGTCTCGGCCATGCAGAGGCACCGGTGTATGCAACACAACCATTTCAGGGCCGGCAATGGCCCGTAAGCCTTCATCGGGTAGATGTTCCACCCACGGCACGACCGAACCGTAATCAAACCGCAGAATGAACTCGGTGCGCAAAGAGACACGACCGCGAATTCCGCGAACAATTCTAACAAGATTGGCGCCATCGTCGCCCGGCGGCATGAAATCCACAAGCTCGACTGCACCGGTTGTGTTCTCGAACGTGGTCACAAGAATAAGCGAGCTGCCGAGGTAACGACGGGTAACCCGCGTCGCGGTTTCGTCTTTCGGCGCGATCAGCCATCGGCCGTGCTCTGAGCCACCCAGCAGTGCGGCAAAGCACGCCCCCGAATCAAACCGTGGCCAGCAGAGCCAGTCGATTGAGCCATTGATGGCAATAAGCGCCGCCGTCTCGCAGTCCCCGACGATGGCATAGTCTTCGATCCGCCGTGGTGCAATTCGCAGATCGCTCATCACCCCTCTGCCCACTGTCTGGAATCGTAACTGCGCGAAGCACCCAGGCCTTCACCCGGACGCTCCCGTAGCGCCCACATAAATTTCTCGTTCCGAATTGCAGGTAAGCTTATCCCGAGCACGTTCGTCCAACAACATCGAAACAACTTTCCGCGAAAGCCTAAGTACACGCTCAGGACCGAGCGCGGGCTTGGTGACCGCAGGCTCAGCGTGCCGCCGCTTCGGCGCTAACGGCAGCTTCACCCAAATAGCTTCCGTGTCGAGGCAGAACGCGCAATGCTCCACGAATGAGGCGTGCCAAGCCCATGCCAGCTGGGCGGCGGCGCATAAGCGTCTGTCCTGTTATCAACGCCTTTTGTGCTTAAGAGCCAGCACCGCACCCAAATAGATGGTCGGTGCGCGTGGCGGGCGCGTTGGGTGATGCCCGAAGAAAGCTGCAAGGTACTGCCTCCTAGCGATGGTGTGATGGACATCACGCCATAGTCGATTTTGCCGAGCATCGTCTAAACCTCCGATGCGGACATAGCGACCAAGTTGCAGTGGATGGTGCTTATGAGCACCCCACTTACAGAAGGAGAAAGCGCCGCCAGGCACAGCCATTTGGCCAGGCCGACCGTGGCCGCAGCGGTCTTCGTCGTCAAGGCGCGCACGCTGCGCCGCGTCGACGGAACGAATCTCGATCTCGGTCATGCCTTGGCGCTGCGTCCTGGTTCCGGAACGCGGCCTCCCCGGCGTCCGAGATCTCGACCCACTTCGGGTGGGGCGCGGCTTCGGCGGCATAGTTGTCGTGCCAGTTCCACCACTTGTATGGCGGCGTCTGCGAATAGCCCTCGGGCGAGTCCTCCCAGACCTCCTGGCGGCCGAGGGAGGTGATGTCGAGGTAGCTCCAGGTGGTCCCCATCGCCTCGTCGCCGCGGCTGTTAATGAAGTAGGTGCGGAACACCCGCTCGCCGTCGCGGAAGAACACGTTATGACCGTGCCATTCGTCGACGCCGAAATCGGCGTCGAAGCTGTCGGTGATGCTGTACCAAGGCATCTCCCAGCCCATTCGCGCCTTCAGTCGCGCTATGTCCGCCTGCGGCGCGCGCGAGACGTATGCGAGCGTGGTGTCTCGGGCGTTCAGGTGGGCTAGATGGGCGACCTGATCGGCGCCCAGGGAGCAGCCGCGGCAGGCATGCTCGGGCCAGCCGAACACCCCGGGTTCGAAGAAGGCGCGGTAGACGATCAGCTGCCGGCGGCCCTCGAACAGGTCGAGCAGGCTCACCTTGCCGTTCGGCCCCTCGAATTCATACGCCTTCTCGACGGCCATCCACGGCATCCGCCGGCGTTCGGCGGCCAACGCGTCGCGGGCGCGGGTCAAAGCCTTTTCCTTCACCAGCATCTGCTGGCGCGCCGCCTCCCAGGCCTCTGGCGACACGACCGGCGGCGTGCGCATGACGGGCTGTTCGACTTCTTCGCGCGTTCCTGTTTTGTGGTCGATCATCGTTTCTCTCCTTTGCTCTGGTACCCGTCGTCGCTTGTTCCGCCCCGACATCCCCATGCTGGTTCGCTGTTCGGGAATCGACTTAGTGGCGGGCGTCGAACGGTGGGAGTGACAAGTGTGGCGGGATTCCGATGGACTCGCTGATCACGGCGGGGGCGCGTGCGCTCGCCAGGGGTGAGCCCCTCGGCACCTAAACCGGGTCGCCCCCGCGTGAGTATGGCCTTGCGCTTCGAGGCACCGCGATGGCGCAACTCAGCGATGTCGTTCGCGCGACACGAGGGCCGGCGGCGGGCCGTCGAACATGTTGAGGCCAAGCAGACCGACTATTGGCCGCGGGCGACCGGCTGGTGGCACAACTCGGGCTGACGAGCTCCCGTTTACAGATTTTCTCGGCAATGAGCCTGAGCACGCCGACTTCTGGTGTGGGTCATACGCGGCCGCGCCGACCACTCCTGGGCGCGACGTATGCGCGGCCGGTGCTCCCCAGTAAGCGGACCCATGCGGGGCGACCAGATCGGGGCAGCCTTGGGCCATGAGCCGACATCGAGGATAACGCCGAGAGGCGAGCCAAGCTCGAGGAGACATGCTATAATTTTGGTCCTCTCTGGAGCGACCTGCAGGAAAGGAGCACCGGATGGATACTACCCGACGCGATTTTTTAACAGCGGCGGCTGCGGCTGCAGCGACGACAGCGCCCGATCTCACACACGCGCAAACTCACGATCATGATCACCAGGACGTTCCTTCAGACGTGGCGCTGCGGGTCAAATCGCTCGAATCGCTGCTTGTTGAGAAGGGGATAGTGGATTCTGCGGCTCTGGACGCGCTGGTCGACGCTTACGAACACAAGATTGGACCGCGCAATGGCGCGCGGGTTGTCGCTCGCGCTTGGGGCGATCCTGCCTACAAGCAACGTCTGCTGGCCAACGGCACCGCTGCAATCGCAGAGCTTGGTTACGGCGGGAGCAATGGCGTGGATCTCAGGGTGCTTGAGAACACAGCCGCGGTGCACAACCTCGTCGTCTGTACATTATGCTCCTGTTATATCTGGGCCATTCTGGGGCTGCCGCCGGTCTGGTACAAATCCGCGCCATATCGGTCGCGCGCCATCATTGACCCGCGCGGTGTGCTGAGCGAGTTCGGAACCATGCTGCCGGAAAATATCGAGATGCGCGTCTGGGACAGCACCGCGGAGCAACGCTACTTGGTCCTGCCGGAGCGACCGGCCGGAACCGAGGGGTTTAGCGAAGAGGCGCTCGCCTCGCTTGTCACGCGCGATGCAATGATCGGAGTCGCCAAAGTCACGCCGCCACAGAAGGGAGGCCGCGGATGAACGGTATTCATGACATGGGCGGCATGCAGGACATGGGCCCGATCAAATACGAAACGAATGAGCCGGTTTTCCACGCGACTTGGGAGGGCAGGGTCTACGCCATGTCGGCCGCGGTGACGGCGACCAGAAAGTTGCGGCTCGGCCTTCGTCCGCCGATTGAGAACCTTCCGGCGGCCGAGTATCTGCGCATGAGCTACTATGAACTGTGGCTTACGTCGCTGACAGAACGACTGGTTGCGAGCGATCTGGTGACGCGTGCCGAGTTGGAAATTGGCCGGGCGGCGCCGGGAAGCACGAAGGCCGCGCTGGCAGTGTCGCCGGCAGATGCCGTGGCGGCAATATTCCGGGTTCCGGCGAGGCGAAAAGAAGCGATCGTGCCTCGGTTTCAGGCGGGGCAGCCGGTGCGCGCCCGCAACATCAATCCGGTCACCCATACGCGCCTGCCCCGTTATGCCCGGGGCAGGGTTGGCACTATCCACCGCGACCATGGCGTCTTCGCGTTCATGGAGACCAGTGCCTATGGTCTCGGCGACAAGCCGCAGCACTTGTATTCGGTCCGGTTTTCGGCGCGCGAGCTGTGGGGCGAGCAGGCGCCGCCGCAGGATAGCGTCTACGTGGATTTATATGACGACTACCTTGAACCTGTCTGACTCGGCTGGGGTCGCTGAGCGCTTAGCTGCACTTCCGCGGCTTCCGCGCGACAACGGCGGCCCGGTGTTCGCCGAGCCGTGGCAAGCGCAGGCATTTGCGCTCGCTGTCAAGCTCTCCGAGCAGGGGCATTTCAGCTGGACTGAGTGGGCAGAGACGCTCGGAGCCGAACTCAAGGCTGCGGTGGAGCGCGGCGAACCCGAAGACGGCTCGCGTTATTATGAACACTGGCTCGCCGCGCTGGAACGGCTTGTCATCGAGAAGGGGCTCACTGATCGGGAAGCGATGCGCGAACGCAAAGAGGCGTGGACGGAAGCCTATCTCCATACCCCGCATGGCAAACCTGTTGAGCTGAACGGCAGCGATCGCGAACACAAACACGGGTGAGCCGTAGCGTCGAGCGACGTCGCCTTCGGGTCATCAGTGTCGATCGAGACATGCCCGCGACAGGTCCGCTCTACCGCCGATCGCTCCCGAATTGGCGCGCCGCAACAAACGGGCGATGGACCGTGTAGTCACCGCTTGATGCCAGTCCCATCGCACCGCTGACACCTCACAACCTTGTTTCCCTTCTTAAGGGTGCCTTTGCCCTCACAGTTTTTGCACTTCTCTTTCTTTTTGCCGGCATTCTTCTGCATATTGTCTCCCGAATCTGGTGGTCGAGCCTGCCCGACGCCTTCTTGGTGGGCTACGCCGTAGCCTGCCGATGTGCGGATACCGGCAGCGCCCGGGGCTTGTGCCCGGCCTGAGTGAGTTTCAGGCTCAGTCAGCGGTGAACTTTTAGATTCTCCGCCGATGTCTTGCCCTTATTGGGAACTTCATCGTATTCGACGATCTGCCCCTCATTCAGACCGCTGAGGCCTGCCTTCTCGACAGCGGAAATATGGACAAACACGTCCTTTCCGCCTCCGCTCTCCGGTTGAATAAATCCGTACCCTTTTTGCGAATTGAACCACTTCACAGTGCCGCGAGCCATTTTGAAATCTCCAAATTGATCATCAACGATAGTGTCGCAAAAGTGCGATCCGGCAGGACAACGGGCCTGCGGGCATTACGTCCCCGCGGCCGTATTGAGTTGAGCAAATTCGACATCACTGTAGACGCGGCCATCTGGGGCCGTAATGTGAACATCTCTCGCACCGTCCCTCATAAGCTCAGCGGCCTTTTTGACAGCCGCCACGGCGGAGTCCCGTTTGAGAGACAACACTCCTGCTGAGTTGGTACCGGTGATGATGTAGCTCATGAAGTTCCCGCTGCTTGGTGTGAACCCTAGCACACTGATATGAAAAATGACGACCGAATGAGTGGCAGCTTGCGCCGCTAGGCCGATTGTGCGGGGACAATCTGCTCATGCCAAGCTTACGAGTAATCTCTGTGGCGAACGGCAGCGCTCAGACAGTGTGCGCGAGATGCAGGGTCATTTCGAGTGCGTAGAAAGCCACGCTTCGGCCTCCTCCAACGAAAAGGAATACTCGTGATCAAGAACGTCGGAACGCATCCTTCCGCCCTCAGCCACGTTCATGATGTAGAAGCGGCCATGCCCCTTTCCGTGTCCTGCCTTTTCCAGACGAAAGCCCTTGAGCTCAGCGATGCGATTGACGCGCTTTTCTTGTGCGTTAGTCATGCGGTCGCTCCTGTCGAGCCGTATGGATTATACGTCCGATGAGGGGGAGTGGGAAGATTTTCGCCGTCAGTTGCGGGCCGACGGCGGTCGCGAATTCCGTCGTTTCGGGCTCCGCGATCGTGGCGCTCGCCTCGCGGCGGCTGTCAGAACGCTCCCTCATCGCCTTTGCAAATCGACTTTGTCTTGTGTTGCTGTGATGCACAGGTGGTGGCCGCTAAGGGCCAAAAGCAGTCGTCGCTTTGATTCTATAATTCGGCGGGCTCACCGAAAGGCCTTTCCCCGTCGATGAGAACGAGAACTGCTCGCGCAACACCAGTTATAGGTGACCAGTCGATGTAACCGTTCTCGAAAAACGAAGTTGGGTGCCCCTTTCCGTCCACCAACTCCTCGTTACTCACTGGTAATCCGAGCGAAGAACTTGGCCCACCGAGGTTTCTGTGAAAATAGATCGAGATTCCTTTTCTTACGTAGTAAACTTCGCCCAAATGGCTTCCGGTCATGTGGCAATAGACACACCCCATTGCATCGATTGTCTGAGCCGCAATGAACTTTGCTCCAGACGACGAGACGCCGCTCGACGACTTCCCATCGAGCATGATTTTTCTCATTTTACAGAATTTCTGCACAAGTCTTAGGGCTTCTTCGATCGGCAGCTCCCTCGACCCTCCAAGATGACTTCCTAGTGCCTTCATGAGGGTCTGCAAACCCGCGTGCTCAATCTCTCCCTTCCAGCCGACTAGATCGGCCGTTTGCAGGGTTCTGAACCCGAACGGAATTGACGCGTTGTCTATCCGCACGGGAAAAAGAATATTGCGCGTCCGACCTTCAGTCGCTTCGTCGAGGACCCAACTTGAGGAGACCGACTCCTGCGACCAAACGACCAAAACGCTGCGGGTCGTCTCAATTGCTCGTTGAATAATTTTATGGAAATCCTGGCCGATCAGAATATCGCGATCCCACCATACGGACCATCCCTGAGTCGCCAGTGAATCCGAAAGCATCTGCGCGATGGTCCGATTGACATTGGCGTAACTGATAAAAACGTCGGCCATGCGTCTCGCTCGAAATACAATCGTAGTAAAGTTAGAACCTACACGAGTGGCGTGTGCTTGTGGAGGGGTCGAGTCGCCTATGGGTCAATCGCGCAGGATCAACCCAGTGGCGGCCATGTCCGCATGCCCCCCGATTGCGTCGGACTTAGCACCGCAGCCAAAACGTGGCGGACCATTTAGCCGCATCGACCGGCTGGAAAACCCGCCCGGGTCCCTTCCACGCAAAGGTAACCTGGTGTACATCTCCCTGCGAGCTGCCAGCGGGACGTGCCGAGATCCCGGGGGCAAAACCGGCAGCAAGGGTGCTATCGGCCGGCAATTCATCAATCCTCAATCGCCTTAACCATTTTGAAGTTCGACGCGGCCCACCCTTGCGGCCACCGATCTTAATTGTGCCGCTGCAATGCCGGCCCAGTCGAAAAAACCCAGCAAGGAGACGCTCCAATGAAAAAAGGTCTGATCACCCTCGCAGTGGGATTGCTGCTTTCGACGCCTGCTCTTGCCGACGAGGACTGCAACATTCCGGATGGCATCGTAAAGAACCTTCAGGCAAAGCTTGCGACCGTCGTAAATCTTCCTGACGCCAACGGAGGCTTGTTCAAGCCCAATCGAATGTGGTCGGCCGTGGTCGATCGGCAAGGCGTCCTCTGTTCAGTCGTGCGCAGCGATCCGGATGCGTGGCCCGGCAGCCGATCCATCGCCATCGCCAAGGCCAGCACCGCCAATGATTTCAGCAACAACAAGACTGCACTCTCAACCGCCAACCTCTACTCATTCACCCAGCCAGCCAACACCGGCGTTGCGACCACATTCCCTGCTGGATCCCTCTACGGATTGAATAATTCCAACCCGTTCAATCCGGAATTCCAGGCCCAGGGATCGGGAATCGGCAAAGTCCCCGGTGGAATCATCACATTTGGCGGTGGCGTCGCGCTCTACATGGGTGGGCAAGTGATTGGCGGGCTGGGGGTCAGCGGAGACACGGCGTGCGCCGATCACGCCATTGCATTTCGCATGCGCCGCCTCGCCGGATTGGACGGCACCCCCAGTTCGGACAACATCGTATATCTCGGCGCGGGCGAACTACCCCACGACGTCGGCCACCCACATTGCTTCCTCGGCCGCGATATTACGCCGTAAGAGCAATGCGGAAAGCGTCCGTTGACAAGGGGCTCGGGCTGCCTACGCGCGCAGCGCCTTCCGGCAGCCCGGGGCAGGCGCCGATACAACGTGACCATCACCATCATCGAACACAAGCCTAACCGCTGTCCCGTATTCGACGGCTCACCCTCGGATAGCTGCCGTGTCGGCCGCATGCCGGTGACGGAAGCGTTGGGCCATCTGCAGACTCTCGCGCCGCAGCAAGGACCGTCGCCTTGAAGGCGAGGCGTGTTAGCGAGCTGGCGGCGAGATGGCCGGCGTTCTTCGACGCGCTGCACAGTGCGCTGGACCCAGACCGCCCCTCTCCCGCCGGCCATCCGGTAGCCGGCCGGCTCCGGGGCCGGATCAGTCCCAAGCGGCCGGTGCATCTTGCGTCGGTATGCCGTTCATTATGGGTTCGGTGTAATGGCACCGAACAGGCCATCTTGCTCCCCATTCGGGCCGGCGGTGAAAAAAACCGTGTCGGGGCCAAAATTAGCGCTACCCGTGGTGTTGCTTCCGACACGAAGGCTCCACAGCCCGTCGATGACGATTGCCTGTCCGTGGGGGTCACGCAGCTTGTCGACAAACTCGCCGGTGGTCAGATTGTAGGCGTTGATATGACCGTTGCCGAAATTTCCAATCAACAATTGATTGGCGAGTGCCCCGAAACTGGCGGGCGCCAGGGCCACGCCCCACGGCGAATTGAGCTGGCCGTGCTGAATGAGGCGATGAAGCGACTGACCACCAAGATCGAAGGTGTTGACGATTCCGTGACTCATTCCTGCGACATCGTCGTGTTTTTCCGCATTCTGCACGGCATAAGTCACAACGAACCTTGCAGCAGACGCCAGGCCTGAGGGCGAGCCAATGGGAACGATGTTGAATGGTGCATAGCCCCGAGGTAGGTGCGGATCAGTGAATGCACCAGGAGGGGTTGCCGGCGCGAAATTCGTGGTGAACACGTCCACCGTGCCTGCGCGGAAATTCGTGGCGTAGAGCCGGGTCGTCCCGAGCGCATCTGTGGCGATGGCGAGACCTTTGTAGACCGCTCCGCTCGACGGAACAGCTATGATTGCGTGGGTGCTAGGGGGGGTCGTATTCGGATCACCGCTGGCAAATACATTACTGTTCCAGCCGAGAATCGTCCCATCCTCAGTGGCAAAGAGGAATTGCGCCGCAGCCATTAAAGCCTTTCCGTTTTTGTCGACTCCTGAAATTGGGAAGGCCCCGTTAGACGCAGCGATGTTGAACACGACTCCGGTTGGCGTACCCTTGTTATTAAGCGGGGTCGCCGGGATTGTTGGTGCTGGGATGGACACGACCAAAGATCGCGCAACGCCGGCGGCATCGTAGAGCGTCGCCACCCCGGCGCCATTGTCCGATACCCAAAATGGCGAGGTCGAAGATGCCGTAAGGCCCCACGGGTTCAGCAAGTTGGGGTCAACATGCGCCGGCGTGTGCGAAATGCCGTTGCTGTCAGTCAGCGGACTTTTGTTGGCGACGAGATCCGTTTCGAGAAAGCCCGCGGCTAGGCCCGCCACTGCCGTACCAAGTATCGAAGCAGTAAGAATAGCCGACTGCGCGGCCACCTTTATCAAGGAATGATGCATAATACCCTCCCATTCGACCCGCCGCCTAGCTCTCGGCATGCCGGTCGTCGGCAAAGCCAAGGCTTCACGGTCGCGGTCCAAGCCTGCCCTATGTGCATCAAAATTGGGGCGCAAGTCGGGGAACGTCGATCAATTATGAAAACTGACAATTTTGTTAAGCCCGCCAGACCAACCGCGAATGCGAAACGCGAGTTCTTGCCGGGGTGCATGAGCGCGAGGCCGAGGGCCACGAGACACAAGGCCACCATAGGTTTCACGGTTGCGAAGCCCGAGCCCCAGCTCGACAGCAACGGTAGCGATACCCACCAGCCGATGAACGCCGCAGCGGCAATTGTCACAGCAGCGAAGCCAGCAGCTTGACCCGCGTGTTGTCTTTTCAGGCTGCGGACCAGGGCAAAGAGCGTCATCTAGGCTCCAGAGGATCAAAGCCGAGCCGGCAGGCGCTCCCGGATCAGTGGTCGAACCTGTCCGGCGATGTTTTGAACATAAGTGCTTGCGTGAACAGGGCTATGTCTTTGCAAAAATATTTTGTCGCAGCCGGAACAATTGGCTGCTCCGAATCAGATGCGCCCGTGATGCTCCATCGGCATGGACGGCAGCTTATCCCCTGATAGCTTCCGTGCCCGGCGAATGCGGATGATGGCAGAGTTGGGCCAAGAGCCGCCGCCAGCCCCTTCCGCGAACATCGCAAATTGTGTAGTTTTGGTGATCCGAGAAATTTCATCACCAAAAGTCATTGAGGGGCACATCATGAAACTTCCCCACCGAAGACAAATTCTCCATCTGGCGGCGGGTGCCGCCGCGCTCCCGGTCGTTTCGCCCATTGCAAGAGCGCAGACATACCCGACGCGGCCGATCACCATGATTGTGCCGTTGGCCGCCGGCGGCCCAACTGATGTGGTCGCACGATTGCTGGCCGAGCGGATGAGAGGGATGCTTGGACAACCCGTCATTGTTGAAAACGTCACCGGGGCGGAAGGCAGCATCGGTATCGGCCGGGCCGCTCATGCAAGGCCCGATGGCTATACGATTGCCCTCGGCACCATAAGCACGCAGGTGCTGAACGGCGCTCTCTATTCGCTCCCGTACGACGTGTTGAATGATTTCACGCCAGTTTCGCCGCTGGTGTTGGTGCCGTGGGTGATAACTGCAAGGAAAACCATTCCAGCGACGAACCTGAACGAATTGATCGTTTGGCTAAAGGCCAATCCCGGCAAAACGTCGGCGGGGATCGCTATAGCCAGCGGTCACCTGATGACCGTAGTCTTTCAGAAAGAAATCAATACGCAATTCACCCTCGTGCCCTATCGTGGCAACGCTCCCGCGTTGCAGGACCTGGTGGCCGGCCAGATCGACCTGTTATTTAGTCCCACGGATGCCCTACCACAGGTGCGGGCCGGGGGTATCAAGGCCTATGCGGTGACAAGCGAGGCGCGCTCGGGGCTGGCACCGGACATCCCGACCTTTGCCGAAATGGGATTGCCGAGGCTTTCCTTTCTCCCTTGGCTCGGTTTTTTTGCGCCCAAGGGCACACCAAGGGACGACATCGACAAACTCAATGCGGCGGCCGTGCAGGCGTTGGCCGATCCAGCAGTGCGCTCGCGGATCGTTGATCTCGGATTCGAGATTTTTCCGCGCGAGCGTCAGACACCGGAGGCACTCGGCGCATTGGTGAAGGCCGATATTGAGAAATGGTGGCCAATCATCAAGGAAGCCGGCATCAAGGGGCAATGAAGCGGGCCGGTGGCGTCAGCTCGGGGTCATCAAGAGACACGCCGACCGCGTAAGCCGCGCGGCAGGTTTACATCCGTAACCGGACCACGCTGCGGCCGGCGGTAGGGATCTGCCTTGAAATGAAATCCGCGAAATCGCGCCGTGTAATTTGTCCCTCCGGTCGCAGTGGCGCAAATGTCGAAAATTTGCAGCGTCCGCGAACCTCGCGCCAGACGTAGCCGCCCGGCACGACAGTGACGGTATGGCGCTCGCCCTGATATTCGCGCACCAGCACGGTGCCGGCCTTGAGGGCCTATCCGGTGGCTTACCATTCCGCGCGAAGCCGTCGAGGACCTTGGCGGTTTGCGGATCGAGCCCCCGAAAGCCTGTTCCTGGATGTGCCAGCGGATGAAGCGGGCGACGAGGTCCTTGGTGAAGCCCTTTGGGGAGACGAACGGAACCTGGTCCGCCAGAGGGTGCGAAGGTCGTCGAGGCCGAGTGACTGGATGCGGTCGATCTCGGCCTCGATGGCTTCGCGATCGGATGATTGCTGGGTCATGCGGATCATCCGGCCTTGCGACCGGGCTTGCCCTTGCGCTTGGCCGGGGCGGGCTTGTCGGTGATGCGATAGACGCGCGCGCCGCCGGTCTTGTCGGACACCAGGGCAAGGATTTAGCCTGAACCGTATTTGACCGCTCGTCGCCGCGGAAGCAGTCGACAGTTGGTCCTTGGATGGATTGTCGCATGTCTGTCGGCGTGCGCTGAGGCCGTCGAGCAATTCACAGAAGGTTGCAACTCGGCTCATTTGACATTGCGGCAACGATCTTTTCCAAGACCTTTACCGGCTATAGTGCCCGCCGGTATGGTTGGTGCGCCGACGGGAGTGGCGGCGGAGGTCGCCCTTGCGGCGCAAGTCTAGTGAAGTTGGGCTAAAAGGCGCACAATAACGCTCCGCGTAGCTGTTTTCTGATGGCACTTGTGACACGTGCCAGGCTTCCAAACCACCGCTTCCGAGTGATGTCTTCACAATGTGGGAGAATACCGATGGAGAATCTCAATCGAAGGTCAGCAATGGCAATCGGATTGGCCGCCGCCTCTTCCGCCATGGTGAAGGCCGCCGCTTCACAAACGCCTGACCCGCTCGCGGGCAAAGACTCATCACCATGGCCGGGGGTCGTCGTGCGGTCCTATAGTGAGACATCCGCAATGATCCCCGGTTTCAAGACCGTCGCGATGCGCGACGTCATCCTGCAACCGGGGTCGAAAACCATGGGTCCCCCAATGGCCAACGCCATGGTCTGCCACATCACCGACGGAGAGCTTAGGGTGGAACAAGACGGCAACACCTTCACGGCCAAGAAAAACTACGTCTGGACCTGCAACAAGGACACAAGAGAGCAGGTGTTCAATGACGGGAGCGTAGTCGCAATTATGCGCATCACGGACCTGAAGGCTTGAGGCTCGCCATAGACGTCGTGGTATTGAATTGCTGGGTGACGGCCACGAATGACACGCCATTGGCCTCGAACAGCTCAACCAGCTTGGCGAAATCGGCGAGCGAGCGGGTCAGGCGGTCGACCTTGTAGACCACCACAATATCGACCTTGCGCGACCGGATGTCATCGAGCAGCGATTGCAGGGCCGGGCGTTCCAGCGTGCCGCCGGAGATGCCGCCATCGTCATAGCGGGCCTTGACCAATCGCCAGCCCTCATGGGCCTGGCTCTTGATATAGGCCTCGGCGGCCTCCCGCTGGGCATCGAGCGAATTGAAGTCCTGTTCGAGGCCATGCTCTGAGGACTTCCGAGTATAGATAGCGCAGCGAAGAATCCTACGTTCGTTAGTTGCCATCGCGCACCTCCGATGTCTTGGTTTTCACATCCCGCAAGCCGAAAAACCGCGGCCCATTCCATTTCGTGCCGGTGATGGCACGGGCGATCCGCGACAGGCTCCGATGGGGCTTGCCGTTCCAGAGGAAGCCGTCATCCGTCACGGTGACGTGGTGGGTTGTTCCGTGCCATTCGCGCACCAGAATGGTGCCGGTTCGTGGAAGCGGCGTTGTGGATGGCTGGGGCGTGTCGGTCGCACCCTCACGAAGCGCACGGACCAGCAGGCGGTCGAGTTCCTTGGCGACCGGCTTGGTGAGCCCGCCGTAGCGTCGTTCCTGCCGCGCGTAGGAAATCCCGAGCGCAAGAATGTCACGCCCCAGCGACCGAGGTGGCTTACCGGCAAACTCACGCTCCCAGAGTATACGCAGTTCGGCGCGCGACAATTGTTCCAGGTATTCAATCGCGATATTCACATTGCGGTGGTGAAGCATGGTGGCTCCTCTCAATGGCCGGGCGGCATCGCCGCGAGCGCGCGCGCCTGCGTCGTGCGCCCGATCGCCTCACGATCGGGCGCATGGCCGTTCATTCCGGTCACGCCGCCGTGCGGCCCGACTTGCCTTTGCGTGGGGGATTTTTGACCGCGATCCGGTAGACCCGCTCCGTGCCGGTCTTCTCGGACACCAGCGTCAGGCCGAGCTTTTTGCGCACCACGCCAGCAAAGAAGCCGCGGACCGAATGCTGCTGCCAGCCGGTTATCTTCATGATGGCCGCGATCGTCGCGCCCTGCTGGCGCTGGAGCATCCCGACAACGCGGGCCTGCTTCGAATCGTGCGAGCTGGGCTTTGCCGACTGCGCGGGGACCTCGTCTCTGCTCTTCCTGCGACGGGCAGCGTTGACACGTTGCGAAGGCCGATCGGAGGCGAGTTCGGTGTCGTGGGGGGCGCCCTTCCGTTCCGTGACGCCCGCCTCAACGCCGATCGCGGCGAGGCCGTGTGGGGTGATGCGGAGCACCAGCGGACCCTGGTCATCGTCACGCCGCCAGACCGGCAGCGCGCCACGGGCGGGGATTTCTTCGATAAACTCGTCGCGCAGGAGCTTGCCGACGGCCTTCTTGGCGGCGGCGCCCTTAAGATCGGACGCGAGTTCAATCGCGCCCTCCGGGTGCCGTGCGGCGGCGGATAGCAGCACGA
>WNFC01013702.1_pt1 | contig 14803 bp, 6 predicted proteins | sample 5400541 | NCBI WGS metagenome assembly WNFC01 (sample SAMN13153342, study PRJNA577476) | soil metagenome | isolation source: 120 cm saprolite under Douglas fir tree site 2 hole 2 replicate 1 | place: USA:California | collected 2015-04-18
TCATCTCGTCGAAGAAGGCGCGCACGCTCTGGGGATCGGCGCCGTCGAATAGAGTTGTATTCGTGGTCACGCGGAAGCCGCGCTGCAAAGCTTCGCGAACGCCCTCAAGGGCTTTGTCGTAACCGCCTTCCAGGCAAACGGAAAGGTCGTGGTGTTCGCGCTCACCATCAAGATGAATGCTGAAGGTCAGGTACTTCGAGGGCTTGAATAGATGGAGCTTCTCTTTGAGCAGCAGCGCGTTGCTGCACAGATAAATGTATTTCTTGCGCGCGACCAGGCCCTCGACAATTTCGGCGATCTGCGGATGCAGCAGCGGTTCGCCGCCGGGAATGGACACCATGGGCGCCCCGCACTCATCTACCGCATTGAAGCATTCTTCCGGTGTCAGCTGGCGTTTCAGAATATGGGCAGGATATTGAATCTTGCCGCATCCGGCGCAAGCCAGGTTGCAGCGGAAAAGAGGCTCGAGCATGAGGACGAGCGGATACTGCTTGCGTCCGGCCAGCTTCTGCCCAACCACATAGCTGGCCACGGTCCACATCTGGGAAACAGGAACACTCATAGAGGTATCCATCTATGTTACCAAGTTCGAGCTGAAATTGCGGGTACGATTCCGGCACCTTGCCCTGACTAATGCCCGCCGGAGGCGTTGCCCTTCCTGCCTGACTTCAGCAGGCTCAAGAGGCCTAAATCGAGCAGTTTACCGCCCCGATTCTGGGGTCGAAAAAAGGTCTTTATTGTGATAAAATTTAAGTAATCCAAAGATGCCTTAAGTTATTGGAATTTCAGTAATTTGTGGGTCATTTTGCTGGCATCGAGAAGGGTAACTGGGAGACGGCGGAAATTCCCTGCTTTTGCGTTCAAAGGGGCAGGCGGAACGATCGGCTTCCTCACATCTGAATGGCGACGAAAGAAATCAACTCAACCGCGATCATAGGCCAAGCTAAAGACGACAAAACCAAGAATGGCGGCAACGGCGATTACACCGCCGACTCCATCAAAGTTCTGGGCGGGATGGAAGCGGTTCGCAAACGGCCGGCCATGTACATTGGCTCGACCGGCGACCTCGGCTTGCACCACTTGGTCTATGAAGTCGTCGACAACTCGGTTGACGAAGCCCTCGCCGGGTATGCCGACAAAATCGAAGTCACCATTCACATCGACAACTCGATCACCGTGGTGGACAACGGCCGCGGAATTCCCACAGAAGCGATGGACATCGACGGCGAAAAAATTCCCGCCGCACAAGTGGTGATGACCACGCTGCACGCCGGCGGAAAATTTGATTCTTCCACCTACAAAGTTTCCGGCGGACTGCACGGCGTCGGCGTCTCCTGCGTGAACGCACTCAGCGAAGAGTTGGAACTGGAAATCTGGCGCGACGGTTTCACCTGGGAGCAGACGTATTCGAAAGGTGAGCCGACCAGCAAACTTAAGAAGACGGGCGCGGTCAAAGCCAAGCGCGGGACCAAAGTCCGCTTCCTGCCCGACAGAAGCATTTTCACGGCCACCGAATACAACTACGACACGCTGGCGCAGCGCCTGCGCGAACTCGCCTTCCTGAACAAAGGCCTGCTGATCACGCTCACCGACGAGCGCACCACTGACGCCAAGACTGGTGAAGCCAAATCCGCCGAGTTCAAGTACAACGGCGGCATCGCGGAATTCATCAAGCATCTAAATCGCGGCAAACAAGTCTTGCACGACAAGCCGATCTACATGGAAGCCGAGCGCGACGGCGTGGCCATGGAAATTGGCCTTCAGTACAACGACGGATACTCGGAGAGCGTTTTCAGTTTCGCCAACAACATCAACACGGTGGACGGCGGATCGCATCTTTCGGGCTTCCGCACTTCGCTCACTCGCACCATCAACTACGCTGGGCAGCAGATGGGCCTGTTCAAAGACGTAAAGGAAAATCTGACCGGCGACGACGTGCGCGAAGGTCTAGTTGCTGTGATCAGCGTAAAGCTGCCGCAGCCACAGTTCGAAGGTCAGACCAAAGGCAAGCTGAATTCCGATATCGCGGGAGTCGTGCAGGCATTTGTGAACGAACGGCTGGGCGCATTTCTAGAACAGAATCCACCGGTCGCGCGCAAGATCATCAACAAGGCAGTTGACGCAGCTCGCGCCCGTGAAGCAGCCCGCAAAGCCCGCGATCTCACGCGCCGAAAAGGCGCTCTCGACGGCGGTGGCCTGCCCGGCAAACTAGCAGATTGCAGCGAACGGCAGCCTGACCGCTGCGAACTGTTCCTGGTTGAGGGCGAGTCCGCAGGCGGTACGGCCAAGCAGGGCCGCGATCGGCGTTTTCAAGCCATCCTCCCCCTTAAAGGAAAAATTCTCAACGTCGAAAAAGCCCGTTACGACAAGATGCTGGGGCACGAAGAAATTCGCGCCATGATCACCGCGCTCGGCACCGGCATCTCAAAAGAAGATTTCGATCCTGCCAAGCTGCGCTACGGCAAAATCATTCTAATGACCGACGCTGACGTGGACGGAAGTCATATTCGCACCTTGCTGCTTACGTTCTTCTTCCGCCACATGCAGGACCTGATCAAGCGCAACAATATTTACATCGCGCAGCCGCCGCTGTACTCGATCAAGAAGGGCAAGTCGCAGCAGTACATCAAAGACGATCGCGAGTTTGTGAAGGTTATGGTCAAGCGTGCCTCCGAGGGGCTGATTGTTCGCTACGGCGAGGGCGCGGCAAAGCTGGAAGGCACGGCGCTGGCTAAGTTCATCACCGTGCTGAAAGAGTTTCTCGACTTCTACGACAAAGTGGACAAGCGCCTGCGCTCGGAGCGCGTGACCGATCTTTTGCCCAAGCTCGATCTTTCCAAGCGCGCCGATTTTGAAGGCGACAAAAAAGCTCCGCCGAAGAAAATCGAGAAGCTGGAAAAAGAACTGAAGAAGTTGCAGAAAGAACTTCAGTTCAAAGAAGTCGAAGCCCGTTTCGACGAAGAGCACAATTTGTGGGAAGTGCGTTACGTCAACTCGCAGGGCGCCGAGCACCTCATCAGTTGGGAGTTGGCGTCGACGCCCGAGTACCGCCAGATGCTTACCAAGTTCAAGCAGATTGAGATCTACATGGAGCCGCCGTTCGTGGTTGAGACGGTGGCCAAGGGCGCGGCTGGCGGCGATGGCACGAATGGTGACGAGGCTGAAAACGAATCCGAAAACGGAGACTCTGAGAAAGCACAAAAGAAAGCCGCCAAACCCGCTGCGAAGAAGGCTGCCAAGGTCGAAGTTGAAAAAGCCACTGCACGTGAGCTCTTCGATCACGTGCTGGCTGAAGGCAAGAAAGATTTCTCCGTCCAGCGCTACAAAGGCCTGGGCGAAATGACCGCTCCGCAGCTCTGGGAAACCACCATGGACCCCGAGCGCCGGACGCTTCTTTCCGTGAAACTCGAAGACTTAGCTGAGTGCGAAACCATCTTCACCACCCTCATGGGCGAAGACGTGGAAGCCCGCCGGAAGTTCATCGAAGAGAACGCGCTGGACGTGAAAAACCTGGATATTTGATTTGCTTGTGTGGGTCGGACACTCTTGTCCGACGCCTTTGACTTTTCCGAGTCGCTGAACCTCAACAAGATCAATGTCAAGAGCGTCGGACAAGAGTGTCCGACCCACACGGATCTTGCCTGCCTACAATTCCCGCAAGTTCGCATCAGGTAGGTCGTTCTCCCAAAGACGGCATAGCGGGAACAAAACCATCTCAAAAGCCGTCTATCGGTTGGGAGGATGCCATGCAGATTCCATGGGGCAGATTCTGGCGGCGAAGCCGGAAGCCACTGAAGACGGGCTGGCTGATTGCAGCAGGCCTGATGTCGGTATATATCGGCGCAATCCAGCCGCGTGAAAACGCGCGAGGGATCAGCACGGAGAGGGCGACTGGCCTGAGTGCTTCGGACGAGTGGAGGCCGCAATCGTTCTGGCGCGAAACTTCGTTTCCGAATCACATAAAGGGCGTAGTGGGTGGTGTTCCTGGCGGCTATGCCACCGACGACAAAGCGCCACTGCAGGCGTCCGTGACAGGCCTTTCCGTAGGCAGCGCGCAGACGCGCCCGATGCGAGGTGTCCCGAAGATCGCCATCCCGGACGACCGCAAAATGACCCGCACTAGCGCGATGGACCTCATCGTCAAGAATCCCCGAGATGCATCAGACAAAATTCGCCAGCTTGCAGAGCAGTTCGGCGGATTTCTCGTCAGTTCTGATATCTACGGTGGCGACGAAGCATCAAGCGCATCGCTAACCATCCGCGTCCCGGCGGCACGCTTCGAAGACGCTCGCGCCGAAATCCGCATGCTTGGCTTGCGGGTGGAAAGTGAAAAGCTCGAAGCCCAGGACGTCACTCGGCAATACGTAGACCAGGCCGCGCGCCTGCGTAACCTGCGAGCGCAAGAGACACAGTATCTGGGAATCCTGCAGCAGGCCAAGACCGTGCAGGACACGCTCGACGTCAGCGACAAGCTGGACGAAGTGCGCGGCGAAATCGAGCAGCAGCAGGCGGAATTCGACGCGCTTTCCAAACAAGTAGAAACCGTGGCGCTGACGATTTCGCTGCGTGCCGAGGCCGAGGCGAAAGTGTTTGGTCTGAACTGGCGGCCGTTGTATCAGCTCAAGCTCACGGCGCGGCAGGGACTGGATAGCGTCGGCGACTACGCGTCGGCGATGGCCGCGTTTCTGTTCTATCTGCCGACAGTCTTGCTGTGGCTGGCGACGATTCTGATCTGCGCGGCGGCGGGATGGAGAATTCTGCGCTGGGCGGGGAAGGCGCTGTTTGTGCCGAGAGTGAAGACAGCTTAGGAGCCGGGCTTGCCCTAGGCTCGCGCCGTTTCTACCGTTCGTGTATCTGATGTGCCCGTGTGGGTCGGACACTCTTGTCCGACGCCTTTGACGTTGGGTTGACGTGGCAGGGTCTCGGCACCACAATTCCTTTCGAGGGCAAAGCCAAAATCAAAGTCAAGAGCGTCGGACAAGAGTGTCCGACCCACACGGACCTTGCCTGCCCACAATTCCCGCAAGTTCGCATCCTGAGTGCGTTCTGCTAAAGACGACAGGGGGAGGGCATATGTCTAGATCCGAGACGTTTTCGTCGCCCAGAGGGTCGCGGGTATTCTGGCTCTGCGCCGCGGCCCTTTGTTTACTGGCGAGCAAATCGATCGCGCAGGAATCGGCGCATTCTCCGGGATGGGTGGTCATCCCGATTGACGAATATCGCGATTTACACGCGAGGGCTTATCCGGTAGAACCTAGCGCCGAACCACCGAGCGTGGATGCCACGCTGACGCGGGTTGACTACGATCTGCGGATCAATGGCAATGGCGAAGTTGCAACCGGCCGCGCGGACCTGACCGTAGATGTGCTGAAGGATGGCTGGGTACGCGTTCCCATCCCATCCGGGCTGCTGGTGCGGGAGGCGCAGCTTGACGGCAAGCCCCTGGCGCTCACTGCCGGTGGGAAAGGTCAAGTGTCGGCGCTGCTTTCCCATTCAGGCCGAGCGGTGCTCGTGCTCAGCATTGCTCTACCGGTGTCAGCCACCGCTGGCGAGGAGAGTATCTCCCTGCCTCCAACTGAATCGGGGATGACTCGCGCGTCTGTCCAACTCTCTCGCCCGGACGTGGACGTGAAAGTCAGCGGCGGACTGTTGACCGAAAAATCAGAAGCCAATCGTGAAAGCAAATGGATGGCCTATGGCCGCGGGACCGAGCCACTCACTTTCACCTGGCGCAGGAAGACGGAGGACCACCACAGCAGCCTGCCTTTGCGGATGCGAGGGTCGCTCACGCAACTTGTCAGCCTGAGTGAGGATTCAACTGCACTTGCCGTGGAAGCGGACGTTCAGGTGACGCAAGGCGAGGCCCGCGTAGTCAAGATTCATCTTCCCGCAAATATCAACATCAATCAGGTTTCCGGCGCGGCGGTGGCAGATTGGGAAATGCAGGGCGGAGATCTGGTGGTCACATTCCTCGAAATGCAGGGGGGAGATCTGGTGGTCACATTCCTCGAACCGGTCGAGCAAAGTACTCGATTCGTGGTGAGCGGCGAGACCCGTCTCCCTCGTGACGGCCAGGTCAAGGTCCCGCTGTTCCGCCTGCTTGATGTTGAACGCGAAACCGGAGGCGTGGCGGTTGAGGTTCTGGGAGCGGGGGAGATCAAAGACCTGAAATCGCAAGGGCTGGAAGAGGCCGATGCCACCGATCTGGGTGAAATGGTCGCCAGCCGCCAATCTCCATCGCTGGCTGCATTTCGATTTCGCAGTGGAGACCCGGAAGCGCGTGCTCTCACCGTGAATGTCGCCCGCTACACGCAGCAGGCGGTCTTGCTGGCGAACGTCGAAGAAGCCCGCTATCGAGTCCTGGTGAGCAATGACGGAAAGACTTTGGTCCAGGCCAGGTATGCCGTCCGCAACAACCAGAGGAACTTCGTTAAGATCACGCTGCCCGCGGGTGCTACTGTGTGGAGCGCCGCCTTGTCGGGCAAGCCCGTAAGGCCCGGCCAGGCTCCGGACGGAAGTCTCTTGGTTCCACTGGAAAAGGCGCGCGGCGGGGAAGATGCCCCCGAGTTCGCGGTGGAAGTGTTCTACTTCACTCGCGGAACCAAGTGGGAAGACAAAGGCAACTTCCCGCTCACGCTACCGGCGCTGGACTTGCCGGTTTCACGAACCGGCCTGCTGGTCTACTATCCGCCGCTGTTCAGAGTGTCGGCTGAGCCCGGCGCTTTCCGGACCGAAACTTATGAGAACCCTTCCTCGTCGGCGTTCAACATCGAAGCCGCTTCAGGGAGCGGCGTCGGAGTCGGCGGAAACACCCTTACCCTGCAATCCGAAGATGCGATCGATCGAAAAGATACGCGAGCGCTGGTTGATAAGTTTTTCGCCAAATCGCAGGGATCCAGGGCCAAAGGAATTCTTCCCATCAAGGTTTCTTTCCCGGCTTTTGGGCCGTCGGTTTTTCTGGTCGCTGAACTAACCAGCGCCAGCCAGGTCCCGAGTTCCTCACTTAGCTATCAGAGGGAAAAGAAAGGAAGTGCGCGATGAAAACAGCTTTCCTGTTTATCGTGGTACTCGGGTCGTTTTTTGCGGCGGCGCAGGAGAAGGCAGCATTGCCGTTGCCCGATTCTGGAAACGTGACCCTCAGTCTCGACGAGTACAACAAGTTGATGGAACTGGCCGGCAAGCCCGCGAAGAAGCCGGATGTGCCACCGCTTTCGTATTCGCTCAAACATGCTGCGCTGAAGTTGAAGGCCGGCGACGACTCGGTGGTGGGCACGATTCAATTCAATGGAGAGGTTCTAGGCAAGGGCGCGGTCAAAGTCCCCTTGACCACCGGTTGGACTATCCTCGATGCCCATCGCGAAAGCAAAGCCGTACCGCTCCTGCAGGAGAACAGAATTCAGACTGCGGTTCTCTCCGGTCCGGCCGAGTTCTCCATCCTTCTGGACACAGGTCTGCCGCTCAGAATTGAAGCCGGGCGCGCTTCGGTGAGCCTGCCAGTTCCCTCCGCCGGCAGCACCACCCTATCGCTGGTTGTTCCCGGCGAGCATACTTTGGTGAACCTGTCTCCCGGCTTGATTACCGGCCGCACATCGGAGAACGGACACACCACCGTAGAAGCGACACTGGCGCCAGGGCAGCCAGCCAGTATCTGGTGGGCCACACGGGAGACGGCCCCTCCGGTTGCAGCTCGTGAAGTTCGTTTTCTTGCCGACCTGAAAACGCTGGTATCTGTCAGCGAAGCCGATCTTGCAGTTGCGGTCTTGGCAGACGTCACCGTCGTCCAGGGCGACCCGGCGCAATTCGAAGTTGAAGTTCCTGGTGGATACGAGATCACCGGGGTGACCGGAGCATCGCTGGATTCAACCGAAATCCAGCCAGGAGTTTTGATCCTGAAAGTCAGTGCGCCAGGCCAGCCAAACCACGAGTTTCTGATTTCCATGGAACGATCACTCTCTGCGACCAAAGCAGACGCGCCATTTCTCAGCTTTAAGAACGCTCAGCGCGAAACGGGTGAGTTGCTGGTGGAGGGTGCTGGCAGCATGGAAATCACCGCGACCGAAACCGGAGGCCTGAAGCGCATGGACGTGAAAGAGGCCAACCCATATCTGCGGTCGCTGGCGCATTTTCCGCCGCAAGCGGCCTTTCGCTATCACCGGCAGCCGAATGAAGCTCCTGCGGCCGCTTTGGAATGGGTTCGCTTTCCCGACAGCAACGTTCTCGGAGCGGTTGCGGAAAACGCGGTGATCACCACGCTGGTCACGTCTGAAGGAAAGTCGCTGACCGAAGTGAAGCTCCTGATCAAGAACCAAGCCCAACCATTCCTGAAAGTTGCATTACCCGCTGGCGCTGGCGTTTTGTCTGCCGATGTCGCGGGTGAAAAGGTGAAGCCGGTAGAAGGTATCGATGGCAATCGGGTTCCGTTGTTGCGGCCAGGCTTCCGCCCAACCGGCGTGTACACCGTTTCCTTTGTCTTCATGCATTCCGGTGCGCCGTTCGCGAAAAAGGGCGGCTCCGAAATCTCTCTCCCCAGCATGGATATTCCCATTGATCTGTTGCAGTGGGAGATATTTCTTCCCGAGCAATACAAGGTAAAAAACTTTGCCGGCGATGCCATGGCAGCCGATCTGGTGCCGCCTGCTTTTGTGGAGATCAACGCTGGAGCCACAAACGAGCTGATGCCGGAAGCCATGCCGGTCGCCGGTAATTTCAACTTCCGGATGGAGCCATTGCTGCCCGGCCAGCTGGGAGGTGTCGTCGTGGACCCGGCCGGCGCCGTCATCCCAAACGCCCGAATTACTGTGACATCCGATACTGGATACAAGATGAATGCAGCTACAAATGTGGATGGTTCCTGGAGAGTCTTCGGCGCGCCCTCTGGTCAGCTGAAAATTCGGGTCGATTCCACCGCATTCAAGAGCTGGTCGCAGACTTTTGCCTATGACTCGAACCGGCCGGGGCAAGTGAATACTGCCCTGAGCGTGGGGACTACTTCAGAAGTGGTGGAGGTCACCGCCGCGGCCAGTCCACTCAACTACGAATATGAAAAAGAGCAGCGCGAGGCTAGGAAGCAGGCACAAGCTGCCCAGAATGCTCCGTCCTCCAACGTGCTCAATCTCCAGAAGCGGGTAGCGGGAGTTTTGCCAGTGGCCATCGAGGTGCCTCATGCTGGAACAGCGTTCCACTTCGTGAGGCCGCTGGTGGTCAACGAGGAAACCAACGTGACATTTACGTACAAGAGCAAGTGATCCAAAACCAGATAGGAGGCGGCCGGGTTACGAACTGACGGAGACAGTTCGCGCCGCAAGATCCTCGACCGCCCGCAACCGCGCCGACGTCCTGTCTCTGCCCAGGGATTGCATCACGGCAAACAGACTCGGCGCCACTCCTTGTCCGGTCAGTGCGACGCGGGCGCCATTGATCAGGGCACCGGCTTTCACGCCCTTTTCGGCGGCGAAGTCACGCAGGATTTTTTCGGTTTCCGGCTCGCTGAAATCTTCAAGCGCGGAGTAGTGCTCCCCGAGTTCAAGGAGCATTTTCCTCACGCTGTCATCTTTCAGGAATTTTTCGATCGCTGCTGGATCAGGCTCGAACTCATCGCTGAAGAACGCGCGAAACGATACGGCAAAATCTTTCAGGCTGCGCGCGCGAGGCTTCAGAAGGTCGATCGTCGCAAGTAGAGCTTCGCGGTCTGCAGCGGGTGCCAATCCGACTTTCTTCCATTCATCTTCAATCAGCGGCAGCAGGCGTTCGGCGGAATACGCGCGGATGTATTCGGTGTTGAACCAATCGAGCTTGGCGCGATCGAAGACGGCGTTGGAGCGCGAGATGGAATCCAGGTTGAACCGGCGGATCAGTTCCGCATCGCCCAGGACCTCTTTTGTGCCCTCGGCTGGAGGGCCCTCGGGAGGGGTCCAGCCCAGCAATGCCAGAAAATTCCGAAATGCCTCGGGGACAATGCCCTCTTCGCGATAGGCAATCACGCTAGTGGCGCCGTGGCGCTTGCTCAGCCGCGTCTTGTCCGGGCCGAGAATGAGCGGCACATGAGCAAACACCGGCAGAGCCGTTGCCAGCGCCCGATACAGCAGAACCTGTTTCGGAGTATTCGAAATGTGATCGGCGCCACGGATAATGTGCGAGATGCGCAGATCAATGTCGTCGGCAACCACGCTCAGGTGGTAAGTGGGGCTGCCATCGGAACGCAAGAGGACGAAGTCCTCAATCTCGGTATTGGCGAACTCAACCTTGCCGAAGACGGCGTCGTCGAAAGACGTGCTGCCAGTCTCCGGAACAGCAAAGCGCACGGCCGCAGGTTCTCCGCCATTCTTCCGGCGCGAGGCTTCAGCAGGGTCAATCTTCCGGCAGATGCCTTCGTAGCGAGGAGATCTTTTTTCCGCTGCTGCTTTGGCCCGTGCGCTTTCGATTTCTTCCTTGGTGCAGAAGCAGTGGTACGCCGCGCCGGATTCAAGTAGCCGGGAAGCGGCTGCGCGGTACAGATCAACCCTTTGCGTCTGGTGGTAGGGCCCCTCATCCCAGTCGAGCCCAAGCCACTGCATTCCCTGCAGGATGCCCTCGACCATTTCCGGCGTGGAGCGCTCCAAGTCGGTGTCTTCGATCCGCAAGACCAGGGTTCCCCCAAAACGGCGGGCAAAAAGCCAATTAAACAGGGCGGTTCTGGCCCCGCCTACGTGCAGGTAGCCGGTGGGAGAGGGAGCAAACCGAACCCGTGGCTTGGCGGTGTAACCCGGATTTGGGGGTGAAATACTGGCCATTCTTTGATAACCAGACTGGATGTTACGGCCCGTCACTGGCAGCGTCAAGCAAGGGGCTTGGCAAGTGACCGTGGTGACTAACCAAAGGCATTAACGCAGGCACAAACCCTATTGTTTTGCTTGCAAACGTATGAAAGCATAAAAGGTCACTTCCCCGCCTGAAGTTGGAGGCAGGATCTCGCCTCATCATGAATAGTCTCGCCAACAGCGCGATGGTTTTACCAGGCGTAGTCGCGTTCCTGCTGTTCCTGGTGTTTACCTACCTTCACGAGCAGAGCCGGCAGCCGTATTTTCGCGCCTGGCAGTTTGCATGGGGGGCGTACACCCTGCACTTTGCAATGGACGCCCTCGCCAAGCTCTGGCCCCGTAGTGCCGTGCCGTCACTGTTAGGCTCGTTGCTGCTGGTAGTGATGGCCCTTTGCATATTGGTTTCGACTCGTCTTACGCGGCGGCTTACCAGTTCTGAGAGGTCGGAAGCATTCCGCTTGCGCTGGTACGAAATCAGCGTGGCTGCGGCCGCCGCGGCGCTGGCTTTCTTGAGCCTGAAACCGCAGCTGCTGGGCAGTCTTCCGCCGGTGATTGCACACTATGTGCGGCTGGAATTTGGACTCGCGGCCGTTTTCGGCTACAGCTCATTTCACTTCTATGTGACTGCCCAGCGGAAGGGATCTCTTGCGTTCTGGATGCTCTCGATTTTCCTGGCCTTCTGGACCGTGCTGATGATGTTCGAACAATCGCAATCGCCTTTTAGCGCGGTTCCGCAGATGCTTCTGGGCATCGCCATGGTGATGGTCCTGTTCGAAAATGAGCGTAATGCGGTGCAGGAGAATGCCCTCGCATTTTCCACCCTTGGCGTTGACCCGACGCGGCTGCTTTCGTCAACCGATTTGGTCCCCAGTATGCAAAGCATTCTTGACCGTCTGGTTGCGCCGCTGCCTACTAATCGGGCTGTAATTTGCATCTCCGAGCGCTGGCGCGCGGTTTTGCCGTCGGTGCAGATAGGGTTTTCTCCAGCCTTTGCCGCCAACCTGGACGCCAGCGGTGCGGGTGAGTATGTCTGCGAGCTGGCGTATCGCCGCGGCGGTTTCTTCACCTTCAAGAACGTTCTGGAAATGGCTGAGCCCCTTCCCGCATTTCCGGGCGGACGCTTCGAGCAGTTCCGCCAGGCGCTGGCCGCCGAGAACATCCGTAACCTCACCGCGGTGAGCCTGCAAACGCGCGAGCACAATTTCGGTGTAGTCCTGTTTCCTCACGCGGAACGCCAGCTCTTCGGTGCCTCCAATCTGCGGCTCTTGATCGGCCTGGCGTTGCAAATCGGGCTCACGCTGGAAAATTACGTGATCATGCACGATGCCCAGCGGCGCACCAAGGAATATCAACTGCTCACCCAGATTGGACAGGCCATCAGCTCGCGCCTGGATCAGCAGGACGTGTTGCGTACGGTGCAGAAGGAACTGGGCCAGATTTTTGATACCTCGAACTTCTACGTCGCCTTCCAGGAAGGCGACTCGATTGCTTTTCACCTGGAAGTAGAAGACGGACAGCCTCTGCCACGAAGGCAGCGCAAGGCCAACAACGGACTGACGGAATATGTTCTGCGTACCGGGCAGCCGTTGCTGATTCGTTCCGACCTGGAACATGCGCGCGAGCGTCTGGGAGTCACGTTCGCCCCCCGCCGCCCCGCACGGTCGTTCTGTGCGGCGCCAGTTCTCGTGAACGGGAAGGCCACTGGCGTCATGGCCGCCATGAGCACGAATCGCGAATACATTTTCGAGCAGCGCGATCTGGACGTGCTTAAGACCGCCGCCGGGCAGGTGTCGGTGGCCATCGAAAATGCCCGGTTGTTCGGGGAGGAGCAGCGGCGCTCGCGCCAGTTTGCGTTCCTGAACAGCGTCTCAAAAACCGCAATTTCCAGCGAGGACGCGGAGCAGATGCTGGCGGATATTGTTGGCCATATCCAGAAAAATTTCCGCTTCGATCACATCGGCATCGGCATTCTCGACTATGCGACCAAAGAGATCGAGATCAAAGTAGATGCCGGCATCACGGCTCGAGAAAAGGGCAGGAAGATTCCCATCACCGCCGGAATCGTAGGCCGGGTGGCGCGCACCGGAGAGACGGCGTTGGTCAACGCCAATGCTGATGGCGGCCAGATTCAAGGTCTGCTGCCGGGTTCGCGAAGCGTGCTGTGCATCCCAATCACCTACGGCGACACGCTGTTGGGTGTCCTCAACGTGGAGAGCGATCAGGAGCGGGCTTTTTCTACTGAAGATGCACTCGTCATGAACACGCTGGCCGACTTGCTGGCCACGGCGTTGCACAACTCTTTCGTATTCCAGAAACTGCAGCAGCAGTCCATCACCGATGGACTCACCAGCATCAAGACGCGGCGTTTCTTCTGGGAATCGCTGTTGTCAGAGTGGAAGCGAGCTTCACGCTCAGGACGGCCATTCTCTGTGGTGCTGATTGACCTCGACAAGTTCAAGGAAGTGAATGACACCTACGGGCATCTGGAAGGCGACCTGGTCCTGGCCCGGGTGGGACGCCTCTTGGAGCAAAAGTGCCGCCAATCGAACGTAGTCGCACGCTATGGCGGAGACGAATTCGTTATCCTGATGCCGGAAACCGGAGTGGAGCAGGCACAGATTCTGTCGGAGCGCCTCCGCCTGTGGCTGGCGACGGACCCAACCCTCAGCGAGCACCACATCACCGGCAGCTTTGGCGTGGCCAGCTTCCCGGTGCACGGCCTTGCGGCGGAAGACATCATCCGGGTCGCGGACGCGGGCATGTATGTCTCCAAGAAGGCGGGAGGCGACCGCGTTTCAACCGCTGAGGAACGTATCGAGGACCAAGGCAGCGCCGTGCAGCGGCAACTGGTTTCCGGTTACATCGAAGGCTTCTTGCAGCGCGAGCGCACTGGCTCGGAGCATGTGGAAGAACTGGTTGGGACCTTGCGCAAGTTGTCGGCGGGCGCGGACCAGAAAAACCTTCCCATCCTTAGGGACTCGATCGAAGCCCTCACTCGAGCGGCTGAGTCACGGGAATTGAATGTTGCCGGACACGGCGACGCTGTGGCCCAGTATTCGGAAATGATCGGCCGTTCGCTCGGCCTTTCAGCGGAAGACGTCCGGGAACTGGGCTTCGCAGGACGAGTGCACGATGTGGGTAAGCTGTTCGTCCCCGAACGCATCCTGAATAAACATAATGCGCTATCCGACGACGAGTTCCAGCTTGTGAAAATGCATCCTCGCGTGGGCGGAGAAATCGTCAGCACGCTTCCGAACAGCGAGCGCATCCAGAAAGCGATTGAGGCTCACCACGAATGGGTGGATGGCAGCGGCTATCCGCACGGCCTGCGAGGCGAAGAGATCCCGCTGTGGTCGAGGATTATCTCGGTCGCGGACGCTTACGTGAACCTGATCAGCGATCGCTCCATGGCCCCGGGAAAGACCAGCGACCAGGCCCTCGCCGAGCTGGAGAAATTCAGCGGCATCCGCTTCGACGGCATGCTGGTGCGCATCCTGGCGCGCGAGCTCAAGGCTGAACGCAGCTTGCCTAATCTGTAACTCGCTCAGCCCGTCCCGTATTTGCCAAATCATCCCCGCAAGCCCGAAACTACTTGCCTATGCCCGTACCCTTATCTCTGGATGGCAAGGTAGCCCTAATCACTGGCGGCTCACGCGGAATTGGCGCCGCAACAGTTCAAATGTTTGTCCAAGCTGGCGCTCGGGTGTTCTTTAACTACGAGAAAGCCCAGGCGGCAGCAGCGAAACTCGTTCGCGAGTGTCGAGAAGCAAACTGCGCCGCCATGCAGTGTAATCTGCACGGGACTGGGTCTGCGCGGGAACTCGTGAACGCGTGTATGCAGCGCTTTGGCCGCCTCGACATTCTGGTGGCAAATCATGGAGTATGGCCAGCGGAACCGGCATCCATCGACAAAATGCCCGACGAGCAGTGGCGCTGGACGGTGGCCATCAATCTCGACTCAGTCTTTGGACTGCTGAAGCATTCGGTCGCGGAGATGAAGAAAATAG
>WNFC01004764.1_pt1 | contig 14802 bp, 25 predicted proteins | sample 5400541 | NCBI WGS metagenome assembly WNFC01 (sample SAMN13153342, study PRJNA577476) | soil metagenome | isolation source: 120 cm saprolite under Douglas fir tree site 2 hole 2 replicate 1 | place: USA:California | collected 2015-04-18
GCCCCTCGCGTGCGCCCCAGCCCCAAACAAAGGCTGAAAGGCTGATTTTGACCAACCCCCTTAGACGTGATCAATGATGCTGTCTTCGCAGAGGACCATGACGAAATGGTCCTCGTTCGCGACATTGACATCTCCAGCCTCTGCGAACACCATCTGGTCCCATTCACCGGCAAGGTTCGTCCTCCGCGCGATAAATTCCCCCCCGGTCCCGGTGACTTGGCCACTTACGGCGTGCCGTCCGCCCCACACCCGCAGATTGCCATAGCGTACATCCCGAACAAGCTCGTTTTGGGCATCTCAAAACTCGCACGCATCGCAGAGACCTTCAGCCGTCGTCTCCAGGTGCAGGAACGCCTTACAAAACAGATCGCCCTCTGCGTGCAAGAGGCCATCAAACCTCGCGGCGTCGCTGTCGTCATGGAGGCAACGTACGTCCTTACTCGACATCGTCTCCCCTCCACCGTATCCTCACTTATGTCCCACGACCACCCGTTCTTTCGACCCTCCTTTCTCGCCGTTGTCCCTGTATAAAGCCATTTATGCATGACGATGCGTGGCGTACAGAAGCCGGGCGCGATCACGACCACTTCGTGCATGCTCGGCTGCTTCCGCACACAGCAAAAAACGCGCGAAGAGTTCCTTACTCTCATGAAACGCTAGCCTGATCATATACATCTTATTGTCTTGCTGCGATTCAACTCGCAATTCCCCGATTCAACTCGCACTTATCCCTTATCTCATTCCTCACTTGGGCAAAACTAAACTTGCTCCGCCGCGGAGATACCTCGTTATCGTGGACCTGGATCAAAATTATGTCGTGTTCGTGGTAGATGCTAACACAGCAAATGAATTATTCAATAGTGGTAAGGGGCGGGAGAGGGGAGGACACATGGACGGGTCTTGTATTCTACATCTGGGAGTTTGGGATAATCAAATGGAGATTGTCTTCAATAATAAGCGAGGCGATGCTGCCAATTCGTACCACCTAATCATAATCCTTCCGTCCAGCCCGCGGCTTGTCGTTGGCGCCGGGGTCGATTGGCAGCAATTTTTTCGCTAATCCATGAGCCGGTGGGCCTCCGATGTACCGGTTCCGATTGATACGTGGCCGCTTGGGTAACTGCAACTCTGAGCTTATCCCTCCTGCAGACACATCTTCCATAGAGTTTTTCTCCCGGTCTAAATGAAATCGTTACGTTATCAGCATTTAGTTCACACCTCCCTAAAAAAAAAGGCTCCGGGATTTTGCTCACCAGACAGGGTCCGCTTACGAGCTCCATCCCAATCGTCCTCTGGCCAACTACGTTGCTCTCCAACGTCCGAGCGAAACGAGTTGGACGCCGTCGGAGGCGAGCGGTACGGACCCCCGATCCTCGACAAAAAGCTCCCCGAGCCGGCGGATTCGGCAAGTGGCGGGTGTGGCTGCGACTGCGACTGCGACTGATGATGCTGCGGCGGGGGCTGGGGCTGGGGCTGTGCTGCTGAATTCAGCGGGGCATTGGAACCACCGGTGGCGGCACCGGGCGGCATATCCCGCGGGTGGTGGTGCACAGCAGCAGCAGTGGCTGGTGGCTCACGCTCTCCACGCTCTCCACGCTCACGATCGCGCTCTCGATGGTGTTGCTGTGCGCTCTCGCGCGGTACCCACTCGCGCTGCTCGCGTTCACGTTCCCGATCGCGCTCACGATCGCGCTCGCGCAGACCCGAGCCCGATTCCGGCTTGCCATTGCGCGCCGGTTCGCCACTGCCGCTACTCGCCATCGCCCGCGGGGCCGAAGGTGTCGTCGGTGGCAGGGGGGACGGTGCCGCGCTAGGAACAACGTCCGGTACGCGCTTCTCCGAAGGCTGCTGCTGTCAGAAAGAAATTCGTCAGTTTCTTATTTTCAATTTCTAAAAAATAATTTCCCCCCCCCTTCGCGTAAAGGGGCGCGGGAAAGTTGGGGTAACAACACAGCAACACAAAACTGGATGGGTTTTCACACCTTGTCTGATGATGGCGGTGCCTGGCGTCCATCGCTGGCGTCTTCCTCCCGATCTCGACGACGCCGATCTGACTCCCGAATACGTTCGTGGTCTTTCTCCTTGTCGGACGACCGCCGGCTGCGATCTTCGCGGCCCTTCTCGCGAGAGCTGCGCTTGGAGACACGTTCTGGCTGTCAAACCACGACAAGACGTGATAAATACAGGCAGCGAGCCTCATGGGGAGAGGAGTGACGTACATCATCGTCGGCGGGTCTTCTTCGCTTCCCGAGTGTGTCCTCGGCTGGCGCAGCAGAACGATGTCCCGGCCGCGTAGGTTGGCTGCGGTCCTCCGCAGGGAGCACAGTCCGACTGCTGACATCGCGGTCCTTCCTGCTCTCTCGATCGCGATCCTTTTCGTCCCGTCGGTGCCGGTCACCTCGTTCACGGTCACGGTCCCGCTCTCGTTCCCTGTCACGCTCGCGGTCGCGCTCACGTCTTTCTCGATCCCGTTCAGGATCCCGCTCGCGCTCCCGGTGCTCCCTGTCCCGCTCTCGGTCTCCATGGCGGTCTCTGCCGCGTTCGCGTTCGCGTTCTCGCTCAGAACGCTCACGACGATGCTCGCGGCGCTCCGGTGCATAGGCCTCCTGCCGACTGCTGTCACGTTCGAGACGCCGGTCGTCGACACGATCCACCTCGGTACGGTCCCCAAGCCGTTCCCCGCTCGTCCGGCTCTCCGTGCTCGGGTTCCGTGTGCCTGGTCGTGTCGGCGGCGACTGTGACCGTCTCCGCAAGCTTGGCGAGTTCAATCGAAGATCACCACGAGCATCAGGGGGTAGGGGTCTTGCATCTACTTGATCTTCATTCCTACGTATCGACTGCCTCGCCGTTTCGCGTAGTTCTTGCGCCGAAGCAGTTTGGCTTGGCGCCGCTGGCGGTGGCATCGGCGCAGCGTCAGATCGTGACGATCGTTCCTCCGGACCTCGGTGGCCTCGTGGTGAATGTGGCAGTTGCTTCGATGGGGGAAGGTTCGCGGTAAGAGGGTTTGGAAGGGGTGTTGGTGGGCCATCTCTGCTTTGGTGCAAGGTGGTCTTGTGCAAAGGTGCGTCTTGGCGGTGTCCAGGAACTGGTGAGGGGCGGCGGCCGCCGTCTGCAACATCGTCTTGCCTGCCTTGTGCGGTTCCTGGCGTGTCGACCTCCATGGGCTGCGGTTTCAAGTAGTCGCCGTTCGCATTGCTGGTCAGTCGCCCTGGTGTCTCTCCTCTTGGCTCTGTGCGCACTCGCCTTACGACCTCTGGACGAGGGATGCTGTGAAGAGAGTTAGCAGACCTGATATGAGTATCGAAGATCTGGCGGCAGACCTTTCGACCGCCGGCTTTGCCGAGGGTTTCTCAGAGCCATTCGGAGGCTGGGTCGGGCCTCGAGAAGCTGACGGTGTGGATCTCTCCGGAGGTGTCGCCGTGGACTCGGTGGACTTCTTCTTGTCGCCCGTAGATTGTGGAGGGACGGGCGTGGAGGGTCGAGGGGAAGGTGCGAGACCTTTCTGCTGTGATTGGGAATCAGCATCCATCAACTTCCCGATGTTCCGTTGGTTCTCACCTTGGAAGCCCCATTCGCAGGAGCCCAGAGATGTTCCCGCTTCTTGAGACTGGCATGATACCTGAAAGATCCGTTGTTAGTTAAAACATGTGGTTCTATTTCACGGGGGCAACTTACGCCCTCGCTAGAATCTTCAGATCACCCCGCTCCTCTTTCTCTATGAAAGTTTCAATGACTTGGTTCAACGGCGGGCCGGTCAGATCGATGACGGCCGATAATGGGAAGACGGGCAGAATCTCCTTGAGGACTATGATGGCGTTGTAAACGTGCATAAACTCATTCGTCTTGATACAGTCAGCCAGAGACTTTTCGACAATCAGATCGGATCAGCCACGTTGCCGAGCTTGGCAATAAAAGCAAGACGAAGGACCCACTTTGAACAGCTTTCGATGCCATTTTCTCAGCACCTGCTGGAAATTATGCCACGCCAAAAGAGACGTCTTCTCCACCAGAAACTTTGGCGACCAGGATTGCTGGAACCCAGGCAGGTAGTGGACCTTCCCGCCGACCTTGGTCCTGTTGTCCTGTTCGTACAGAGCTTCGTCCGAGAACCATTTGTACAAATCTGTGAGAATCCCGAGCAGGAATCGTCCTACGACCAGTCATGTAAATCGATCGGCATGACCAATAAGGAAAAACGAAAATTCCACGAACCGTAGTTCTTCGCTTCGTACTCGCTGCACGAGAAAACCACGACTTTGATGTGATCCCCGAGAAGCTGATAAACACAGGGATAACATTTTAACGAATCAGAAGCAGGAAGCGCGATCCGAGAAGCCCTTCTTACCTTATCATATACCATCAACGTACTAAAGCCAGGGGTGCCCATGGTGTGAATCGCCTTGATGACCTGAGCGCAGTAGTCCGCGTCCATGGGCGACAGCAAGCAGCGCGGCTGGATGCAATGCTCGATAATAGCGGACGCCAACGCCGCGGCCTTGGGGCCATGCGAGAACCAGTGTGCCTTCTCCTTCGCCAATCTCTTGATCGTGTATCGTCGCGATGCCGCCTGCGTCTTGAGCTCCTGCGCGAGCGTCTGCGCGAACTGTGCATATCTGTCCCGCCGCGCACGGTGGGCCTGCGCGCCCTGACGCTTCATCCTATCAGAAGAACGGTCCGCCATCGTGTACTTGGAATCCTCCTGGCGGCTGAGCGAGCGCAGCGCAGCGCCTTCCTCCTCGTACTTGGCGGCGGGCGGAGCGAGGTCGTACGTCGACAGTTGCCAGAACGTGAGGTAGAATCCTGGCCTGGACAGATATGAGCGACTGGTGACGTGGCTTTGGCGGACAACCCTGGGACTAACCCGATGATATCGTACGCAGCCTTGGGAGCTATCTTCCGCACGTCGTCAAACAATGCCCTTATTTCAGGGACCCAGGGACTCTAAACGAAATCAACAGTGTGAGAAGCAGGCATCCCGATGAGATGGGATGAGATGTTCGACGCGAACCTCAGGAGCAGGCGAGGCGGCAGAAGCCTGTGCATCCCCGTTATCCATGACGACATCCTCCGACGACTTGACCTCCTGAGTGCTGGATTTGGGGTCTACCATTGCAGGAGTCTCAGAAGAGCTGTTGTCCCCGACCACCGGCGAAGCGATGCGCGAATGCGCAATGCTCGGGTCTCTCTTCGCCGCCAGGGCAGCCTTGAGACGTTTTTCCGCTTCTTCATTGGCGGCGCGCTCCTGCTCCTCTGCGACCACCGCAGTGGCCAATAGACTGGAATGCAATATCGGCCGCATGATCTGCATGCAGATCGGCGGGCAAATGCCGTACGTCTCCCCCAGCTCGGCGAGGGTCGGGACCACTTTTTGCTCATAATCTTGCGATTGAATCACAGCTGGCGACGTCAGCAGCTCGAGATATTGAAGCAAAACGCCGTGGGTCTGGTCCAAGCTTATCAGTACCAGACCGTTTAAAATGAAGCACATGCAAGTAGGCTTACAGCGTCGTACAAGCTTGCGAGCGACTTTAAATGCGCATCGGGAATCTTGTGCACGGCCGATTGCCTCTGCTGCGCGACTTGCACGAGCAACGGGAGCGCGAGCTGCGAGTCCAAAAGTGCTTTGCCAAGACGCTGCGGTCCCTTGAGCACGGCGTCACCGGGGTCGAGCCGTGCACCTCGTGTCGAGGAAGCGACGGCCTCGATCCGGAGAGTAGGTCCGCCAGCCATGGCAGCAATTTGGGTCTCAGAGAGGCTCGGCAAAGGTTCAATACCCGCCATCTTCCAGATGAGCTCGCGCAAGACGACGATCTCCGTCGTCTGACCCGCGTAGAGCTGGTGCACGATGTATTTGAGTAGAGGTGTAAGGTCGGCCGAGTAACGCCGGAATAGCATCCCGGTGAAGGACGCAAGGCCTATCGACAAAAATATCGTCAACCCACAGCATTCTAGTTCTAGGACAAGGATATAAACGTACTCTGTAACCAATCAGATGTGTTCACACCATCGTCCTTGACTCGGTCTTTGTGAGGGTTCGACAGAGCGTCCAGGATGATATACACGAGGACATCGAAACCCATGTTCGTCGCATACCTCAATGCCTGCACCACAACGCTCGCCAAATTGTCATACGCCATGATTTGGTTGACTGCGTTGGCGAAAAAGATGCACGGATTGCTGTGCGCGATCTTCGCGACCGTCCCGCTCAGCGTGTCTATGGTGTTATGCGACAGGCGCCGCAGGACGCCTTTGGACTCGCGGTCCACCTGCACAGCGCGCACCCGTAATTCGGGATGTGTCGTGTACGTCCGCGTCTTCCATTCGCCGTACAACTTCCAGCGCACCGTCGTTTCAAACTGACGAATCACATTCCAGATCTCGACGGTGCACACCGCGTTGCCGCGGATGAGAGGGAGAGCGGGCAGGAAGTAGACGCGGAGGACCTTGTGCCAAAACTTGGAGATTGGGTTGTCGGAGTCGGGCGCCCCTATGGGTTTCTTCGTCGTCGGGTCGGTCTCAAGCTGGCAACCAGTCAGTAAGCGTGTCCGAGAAGGAACTAGAACTGGTCGACGCACCATCGACGTAATATGCAACCTCCCCAATCTCGCAAATTTTGTTAAGAATACGGGATCCCGGGACACGTGAAGCCCGACAAACGCCATGAGCGGGTCAATGACATCTATCAGGTCGTCCAGCGTGCTACAAAGCGGTACGTGATCCGCCCAGAAAGGGAAGAAGTAGACGAAATCCGCGGTACTTGTCCCCGGCGGAGTTGGTGCGTATAACGTTAGCATGGGTTTGCGCACGGGAGCGGGAACTACGCCAGTGGCACTCCAGCGTGCACGGGGCTGAATATTAGACGGGTTGCGCGGTTTCGTGACCAAATGTTGATCATATAGCGTTGCAAGCGAGTGCTTCATCACGCGAATGAGCAGATCTGCGATTTCGGGATAGGCGTCGACCAGCCAAGGAAACTTGGTAAGAAGCGCGAGAGCGGGTCGGAGGGCGCCCACCGAGAGAAGCGCGACGAGCAAGGCGACCTTTTGGTTTGGCGGATCTTTAGGTTCGAGTGTTGGGTTAGGAGGCGAAGGCTTCCTTGCTTCTGGCGCCGGGGGTGGGAGGCGAGAAGAGGAGCTTGGTTGAGACGAAGATTCTAGAGGTGCAGCCATGGCAAGCTGAGATATTTTGGCGTTGTCGATACGCGCGTCGATGGAAGCCATGTACGCTTTGTACCCCTTGTCCTCCAACTCGTCATCCGTTGGGGACAGATGGGGGTAAAGGTCGTCCAAGGTAATGAAGCCCTCTCGAATGAGGAGGGCAGAAGTGAGAAATAGTTGGCGAGGCGTCGTCTCTGTGACATCAGGCGACTGCTGATGCTTTGAATACAACTGCTTGCATCATATGCGCGTGCGACGAACCTGATAGTGACAGAATTTGAAGCCGAGAACCTGCGCCATGAGGCGCGGCGTAGACTGAACAGCCGGAGATTTCGACAAACCCGTGGTCTCAGCCATGGCCAAAACCTCATCCAAACTCTTCCCTTGGAACTTTGAAGGACCGCCATCCTCCTTCATCGGCTCGTCCCTCTCTTCGTTAATCCACGTCAGACTTCCACACTGACCTTTCCAAGGCGACAAGCTGAGCAGTACGAGGAAGAAGCTCCAGTGCGTCGTCAGGTACGCGGAAAAGAGGTCAAGGATGACATCAAGGGCCCTGTTCGGGTCCAGGTCAAAATAACCGATGAGACTGACGATGCGTTTCCATATAGGCTGTACGCGCTCCGGGAAAACAGAAGAGGGCTCCAGTGGAAGGCCAGTGGCGGGTGAATGTGGAGGAGGTAGGGCACTAATCACCTCGGTAATAAGCTTGGAGAAACCCTCGGACTGTTCACGCAGGAGGTTGAACTTGTTTTGTTTGTAGCTGCAAGAGAAAGGAATAAATGCGATAGACGAGATAGAAAAGAAACGATACGCACAACAAGCCCGTACGCGCCCGCACTTCCTTTTTGTCGTAAGAAGGCTTGTCACAGATGAGACCCAAGCCCGCCACAAGAGACGTGTCTAAGCGATTTCTGCAAAGGCCGGGATTTACGACACCATCAATCTACACATACGAGGAAGAACGATGACCGTCAGAAACAAATATAAAAATATAAAAAAGCACATCGCCCTATCCCCAGAGGACCCGTTCAAAACAATTTACGTACCAGGAGTAGTCTGACGACCTCGAGGAGCGTGCTTTTGTCCTTCGTCGCGGCGTCGCGGCTCAGGACGGCGCCCGACTCGTCCGGCCGACCATTGACCTGCTCCTTTTCTTTTTCCTTTTCCCTTTCTGACTGGGCTGCAATTGCAGCTTTTGTGTCTGTGATGACCTCGTCCAGCTGCGAGTCGATTGACCACATGGTGTCGATTAGGAGCTCGCCCAGGGCGGTGGCAGCCGGGGACGGCGCGTCCTGGGACGAAGAGGGCAGACCATGTAGCATGGTCTTCGCGAATGCCGTGAATGAGGTTGGAGCGAGAGGATACTTGGGCGGCCAGAGGGAGAGGGTGGCTGAAAAGAGGGTGTGGTATGCGGTGACGAGAGAATCGACGGCATTGGTGTCGGTCGGTGTGGAGTGTAGTTGTATCAAGTATTTGCGGCTAAGAGAGACGAAGGTAAGGGTAAGTGAGCATGAGTGACGGTGTGTTGGCGAAAGGGGAAGTGAAGTGGAACGGGAGTCAACGTACCAGTCTGCCTCTCCAGACTTGGCCCAGTTGGAGAGGAAACCTTGTGTCTTCTCCACGACGTCCATTGCTAGTGTGAGGGCACAGCGGTGGCGAGGTTGAAGAAAGAGCACGAGTTCAAGGCGGAACCTGGTCTCACCCGCTCATCAAAAGGGAAACAAGGAAACCTCGGCCCGCGCGGTGACTCGCCCTCAGACTCGCTCTCTCTCTCTTTCTCTTTCTCTCAATGGACATCCTCCCGGAACATGACTCGCTCGCAGCAGACACCTCAACTCTTCTTTCCTATGATGAAGACGTCGCCTATGAACACCAAGTTCAGGCTATACCAACACCGCCGTCTCTCGCCGACCGCATTGGCCGCAACAAAGTCTACTTGCTCTCAGAGTCGAACGCGAACGTCGCCCGTGGCAGCAAGGTGCGCGCGTGGCACTATTATTAGAGGCCCTAATGAAGATATCGAGCCCTATGACGTTTCGAACCATCGTTTTGTTATTAGAGGAAACGCGACGAGGAGGAACAAGTCGACGTCATCGTCGATGAACGGGAGATAAGTACAGGTACATCATAGCCTTCCGATACGTCATTACAATGCTCACACACGAGACCCCATTTCAGACGACAGCACCCGGCGACCGAACGCCCTGCTCCTACAGGGTCCGCCAATCGCGCATTTACCCACAAAACTCATCTTTGAATACGTCACACACTTGGACGCAAAACCGCTCGGACTCGAATGGGTCGACGACACCACCTGCGTGCTCCTCTTTTCTTCTTCTAACGCCGCAACGGCAGCGTTTTCCCAACTGCAACGCACGGCATCGGAAACACCCGATGAGCGGGGCTTTGTGCTGGCCAAATCGATCCCAATGGCGTTTTGGCCGCCCAAGGAGCGCATCGACGCAAGTCTGGGCAAGGGCGAAGGCCTCAAGGGCGCCCTGCACTTACGGTGGGCGGAGGCGACTGACGTGAAGAAACGCGGAGCGCGGAGTCGGAGCGAATTCTATCGCAAGCACGGCGTGGACGGGCAACCAGGAGGTGAGGCCCGGAAGGAGGATACCCAGGAGGCAAAGAGACGGAGACGAGAGGAGCTCGACGATGAACTCGATGCGTTCTTGCGCGAGGACGCGCAAGAGGAGGGGTCACGCTCGGCCAGTCCTCCATCAAAGATGCGCGCTGACTACATGGAGAAGAAGGGCAGGGGGAAGTCGCTGCTGGAGCGGACATCGCAGATACGTGGACACTTTTCGGAAGGCGAAGATGTAGACTCTTGGAAGAAGAGCCTCGAATCTCGTATCACAAGCCCGAGGTCATCAATAGGCCGATCTGACAGGCCACCAGGAGATGGCGTCCACGGCCCGGGGCGGAGGGGAGTTTGGAACGAGGATGGGGAGACGCGCCCACGGGAAAGGAGGGCAAAGAAGAGTCAGCAGGAGCTGGACGACGAGCTGGACGCATTCTTGAACGAACGAGAATGAGAACACGTTCGATCAAGCCGGTCGCATTATGATAGGATGTCTTGGACGGCCGTAGCGCCGGTATGGTGATGTGATGTTATAAAACGGTGCTCACTCGGAAGCAATGGACGGGATTCGAACCCCATGGACGAATGACAGAGGTGGACGGTACGACATGTTGCATAAGGGATTAAAAAGGGTCCGGATGAGAAACCCGCAATGGGTGGCGTCATATAGCACAGCGTTGGAGCGAGGTAGGCTATACTGTGCCACTAGATAAGACGTCGCCGGAAGTTGACAAGGATACTAGAGTAGTCACTGGGTTGGGGCCGGGAGCCAGTGGCGTGCGCCCAGGGCCACTGCCACATTGGCGCACATTGGAGAGCCAACTTTACTGCGCACCGAACAAGCCGATGCTGTTGTTATTTTAAATTTCTTTGGGTGACGGCGTACCGGCGAAGTCGAGCCGTATAGATGGCGGAATGATCAAAGGATTTGATAAGAAACCGGGGCAGGAAGCGACGAGCGATCCGAGACGGAGAGGCAGGTTCGGGACGGTGTCTCTACGGTTGAGCGTGTCTACCGCGACGCCCAAATTGGGAAATATTCGACAGCCAGGACCGAGGACAGACAACAGCACTACAACAGCCCGCAAGCGTGCGTTGATGTATCATTTTGGTTGTCGCGACAAGGGCCCTTGCCGGAGACTGCCGGCTATATCGTTTCGGGGGCGAGGCAGTGAAAAGGAAAATGAAAAGTCGAGGAACGTGTTGTCATCGCTTTTCTGTTGTGTGGACTGACCGGAGGGGGATAAGGGACAGGGGGGTTGCGACACCGGGTCTCGGGTCTCCCGCTCGCCCCGCTCGCGCCGGGTTAGGCATTACATTACGCAGCAGGGATCCACCAGCAAGTCCAGAGGGGGGTGACGGCCAGCGCCAAACGGAATGACGGAGGGTGCGGGAGCGTTTAATCAAGCTTGAGAAGGAGAGGAGAGGCATGGAGCGGGGGCGACAGTGACAGTGGGGGTGACATTGACACGGACGCCCAAGAACCGGGGACTTGGAACGCAGCATATTGGCGGGCCGAAGCGGGGCAGGGCAGGACCCAGCCCGGATTGGATTAACTAAGATCTGAGCTCTCTCTGTATAAACCCTGCCCTTTCGTCTCTCCAGGTCCCTCCCATCCCTTCCCCCTCTTCTGTCTCCCCTCCACTCACTCCCCATGAGTGTTTCCATCGACGACCTCGTTTCCTCCTTCTCGGCAAGCCATGTATCACAGGAGGCCATAGATCTTGCTACCCTTCAGGTATCTCCCTCTCTTTTCCCCCTTTGCCCTTCTCAGATCCATCGTTCATCCCTTTTCCAAAAAAAACAAAACAATCATTCCAGACCCAGCTCGCAAATGTGATCTACTATCCCTCCCAAAACCAGCCCGGCGTCCCCTGTGTCACCCGCCGCAACAGCCTCGCCCAGCCGTGCAACACCCCGACCCCAACCTCGGCCACCGCCACCTTCCACTGGGAGTGGGACGATGCCGCTCGGTACAGGGGCCAGAACCCCGCTCCCTACGTGGCAGCCGCCCCTCTGCGCAGCCCCGATATCGACGATGAGATGGGGGACGAACAGGCCGTCGAGGACCTCCTCAACGCGCACAACCCAAACCATTCCCAGTCGATCACCCCATCCCACCGACAACAACAGCCGCCAAAGTTCCGCCCTCCCACGGCGGGACACCAGCATCAGCAACCATCATTTTCTTCCGCGCTGTCACCGCCTGCGCCGCCGCCGCCGCAGCAGCAGCAGTTCGGCTCTCCGATGTTGTACGACGCCACCCCGGTTCAATCGGCCACGTCTCACTTTGCAAACACGGACCCGTTCTACCTCGCCGCCTTGCAGACCTCTACCTCGCCCATCACACCACCCTCTTTCTTCGCGCAATCCGCGCGACCGGCACCCAACTCGCCCTTCAACCTGAACCTGTCTGCACAACAGGGGCACCACGCGCTCGAGCTCGAATCTCGTACCGTACTTGTCGGAGCCGGCCAGAGTCGGTAAAAATCTCTTCGATTTGTTTTTCTCTCTCTTCCCCATAAACAACCCCCGCACCCCACCCACCCCCTAATCTTACCCTACCCAAGCCACTTCTTTCTTGGACTGTCCATTCACACACACACACACACCCCGCCCTGGGAGCACTACCTCCCTTTTTCGGCGATAGTGCACAGTGCAGTGCGCTGTGACCATCGCTTGATCTTGTGACGACGGCCTTTGTTCCCATCTGTAGTGAGGACGCGACATATACCCCCTACCTAGATCGCACATGGGCGCCACCTTCTGTTTTCTCCCACCTTGTCTCACCGTCCTAGTTGCCGTGGCTGTTGTGGCTGCCATCGCAACCCTGATGTACGTTTCCTCCAGCCCCTTTTCTTCCTTAATTGTGTCCCCCCTCCCTTTTGTCCTTATGTTCTGCCCTGTTTTACATCCCCTCTCCCCAGATCTCGGAGAAGGCTAATTACCCTTGTCCTCGTGTTCCCCCTTTCATCGATCCCGCATCCCCCACACGCTGCAATATTTTCTTATCGTCTTGGTGTACTCGACCACATCTTGTTTGTTTACTACATACTCATCCCGTTTTGTACAATGTATCCCTTTCCCCTCATTAAAAAACAATACGCGTATAGGAGGAACTTGCCCGTCACGCGATTCCACAAAACTGTGATTTGTTCGTGCCTGGGAACAATCTCCGAATCCTGATGCTGATGCACACATGATAGACGTGAGAGGTTGTGTAATAGCACATTCGTACAAATGTCCATTATCGCTACACTTCTCCATCAGTGATATTGGTGGACCGAATTAACCCATGACAAGACCTGTGACCAATCGTGATGCGTGCAAGAGGGAAGAGCTCAACTCAAAGGAGGTATACGTTACAAAATGAGACCGAGTAGGAGAGTCAACAAGCAGCCACAGGGGCTAGAAGAGGTCCTCGAGTGTCATCTGCTTCACGATGTCCTAAGGAGGAACAGTCAGGAACATAACTAGGCGCAGAAGATGCGGGGAGAGGCGGCTTCGCCGCATACCGTATTGGCGACCATTTGAGTGAACTCATCAAAGCTCAGCTTGCCATCGCCGTCCTTGTCCGCCTCCATGATCGTCTTGTCCACAATCTCTTGGAGTTGCGTATCCTGCACGCCGACTAATCGTCAACGAGTAAAAGAAAGCGCAAAGCGGATAACGGAACCTTTAGATTATTGCCCACCATCATTTTGAGCACGAGAAACAGCTCCCCATTCGAGATGAATCCATCGCGATCCATATCGTAGACCTTGAAGGCAACTAATGCAAAACGTCTTGAGTGAGAAAAGGGGGGGGGGCCTTTCTTTGGGACAGTTTTGCAAGGGCGGGATAGCACGCAGCCAGACATACATCGCAATTTCTCCTCCCGTCCGCCTCTGCTGCTAAACGCGCTCAACCCTCCAACGAATTCTTGAAAGTCGACTGTGCCACCGCCACTATACGAGCAAACCATCCACGCCGCCAGCACGTCGCCATCAACGAATGTGAAGCGGGAGAAAAAGGAGAGGGTGGGAGAGAGGAGGAGGAAGGCGTGGGAGAGGCAAAAAGGTACACACGCACTCTTCGTCGAATATGGCGATCATTCGCGACGCGAGCGGGTTGTTTGCGATTTGCGGGATCTGCAGGAACTCGTTGCGGTCTATTGATCCAGAGCCGTCACTGTGGCGTGCGTGGGTGCGTGCGTGTTATGCATGCAAAGGAGGGGCAGGAGGAGGAAGCACATTATCGTGCGCGTGCGTGTCAGTCCATTTCAGGGCAGAGGGCAGAGGGTATCGGGTGATAAGGGGGGTATGCACCTGTCGAGCTTCATGAAGCGCTTCTTCAGCCGCTCCAGTTCGCTGGCGTTGACTGCACACACACCACGCACGATGCAGATGGTCAGTTGACAGATGGGAAGGGGGTGTGTGAAATGCCAGCGACGCACAGTTGGACCGCCTCTCCATGTCTTCCATAAATTGTGATGCTGGAAGATGCGTGGGGAGCGGGGAGAAGCTACGGGTCAGCTTGGAGCATTTGATGTGGGTGGAACGGGGGAGGAAAGGGTGCTGTGATACGAACGTGATTGGCCCATGATGAGCAGCGATGTTAGCAATGAGGTGAACCTGGCGGGTCAAAGGCGAATGGGAGGATGTGTGTGTGAATACAAGGAAGCGAACGAATCGTGGGAATAATAATACTGGTACCGTGGACGTCCATGTCCATCTTGCGCCCCAGTTATTCTCTTTTCCCAGCTGCACGTCGTATTGCATGTCCACGGACAACGTTACCACCACGATATAACCGTGTACATACACCAACATCGACCACGACCACGACAAGGACAAACCAACTCCACGCCCTCCCGCTCTCTGATGCCCAGCGCAAGACGATCTACGCTCTCTCGACCCCTCCAGGAAAATCCGGCATCGCAGTCATCCGCGTATCGGGACCCGATGCGCTCACCGTCTGGCAGCGTATGGTCCGCCCCGCCCGAGCAGCCCGCACAACCCACGATCCAGACGCGCGCAAACACAACTTGACCGACGACACCTCAACACCCACGCCCGA
>WNFC01006225.1_pt1 | contig 14802 bp, 21 predicted proteins | sample 5400541 | NCBI WGS metagenome assembly WNFC01 (sample SAMN13153342, study PRJNA577476) | soil metagenome | isolation source: 120 cm saprolite under Douglas fir tree site 2 hole 2 replicate 1 | place: USA:California | collected 2015-04-18
GTGACGTCGAGGTAACGCTCAAGGAAGGGGTTCTTACTATCACTGGTACCGTGTCGACCGAGGCTTATGAGAAGCTGTCGCCGCTATACACTGAGTACAATGTCGGAAACTACTTTCGGCAGTTCGAATTGAACGAGGATATCGACGACCAGCATATCGGGGCCTTGATGAAGAACGGAGTACTCGAACTTACGCTGCCCAAGGGCGAGCGCACGCAGCCCCGCCGGATCGAGATCAAGGCGGGCTGACGTCGTATGGAGGAATCTCGAATGATGGCGTGGAAGGACCCGTATGCCATCCTCGGTGTCGGGCGCGGCGCGCCGCTTTCAGAGATCAAGCGCGCTTACCGAAAGCTCGCTTTCAGCCTGCATCCCGACGTCGGCGACGACCCGGATGAGACGCGCTTTCGGGAGGCCCATGAGGCCTACCAAGCCCTGATACAGATGGAGCCACGCCCGCGCAGAATCAAGGTCGTGCGGGCGCCGGACCGCTCTGGCCACGCGGGGATGATGCACGTGGAGCCGCGCGGACGTCCCGAGCCGATTCGGCGGAGACCTCCTGTCAAGGTAATCGACGACTTCGCGACCGTAAGGCCGTCGGTCGGGGAAATCCTTGACCATATCGCGCAGAACTTCTTCGGTTTCCATCAAAAAAGCCGCGGCTCACGCCGGTACCTAGGCGTCGAGGTCGTCTTGGACCGGACCGAGGCCTTCTTCGGCGTCAGCTTGCCGATCGAGGTTCCCGATCGTCGTTGCTTGAGAAGGTGCGGTGCTCGCGAGGTGCCGCAATTGGGTGACGCGAGTCGAGATTGACGAATCCAGGGCTCGAAACGCAGAGACAAAAACCCAATTATCGCCGAAGAATGAGTACGCAGCAGTATCATCACGGCGCGGACGGAGGGATCGGGTCAAAAGTCGATGCGAGAAGCGTGCTATGGTCCCAATGTCCCCGTACCGAAAGCATCCAGAGCGTCCGGCCGTCACCGGTAAGAAAGAACGGGCTGTCTCCCACTGGAATCGGCGCTCCTTTGATTCGATTTGTACGCGGGTCGCCCGAAAGAGGCTCAGCAAAAGGGAGTGGCGGCAGCAGCCCTGGTCGGGTCGCCCCAGGGGATTGCTCCCCGAGGCTCCCAGTCGGGTAGGAGCGAGGCGCGGACCGGGCTTTGAATGATGCCGACGTCTCCTCGCTCCCCCCTATCATTCCGTACGGCGGGTTTTCCCCAGTACGGCTGGAAGGTTGGCGTGTCAGACGGCGCCTTCCCAGCCGGTGGCTCAGCTCAAGACTGCTCCCGGCATACACTGGTCTCGGGCTGGTTTGTAGCGGCATTGCTACAGTTGATCCGGAGGGCAGACAACTTGCTGCTCTCTGGACGGGTCCGGAAACCGTCCAGGCCGAGGCGGAAGCGTTCACTTTCTCGCCCTCGTTGTCGCTGTCCCGAGATGGACAAACCGTCGCGCTCATCCGCCACTCCTTCCACCAACCACCGGAAGTGTGGTCCGGTGCGATAGGAGACTGGAAACAAATCACCCACGCCAACGCAAACCTCCACCTGCTCTGGGGCGAAGCCAAGAGCCTGCACTGGACCAGCGACGGAATGAATGTACAGGGCTGGCTGCTGTATCCTCGCTCCTACTATCCCAATCGGCGCTATCCGATGATTGTCGTAGTGCATGGCGGTCCCGCCTGGGCGATAAGACCGGCCTGGCCCGACACTTTTTTTCGTCGACACTGCTTTCGGATGCGGGTTACTTCGTGCTGTTTCCCAACCCCCGGGAAGCTATGGTCAGGGAGAAACCTTTACTCGAGCCAATGTCAAAGATTTTGGGCACGGCGACTTGCGAGACATTCTTGCGGGCGTGGAGGAAGTTGTTAAGAGCTTGCCGGTAGATACTGAGCGCATCGGCATCATCGGGTGGAGCTACGGCGGCTACATGACCATGTGGTCGGTGACCCAGACCAACCGCTTCCATGCGGCGGTCGCCGGCGCCGGGATTGCGAACTGGCAAAGCTACTACGGGGAAAACGGGATTGACCAGTGGATGATGCCCTACTTCGGTGCATCGGTCTATGACGATCCAGCCCTGTACGCCCAAAGCTCACCGATGACTTTCATCAAGAACGTCAAGACGCCGACGCTCATTGTGGTAGTGATAGCGAGTGCCCGGTGCCACAGTCCTATGAGTTTTGGCACGCCTTGAAGACCCTGAGGGTAACGACACAATTTGTGATCTACCCCACGAAGGTCACCTCATCGCTCAGCCAGAGCACCGGCGCGACATCATCAGACGCATGGTTGCCTGGTTCGACAAACACCTCCAGCAAAACCATGAGTGAAAGGCCGGTCATCCGGCCACAGTCTACCGGCGTCCTGGCGCCTTCGCCAGACCACGATGCCGGCGCCCAAAGTTTGGGTCGTGTAGCAAAGCCAATCCTGCGGTAGCGCCGCGAGTCGGCCTCTATGCGAGAGTGTCCAGGCGCTGGATTTTTTAGGTAGTCGGTCAACTGCGCCACAGTTGCAAGCGCAAGCGTCTCGATACGTTCAAGCAGCGGGCGAAGCGTTGGCGCCAGCCAGCCGGCCGGAAATCGCTCAGCACTTTCCCCACCACACCTGCCCGCTTCCAGTTTCGCTTGCAAGGGCAAGACAACACACTTCAGCTCTCGCCGATCAACCGCGGCCCGAATTGCGAACCGTAGCGCAAAATTGGCGACTCGATTCATGGGCGAGTCTTCTTGGTCGGCGAATCGATGGCGGATGCCCTGCGCTTTCTTACCTCGCGCTCAATCGCGGCATCGATTCCGACCACCGTGTAACCGATCGTATTGAGGAATTTGTAGAGCCGCAGGACGTACTCGTGGGGAGTATTAGGCTTCCCACACCCGCATCGCGTCTTCGGTCTCGACCAGGTTCGACAGCCAACTTCGACGCTTCGTTAGAACCTCGTTGAGCAGGCCTGCGATCTTTTCGGCATTTGCACAATAGTTGTTTGTCCTTGGGTCGTAGGGTCCGCTCATCAAGCCCAGCTTGACGATGGCGTCCCACACATCCTTGCCTGTCAGTGGCATCGTCGTGTTCCTTTTAACGCATCCGGTTGCGGCTAATGCCCCAGGGGTTCAACGGGTTAGCCCGAACATGACGGAGTGCGGTATGACCGTTCCACGTCGGGGCTTCCCACTGGAGTTTGAGCGATATGCGCTCGCCTGCATGATCGGAGCAGCCAGCGTTGCTCGGCTGACCCGAATCTACCGGTCCGCGCGCGGCACTCATTGCAAAGAGGACCGTGGAAGGGTCTCGCAGTGTTCTTGCCTCGATTGTCTATGCCACGCAACCCAACCCGGATTTTCACGTCAGGCTTGTCCCTGCGGCAACAATCGCACACCGGCATGATCTTATCCCCCATTTTGAGTTGTGCCGTCTTCAGGGTCCGTGGGCTTCTTTCTCTGCTTAACATAGTTTGTGCCGCCCAGAAGCCATTCCCCGCTCTAATCTTCGATGATTTCGAGTACGACCTTGCGGTTGGTACGCGAGGCGACTGCGTTAAGGACGATGCGGAGCGACTTGGCCGTGCGCCCCTGCTTGCCGATCACCCGGCCCAGGTCTTCCTTCGCCACTCGCAGTTCGAGTATCGAAGCCGTGTCGCCCCGCGTCTCCCTGACCTCGACTGGGTTTGGGTTATTTACCAACTGCTGCGCGACGAACTGGAGAACCTCCTTCATGGCCGACCTCCGCTGACGGTACCAGGCGGTTATCGCAGCGCTTCACGCTTGCTCGATCTGCTTGCTGCGCAGCGGCAGCAGCGGAATAGTCCCGTTGGATGAGGTGTCGCAGTTATCTCCTTTGTTATAGTTAAAGCATTTTGTGGATCCCGATCTCCTCGTTAAGCGGTTTCGGCGGTCTTCTGGTAACCAGCGGAGGCTGCCCTTCTGGTCACAACCTCCTCCGAGATCAGCACCTCCTTGATGTTCGGCTGAGACGGGATCTCTTACATCAGGTACACCATGATGCTTTCCATGATAGCAAGCAGGCCACGCGCACCCTCGACGGGACGCTCCGCCCAACGTTCGAGCGCTGGTCTCCGGGACTCGCAGACGACCGGGCGGTCGCTATCGATCATGCCGGCGCAACCTGAGCACCCCACGGATCCTTATGCTCTCTCTTTGCGCCGTGTTGGCCAGCGCTTCGCGCGTCGGAAATCGATAGAATACTCGGCATGGACGTGACGCTGCGCATACCCGATGAGTTCGCCCAGCGGCTTAAGGCGACGGGCGGCGATCTCTCGCGCCGAGCGCTCGAAGCGCTCGCCCTCGAGGAATACAAGCTTGGCCATCTCAATACGGCGGAATTGCGCCGTCTCTTGGGTTTTGGGACGCGCGCGGTCTTGGACGGCTTTCTAAAGGCGCATGGCGTGAGCATCGACTACACCCTTGATGATCTGGAACGTGAGCGGCAAGACTTAAACCGACTCGGCTTGTGATGCCGGGCCGTTTGGTCATCGCTGATGCGGGACCGCTGCATTACCTTGTACTGATCGGGTACAGCGATATCCTACCCGCGCTTTTCGAAAGGGTGTTCGTTCCCACACTTGTACGCAACGAATTGGCGCATACCGAGGCACCTGAGATCGTACGGGCCTGGATGGAGAATCCGCCCGGCTGGCTTGAGGTGCGCGTCGCGCCGGCCATCGACGACCCATCGTTGCAGCCGCTCGATGATGGCGAAAGAGCGGCCATTGCACTTGCGGTCGCGCTCAAGGCTGACCTCGTTCTTATGGACGACCGTGCGGGCGTGGCGGTCGCGCGTGCCAAAGGCTTTGCCGTAACGGGAACCCTGGGCTTGCTGGATCTCGGCTCCCGGCGCCGGTTGCTCAAGCTGGACGAGGCCTTCGCGCGACTCAAGGCCACGAATTTTCGCTACCCGCCGCAAATCATTGACGCGCTTTTGGCGCAAGCAGATGAAAAACGTAAGGAGTGATGAAAGCAGTGCCAACGCCGCGCCTCGGCAGTGCTCAGCAAACCGCGGCCGCGGCCAATCCTGCATGAGGAAGTCGTCAGGATTGCGACGCTGGCGCCGAAACCCTCGGGCCTCTCATTGAGCCGAACAGCGACATGGGTGTGAGAAAGCCTCGTCAGTAGCAGAGTTGCGAAGCTTACACTTGCCATCCGCCACTCTACCCGACCTAATTGCGCAAGCTCAGCGTCATTGCCGTTCTTAAAGTAAGACTTTAGAAAATTGTGCTCCGCATAACCGCTGGTTATGCAGTATAAAGTGGCCCGAGAAGGAAAGGGCTGTTGTCGCTTTTATGATTAATTGGCGTAGAGTTTTCACCGCTATTTGGCGTACCGCCACGACGTTGATGGCCTTCAGCATCACATCGGTCAGGAAGAATTGGCTTACATGCTGCACCGTTAACCACGGTCCTGCGGGTCAGAAGGACGGACCGCAGCCGCATCGGTGAGGAACGCCGAACCATTGAACTAAAACGATCAGCTTGTGCAGCGGTTCGCTAGCGCTATTCTGGTCGCGATTGGACGAGGAATGGAGGCCAAGGCCTTGGCGCAGCAAATTCCAGAGTCAACAAATGTAATGAGTGCCCAAGCGGTTTCGTTAACCCGGTATCTGCTGGGCCACGAAGCGAAGAATCCAGAGTTGGGCTCAGAGTTTTGTCATTTCATGGCTCAACTCGCGTTCGCGGCTAAGATCATGGCGCACGAAGTCATGCGCGCCGGGCTGGTCGGAAAATTGGGACTTGCGGGCGCGAGAAATGCCAGCGGCGACGCACAGAAGATGCTGGATGTCTTCACCAATGACACCATGATCGCGGCCTTCGCGCGGACGGGCCTCGTTGCTGAAATAGTCTCTGAGGAACTGGAAGTACCCAAGCGAGTACCGGGCGGTGCCGATGCGCGATTTGTCCTTTGCACCGATCCGCTTGACGGCTCGGCTAACACTGACACGAATGGCGCCGTCGGGACGATTTTCTCGCTTTACCGCCGCCGAGGAGATACTCCAAAAGAGGATTTGCGTCAGGTCCCGTGGCGAGGGTCTGAACAGGTCGCGGCGGGTTACGTGATGTACGGACCGAGTACACTATTGGTTTATACATCCTGCGCAGGCGTGAATGGCTTTACTCTCGATCCGAGTGTAGGTGAATTCCTCTTATCACACGCCGACATCCGCTGTCCGGTGCGCGGTACTTATGTCAGCGCCAACTTGGTGCATCTGCGCCAATGGCATCCGAATGTGCAAAATTACGTTGAATCCCTGACCGCCGATGAGTCATCAATAAGTCGTCCACGCTCATTCCGCTATACGGGCGCTTTTGTTGCCGATCTCCACCGGGTTCTCCTTTCAGGCGGGATCTTCTTCTATCCCGGCAACCGCGAACATCCTATGGGGAAATTGCGCCTGTTATATGAGTGCGCGCCCTTGGCATTGCTTGTAGAACAAGCCGGTGGATCGGCAAGCGACGGTCAGCGACGAATTTTGGACATCGAGACGCAAGACATCCATCAGCGCACTCCTATCGCGATTGGGAGCGTGGAGGATGTCGCCTCATTTGAAACCTTCTTCAAACAAGATAGAGCAGTGTTGTGAAACGCTTTTTTCCCAAAGGCCATCAAACATGCTACCCGATTTCAGCGCAGCCCCGATGCAAATGCATTGATCTACAAATGGGCAATGACCCCAGAGGGCATCACCAAAAACCCGCGGGCGCGGAGAAGATGCTTTCACCCTTCAAGTCCGGCGGGTTGCGAAAGACCGAGTAGGTTGGCTCTCTTAATGTTCCTTAACCGACAGTCCAAAAGCGTACACTTCCTTAATAAAACGGGGCCGGCGAATTTCCAGCCCCGTCCGGGTTCTATAGGACCTAATCAATTGCGACGTTGGCACCCGCCTGTCGCAACGCCCGCCTCAGCAACTCGGCATTTGTATCATAGCGCGCCGAGGCTCACGGCAAGGTTGGAACGCGCTGCGTGAAGTATTGTCATAAAAGTGCGCCTCCTTCGCCACCATTCAACTCTAACTTGGCGAAACACGTTCAGTCAAAACGCCCCCGAAATTAGGACACTCCCATCTTTAACTTAGGACACCGGCGGGCAGATTAGGATAATACCCACTGCGCTGGCATTATCGCCTTAACTTAAAGTAGAACTTCAGACAATCCACAAAGCTGAGGGTGCACCGCTGGATGATGTCCCTATTGCTCATCAGAATCAGAGGGAGCAAGGATCAGCTGTATATTCGATGGCCTCGACCCTCCGCGTGAGCATCGGTTCAGCGTCATTGCCCGCCTTCTAAAGTAGGCTTTGGAGAATCGTTGCTCCGCATAACCGCTGGTTATTCAGTATAAAAAGAGGGAAAGGGTTCGCGCTGGTCCGGTTACGGGCATTTTTCTGTTGAGGCGTAACGGCCGTCTCTGGTCCAACAGATGACGACGGCGCGTGCATTACAGCCGCAGGCAGGCCTGGGCGGCGAGATGAAACATGCGCTCGCGCATCGCGTGACGATTCCAACCGCGCGGGTCCCACCGGCCGCCCGCAAGACTGTCGCCCCCGTAGAGAATCTGTGCGCACTCGACGCGGCGAAAGCGCGCCACCGCGAAGAACGCCGCCGCTTCCATATCAACCACGACGCATCCCTCGCGCCGGCGCCGGTTCACCCGCTGGCGTGTTTCGCGATAGACGGCGTCGGTGGTCCAGGTCTTGCCGCGCACGTAGTCATGATGGTTTTCGCTCAGCACCGCCTCGATCGCAGCGAGCGCACGGCGGGTGGGCGCCACTTCGCGTGCAGGCCTGAGATAGTGATGCGAGGTGCCTTCGTCGCGGATCGCGGAGCTCGGCACCACGATATCGCCAACGTCGATTGCACCGTCCAGCACTCCCGCGCCGCCGCAAACGATGAACTTGCGGCATCCGAGCGCGATGACGCGCTCAAAGCGCGCGGTGGCAGCGGGTGCGCCGACCCCGGGATGGACTACAGCGAGACGCCGGCCGCCGTAGTCTAGCTCGTAAACCGGGTAATCCCCCACCTCGCTCTGGCCGGTGTGAAGATGGCGCGCCCGTGCGCCCTCGCGCACCAGTTCGGCGATTACCTCCTGGAAGAAACACAGCACGCAATGCTCAGCGATATCGATCGGCTCGATGACGCGCGAGGGCTCGATAATCGCGATGCGCGCTGCGTCGAATTCCAGTAGCGGCGATGCGGTCCTGGTGCCCGCTACCGCCGGGTCTGTATTCGTACGCGGGCGGTTGGTTGGATTTTCCGATCGAGCTTTCACCTTGCCCTGCGCGGGTTGCCGCTACAGTAGCGTGCCGCCCGATGCTATGTAACGGTCGCAGCGCCCGAAGGGGCGCGACGCCATGAACAGGTTCGTGAAGTAGATCCGAAAGGAGTAGCTGATCGGTGCTGGCCCGGCACAAGCGGGAAGAATCAGTGATGATGCGCAAAGTCGAGGAAGGCGCGTTGACCGATGCAGCTCCTGGAGCCCGTAATGACCCCATCGGTTACCCACGGCGCCACCCTCCCCTGCTACAGCCATTGCCAGGACTATCGTGATCGATACCAGAAGCTCACGGGTCACTCTCTGCAGGAATGCCCGGTTTCTCATCGCGGCCGGATGATCACAGTCAAGTTATTGGCCAAAAGTCGTTCTCGCCCGGCCATCGCAAATCCCTCATGATCGATCGCTAGACTCCAAATCGCTGTTACCCAATGAACTCGAAGCTGTCGAGTCGGAGGAGTCGTGTGTCTTACCTACTGGCTGCGGTTGGGAAGAGCGTTGCAAGGAGTCATGCGCCGATCACGTTCGACTGCGGTTCCGCGGCACCGCCGAGGAGTCGCACGTCGGCGTCAATCAGCCACCCTTGGTGTTCGCCGCCCCCACGGATCCTTATGCTCTCTTAGTAGTCGCGGGCTCCGGGGGAGCTGGTCGCTGCCGGTGATTGGCCTGCGGCTGCCGACGGCGAAGGCGTCGGCGAGGCACTGCCATGCGCCATATGCTCACCGGCCTGTTTCACTCCGCTCTCTGCCGCCGAACTTGAACCCGGAATGCTGCGTGCTTTCTGCACCACCGTGCCGAGCGCTCCTATACATGCGGCGATGCCGATGCACGCAAGGATCGCTGCGGCAAAGAGCCCAATGCGAGGCTTCATAAGGAGCGGACCTCCTTGATTGGATTCTGACAAGTTGGCAGGAATTCCCCCTGCGCGTGGTATAGTCCGGACCTGTGGAGGGGTCACGGGCAACCATGATCCTCCGACAACAACCAAACACTTGAGCGGGAATTAGTTCCGATCGTGCGGCAGGAGATCGCGCGTCACGAAGCGATGAGCTTGCGTCGTCCGAGTGGTAGGAGTCACTCATATCGCGGGCGTCGCGGGAGGACTGGCAGTCTCAAATGGCTAAATTTATGCGGACCCAGACGCTCTATGCGAACTGTTCGCGTCAGTCTTCTCTTCACTTGCCGTTAAAAGGCCGACAAGAACACCGATCTGAGGCAAACAAGAGGCGAATCTGTCAGAGCGGTGAGTTTCAGGCCGCACTCGTATATCAGGATTTAGCGAGGCGGAGGCTGAAGCTCTCGCTGCGCCATTTTTTGGAACCGGAAGATGAGAGCGCCTCGCGGTACGCCTTTTCGTTCCACTCCAGCAGTCGCTTCCAGTTCTCCGGATTGGATGGATCGCAAATTACAGCGCACCAACCTGCCCTATCCTACTTGGAATGTCCAGCATCTTCTTGCAGTTAAAGTAGTACTTGAAGACAACGACGCCGCACATAACCGCTGGTTATGAGAGGTAAAAACAGGCAGGGCAGTCCGTGGTCCCACAATATCGTTAGGCTGAAATCTTAAAGGCCTCACCGAACAGTTCAACTGTCGGATCGACAGTTTCCAGCGAGCAACGGAGCCGAACATGGCCCATGGGGCCCAAGATCGTACGTCTATTGCGTGCGACCTCTTTGAGCGTCCGTTCGACTCCAGGCGGCCTACGCACAGGACTCCACCCTTGGGGTCTGCCCGTGCAGTAAGCATTGGGCGTCCTGCGCGCTATGCGATTAAGGTCCGCCTCGGTTGGAAGTGGAGCCTTTCCACTGGCGAACGGAGTGACCACAGCCCAAGGCGAGGCTTCCAGCATGCCGCTCCATACCTCAGGCTCATCGGCGTTTTGAGAGCCGTGGTGAGCCACCTTTAAGATCTTCGCTCTCTGGGTAGGCCGGGTTGGAGAACTGACTACTGCCCTCCAACCGCCGACTGAACTGGTATCGCTTTGCAAGTCAGATCCTAAAAGAACTCGCTGATGGCCGGCTTCAATCCATAGGACTACTGAAACTTGATTCGCCCCTTGACGTATACGGCGCTTGGCCTCACCCTCTCGCGGAAGAAGTTGGCCTAATTCGCGAAACGCGCGCGTCACGGTTCCAGACGACGGGCTCAGCGATAACACGCGGGCCCCCGGTAATCCATCTCTTTCACTGCGTACGTGAAGCACCTGCCCATCCGTCGCCCAGTGATCCGGCCCCGCGTTCGCTTCCGGCACCCCTTGATGCTCGGTGTTCTCTAATAATGTCCAGGATATTTCGAAACTCATCTATCCCTGACGAGGACATCATGCTTTCCGAACCGAAGGCCAACAACGCAGCGAATTCTAACCCCCGGAGCGCTGCGGAGCAGACAAAGCGGGCCCCTAGCGCCTGGCGCATGATCTCGGCTGCTCCCTGCATGTGGTCGTCATGCCAATGCGTTACCACGATCAGTCTTACAGCACCGAGATCCACACCGAGGCGGTTGAGATACGCTATCGCTATCGGTTCCCGGCTACTGCGATCAATACAAGAATCGATTACGATCCATTCGCCGAAGCCGAGATGTACGACTACGCACTCGCCAATCTGAACAGATGGGCGACTGAGGACGCCGGAGCAGCGGTTGGAAATGACCAGCAGTGTGCTTGATACCTGAGGGCGTCCAGCGTCCTCAGGCGGCCCAGGGCGTTGTTGAAGCCGCCGCCGTTCGCCTGGCATCCGGCCTTAGCTGCCACTTCCTCTTTGGTCAGCGCATCAGGAAACGCCTCGGTGAGCGTCTCCAGAATTAGCCGCTCCGCTTTTCCGAGCCGGCTGCGCCAGTGGCCGATCAGTGCGGAACCTGTGGGTAGCGGCTCCCATGATCCGAGCGTTTGAATTCCGACGTCGGTGATAGTGAGCCTGTCCCCTTCGCCCTGGAGCAGGCCTCGCGATCGCAAGGCTCCGAGAACAGTGAGAGACGTACCGCTGCCCGAGGAGAGCGCTAAGCGTTCCCGAGCAAGCATCTGAGAATTGAGACGGGGATTGGCTGAAAAATTTCACCCTTGTCCATGGTGGTATGATCATTGGCAGCGGGCGGGCAAATGGCGCAAGGTTGAGCCGTCTGTGACGGTTGTTCCCGGAGTTTTCGTCGATGTAAACAAGCACCATGAGGCAACCGGAGCCACAGCGACGCGTCACACACTCCGTTCGATAAGATGGGACTGAATCGCTCGATGCACTTCCGGATGCCCTCCGAGGAGCAGTGGCACGCCGTAGGGGATCTTCTGGCGCCGAAAGAACCGTGGCGCGGAATCCTGACGAAGCCGGGACTACGGTCGCTTTACATGGGTTGTTGAATCCCCCGCCGGTAGCGGCGTAGCCGGTCAAAACCGCCACCTGCACCTTGCTCCGACCCTCCGGATACCGCGCTAAGGCGGTAAGAATCCGACGTTCGCCGAAGGCGAGTTTGAATGGCCCATTCAAATTTTCGGCGGACGCCGCGCGATGATTCGCTAGCTTAGAAACGCGGTCTGGCCAATGGTTAAGGGAGGTATCCGGCACCTGGACGACCGTAGGTGGTCTCGCCCATTCGCTTTCGGCTTCAATGCTGACATTAGAACTCAAGCAACTCGTCGTTCCGCATAACCGCTGGTTATGCAGTATAAAAGGGCCCCGGACAAACGTCTCAACAAAATGTAAGACGCGCGATCAGCGAATAGCTCAGATGTACAAACATTTTGTCGCTTAGTTGGCCGCCGCTGGGTCGGATTCACTGGATGCAGGCGCGAGCACGCTGTCGGCGGCCTTCTTACTCGCCTCGAGACGATGAGCGGTCAGCCGGCGAATCACCGTATAGAAGACCGGCGTGAGGAACACACCGAACAATGTCACGCCAATCATGCCAAAGAATACGACGGTGCCCAGAGCCTGTCGCATTTCGGCGCCTGCCCCGGTCGCCGTGATCAGCGGGATCACGCCGAAAATGAAGGCAAAGCTCGTCATCAATATCGGCCGCAGGCGCAGGCGGGCGGCCTCGATCGCGGCCTCCGCGGCTTTCATGCTCCGGTGAGTTTCCTGCTGTTGCCTGGCGAATTCGACGATGAGCACGGCATTCTTAACGCTCATTCCCGCCAGCACCACGAACCCAATCTGGGTGAAGATGTTGTCGTCCATATGGCGGGCCCAAACCGCAGTGATACCGCACAGCAGGCACATCGGAACGATCAGGACGATCGCCGTCGAAAGCGCGAAGCTTTCGTATTCTGCCGAATGTGTCAGCCAAACAAACAGAACACAGAGGGGAAATACGAGAAAGGCAAGGCCGCTCGCGGCTTTCTCCTGGAAGGACAGGTCCGTCCAGTCGTAACTGTATTGCGTGGGCAGGTTGGCATCAGCGGCCTCCTCCATCGCAGCCAGGGCCTGACCGCTGCTGTAGCCGGGGGCGGCCGCGCCAACGATGTCGGCGGAGCTGTACAGGTTGTATCTCTGGATGCGATCGGGGCCGACGATATCCTTGAGATTAGAAACCACGCCGAGCGGCACCATCTGGCCTGCACTGTTGCGAGTCTCGAAATGGGCTACCTGAGCTGCGGTGGTGCGAAACGGGGCATCAGCCTGCGCCATCACGTGCCAGGTACGGCCCAGATAATTGAAGTCGTTGATGTAAAAGCCGCCCAGGTAGACTTGCAGGGCCTGGAATACGTCCGTAACCGCTACATTCTGCTTCTTGGCCATGGCACGGTCCACATTGACGTAAAGCTGCGGGACGTTGGATCGGAAGGTGGAGAAGAGCGTGGTCAATTCGGGCCGATTGCGGGCGGCGTTGATCAGCTTTTGCGTCGCCGCCTGGAGCAGCTGTGGCGTGGCGTCGCCTGAACGGTCTTCAATCTCCATCGTGAAGCCGCCGACGTTGCCGATCCCGTGGACGGGTGGCGGGAGCAGCATCATCGCCTGGCCTCCTTCCACCTTGCTGAATTTTTCGGTGAGCCGCTTCGCGATGGCGACCGCGGTCAAATCGGGGTGGCCGGCGCGCCGGCTAAACGGCGTCAACCGCAAGAACAGCAGACCGGCGGCGGACGAGTTTGCTCTCGTCAGGATAGACATTCCTGAAACCGCGAGGGCGTCCTGAACCCCGCTGGTTCTCCTCGCCAAGGCGGACAGTTGCGTCACCATTGCATCAGTCCGCTCGATCGACGAGGCGTCGGGCATCTGAACGTTCACCAGAAGATATCCCTGGTCCTGCGTCGGGATGAAACCGGTGGGCACGACATCGTTGGAAGATCAAATCGAACGCTTTCGTAAGCCAGTCACGTCTGGCGTCGCGGGGCCTGAGCAGCAGCGCCGAAAGGGCAGGACTGAGCGTCAGCGAATTGAATGCCGAGAGTAAGGTCGAGAACGCAATCGTCAACGCGAATTGCTGATAAAAGCGGCCGGTGATGCCCGGAATGAAAGCCACCGGCACGAACACCGCGGAGAGGCCGAAAGCAATGGCGATGACCGCCGGCGTCACCTCGTCCATCGCCCGGAAAGCCGCGTCGCGCGGGCTGAGGCCTTGCTCGATCCAGCGCTCCACGTTCTCCACCACCACGATGGCGTCGTCGACTACAATCCCGATAGCCAAGACAAGGCCGAAGAGCGTCAGCATGTTCAAGGAGAATCCCGCCACCCACATCACCCCAAAGGAGCCGACCAGTGACACCGGGATAGCCAGGATTGGCACCAACGAAGCCCGCCAGGTCTGCAGGAAAACGAGCACCACCAGCGCCACCAAGCCGATAGCGATCAGCAACGTACGGGTCAGATCGCTGATGCTCTCGCGCACGAAAGGCGTGGTGTCATGGGCAATGGCGTAATCCAGGCCGGGAGGAAAGCGTTTCTTGAGTTCCTTCATTTTGAAGTAGATCACGTTGGCGGTGTCGATGGCATTGCTGCCCGGGAGCTGGTATATGGCCAAGCCGACGGCGGAATGCCCGTCGTAAGTGTTGGAGGTTGTATAGTCGGCGGCGCCTAAATCGACGCGGCCCACTTCTTTCAAGCGTGTGACGCGGCCATCGGCGCCCACCTTGACGATGATCTCGCCGAACTGGGATGGCTCCGTGAGCCGGCCCTGGGCGTTGAGCGTGTACTGGAAGGTGGCGCTCTGTTTACGCAGCGGCGGACCGCCGATCAGTCCTGCCGCCACTTGCACATTCTGCTCTTTGACAGCGTTGATGACGTCGCCGACGGTGATGCCACGGGTTGCCAGCTGGTCGGGATCGAGCCACAAACGCATGGAATAGTCGCGTACGCCGAAGATCTTGATGTCGCCGACGCCCGGCAGCCGGGCAATCTCATCCTTAAGCTGCAGCGTGACGTAGTTGCTGATAAAAAGTGGGTCGTGCGATCGATCGGGCGAATAGAATGCAATCACCAACGTGATGTCCGGTGAGGACTTCTTCACCGTGACGCCCTGCAGTTGCACTTCCGGCGGAAGCTGCGGCAGAGCGACCGCTACGCGGTTTTGCACCTGCACCTGGGCCACATCC
>WNFC01006544.1_pt1 | contig 14801 bp, 14 predicted proteins | sample 5400541 | NCBI WGS metagenome assembly WNFC01 (sample SAMN13153342, study PRJNA577476) | soil metagenome | isolation source: 120 cm saprolite under Douglas fir tree site 2 hole 2 replicate 1 | place: USA:California | collected 2015-04-18
CCTCGGGTCCGCGCTCTTCGTCGGGATCGGCGAGTTCTTCGCTTTCCTCGAAGATGTCGCGCAGGTCGGCCTCGCCAGCCTCGATCCGGTCGCCCAGGTCGATAACAAAATCCAGCGTGACCGGCGACTTGAGGACCTCTTCTTCGACCTCCTGTTCGCCGGCCTCGATCCGCTTGGCGATCTCGACCTCCTGCTCGCGCGAGAGCAGTTGGAAGTTGCCCATCTCCTTGAGGTAGAGCCGTACCGGGTCAGACGAATCGCCCGCCGCGTCGGCAGCCTCTTCTTCGGCCTCTTTTTCGGGCTCCGCGTCGATCTCGCCCTCGGCCCCCTCGGTGGGGACCTCCTCGAGGACCTTGATATCCATGTCCTCGAAGCTCTCCAGCGCGGCGCGCAGGTCGGTGGGCGAAGCCACATCCTGCGGCAGGAAATCGTTGACCTGGTCGAAAGTCAGGTAGCCCTGCTCGCGACCGAGGTCGACCAGACCCTGGAGATCCTTCCCTTCGTACTTCTGCTTCATGCTATTAGCGTCCGTCCTGGCCGTCGGTACCGGCTATCGGCGGCGGGTCGATCAATACACGGGCTTGCGGCACGCGGACCAAAGCCCGGCAAGCACCCGCTGCGCGCCACTTCAGAAAGATTAAACTGAATGAGAGAGGCCGATTCTGGCAAAGCACTCCATTATATGGGTCGTTATCAGGCAAGTCAAAGAGGGAATTCTTTTTCGATTCCGCGCCTCTCAGCTACCCTCCATCCAACCCCGCAACTCCAATTTAGCAATTATTTTGCCTTCGCGCATCCGGGAGATTCTGCGGCGTTGCCTGCCTTGATGGCTTCCTTCAAAGATCATAACGCTGGCGGGCCGCAGCCGGTTGCATAAACGGCTCCGTCAGCCATACGAGCCCGAGGTAGCGTACCTTGCCAACTCATATTGCCATCCTGATTGTCAGTTTTGCCGTCATCCTGGCCGGCTCGGAGATGTTCACCAACGGCGTCGAGTGGGTCGGTCATCATTTGAGTCTTTCCGAGGCCGCCGTCGGCAGCCTGCTCGCCGCCGTCGGCACTGCGCTCCCCGAGACGTTGATTCCCGCAGTCGCGCTGGTAATGAGCCATGGCGTCCCGGGCGCCCATAGCGAGGTCGGCGTGGGCGCAATAGTCGGCGCGCCGCTGATGCTTTCGACTATCGCGTTGTTCGTGATGGGGGTGGCCGCGCTCGGCTTTCGCAACCGGCGCGGGCGTATCGCGCTCCGCGTCCCCCGCGTCGACGCCCGGCGCGACCTCGGCTTCTTTCTGCCGGTGTTTGCCGGGACGCTCGTGCTCGGGATGGTCCGTTTGCCGCCAGTCGCGCGTTACGCCGTCGGAGCGATATTGTTGGCCGTATATGCGAGCTACGCGGTGGTAATCCTGAGACTCAAGCGCGACGCCGAGACCGAAGTCGAGCATGGGCTGCATCTCGAACTGCTGCTGGGGGGTAATCCTGCTGACCCGCGCGGCTGGACCACCGTCCTGCAGATCCTCCTCGGCGTTGTCGCGATCCTGCTTGGCGCGTACGTGTTCGTCGATCAGATCGTTTTTCTTTCGCGCCACGCTAACCTCAACCCCGGGGTGCTCTCGCTTGTCCTGAGCCCGCTCGCCACCGAACTGCCCGAGAAATACAACGCCGTGGTCTGGATTCGCCAGGGCAAGGATAACCTCGCGCTGGCCAATATCACGGGCGCGATGGTTTTTCAGAGCTGCATGCCGGTGGCGCTGGGCCTGGTCTTCACGCCGTGGCATCTGAGCCCCCCAGAGCTGCTGGGTGGCGCGATCGCGATCCTTTCGGCCGCGCTGCTCTATGTCAACCTGCGCGATGGCGAGCTGGGCACGCCGACCCTGATCGTGGGAGGGGCCGCTTATGCGGCTTTTATCGCGGGCCTGGGATGGCTGGGCGCTCTCTAGCGAGGAACGAGCGCAGACTGCGCTATCTTGCTTATGGTTGTGATGCGCGCAGCGCGCGAGCCACAATTCCTGCTCGGAACCCGCGATGAGCCGTTATCACGAGATCTGCCGGCAGTTTTACGACAACCGGCTGCTCTTTGGTGACCCGGCCCGCTCAAGCTCTTCGCGCTGCTGGCGGAGCCCGGGATGCTCAACGGGCTCGGTGCGCCGTACAAGGTAGAGCCGCTGGAAGGCAACTTCCGTTTTCGATGGCTCGCGACCTTCGACCGCCTTGATGCGCTGGAAGCTGCGCGGCGCCATCTGCGCAAGCTCACCGGCAAAGCGCCCGGCGTTTCTGACGCCCCCTACCTGGTGCTCGCGGACCCGGTCGAACAATACCTCATCTTGAGCGGCATCACGTTTTTCATCGGGATGGAATTCGGCGAGCTGCGCCGGATGCAGCTCGATATCGAAACCTACATCAGTCCCGGCTTCGAGTTCCCGACCGCGGCGCGCGAGGGCGACCGCGTGATCGCAATCGCGCTCAGCGATTCGGCGGGCTATGAGCGCGTGTTGCGCGGCGACGCGATGGACGAGCGCACGATGCTTGAGGAGCTGGTGCGGATCGTCGCCGAGCGCGACCCCGACGTGATCGAGGGCCACAACCTGTTCCGCTTCGACCTGGAGTATCTCGAAGCGCGCGCCCGGCGCCATCGCGTAAAACTCGCGCTCGGCCGCGACCGCAGCGAGATGAGCGCGCGCGCCTCACGCCTGCAAATCGCCGAGCGCTCGATCGCGTACCGCCGTTACGACATCCGCGGCCGCTGCCTGATCGACACCTGGATTCTGGCCCAGCACTACGATATCGCGAGCCGCGAGCTCGAGGGCTTCGGGCTGAAGGAACTGGCGCAGCATTTTCACGTGGCCGCCGCCGACCGCGTCTATATCGACGCCGCGCGCGTGAGCGACTATTTCGACCATCGCCCCGAGGAGCTTTTCGCCTACGCGATGGGCGACGTGCGCGAGACCGCCGCGCTGGCCGGCCTGCTCGCGCCCAGCTACTTCGTGCAGGCGCAGATTTTTCCGTACTCCTACCAGAACGTGGTGCTGCGTGGGAACGCGACCCGGATCGACGCGCTGCTGATGCGCGCCTACCTGGCCGCTCGCCACTCGATTCCCGCCCCGCAGGAGCCGAGCGAGGTGATGGGCGGCTACACCGAGGTTCGCCGATGCGGTGTCGCGCGCCGCGTGCTGCATTGCGACGTGACCTCGCTGTACCCCTCGCTGATGCTGCATTACGGGCACGCGCCGGCGGGCGACCGGCTCGGCGTGTTCCTGAAAACGCTGGGCGATCTTCGCAGCTTCCGCGTCCAGGCCAAGGCGGCAGTGCGCGAACTCGACGGCACGGCTCGGCGCAACCTCGAGGCGCTTCAGCAGACGTTCAAAATTCTCATCAACTCATTTTACGGCTATCTCGGTTTCTCGCTCGGCCACTTCAACGACTTCGTCCAGGCCAACGCCGTGACGCGCCGCGGACGCGAGCTTATCCAGGCCGCCGTCGCCGCGCTGGAGGACTCCGGCGCGCAGGTCATCGAGGTCGACACCGACGGTATCTACTTCGTTGCACCGCCGGGAGTCGACGACGAGGCCGCCGAACAGAGCCTGGTCGAGCGGATCGGCGCCGTGATGCCCGAGGGTGTGCGGCTGGAGATCGACGGGCGCTACCCGGCGATGTTCTCCTACAAGATGAAGAACTACGTCCTGCTCGAGGAGGCGGGCGAGATGACGATTCGCGGCTCGGGGCTGCGTTCGCGCGGGCTCGAGCGGTTTCAGCGCCGCTTCATGGAAGAGATGTTCCGCCTGATGTTGGAGCAACGCGCCGACGAAATCCCCGCGCTTTACGAGGACTGGCGCGAGCGCCTGGCGCGCCACGCGTTCGGCATCGGCGACCTGATGAAGACCGAGACGCTGCAGGACTCGCCGGAAACCTATCGCGACAAAATCGGTGGCAAGCGGCGCAACGTCTCGGCCGCCTATGAACTGGCGCTCAAGGCCGGACGCCCCTACCTAAGCGGCGACCAGATTTCTTACTACGTCGCGGGCCGCTGGACCAAGGTCAAGGTCAGCGCCGCGGCACGTCTTGCGGCCGAGTACGACCCGGCCAATCCCGATGAAAACGTCGAGTACTACCAGGCCAAGCTCGCCGAGCTCTACGCCAAGTTCAAACCCTACGCCGAGCGGCGCGGCCTGTTCAGCCCCGATGAAATCGAAAGCGACGCCGAGGCGCCGGAACAGCAGTCTATGTTCGATTGAAAACCACCGCGGACAAGCCGGGCAAGTAATTCGCAGTTTAAGCGCGCTCGCGATGAAACAGAAAATCGTAGGTTTCCATCAGGACGAGCAGGCCGACTGGGTGGCCGAGCTTCAGTGCGGCCACACTCAACACGTACGCCATCGTCCGCCCTGGCAGCAGCGTCCGTGGGTGACGACCGCGGAGGGCAGGCAGAGCCGGCTCGGTATCGAGCTCGAGTGCAAAAAGTGCGACGAAGGCGAGTAGTACTCAGTTGGATGAGAGGCGATCGGGAGCTTGGCGATCAGCCGGGTCGAAGTCGAGCGCTTCTGACCTCCTCCCTCGTGTCTTGGGGGAGGATGGAGGTGGGGGTCGAACGAGCAGGCGCCGGTTGCCTGTCCTCTGCGGCGCGTGCTCGCTCTGTCTTTTTTCGTTGCGCTCCGCCAATCCCCCGACGCGACAACTGAGCAATAACGAGACCTCTTCGAGATCGGCGCGCCGCCTTTAGGCAGAGGCGGTTCTCACAGAAAATTCAGGACCGCCTGGACCCCCACCCCAGCCCTCCCCCAAGACAATCGGGGGAGGGAGTTCGGAGAACTCGCACTCCTCCGCACACAAGCGCTAAGCCTAGCTGAGACGTCCAGCAAGCGCTTCTAACCTCCTCCCCCGCGGCGCCAGCACAGATTGCCGTTCTCGTCGCGGAACTCCTCGACGATCTGATCGCCACTCAGCCGCAGCACCAGGAAGCCGTTGAGCGCGCGCGCCGGTTCCTCGACGTCGTTGGCCTTGCGGTTCTCTCCCCATTCGAGCGTGAAGCCGTTAGCGCCAAGTCCGCTCTCCGCGCTGTACGGCAGCCACGGCACACCGCAATGCCCGACGCATCGCGCCATCAGGCTCCGTCCGCCGCCGATCGGAAACGGCGCAAGCGCGTAACCCGCATGAACGTGGCCCCAGTACCAGTAATCGGGGCCGCCGTCGGTCGCGTGCAGCACCTGGTTCCAAATATCCGCGACGGTCACCTTCACCGTCGCGCCGGCCGGTTCGACGTCGACGCCGGCGTGATGCGTGAGCAGGATGACGCGGCGGCCGGCCTGGCGCGCGGCGCGCGTGAGCGTCGCCATCCACGGCAGTTGGACATCCGCGTCCAGTGCTCCGTCGAGGTAGAAGTTGCGCGCGAAGTACGCGGTATCTACCGCGATTATCGTCCAGTGATCGTTTTGCAGCGAAAAGTAGCTCAGCCCCTGCTGCGCCTTGAACCGTGGATCCGTCAGTGCGATCTGAAAGTAGCCGACTCCGCCCGAGTACATCTCATGATTGCCGTTGAGCGCGAACGACGGCGCGCTCGCGCTGATGCCGGCGGGCCACAAGGCGAGGAACTTGCTGCGCACCTCGTTTTCGGCGCCGGCATAGTAGATGTCACCCAGGTGGATCGTATGGCCTGGCTTAAGGTCGGCGATGCGCTGCGCGATGCTGCGTGAGGAGGCGTCGCCGGTGCCCCAGTCGCCGGTGATCGCGATTGTGACGCCATTGTCGATCCGCACGATGGGGCTGATGTTGCGCGCCGTATGCGTTGGAAACGGCGCGGGCCGCGAATCGAGCAAATGGAAAAACGTCGCCAGCCATCCCGGATCGAAATTTCCGTACTGGTAGAAGTCGGTCGCGTCCAGGGCGCTTAACGGCCGCATCGGCGGCGCCCCGGAAGTCGTCATTCCTCCGGAACTCATCGCCGCCGCCAACAGCGATAACTGCAGTTCGTGTGGCTGTGAGCCCTTGAGCTGGTCGGTGGGCTTGATCACCGCGGTCTGATCGAGTGCCGCGTTGAGCGCGGCGATCACCGACTGGCTGCGCGGCGGAGCGTTACCGGCCAGATTGGCGGCTTGCAGTTTACCGAGTACCCGGTTGATCTCGTCGGGTACGGGTTTGGTCGCGGCATTCGAGGTCTCCAGATGTAACAGCGACCTGCCCGCCGCATCCACGCTCCGCAGCAGCCGCGGCATCTTGAACGGTGGTGGCCACGCCGATGCCACCGCCGCGATCGCAGGTACGGCGCTTGCTGCGGCGGGCGCGGCCATGGCCGGCGTCGCGGGCACTTTCGTGAGCAGGCTTGTCAACTGGCTCGGCCTCCAGGCCGCCGCGCCGCGCCGGCGCCGCTCGCGGCGCGAGCCTGGAACCAGCGGGCGTTCGGCAAAGCGGGCGCCCGCGATCATCGCCGCCGGGCCTTTCTTTTTCCGTCCACGCGCCCGCCGGATGACCGGTGTCGAGCACGTTGGCATAGCCGCCCGGCAGAAGCGTGAAGGGCACGCTGATACGCCCGCCATAGTCGAGCGGAACCACGCCGCTTCGATGGAAGGTCTCGAACCACGACGGAAACAGGAACTCGGACACGGCCACGCCGTCGATCGCATAGCCGAACTCGTCGGCCTGGCAGGGGTCGCAAATTTCATAGGCGTAGAGCACGAGGTTGTTGTTTTCGGTCGCGCACACGGTGAGGTTGATCGCCGGGTCGGCGAGCAACTCGAGCAGTTCGTGGCTCGCCGTGATGGTCCATTTGACCCCCGCGTCGTGCGCGGTTTTGACGAACACTTTGCCGAGCGGCATCGCCTCGTCGGTGAGATCGTGATAGCCGAGCGCGCCGGCCTGGTCGGAATCGTCCAGGATGACCAGCCACCAGTTACCGGGGAGCGACTTGGTGCCCGCCGCGACGAAGCTCAGCGCCGCGTCGACGCCCCATGCGGGCGCGAAATGCTCGCTCACCTGGCGCTGTAGCGCCGCAGCCGCCGCTTGTACCTCGGCCGCTGCGATCAGTTTGCTCTCGTTGATGACCGAGACTCGTATCGTGGCCACGTTCCCCCCTCTAGGCGCGCACCGCGGCGTACCCCACGACGCGCAAGCCAGTTTCGATCGCGGCTTTCAATCCATGGGATTGGTTTCCCTGGCGACGTCGCCCAGCGCGACCGCCGCGCGCTCGCAAATCTCGGTGATGAGATCGTCGGTCATGACCGTCGAGAGCGCGATTAGGCCACGCGGCGCGAAGAAGATTCCCTGGTTGAGCGCGGCCAGATGGAAATTCTCCATCATCCGCGCCGCCCGCGCATGCACGCCGCCTGCACCAGATCCCTGGAACGTAACGTTCATCAGCGAGCCGACCCGGCGTATCGAAAACGGCAGGCCAAGCTCCGCCGCCGATCGCTCCATCTCCACGTGCAACCGCGCCGCCATCCGATCCATCGCGGCGATGCGTTCGGCGTTGAGTTCGCGCACCGAGACCACGCCCGCCGCGCAGGTAAGCGGATTACCGTTGAAGGTGCCCGAGTGATGCATCGGATGCTCTTCTGCCGGATCGAAATGCGCCATCAGATCGGCGCGTCCGCCGAGCGCACCGACGGGCAGGCCGCCGCCGATGATCTTGCCCATCATGGTCAGGTCTGGCGCGATCCCGGCCGCCGCCTGCGCGCCGCCGGTTCCCAGCCGCAGCGTGATCACCTCGTCAGTAACGAACAGCGCGCCGGCGCGACGCGCCGCTTCGGCCACGCGGGGCAGGAAGTCCGGCGGCGGTGCGATGATTCCGCTCGAGCCGAGGATCGGTTCGAGGAAGACCGCGGCGATCTCGCCGCCGTGGCGCGCGAGCACCGTCTCGAACGACGACGCGTCGCCGTATTCGGCAAGCATCGTGCGCCCGCCCTCGGCGGCCCATTCGGCCTCGAGGTCGTCGTATGACCCGTGATAGCCTTGGCGCGCCATCAGCAATTGCCTGCGTCCGGTTACGCGGCGCGAAAGCTGTGCGGCCAGCATCCCAGCCTCGCTGCCCGAATTGCAAAAGCGCACGCGCTCGACCGAGACGACGCGCTCGCAGATAAGTTCCGCGAGTTCAATTTGCGCTTGGTTGCGCGCCGGCCACGCGGTGCCCTGTGCGCTCGCGCGCGCGATCGCCGCGACGATGGGCGGATAGGCGTTGCCGTGGACGAGACTGGTGTAATTGCCGAGCAGGTCGATGTAGCGGTTGCCGTCGATGTCCCACAAGAACGGCCCCTGCCCGCGCGCGATCGTCAGCGGATAGGGACTATAGTACGTGACGCTGCGCGTGTCGCCGCCCGGCATCACACGCGCGGCACGCGCGCCTGTCGCCGCTGAGGCCGGGGTCCGCGCACGGTAGTGTTGTTCGATCGAATTCATGGAATCACGATCGCGGCGGCGCCATACGCCGGCGGCGTTTACGCATCCTCGACCGGGTTTTCCAGCGCGCCCAGCCCTTCGACCTCGATTCGGACGCGGTCGCCCGCTTTCATGAAGACCGGCGGCTTATGCGCATAGCCGACGCCGGCCGGCGTGCCGGTCGAAACGACGTCGCCCGGTTCGAAGGTGAAGACCTGGGAGAGAAACGCGATCAGGTGTTCGGTCTTGAAGATCAAATTGCGCGTGTTGGAGTGCTGCATGCGCTGGCCGTTGAGCTGGAGCGAAATCTCGAGGTTGTGGGGATCGGCGATTTCGTCACGCGTCACCAGGTACGGGCCCATCGGCGCGAAAGTGTCGAAGGTCTTGCCGATCATCCATTGCCCGGTCTTCATCTGGTAATCGCGGCAGCTCACGTCGTTCACGATCGTATAGCCGGCCACGTAGTCCATCGCACGATCGGGCGTGATGTCGCGGCCGGCGCGGCCGATCACGAAAGCGTACTCGGCCTCGTAGTCGATCATCGCGGAGACCTTGGGAATTTTGATCGCGTCGCCCGGCCCGATCACGCAATTGGCGTACTTGGAGAAGATGGTCGGCACCTCGGGGATTTTCATCCCGGCCTCTTCGGCGTGGTCGCGGTAGTTGAGTCCCACCAGGATGAGCTTGGTCGGGCGCGGCACTGGCGCGCACAGGCGGACCGACTCGGCACGGCGGGCAAGCCCGCGCTCGCGTGCGCCGTCGGCGCCAAGGCGCGCAATCAACTTGAGCGCGTCCCTCGCGGCGTTCATCGCTCGATCGCCGGAGTCGAGAAAAGCCAGCATCTCGGGCGGCACGGCCTCGACGGAAAGCTCACCCGCGCGGCGCTCGCCGCGCTCTTCCAGCAGCGCGCGATAGGCCGCGTTGAGATCGACCACGACGCCGTCGGCGACGGCGCCGAGACGATTGCGTTTGGGTTCATCCTCGAATGTGACGAGGCGCATCGGTGATGTTTCCTCCTTGCGGTCGCCGCGCCGTGCGCGAGTTCGCAGCGCCGACGCGTCGCTTGCCGAAGCGCAGTATAATGCGAACCGGGGTCGGGACCCCAAACGCGCCGCGCGGCGCTAACCTCTGCTTGCTTTTATCCGCGCGACGATTAAGTCTGACGCGTAAGCGATGACGGCTAGGCGATGCGCAGAATTTGGCTAAAAAAGCTTGGGCCGAAGAAACTCGCCCTCGGCACGCTGATCGCCGTGGTCGCGATCGTAGCCGCGCTGCCGATCCTGCGGCCGCGCTGCACCGAGCTTCGGGGCGCAGAGATGCTCACGGTCTCGATGGCGCGGCTGGAGGGCGGCGACGCGCGCCTGTTCTGCTATCGCGATCGCGCGGGCGAGCGGCTGCGTTTTCTGCTCGCGCGCGGCAACGACGGCAAGGTTCGCGCGGTCTTCGACGCCTGCCGCCAGTGTTACAAGTTTCACCAGGGTTACGACGTCTCGCACGGGATGCTGATTTGCCGGCTCTGCGGCAACCGCTATCCAATCGACCACATGACGAAGGGCGAGGCCTCGTGCGTGCCGGTCAGCCTGCCTCATCATGAAGATGCCTCCCGAGTCGAGGTCAAAGTTTCCGATCTCAAATCTGGAGCTGAACTGTTTTGAGTCCGGCTATGAGCACGAGGCGTCCTAACCGCGCCGCCGCGGCGATTGTGGCGCTCGCGGTGCTGCTGGGCGGGATGCCGCTTACGCTCGGAGTGGTGGTGCACAGCTCCGAAGTGATGTTCACGCTGGACATCTGCCATCCCGCGCAGAGTTTCAGCCATTCACCGGTGGCGGTGATGGCGATCATTCCCGGCTCTCCGAGCGTCGCACAGTTCCTGCCTGAATCCGGGCGCTATTCTGTGCCGAGAACCTCGCTTAGCGCGCGCGCGGCCGACGCTCCCGATCCGCCACCTCCCAAAGCGCGCGCTTAGACGCGCGAATCAGGCATTTACGTTTGCGGATGTGGCGTCGCGCCGGCGCCGCGCGACTCTTGTTCGCGCGTGGGCCGCGGGGCGACTCGGAGGCGGCCGTGCGCACGGCCGTGGAGACGGCTATGAAATACGTCTGCGCTTTCGCGCTGATGCTGGCTATTGCGGTACCTACCGCTGCTTTCGCACACGGAGTAGTGGGAGATTACATCTTTCTGGAGCCGCTCATCACTCAAGACCCGACGCCAGCGAATGAGCTGGATATCCTCGCACCATCGTGGGTCAAAAGCAGCGATGCAAATACTTACAGCATCGCATTCTCGATAGAGAAAGTTCTCTACGCGGATGACGATTATGTACCGAGATTCAGCGTAGGCGGCGGCAGCGGCTGGAGCCACGTTTCACCATTCAACGATCGCGGTATGCAGGGGTTTGGCGACCTCACGCTGTTTGGGAAGTACGCATTTTACTATTCGCTGAAGCATGAGTTCATGCTGACGATAGCCGCGCAACTGCAGCTACCGGCAGGCAACACCCCGATCGAGGCGCAAAGTCATACGAGCTTCGGCCCGGTGTTTTTATGGGAAAAGGGCATGGGCGACCTTCCGAATTGGCCGGTGCTGAAATATCTTCGACCGTTCGGTATTCAGAGCGATTTCGGCTACGTCCCTGCCTTGGGCGGACACACCAGTCATCATATGTTTGCCGATGCTGTAATCGAGTACTCGCTTCCGTACCTGAGCAACAATGTCCAGGACATCGGATTGAAGCCGCCGTTTCGAAACCTGTTTCTCTTCAACGAATTCAACTACGACCAATTGATCACGGGGCCTTCCGGTCAGACCTTCCCCACCATACTGGCGACTCCTGGTATTGCCTATGTCAGCTATCACTTCGAGCTAGCTCTGGGCACGCAGCTCGCGCTCAACAACGCGAGCAGACCCGGGACGCACGCCGCAGTCGTCGGCCTACTCGATATCTTTTATGACTCGATACTTCCAAAGATCGGCAACTGGACGATCAATCGAGGGTTCCCCGGATGAAGATATTCAAGTTGTTGATATTCGGCGCTCCGTTACTTTTGGCCGCGAGTGTAACCGGCTTGCGTGTGGCATCGGCGCATTCATTCCCCGAGCAGGAAACTCCCTCGGCCGGCCAGCGGCTCTCCGCGCCCCCATCCGAGGTCACGATCAAATTCGATGCTCCGATAGAGAAGCTGTTTGCCAAACTGGAAGTGCTGGACCCCGACGGCAAGCCCGAAACCATAGGTCCGCCCCAAGTCGACCCCACCGCACTCACGCTGTCGGTGAAGGTCGCCGACCTCAAGCCGGGTGACTATACGGTGAAGTGGGGCGTCGTCTGTATTGACTCGCATCATACCGAGGGTTCCTACGTCTTCACGGTCGCGGGAGGCGCCTGATGACGCAGATCGGAGCGCGAGCGCTCGTCGCGTGGCCCCTGCTGGTGGCGGAAATACTGATCTTAGGCACTGCCGCGTTTGCTCTGCTGCTGGCGCCGGATACTCAGTCTGAAGAGGTGGCTAACGCGCTAACGCCGCTATGGCGCGGACTGGGGGTGGCGGCGGTCCTTTTCTCTCCGCTCGCTCTGATCGTCGGCACCGCGAATATGGGAGATCTTTCTCTGCGCGCCGCGATTCCCCTTCTTCCGCAGGTAATTCGCGAGACGCACTTTGGGCACGTATGGTCGTGGAGCTTTCCCTTGACGCTGGCGCTGCTGGTTATCCCGTGGACACCCGGCCGCGGGCGATCGAAAACGATTGTTCTGGGTCTTGTGGCGTGTGCGCTGCTTCTGCTCGTAAGCTTTTCCAGCCACGCGATCGATCGCGGCACAATCGCGGTCATCGTCTACTTCATACATGAAGTTGCGGCGGCGCTGTGGATTGGGGCGATCCTCGGCCTCTGGTTTGGCGCCGTGCGCGGACATCTTGGATCCGCCTGGGTGCTGCAAACCGCGCCGCGGGTTTCGAGCGTGGCGGGATGGACCGTCACGATACTGATTCTGAGCGGCCTCTACACGGCTTACTATTCGCTTGGCGCCGACCCGCATCGCCTTATCGACGCCGCATACGGCCGGACGCTGGTAGATAAGATCTGCGCCGCGATGCTCGTGCTGCTTATCGGAGCCTACAACCGCTACTGGGTGATGCCGGCGGTCTCAGAGTCGTCGGCACAAGCGAGCCTGCTGCGAAACGTGGGCATCGAATCGATCCTGCTGATTGGCGTGCTCGGATTGGCGGCGTTACTTGCCAATACCCCACCCGTGCATTAACGGCTGCGACGCTTGGTAGAAGTTGTGAGACACAATTTCAGCCTCGTCGGCTTTGCTTGCGCATCATGAGCGCCACGTCGCGGCGATTGTTGCGCCTGCGGCGAGCCAATAGCGTCTGTCTCCCGCATGCTCTTTTATGGTGCCGCAGGCGACCGATCTCCGCTCGCTTGAATAGCCGTCAAGCGATAGAAGTGAGGTTGGCGCTCTCTCCAAGATTTGAAGTGTCCCTGACTCAATAGCCTGCGATGCGTGTCGAACCCCCGAGGGAGCGAAGCCTGTTATTTGGCGGCTATTCACTCAGGAGTGTTCAGGATAGGCGTGCAAGCTGGTGGCCGTAGTATCGAACTCGATAGTCGCGCTGGCCTATTACTCAATTGCGCTGTTGTTGATCGGCTTCATCATCAAGCGGCGCGATCTGCCATTTCGTTCGATCTTCTGGATGCTCAGCGTGTTCATCGTCTCCTGCGGCACCATTGAAGTACTCGACGTTGTGACGATTTGGTACCCGGCATATGGGGCTGCGGGCGTCGCAAAAGCGCTAATCGCGATTGGTTCGCTCGTCTGCGTCGTCGTGCTGGTCCCGTTGATCTTCAGGGCGCTCGCCGTCCCAACTCAGTCGCGGCTCGAAAGTGCAAATCGGGAAGGGGAACGGGCCCAGGTCGAGCTGGCGCGGTCGCGTGACGAAGCCTTGGAAGGATCAAGACTCAAATCGGTTTTTCTGACTAGCATGTCGCACGAATTGCGAACGCCGCTAAACGGCATCATCGGTTTCAGCCAATTGCTCTACTCGGGACGCATCGCTCCGACTTCCGCCGAATACAAGCAAAGTCTCGGCGACATCCTATCCAGCTCGCGCCATTTATTGAGTCTCATCAACAACGTCCTCGACCTCGCCAAGGTCGCATCGGGACATATGGAATTCACGCCCGAGCCGATCGAGCCTGCACTGCTGGTCGAGGAGGTTCGTGGCGTGCTCCGCGGCGTGGCGGCAGAAAAAAACATCCGGATCGAGACCGAGGTCGCCCCGAACCTGGGCGAGCTGGTGCTTGATTCCGGCAAGCTACGGCAGGTGCTGTACAACTACCTTTCAAATGCGCTGAAGTTCAATGGCGACGGCGCGTACGTCACGATTCGGCTACGCCCCGAAAGCGACAACTCGTTTCGCCTCGAGGTCGAGGACCACGGCCAAGGCATCCGCGCCGACGACTTGTCGAAACTTTTCATCGAATTCCACCAGCTCGATTCCTCCTCCAGTAAGCGCCATCAGGGCACTGGTCTCGGCCTGTCCCTGACCCGGCAGATCGTGGAGGCGCAGGGCGGCCGAGTCGGAGTCACGAGCAAGGTCGGCCAAGGAAGCATCTTCTGGGCGGTGTTGCCGCGCCGCCACTCGATACCCGACAATCACGGCGCGACGCGTTCCTAAAGGTGGCGGCCGGCGCCATTGAATGCCGGCGCTCTCCCGAGTCTACTTGTGGCGAGACCACGGGCCGGGAGAAGCGCGGATGTATGTACCCAAGACGTTCGAGGTCACGGACTCCTCGACACTCCACGAGTTCATCGAGACCTACAGCTTTGGAACACTGGTCACGGTCGCGGGCGAACAACCAATCGCGACGCGCCTTCCGCTGATACTAGATCAGACAAGCGGCCGCCACGGGACATTGCTCGGCCACGTCGCGCGCGCCAATCCACAATGGCGCTCGTTTGACGGCGACCGGCAATGCCTTGTGATGTTCGACGGGCCGCACGCCTACGTCTCGCCAAGCTGGTACGCAACGTCGCCCGCAGTTCCCACCTGGAATTACGCGACCGTCCACGTCTACGGGATTCCCCGTGCGATCCATGACGCGGCACAGTTATCCGCGCTGGTCGATAGATTGGTCGGCATCTATGAGGCGGGGATGGCCAAGCCGTGGCCTGCAAACCTGCCCGCGGACTTCAAGGCGTCGATGCTTAAGGCGATCGTCGGCTTCGCGATCGAGATCGATCGAATCGAGGGCAAATTCAAAATGGGGCAGAATCGGCCGGTGGAGGACCGAATCGGCACGGTCGCACGGCTAGAAAGCAGTTCCGATCCGGCCGCTCGCGCATTGGCTGAGCTCACACGCAGGCACTTGGGCCTCGACGCCGTCACCGCACCGCCGCCGGCTGCGTCGGATAAGGTCAAGTGATGCGCGCGTCGCCGCCAGATGT
>WNFC01008277.1_pt1 | contig 14801 bp, 10 predicted proteins | sample 5400541 | NCBI WGS metagenome assembly WNFC01 (sample SAMN13153342, study PRJNA577476) | soil metagenome | isolation source: 120 cm saprolite under Douglas fir tree site 2 hole 2 replicate 1 | place: USA:California | collected 2015-04-18
ATGATGCTGCGGTTGGTGGAGGAGATGAAGACTTCATCGGCGGAGTAAAGATCTTCGGGGCGGAGGGTTTGCTCGACGACGTTGATGCCGGCTTCGGGAGCGATCTCGGAGAGGATGCCGCGGGTGACCCCTTCGAGGCAGCCGGAGTTTAGCGGCGGCGTATAGATTTTGCGATTTTTGACAGCGAAAATATTTGCAGCTGTGCATTCGGCGACTTCGCCGCGCTCGTTGAGCAGGACCACTTCGTCGAAGCCTTCCTTTTGCGCTTCAGCAACGGCCCAGACATTCGGGAGCCAGGATATGCTCTTGACGCCGGCGAGGGGGGAGGCGGCATGGCGGCCGTGCGCGCGGAGGCCGAGGCGGACCGGCTCGCGATATTCAGGGAGCGGGGCGGAATAGATGATGAGGTCGACTTGCGGATGCGGCTCATCGCTGCGCCAGAATCCGACTTGATTGTAGACGAGATAGATGCGCGCGCAGCCTTCCGCGACATTGTTGGCGCGGATGACTTCGTGGAGGTGCACGCGAACCTTGGCGGCGGTGTAGGGCATGGGGAGGCGGATGAGGGCGGCGTCTTTTTCGAGGCGGCGCCAGTGGCGTTCGTAGGCGAAGGCTTCGCCGCGGGAGATGCGAATCGTGGTGAAGAGGCCCCAGCCGCAGATGAGACCGGCCTGTCCGGGCGAAAGGCGAACTTTCTCCATGGGCAAGAGAGCGTCGTTATGGAATACGTGGCGATGGATCACTCGGCGCGCACCTTAGATCCCAGGCAATCCTAATATTGTATCCGAAAATGAGGCGGCAAATCGCGAAGGGCCAACGGGACGAGGAAAACGAGCAACTTGAGGCGCGAAGAGAAAAAGGCTAGAAAGACGGAAGCGAATACGAACTCCTGTCAAGAAGGCCGCTATCGCGGTCAAAAAAGAAACGAGGGTGGGCGAACCCACCCTCGCTGGAACCGCGCATAAACAATCGCTAAAAAAGAAGCTTCAGCGCAAACTGGATTTGTCGCGACGATCCGAAATCGCCGGTCGGGAAGCGCGTCGATTGAATTTTTCCAAAGGACCCGCTGGTGGTCGTGAGAACCGGGTTGCCGAAATTCGGATGGTTGAAGACGTCGAACATCTCGCTCCGGAACTGGAGATTGAGTTTCTCAGTGATCTTTGTATTTTTTGTGACCGAGAAGTCGGTGTTAAGGAAGTCGGGACCGATAATGGCATCACGGCCCAGCTTACCCGGATGGCATGCCCCAGCAACGCAGGGCGAAACGAAGACGGCCTTGTTGGCGAACCACTGCGCCGGATCGCCGGTTGTCGAGACGGGTCCGGTCGCGTCGGGTCTGACGGTTAAGGAAATTCCGGGCCCGGGGCCAATGGCCAGGGTTGGATTGATCGGATTTCCGCTTTGCGCCTGCGTGACAATTCCGAGCTGCCACCCGGACATGAGGCGGTTGCCGATGAAGGGCAGTTCGTAGAAGCCGCTGAGGACAAAACGGTGGCGGACATCGAATTCTGAGGGTCCATAGTCGCCGCGCGGATTGTAGGCGTTCTGGATGATCAGCGTTTCACCGGTCGAGAGGGAGTTATAGTCGAGCGACTTCGAGTAAGTGTAGGAGGTGAGAAACTCGAAGCCGCGAGAGAAATGCTTGGTGGCGGTAATCCAAAGCGCGTTGTAGTTCGAGTTGCCAACGCTGTTCACCTGATTGATGGTATTCAGCGGACAGGCCGGATTAGGGGCCTGGCACTGCGCAGGGATCACTGGGCTTGCGAGCGGAAGCGTCGGAAAGGGCTTGGTGGTTCCGTAGAGGCCGGCCGTGACGAAGGGCTGGTTGATATTAAGAAGCAACTGGAGATGAGTAGCCTTCACGCCGACATAGGCGACCTCCAACCCCAACGTCGAGGCGACTTGACGTTGAATGGTCAGATTCCAGTCCTGGGCGTACATGTCGTTGAAATTGGGGTTGACCGCCGCTGGCCCCAAGCTGACCCCCCTAACGGCGGCAGAAGGATTCTCCAACGTAATGCTGTTGGAGGCCGAAGCAGCGGAGATCGGCAAGGCGAAAGGCGGGTTGGAACTGAGCCCGGTGACAATGTTCGTGGTGGGATCCTGCGTCATGATGGCGTAGGCGGCGCGCACAGAGGTCTTACCGTCTTTGAAGGGGTCCCAGGCGAAGCCGATACGCGGCTGGAAGTTCTTGTTGTTCGTACCATAGGGCTGCGGAGAGGGAATCAAGGTTCCTGTTGCGCGATCAAAATTCGTAAAGTGATCGACGGATTCGGATGGCGATGAATTCCAGGCATAACGCAGGCCAATGTTGATGGTGAGGTTGGATCTCCATTTGAAGCTGTCCTGGGCAAAGACATCGTAGGAGGGCTGGAGAATCTTGTCGTTGCCGGCGCCAAGTTGATCCGTGAAGACGTTGCCTTTGTCGGCCAGAAAATTGGCCAGGGTTGTGAACGTAAAGCTCCCCACGTTTTTGGCAATGTTGTTATGGTAGGCGCGCCGGATTTCTCCCCCGAAGGCGAAGGAATGGCGGCCTTTCAACCAGCTGAGGGTGTCGTTGAGGACCCCAGTGGTGTCACCTCGACCTTGAGGTTCGCCAGTCGGCCCGCCAAATCCCAAGGCGCCCGCCACGTTGAAAAACGGCAACCCGGAGGCCACGGGAGATCCGGCCGGCAATGTGATGTCGAAGGCCGCTGGATCCAGCAAACCGTTGGGAGTGAAAGTTAAATGGATGCGGTTGAACCCGAGGCGCACCGTATTCGCGAGCGCCGGTCCAAAGGTATGGTCCTCACTCAGGGTCATGAGATGCCGGAATCCCTCGCGAGTGTCGCCGAACGCCGGGATGTTGGCCGCGATTGCGCCGCCGGCTGTGGGCTCCTGGCGCAAGTCTTTCTGAACTACGTAATATGCATGAAGCCGATCACTCTGCCTTAGTTCTACATCGATGTCCGCCGAGCCCTGGTTTATTGAGACATTGGCCAGAGTGCCGCCGGTGAATCCGGTGAAGTCGGCCGGATTGGTCGAGGCATCGGTAGGCTGAGAGAAATTGGCGGGGGGAACGAGCGCTAAGAGCTTCTGAACGGCTGGCGAGGTGACCGCAGCACGCTGGTTCTGGCTGGGGACGGTGCTGGTGACCGTCAAGCTCTGGTGTTGGCGAAGTCCTTCATAGGCAAGAAAGAAGAAAACCTTGTTCTTCACGACCGGGCCGCCAAAGGCAGCCCCGAAATCATTGCGCTTGAACGGTGCCTGGGACTTCGGGGTTGTATTGAAGAAGTTTCGTGCGTCGAGTGCATTGTTCCGGAAAAACTCAAATGCTTCGCCGTGATATGCGTTGCTGCCGGAACGCGTGGCCAGGTTGACGATGGCGCCCGAATTCCGTCCGTACTCCGCTGGAAAAGCTGAGTTGTCGATCTTATATTCCGCGAGGGTGTCAATCGGCGGCTGGAAGGTGATCTGGTTCTGGACGTTATCATTCAAATTGATACCGTTCACCACTCACGCTGGCCAGCGGTATTAATACCGAACGATCCTTGTCCGCGAAGCGGCGCGGAGAGAAATCCATTCGCAGGCGGGGTGATGGTGCCGGGCGTCAGTAAGCTGAGATCCGTAAAGTGGCGACCGTTTAGCGGGATGTCCTGGACTGTCTTGTCGTTGATGACTTGGCCCATGCTCGTGGTGGTGGTCTCGATAATTGCGGCGTCGGCGGTGATCTCAATCCTTTGTGTAGCTTCACCGAGCTTCAGCTGAATATTTTGAGTGAGGGCCGTTGCGACTTCGAGCCTCAGGTTAGCTACCGAGGCGGTCTGGAAACCCGGACAACTCACTTCGATGCGGTAGACGCCGATGGGAAGCGATGGGAAAAGATAGGAGCCTGCGGCGTCCGTTTGGGTGACGGATACAACGTCAGTCGCCTGGTTTGTGGCGGCGACCTTGGCGTTTGGTACCGTACCTCCCGAAGCGTCTGTCACCGTGCCGCTTAAAGTTGCGGTGGATTGTCCCAGCGCCACAACGGTGGTACCGCCAAGCAAAGCGCATAGCAAAACCAGCCGAGAAACGCCGCGTGCTAGAAGGAAGGGCCGGAACTGAACGTTCATGTTATCTCCTTGTGATGGGCGACAAAATATAATTTGCTTTGCCTCCGCGAGGCCGGGGCGGCGGCAGCCACAACTAGATGTTTGTCAAGTCTTGCATGGGAACCCACAACACCGGCGCGCCCACGCACCTGAATGATTGGCAATCACAGGGCCAGTCGCGGGATTCGTTTAGGAGATGAAAAGTCAACAAAGTGAATAGGTTAGTGACGGCAAGACCAGTGAAGTAGGAACGACGCCCGCAGCCGATACGGAAATTTGTAGGGAGTTACAAAATGGAGTACCCCCTCACGGCGATTCATAGCAGTTTACATCTGCGTTACAACTGAACTCGCGGAGCGTTGGCGTTGACGCAGAAATGACACCTCGGCTCCGGCATGTTTGTCGTAATATCGCGGCGATTTGGCGAAGCTCTGGAGGAGGAGCGACACTTTGAAAATGAAAAAAGGGCGGAGAGCGTTTCTGCAAAGTGGTTTGGCGGGCGGACTCGCGGCGGTGGCGCCGAGGATGCGAATGGAAATCATGGAGACTCGCGAGCGGCCGGCAAGTTTGCCGGAAGTGGCGGCGTTTGAGTTGGAAGAGATTTCTATCGCGGAGCTGCAAAATGGGATGACGGCCGGCAAGTACACGGCGCGAGGGATTGTGGAGAAATATTTAGCGCGGGTTGAGGCGCTCGATAAGCATGGTCCGGCGGTGAATAGCGTGATCGAGGTGAATCCGGATGTGCTGGCTCTTGCGGAGGCTTCGGACACGGAGCGGAAGCAGAAAGGAGCGCGAGGGCCACTGCATGGGATTCCCGTGCTGATCAAGGACAATATCGATACGGCGGACAAGATGATGACCACGGCGGGGTCGCTGGCGCTGGTGGGGTCGAAGGTGCCGAAAGATTCGATGGTGGCGCAGAAGCTGCGCGAAGCGGGCGCGGTGATCCTTGGGAAAACCAACCTGAGCGAGTGGGCCAACATTCGCTCGCGGCGCTCGACGAGCGGGTGGAGCGGGCGCGGCGGGCAGACGAAGAATCCGTACGCGCTGGACCGCAATCCTTGCGGGTCGAGCTCAGGTTCGGGCGCGGCGACTTCCGCGAATTTCTGCGCCGCGGCGATTGGCACGGAGACGGACGGCTCGATTGTGTGCCCGTCTTCTGCGAATGGGCTCGTGGGCATCAAGCCCACGGTGGGGCTGGTGAGCCGCAGCGGGATCATACCGATTTCGCACAGTCAGGACGGAGCAGGGCCGATGTGCCGCACGGTGCGCGACGCGGCGACGGTGCTGGGGGCGTTGACCGGCGTCGATCCCGAAGACAGCGCCACGGCCGGGAGCCAAGGAAAGTCGTTCGCGGATTACACGCAGTTTCTCAAGGCCGACGGGTTGCGTGGCGCGCGGATTGGAGTGGTGCGCAAAACGTTTGGGTTCATGGACGCGGTGGACAAAGTGATGGAGGCAGCGCTGGAAGCGATGAAAAAGGAGGGCGCGATTCTGGTCGATCCCGTGGAGATCGAGACCGCGGGAAAGTGGAGCGAGACGGAATCGACCGTTTTTATGTATGAGCTGAAAGCCGATTTGAACGCGTACTTAGCACGCCCCGGATTCAACGCGCCGGTCAAGACGCTGAAGGACATCATTGAGTTCAATGAGAAAAACCGCGAAAAGGAGATGCCTTATTTTGGGCAGGACTTTTTCTTGAAGGCGGAGGCCAAGGGACCGCTCAGCGACAAGGAATATGTCGAGGCCCTGGAGAAGAACCACCAACTGGCGCGCAAGGAAGGCATCGACGCCACGATGGACAAACACAACTTGGACGCGTTGACGGGGCCGACGGGCGGGCCGGCGTGGCTGACGGATTTGGTGGATGGCGACCACTTTGGTGGAGGCAGTTCTGGAGCAGCGGCGGTGGCGGGCTACCCGAACGTGACGGTTCCGGCGGGATTCATTTTTGGCATGCCGATGGGGATTTCGTTCTTCGGGCGGGCGTGGAGCGAGCCGGTGCTGATTCGGCTGGCGTATGCATTTGAGCAGGCGACGAAGGTCCGGAAGGCGCCGAGGTTCTTGGCGAGCGTCAATCTTCAGGTTTGATGGTGGCTGTGACCCAGAGGCGAGAGGAAAGATAACGCACCATTCGAAGCTCAGGGTAAAGAGACGCAGAGGACGCTGGGGGTCGCAGAGAAGGATCGCGGAGCTAGGGGCAGCCGGCGGGCAGCAGGAGCTGCTGGCCTGCGTAGATGCGGTTGGCGTCCGCGATTTCGGGATTCGCTTGCGCGATGCAGCGCCACGCGGCGGCGCGGCCGTAAGTGCCGAATGCAATCCTCGATAGCGTGTCGCCCTGCCGAACGGTGACGTTCAGATCGGATTTCAAGCCCGTGAGTTTGGCGGGCATCACGATTTCCGTGCCGGCGGCAATGCGCGTGGGGTCCACGATGCCAGGGTTAGCCGCCAGCAGTTCCTGCCAGCGCGAGCCGCGTCCGAGGTTTTGCTGCGCGACCTTCCAGAGAGAATCGCCGGGCTGCAGGGTGACGGTGTGCAGCGGAGACGGAGTTTTCGCGACAGCGGGCGGCGTAGCGATCGAAATGGCCGGGCGTGTTTTCGGCGCGGACGGCGCGATCGCCGGAGCCGTGGCGTGCGGCTGGCCCGAGGGCGCTATCGCAGGAGCCGCATTTGGCTGCCGCGCAGGAGGCGCAATTCGCGCCGCTGCCGGAGGCGCGGGCGGGGCGAAACGCGGCGTGAAGGGATCGACGCGGCGCAGAGGCGCCTGGCCGGGAATGGCCGGAGCGACCACGGCGCTGCGGTGAGCGGGCGCGACATTCGGATGCACCGGCGAAAAGCTGGGACGAGGAGGCGCCACCTCGGGAACCGGAATCACCGGAGAAGCGAAGACCGGCTCATCGAACGGAAGGTGGAATGGGCCGCGCGTTTGCGCGGCTAGCCTGGCATTGCGATAACGGCGCGCGATATCGCCAAGGGGCAGTTGCGCGAGTTGCCCGTCCGCATCGATGGGCGCCTGGGCTTGTTCCTCCACGGGCGCGGGTTGCTGCTGGCGTCTGGCTTCGACGCGAGCTTCGTCGTCCAGGGTCAGGATTTTCGCGCGGCGCAAATCTTCGTCGGTGTAGACGTGTTTTTGTTTCTTCTGCTGCTCTTGGCGAGCCCGCTCCTGGCGCGCGGCTTCGGCTACATCCTGGGAGGCCTGGGCGCGGCACTGCACAGCGCCGAAAAATAGACAGGAGCAAAGAACGATGGTGAATCCGCAGCGAAGCGGCGTGCGGAGTGACACCCGCGTATGCTTATGCGGCTTGCTGGTACTGGAGAGGTCAGTGCTCGTCATTGCCGACCGACTACGGGGGACATCCGATGGCGAAATACTACTGGAAAGCCACGCTGGGTGCTACGGGTATTTCCTAGGAAAAAGGTACTGAGAGAGGGGTACTGAGACAGGAAGTACCCGGATACCGGCGACTGTCTCCGGGCTCCATTGCGCTATGATGTGCGCCTTCTGGAGAGTTGCGTCGGGAGGGCCACCATGAACGGGAAGCAAAAATATTCGCGCAGGAAGTTCGTGTCCTCGGCGATTTCAGCTTCGGCATTTTCCGTGTTGCCCGGTGCGCCGAGGCTCTTGAGCGGATTCGCGGGCGCCATTGGCACGCGCGAGGCCGGACAAAGTTCCGTGCTGCTCACGACAACTCCGGCCTGGCGCGACCAGGGAGTTCTGAACCTGGCGAAGTCGCCCTACGCGAAGCTGCGCGGCGTTCCGGTGCACGCGGTGACGATTGAGGCTGGGTTTTGGTCGCCGCGCCGCGAGACCAACGTGAATGCCAGCATTCCCTCCATGGGCACGCTGCTGGAAGTGAACGGGCGCATGGATAATTTCCGCAGGCTTACCGGGAAGAGCACGGCGGCGCAGCGTGGGCCGGTGTATTCGGATTCCGACATTTACAAATGGATTGAGGCCGCGGGTTTCGCGCTGCAGTCGGGCGAGCGGCCGGAATTTCGCGCGGTGGTGGACAAGGATATTCGCGAGATCGTTGCCGCGCAGCAGGCCGGCGGCTACTTGAACACGTATTACGTACTGGAGCACGCCGCGCAGCGCATGGAGCCGAAGACGCAGCAGCATGGGCACGAGCTTTACAACATTGGGCACCTCTTGCAGGGGGCCATCGCCTACTACCGTGCCACCGGAGACCAGACGCTGCTGGACGCGGGGCTACGTTTCGTGAACGAATTCCTGCTGCCGAATTTTGGTCCTGGGACGGACAAGAGGCCATTGTTTTCGGGGCATCCGGAAATGGAGCTGGCGCTGCTCGAGTTGTACCGGCTGACCGGTGACAAGCGGCACCTGGAGCTGGCGGGATATCTGCTCGCGGGGGACTCGCGGATTCGCGTGAAGCACGAAGATTATGTGTATCACTTCTGCGGGATTCCGTTCACTTCGCGCACGCACCTGGAAGGGCATGCGGTGCGGGCGATGTATGCCTGCTGCGGGGCGACTGACTATTACCTGGAGACCGGCGACCAGACGTATTGGAAGACGCTGAACGTGCTCTGGAAGGATATGGTTGCGGCGCAGATGTACGTTACCGGCGGGGTTGGCGCGCGCAGCGATGGCGAAGCGTTTGGCGATCCGTATGAATTGCCGAACGCGACGGCGTATGGCGAAAGCTGCGCCGCGATCGGGAACATGATGTGGAATTGGCGCATGCTCGCGGCCACCGGCGAAGCTAAGTACGCGGACGTTATCGAACGCGCTTTGTACAACGGCATTAATTCGGGGATGTCGCTCAACGGGACGCTGTATTGCTATCGCAATCCGCTGGCGTTCGATCCTTCCGGCGGAGACAAAATTCGCAACGAGTGGTACGACACGACGTGCTGTCCGCCGAACTTGGAACGCACGCTGGCGTCGCTCCCGGGATATTTCTACAGCACCAGCAGCGAGGGCGTTTATGTGCATCTGTACGACAATTCGCTGCTGGACTGGCACCTGGAAAATGGGACGCGCTTAAAGATTCGTCAGAAGACTAACTATCCCTGGGATGGCAGCGTGGAGCTTGCCGTCGCTCCGGCCGAGCCCGCGGAGTTCACTCTGTTCCTGCGCATTCCGGGATGGACGGAGACTGCTAAAGTTGCGGTTAATGGGAAAGCGGTCGCCGGCGCGGCGGCGGGTCAGTATCTGCCGATTAGTCGTCGCTGGTCCGGCGGCGATACCGTTACCATGCAATTCAACATGGCGCCGCAAATTCTCGAAGCCAACGCGCAAGTGGCCGAGAACAACGGCCGAGTAGCGGTGCAGCGGGGGCCGCTGGTGTACTGCATGGAGCAAATCGACCAAGGCGAAAGCGTGGCGTTAAAGGACGTCGCGCTCGACGTCGACCGCAAGACTAGCGGGCGATTCGACGAAAAGTTCGAGAAGGATTTGCTGGGCGGGGTTTTGGTGCTCCGGCATCCCGGGGCCGTATGCGAGGAATCAGCCAATCGCAGCAGCTTGTATTTTTCGCATAACGCGCCGCCGCGCAAATCGCGTCCGGTACAGCTGACGTTTATCCCGTACTACGCCTGGGCCAACCGCGTGCCGACCCCGATGCAAGTCTGGACGCCAGTCGTGAAGGCGTAGGCACAAGTTATCGGTGAATTTCATTTGGGATTCACCGTGAGCGTGTGTTAAGTGTCTTGGGGAGAGGTAGTTAGGCTGTACCGCTATGAATACGTAGTTGCTGCTGGTTGTGGGGAGCTTATTGCGGTTGAGTCGGCAAGGCGTTTGTTTGTTGCGTTCGGAAAGTGCGTTGACAGCGGATGGTACGTACTTTAAGATTGACGTTTGTCTCTACAGGGAAAGGTGTGACTACGGGCGATGAGGACGTATGTAGCCAAGGGAGCAGAGGCCGAGGCGCTGAAGGAAGGCGCGAACTGGTTTGTGGTTGATGCCACGGACCAGGTTTTGGGCCGGCTGGCCACTAAAGTGGCGCGGATGTTGATCGGCAAGGATAAGCCGAGTTTTACGCCGTACCTGGATTCCGGCGATCACGTGGTGGTGATCAATGCCGACAAAGTGCGCATGACGGGGAACAAGGTCGAGCAGAAAATTTATTATTCGCACAGCGGGTATCCCGGCGGATTGAAGGAAGTACCCGCGAAGCGGTTGCGCGCGAATAAATCGGATTGGATGATTCGCGAGGCGGTGCTCGGGATGCTGCCGAAGAACAAGCTGCGCGCGCGGCGTGCTAAGAAGCTGCGGATTTATCGCGATGCGGCGAGTTTGGCGCGGCACGCAGGGCAGAAACCGCAGGCTGTGGCGCTGTAAGTTGCTGCAGGTACAGCCAGAAATGGCTGTGCGACAGTTGGGCAGAAGCCGCTGAGGCAAAGAGATTCGGGGATTGTTGTTCTGGTGGGTTAACAGCCTGCAGTATTCCAGTCTCCAGGGTAGTTCGGCACGGGTAGAGTGCCCAGCGTTTCCGCACGTGGCGGTGCCTTCCTTAGTCGAGTAGGGAGCAAGCCGAAGCGTGAAGTTTTCTGGTCCCGCGAGGCGGGATTGTCTTTTATTGAGGAGGATCGTTGAGCTCAACGGGTACACCCATCGCGGGCACAAATTGGTTTCTGGGTACGGGCCGCCGCAAGGAATCGATTGCGCGCGTGTTTTTGCGCCCCGGCTCGGGCAAGTTCACGATAAACAAGCGAACGGTGGAGCAGTATTTCCCCAATTTCGCCTGGAAGCATGACGCCACCGAACCGCTGAAGTTTACGAGCCTGGCGGACCAGGTGGACGTAGTCGTGACCGCGCATGGCGGCGGCGTTGGCGGGCAAGCCGGCGCGGTGCGCATGGGATTGTCGCGCGCGATTGCGCGGTTCAATCCGGAGCTGCGGCCTTCGCTGCGCAAGAACGGTTTTCTGACGCGCGACTCGCGTATGAAGGAGCGCAAGAAGTACGGGCAGAAGGGCGCGAGAAAGAGATTCCAGTTCACCAAGCGCTAGTCGCTGGGTGAGCGGGCCTCTCGGTCGCTTAGAGCGGCCTCGGGGCAAGGCTCCGTTCCGGCTTGCCGGGACGAGATCATGGCCGGCAAGCTGCCGGCAAGAAGGCTGCTCTGCAGCGAGGTTGTTGTGGCCGGTCTTTAGACCAGCCAGAAGCAACCATCCGCTGCCGCAAGCAGCAATCCTTAGAGGAGGAAACTTGGCAGTTGAAATTACGATGAAGGAGCTGCTGGAGGCCGGAGTACACTTTGGCCACCAGACGCGCCGCTGGAACCCCAAGATGAAGGAATACATTTTCGGGGAGCGCAACGGCATTCACATTATCGATCTTCAGAAGACCCTCAAGATGTTCCGCGAAGCGAGTAAATTCGTGAGCGAGATTTCCTCGCACGGCAGAACAGTATTGTTTGTGGGCACCAAGCGGCAAGCACAGGAAGCCGTGGCGGAAGAAGCCAAGAAATGCGGCGCATTCTTCGTGAACCACCGCTGGCTGGGCGGCACGCTGACCAACTGGGCGACGCTGCAAAAATCCATCAAGCGGCTAAAGCTGCTGAAGGCCATGAGCGAAGATGGCCGCATGGCGGAGCTTTCCAAGAAAGAGAAAGCGCGCCTCGAACGCGAGATGAAGCACCTGTATCAGAACCTCGAAGGCATCGAGAACATGGCGCAACTTCCGGACGCGATGTTCGTAATCGACTCGAATGCCGAAGAGATCGCGGTGAAAGAAGCGCGGCGCATGGGGGTGCCGGTAGTTTCTGTGGTGGACACGAATTGCGACCCCGACGTGGTGGACTGGATCATTCCGGGGAACGACGACGCGCTGCGCGCGATTCGGCTGTTTACCTCGAAGATTTCGGAATCGGTGCTCGAAGGGCACAACCTGTACCAGCAGTCGCAAGTGGCGGACCAGAAGGCCGCGGCGGACCAGGCGCTCGTAGAAGGCGTCGAGTACGTGGACACCAGCGCGTACGAGCAGTACGAAAAGCAGGAAGGCGATTTCGTCGAAGGCGAAGTTCCGGCGGAAGCCCCGGAGACGGCGGAAACGACCGTGCCTCCGGACGAGGAATCCAGGTAAACGAGTCGCGCTGGCAACTATTTCAACAGGCCCGGCGCTCGAATCCGACCCAAGCGCTGGGCCGTTTCGCACATAGTGGCATGGAATGGCTGTTTGAAGCGACGCGGCCGGGAGCCGCCAAGAGATTTGGATAAGAAAGACAAAAGGATGAGTACACAACCACAAGCCATGCAAATACCCGCAAATCTCGTGAAGGAATTGCGCGAGCGCACCGGTGCGGGCTTCAGCGACTGCCGCGCGGCGCTGGTGGAAGCAGCGGGAGACGTCGACAAGGCCATCAACATCCTGCGCAAGAAGGGCCAGGCGGCGGCCGCGAAGAAGGCGCAGCGCGAGGCCACCGAGGGGCTCGTGGGACACTACATTCACGCCGGCGGGAAAATCGGCGTGATCGTGGAAGTCAACTGCGAGTCGGACTTCGTGGCGCGCACACCTGCGTTTCAGCAGCTTTGCCACGACGTCGCCATGCACATTGCGGCGCTCGATCCTCGGTATTTGCGGCGCGAGGATGTCACTCCGGAGATGCTCGAGAAGGAACGCGACATCTACCGCGAGCAGGCACGCGCGACGGGCAAGTCCGACCAGGTGGTGGAGAAGATCGTCATGGGAAAGATGGAGAAGTTCTATGAGGAGAATTGCCTCTACGAACAGCACTACATCCGGGACGAGTCGGTCACCATCAAGGAAATGATCACGCAAGCCATCGCCAATTTGGCCGAGAACATCGCGGTGCGGCGGTTCGTGCGGTTCAAGGTGGGTGAAGTGAGCGGCGCTGCAGGCTCGACAGTGGAAACGGTCTCAGCCTAATCAAATCACTCAAAAGCGAAAAGAGCGTCCTGAAACACAGGACGCTCTTTTTTTTGGAGTGCGGCGGTCTTGCACTGCCTGCTGCAGGGGGGCCGCCGCTTTTACAGAGCTAGCCGCAGCATGATTACTGTCAAGGGTTACTGTGTAGAGACAGCGACGCTTACCGCGTAAAAGCGGTAGCAAGCTACCGCACTAGGGGCCGCTGGCGCTTGCGCGCTGGCTGGCATTGTTTGTTACAATTCCGACGGATTTTCGAGCGCATACCGGAGAATCATGGCGAAAGCGACTGCCGCAAAGCGTGCACTGAGCAAACCTGTGAAGAAGGGCGAGCCCGTTTATAAACGCATCGTGCTGAAGCTTTCGGGCGAATCGTTTCAGGGGCCGCAAGGCTTCGGAATTCACGGCGAAACCATCCAGGCGATCGCGCGCGAGCTGAAAGACGTGCTCGAGCTGGGCGTGCAAGTAGCGGTGATGGTGGGAGGAGGGAACATTTTCCGCGGCGCGCGCCAGAAAGGGTTTGAGATCGACCGCGCCACGGGCGACTACATGGGCATGCTGGCGACGGTGATCAACGCGTTGGCGCTGCAGGATGCCCTCGAAAAAGAAGGCGTGCACACGCGGGTGCAGAGCGCCATCGCTATGAACGAGGTGGCCGAGCCGTTCATCCGGAGACGGGCCACGCGGCACCTGGAAAAGCAGCGTGTGGTGATTTTTGCGGCGGGCACGGGGAATCCGTATTTTTCCACGGATACCGCGGCGGCGTTGCGCGCGATGGAAATCAAAGCCGACGTGATCCTGAAGGCCACGCGAGTGGAAGGGATTTACGATGCCGATCCGGAACAGGTAGCGGATGCGAAATTTTTTGCCCGGATCACCTATCGCGAGGTCCTGCAGCAGAACCTGAAGGTCATGGATTCGACGGCGATTTCGCTGTGCATGGATAATGGCATGCCGATCGTGGTGTTCAACATGAACACGCACGGGAATATCAAGCGCGTGGTACTGGGGGAACGCGTGGGGTCGACCGTGACCCCGGCGTGAAGCTGCTAGCTGTCAGCCGACAGTTTTCCGTTTAAGAACGAGGAGCGGGAACGGCGGCCGAACGCCGGTTAGTTTGCCAACGTTCTGCTCGCATGCGCGACCGAACTCTTTGCTGAAAACCAACTGAAAGCTAAGAACTGAGGTCAAAATGACGACGATTGCAAACACCCGGGACGCCATGGGGGCGGCGAAAACGCGCATGGAGAAGGCGGTTGACGACTTCCGCAGGGATCTGGCGACCTTGCGCACCGGCCGGGCGAACGCTTCGTTGCTGGACGGCATTCGCGTGGATTATCACGGCACGCCGATGCCGGTGAACCAGTTGGGCACGTTGACCGTGCCGGACGCGACAATGATCGTGGTTTCGCCGTGGGATCCCAGCGTGGTGCCGCTGATTGACAAGGCGATTCGGATTTCCGATCTCGGACTCAATCCAACCAACGATGGGAAGGTGGTGCGCGTGCCGATTCCGTCGCTGACGGAAGAGCGGCGCAAGGATATTGTCAAGCAGCTGCACAAAGTGCTGGAAAATCACCGCACCGCGGTGCGCAACGTGCGGCGCGACTTGAAGGAAGCCATCGAGAAGCTGGAGAAAGAGAAAAAGATCAGTGAAGACGAAAAGAAACGCGCGTTGGACGAACTCGAAAAGGTGTCGCACGCGGAGACCAAGAAGATCGAGGATTTGAGCGCGGCCAAAGAGAAAGAAATCATGTCCATTAGGTGAGTTGTTGAAGCCTTGTTGAAGCGGCGTTACTTACGGCTCCGCCGAAGCCGTCCCTTTGACGAGTAGAAGTCTCCTGAAGTGAGCGGCTAGCGCTTGGGAGGTGTTTGCTTTGGCT
>WNFC01004767.1_pt1 | contig 14800 bp, 9 predicted proteins | sample 5400541 | NCBI WGS metagenome assembly WNFC01 (sample SAMN13153342, study PRJNA577476) | soil metagenome | isolation source: 120 cm saprolite under Douglas fir tree site 2 hole 2 replicate 1 | place: USA:California | collected 2015-04-18
CCACGCGCAGGCCGTCGATGTGGTACTCCTCGAGCCAGAAGAGCGCGTTGGCGAGAAGGAAGTTGCGCACCTCGTTGCGGCCGTAGTTGAAGACGAGCGTGCCCCAGTCGCGCTGCTCCCCCTGCAGCGGGTTGGCGTGCTCGTACAGCGAGGTGCCGTCGAACCGCGCGAGGCCGTGCGCGTCCTTCGGAAAATGGCCGGGCACCCAGTCGAGGAGGACGCCGATGCCGGCCTGGTGGCACGCGTCGACGAACCCCTTGAAGTCGCGGGGCGTGCCGAACCGGCTGGTCGGCGCGTAGAAGCCGGTGATCTGATATCCCCACGAGCCCGAGAACGGATGCTCCATCACCGGCAGAAGCTCGATGTGGGTGTAGCCCATCTCCTTGACATAAGGAATCAGCCGCGCCGCGAGCTCCGCGTACGTCAGATACCGGTCGCGCTCTTCGGGCACGCGCATCCAGGACCCGAGGTGCACCTCGTAGGTGGTCATCGGCTTCTCGAGCCACGCATGGGCCGCGGCGCGGTCGATCAGCCACTGCGCGTCCCCCCATGAATAGTCGAGGCGCGCGACGATGGCGGCCGTGAGCGGCGGCACTTCGAAGACGAATCCAAACGGATCGGTCTTCAGCAACAGTTCGCCGTGCAGGCTCGATCGGATCTCGAACTTGTAGCGCGCCCCCTCGGACGCGCCGGGGATGAAGATCTCCCAGATACCGGTCGGGCCGAGCCGCCGCATCGGGTGCACGCGGCCGTCCCACGAGTTGAAGTCGCCGACCACGCTCACGCGATCGGCGTTCGGCGCCCAGACGGCGAAATGGACGCCGTCCGCGTCGCCGATCCGCAGCAGGTGCGCCCCGAGCTTGTCGTAGATGCGGGTGTGCTTACCCTGTGCGAACAGGTAGACGTCGTATTCGGTGATCACCCGGCCGTAGCGATACGGGTCGTCGATCTCGACGGCGTATCCGCCCGGGTAGGTGATCCGGAGGCGATAGTCGAAGACCTCCTCCGTGTCCGGGAAGATTGCCTCGAATACACCCGCAGGGTGGCGTGTCATCGGCGTCGGCCGCCCGTCGCGAGCGACGTCGACACGCTCCGCTGACGGGTGATACGTGCGGATGACGAGGGCGCCCCCTTCGCGATGGGGACCGAGGACCGAAAACGGATCCGGATGGCGCGCGCCGGCGAGGGCATCGAAGTCGGCGTGAGCTGCCACAGTCAGAGATTATGCGTCACAGACCAACACAGTCCAACAGGGACCACGGACCACGGACCAGGGACCAAGGGACCCACGGACCATCGGATCGCCTCTCTGCGTTAGGATCTGGCTGGCCCGCGGAGCAAGCTTAGCCGTTCGAAATGCCAAACGGTCCTGAACGTGCAAGCCCTGCCGGCTGGAGGTGCTGGATGGGTCAGCCTGTTGACGATCGCTCGCTCGATGTTCTGTTTCGCACCGCTCGCAGCCATGCGAAGTGGCAGCCGCGCCCGGTGGCGGACGACACACTACGGGATCTCTACGAGTTACTGAAATGGGCGCCGACCAGCGCGAACGCCGCTCCGGCGCGGTTTGCCTTCCTCCGGTCGAAGGAAGCAAAGGAACGGCTGCGTCCGGCCCTTGCTCCCCTGAACGTCGAAAAGACCATGACCGCTCCCGTGACGGTGATCGTCGCCTACGACGTGAAATTCTACGAGCAGCTCCCGAAACTGTTTCCGCAAAACCCGGGGATGGCGCAGCTCTTCGCCGGCAATCCCGAGCTGACCGAATCGACCGCACGACGGAACTCGAGCCTCCAGGGCGCCTATTTGATCATGGCCGCGCGCGCGCTCGGTCTCGACTGCGGCCCCATGTCGGGTTTCGATCAGGCCAAGGTCGACGAGGAGTTCTTCGCCGCCGGCAAGCCCTGCTTCGGATGCGACCAGGAGTTCTTCCCCGAAGGCCATGTCAGGACGAACTTCCTCTGCAACCTCGGATACGGCGATCCGGCGGCGGTGTACCCCCGCCTCCCCCGGCTGGCCTTCACCGACGCGTGCTCCCTGCTGTAGCGAGCCCGGCGCGGAAAACGATCGCGCGGTGGCGATCAGGCGAGCGCTTCGCGGATGACCTTGCCTGATGTGATCGTCGGCCGTTCGTCGCGGCCGTTGTGCTCGAAGGTCAGCTTCAAGTGATTGAGGCCCATCAGGTGCAGGATCGTCGCGTGGATGTCGTGCACGTGATACGGCCGGTCCACGGCCCGCATGCCGATCTCGTCGGTCGTGCCGAGCGACTGGCCTGGCTTGATGCCGCCGCCGGCCATCCACATCGTGAAGCCCCACGGATTGTGATCGCGCCCCTTGCCCTTCTCGTTGAACGGCGTCCGGCCGAATTCGCCGCCCCACACGACAAGGGTCGAGTCGAGTAATCCGCGCCCCTGCAGATCGGTCAAGAGGCCCGCAATCGGCCGATCGGTCTGGCCGCACATCTTCGAGTGGTTCGCCTCGATGTCGTCGTGGGCGTCCCACCCGCTGCCGCTGCCGCTGTACAGCTGCACGAAGCGGACGCCGCGCTCGACCAGCCGTCGCGCCAGGAGGCAGTTCGTGCCGAACTTCTGCGTCGACGGTTCGTCGAGGCCGTACAGCTGTCGCACCTGCGCGGATTCCCCGCCCAGATCGACCGCCTCGGGCGCCGCGGACTGCATGCGATACGCCAGCTCGTAGGATTCGAGCCGCGCCTCCAGGTCCGTGTCTTCCGGCTTGTCGGCGGCAAACTGACGATTCAGCGTCTTGAGGAAATCGAGCTTGCTGCGCTGCTGGTCGTCGCCGACGGTGTCGGGCGGCTTCAGATTGAAGATGGGTGGACCTTCCCGACGGAGGAGCACGCCCTGCAGGGAGGCCGGCAGGAACCCCGCGCTCCAGTTCTTCGAGCCGCCGACCACCTCGCCGGCATCGGTCAGGATGACGAAGGCGGGCAGGCTTTCGTTGATATTCCCCAGGCCGTAGTTGGTCCAGGCGCCCATCGACGGCCGGCCCGCGAGAATCGATCCCGTGTTCATCTGACAGACCGATCCGACGTGATTCAACCCGTCGGCCCAGCACGATCTGAAGACGGTCAGCTTGTCGGCGTGCTGCGCGAGCTCCGGGTACCAATCCGAGACCCAGAGGCCGCTCTGCCCGTGCTGCTTCCACGCGCGCTTGGACGGCATCAGCGAGTTGTTCGCCGTGCCCATCGCGGTAATCGGACGTCCGAACGACGCCGGCAGCGGCTGCCCGGCGAGCTTGTCGAGCGTCGGCTTCGGATCGAACAGATCGAGGTGGCTCGGCCCGCCCTCCATGAAGAGCCAGATGATGGACTTGGCCTTCGCCGGATGATGCGGGCCGCGCGGCGTGCCTTCGAGCGCGGCGGCGAACCCGTCTCGCGCGAGCAGGAAGTTGAGCGCGACCGCGCCGAGGCCGCAGCCCGCGCGTTCGAGGAATTCGCGCCGCGATTGCACGCCGACGATGTGCGGGATGCTCATGGCAGTCAGCTCAATTGGTGTACGCGAACTCGTTCGAGTTCAGCAGCATGTGGCAGAAATCCACGAGGGCCGCGGCGGCCGCCTCGGTCACGGCCGGCGGCCGGTCCCCCGGAATCGACAATTTGCCGCCCGCAGCCTGGCGCCTCTCGAGGAGCGCCCGGTGGCGGGTGAGAAACTCGAGCGCCGATGCTCGCTCAGGCGCGCGTGCCGCCCGCGAGTACGCGAGCTGATAGGCGAGGCTCACCTGCGCGTCCGGATCCGCGCCGGCCTGTCTCAACACGCGCGCGGCGAACGCCTGCGCCCAGTCGATCGTCATCCCGCTGTTGAGCATCATCAACGCCTGCAGCGGGCTCGTCGTGACGTCGCGGCGCGCGCAGCTCTCGTGCGTGTCGGGCATGTCGAACGTCTCGAACAGCGGATAGCGCGTGTTGCGTCGCACGAAGACGTACACGCTCCGCCGGTTGCGATCCTCCGCCTGCTCCGAGACCTTCCAGCCGCCGCGGCTCTCCATCCCCGGCGGAACTTCCGGGAAGACACTGGGCCCGCCGACCTTCTGATTCAATAGGCCGGCTACGGCAAGCGACGCGTCCCGAATCACCTCGCCCTCGAGCCGCCGTCGTGGATAGCGCCACCAGAGGCCGCCGGTCGAATCGAGCTTCGCCGCCTTGGCCTGCCAGCCAGACGACTGCTGATAGACGCTCGAGCGCATGATCAGGCGGTGCATCGCCTTCATGCTCCAGCCGCTGCGGACGAATTCGGTGGCCAGCCAGTCGAGGAGGGCGGGGTTCGTCGGACGCTCGCCCGAGATCCCGAAATTGCTGGGCGACGCGACCAGGCCGCGGCCGAAATGATGGTGCCAGATGCGGTTGGCCATCACACGGGACGTAAACGGATTCGACGGACTGACGATCCAGCGCGCGAGCGCGGTTCGACGTCCGGTTGATTCGATGGAGGCGGGCGGTGCGATCGTGGCGGGCTTTGCATCGAGAATCGTGAGAAAGCCCGGCTGGACTTCATCGACCGGCGCGTCGTACGCGCCGCCATACAGCGTGTGCGTCGCCGGGGCGACCCGCGTCGCGTCCACCATGCCCGCCGCCATCGGAAGCTCGCCGGGATACAGGGGGGCAAACCTCTTCAGCTCGGCCTGCAGCCCATCCCACTGCTTCCGCGAATCCCCCTTCAACTGGCCGCCGACCGTTTTGCTGGGGGCGACGTACGAGTGAGAGCTCGGATCCAGGTAGGCTTTGGCCTTGTAGAACATCTGCCATTCGACGGGGGTCCGCTCGCCGGAGGGCTTCGCAATCGCCGACTGAATCGCTTCCGGGTATTTCTGGATCAAGTCCTGCTCGATCTCGCGGCGCTTCGGCGCTTCGAGCGCCGCGATTCGGCCGCGGACGTCACGCGTCTTTTCCTCCCACTCCGCGAGCCGCGTCCGATAGAGATCGACCTGCGCCCTCGCTACCAGCGGCACATCGTCAGCCGCGCGGACGTTCGCGAAGAAGGCCTGGAGGCGGTAATAGTCGGCCTGCAGGATCGGATCGAACTTGTGATCGTGGCAGCGCGCGCACCCGACGGTGAGACCGAGGAACACCGATCCCGTCACGTCAGTGATGTCGTTGAGGATCTCCTGCCGGCGCTGCAGCAGGTTGCGCGCATTGCTTTCGTCCGGATAATGCCGGTTGAACCCGGTCGCCACGCGCGCATCGACGTCGTCGGGCCACAGCTCATCGCCCGCGAGCTGCTCCATCACGAACCGGTCGTACGGCTTGTCGGCGTTGAGCGCCTCGATCACGTAATCGCGATAGCGCCACGCATTCGGACGTGTTTCGTCGGCCTTGAATCCCTCGCTCTCGGCGTAGCGGGCGAGGTCGAGCCAGTGCCGCGCCCATCGCTCGCCGTATTGCGGTGACGCGAGCAGGCGATCGACGACGGTGTCGAACGCGTGGGGCGAGCGGTCGGCCAGGAACGCGGCGACTTCCGCAGGCGTCGGCGGCAGGCCGATCAGATCCAGACTCGCGCGGCGGATGAGGGTAATCCTGTCGGCGGGCGGCGACGGCGTGATGCCGGCCTTTTCGAGATCGGCGAGCACGAACGCATCGATCGGCGTTCGGACCCACCGCCGGTTTTTGACGGCCGGCGGCGCGGCAGCGCGTACCGGCTGCAGCGACCAGAGCTGGCGCTGCGTTGGCGTGAACGGGTCGTCAGCGGCCCGGAGGCCGATCGCCGCCGCGAAGCCGGCACAGACGGTGAGCCATAGAGCCGTTCGGGTCGTCCTGCCCACAACCACCTCCCGCGCCCCGTATTATCGCCGGATTGCCCCTGTCTTGATCCACCCCAGAATCGCCTCGTAGGGCGGGGACCCGGGCTCGAATCTGACGTCGCCGCCGTGGGTGAAAGCCGCCTCCCCCTTCGGGCTCGTCGGTTTGCGAAGGATGAGGCTGCGCTCCGGCGCCTCGAGATCCACGACCCGCAACGCCGTCCGATACCGCATCTGCAGCACCTCGTCGGGCGCCGGCGAGGCCTCCATTGGCGGCAGCCGCAGGACGCTGTGCGCCTCGTGGCAGTTCGAGCACCGCTTGTTGTCAGGACCGATCGTTTCAAGGACGGGCTGGACGCGCGACTTGAAGACGTCGAAGGCCGGCAGCACGACAGCCGGAACGGCCTCCCCCGTCCGGGCGAGCGCTTCGCTGACGGCTGGATTCTTCTGCAGCGCTGGTTGCGACTTGACGATCGCCAGCGCCGCCGACCGCAGATCCACGCTGGCATCCGTGAGCCCTTCGACGAGGACGGCAATGACACGGACGTCGCCGATCGGGCCCTTTTTCGCGGCGCGATCCAGAATCGCTTTCCGCCTGTCCGGAGCCGCGTTCGACAGCGCGGCGTTGAACCGCCGCCATAGTTGCGGGTCAGCGGCCAATTCGGGTGAGCTCATGACGATGTCGACGGCCGCGGCCACCACGTCAGCCGAAGGCCCCTCCAGCGCCCTGAAGATCTTCAGCCGGAGCTGCGGATCGGCGAATTGCTCCGGCCGGGCGGCCAGCGCCTCGATGGTCGCGAGGTCCGGCGACTGGTAGGACGCAGGACGCGCAGCCCACAGCAAACCCGCCAGAAGGATCCAGAAACCGCGGCCGACCGCCCTACGAGACCGCGAGGATGCGATTGTTCTCACTATCCGTGACGTAGAGCACTCCCTTGTGGATGCAGAGTCCGTGAGGTCTGTTGAGTCCGCACTGGAGCGGATCGCCATCCGGTCCGTTTCCTTTCTGCCCGGTGCCGAGCACAGTTTCGATCAGGCCCGTTCGCTCGTCGACACGGCGAATAGCGTGATTCTCGGTGTCGGCGATGTACAGGCTCCGGTCGGCGTAGGCGATTCCCTTCGGCCCGTTGAATGTGGCCTGACGCGCCGGGCCTTGGTCTCCAAGAAAGCCTTTCGCGCCGGTCCCCGCGATTCGCGTCAGACGGCCCGCGCGTGCGTCGAGCCGGAACAACGCGTTACCCTCGCGCAGGACGAGATATAGGTCTCCCTTCGGGTCCGTGTCAATCGATCGAGGACCGTTCAGCGGAGTCCCGGCAATCGGCGCATCGTCCGGCGTCCGCGCGGGGGCGCCGGTTCCTGCGAATGTCCGGATTGTGCCGCTTTTCATGCTGACCGCACGGACGCGGTGATTGCCGATGTCGCAAATCAGAAGATCGCCGTTCGCATCGAACGCAATGCTGTGCGGCCGGTTCAACTGCGCCTTCGCGGCCGGCCCGCCGTCGCCCGCGAATCCCGGCGTGCCCGTTCCCGCGACCGTCGTGATCGCGTTCGTTCGCACATCGACGCGGCGCACCACATGCGAGTCGCGCTCGACAATATAAAGGTTGCCGGACTCGTCGAAGCGGATTTCGTGGGGGGCGGAGAAGGCAGCCTGTGCGGCGGGCCCGCCGTCACCGGAGTAACCCTTTACGCCCGTGCCGGCGACTGTCGTGATCGCACCGGTCCGAAGATCCAGGCGCCGGATGAGCCCACTATCGACCTCGCAGAAGTACAGCGCCCCGTCCGGGCCAGGCGTGATTCCGTAGGGATTCGCGACCGGAGTCTGCGGCGCGCCTGCAATGACGCGGACGCGCCGCTGCGGCAGCGCGGCGATTGACGCCCACGAGGGGACCACCAGCGCGGCGTACATGAAGTCGCGGCGGGTCCAGATCATCTTCTGTCGGCTCCTTCCGGTGAAGACCGTGTCCGGGTCAGCCTAGCACGCACTCTCTTCGGCATACCGACGAAGATCCTGATGTCGCTCGTCAGCCTCGCGGCCGTGTCGCAGGTGATTACCGGCCTGACGATGTGGTCGAAGCGCTCATCAGGCCTGCCGCAGGGCGACTGCGGGATCGACGCGCGCCGCGCGCGCGGCCGGCACCGCACAGGCGAGAAGCGCGATCGCCAGCACGAGCCCGGCGGTGACTCCGAAGGAGACAAAGTCCGGACCCGAACTGATCGACAGCGCGTCGAGCGATGACGTGAGCTTCCATGCAACAAAGGCGCACGAGACGCCGAAGCCCAGGCCGATCGCCGTCAAGGATAGGCCTCGGACCAGCACCAGGCGCGACACGGCGCGCTGACCGGATCCCAGCGCAACCCGAATCGCGAATTCGCGCGTCCGCGCGGCCGTCGAGTACGCGATGACGCCGTAGAGACCGAGACCGGCAAGACCCAGCGCGAGCGCGGCAAAGAGACCGATCAGCCATCGGTATAGATTGAGCTGCCAGAGCGAATCGGCCACCACCTGCTTCATGGTCTTGACCTGGAAAATCGCGACGTTCGGATTCACGTCGCGAACCGCGGAGCGGATAGCGGAGGTGAGCGATTCCGGCGCCCCGGTCGCGCTCACCACCAGCGTCATCCCGAGATCGGTCACCATCGTGAGGTTCTGAGCGGCGGCGTAGTAGATCTCCGGCGCCGCCGGACGATCGAGCCCGACCTGCCGCACGTCACGCACGACGCCGACGATGGTGCCGCGATCCAGCTCGCGGCCCACGGCGTCCTCGCCCGGAAGATACTGGCGCACCAGCGCCTGGTTGACCATGATCACGCGAGGCGCGGCGGCGGTGTCGCCGTCGGCGAACGTGCGGCCGCCGGCCAGGACAGCGCCGGCGGCGCGAAAATACCCCGGCGTCACGAAGCGCAGCTCCGCCGAGCGCCGCACCAGATCCGGCGGCCGTCCCTTTATGTTGAAGCCCGCCTCCCATCCCCAGCTCTGAAGCGGCAGCAACTGAGTGAAACCCGCCGCGCGCACGCCCGGCACCTGGGAAACGCGCGCCTCGATTGCATGGTAATCGTTGGCCGTCAGCTGCGGCGTCAGGTGCAGCGTCAGGACATTGTCCGTGACGATTCCCGGATCCACGTTCTGAAGACGGATGATTTCGCGGACCACGAGCGCGGCCCCAATCCCGAGGAGGAACGCCAGCGCAACCTCAACGATCACCAGGCTGTCGCGAATGATCCTCCGGGTCCGGCCCATCGTCGTACGGCTGCCCAGGTCCCTGGCGATGCCGCGGACGTCCATGCGGGCGGCGGTGAGGGCCGGTGCGAGGCCGAACAGCACCGCGGTTGCCACGCACGCCAGCAGCAGAAAGAGGAACGCCTGCCAATCCAGCGTGACTTCGTGCGCGCGGGGAATCCGCGCCGCCGCGAGCGTCATCAGGAGATCCGTTCCCCATCGCGCGATCGTGATGCCCAGGAGTCCGCCGGCGAGCGACAGCAGGAGACTCTCCGCGAGGAACTGCCGGGCGAGGCGCAGCGGGCCGGCGCCGAGGGCGGCGCGCGTCAGGACCTCGCGGTCGCGCGTGCTCATGCGCGCGAGCAGCAGGTTCGCCACGTTCGCGCACGCCGCGCCGAGCACCAGGCCGACGGCCGCAAAGAGCATCCACAACGAGCGCCGGACCGGCCCCACGACGACGTCCGCCAGCGGCCGCAGGCGGACGCCGACGCGAAACCGGTTGGGCGTCGGAAACTGGACGTTGTGCTGCTCTTCGATCTGCGCGGCGATGACAGACAGTTCGGCCGTGGCCGTCTCGAGCGTGACGTCGGGCTTGAGCCTGCCGACGACGCTCAGGCGTCCTCTGGGCAACGAGCCCGCGCCCAGAGGCGCGATGGGGAGCCAGACGTCCGTTCGTGACTCGGGCTGAGTGCCCTGTATGAGCGAGCCGGCTCGATATGGAAACTGAAACGAATCCGGCATGACGCCGACGATGGTGAGGGGACGGCCGTCAAGGTTGACGACCTTCCCGGGCACCGACGGGTCTCGCGCGAAGCGGCGCTCCCACAAGGCGGCGCTGATGACCACCGCGTCGAGCGGGTCATCCGCCCGGAACGTGCGCCCGGCAATGGCCTCCGCGCCGAGCAGGGAAAGGAGGCCGACGTCGACGACCGCCGCGTTCAGCCGCTCGAGCCCCGACGGCGACTGCAGCAGGCTGGTGGTGACGCTGTATCCGGACAAACCCTCGAATGAGCGGCTGCGGCTGAAGGCCAGGATGTGCGCAGGCGCAACCGGTCCGGTTATCGCATCGGGCGCGCCGCGATCCTCGCTCCAGTTCCGGCCGTACACCTCGACGAGGCGATTCGGATGATCGAACGACAGCGGGCGCAGCAAGACACCGTTGACGACGCTGAAGATCGCGGTCGTGGCGCCGGTCGCCAGGGCGAGCGTGAGGATGGCCGTCGTGGCGAAGCCCCGGTTGGTCCAGAGCTCGCGCGCGCCGAACCGGAGGTCCTGGCCGAGCTGCTCGAGCCATCGCCAGCCCCACGCGTCCATTCCCTCTTCGCGAAGGCGAAGATGATTGCCGAACTGCTGGCGCGCCACGTAACGCGCCTCGTCCGCCGCAACCCCTTCGCCGCGGAGCCGCGCTTCGCGCAGCTCGACGTGCAGCCGCATCTCTTCGTCGAGCTCGGTCTCCGCCCGGCTGCGGCGGACGAGCAGGCGAAGCCGCCTGAAGATCTCAGCGATAGCCGCCATCGTTACTTCAGCGGGCTCACCATGGTCACCCTGTTTGCAGCACGCGCACGATCGCGCCGGTGATGCGGTGGAACTGATCGAGCTCGAGGTCCAGCTGCCGGCGGCCGGCCCGCGTCAGCCGGTAGTACCGGGCGCGGCGATTCCCCGCCGTGGTGCCCCACTCGCCGGCGACCCAGCCCTTGACGAGCATCCGCTGCAGCGCGGGGTACAACGAGCCTTCCTCAACCGTCAGCACACCCTCCGAGTCGCGCTCGATGGCCTCGGCGACTTCGAAGCCGTGCATTTCATCGGCGCGCAGGAGCGTCTTCAGGATGAGCAGGTGCAGCGTGCCGGGAGGAATCGGGTCGCGCGCCATTGACATAGACAGGCTATGTTAGTAACGCGCCGGTGTCAAGAAGTCCCACCCGCCTCCCCAGTCTGGCCTTCACCGAAGCGTGCTCCCTGCTATAGTCCGCCGTATGGATAAGCGTCCCGTCGCCTTGTTCCTCATCGCCTGCGCGCTTCTTGGCTGGCGAACATCCGCGGCGCCTGCGGGCGAGCATCATTTGCTCTACGTCGCGGAGCCAGGAATCCGTAACTACGTCGAGTACGGTGGCGTGGGAATTCTCGTCTTCGATATCGATCGGGGTTACACCTTCGTACGGCGCATCCCCGCCCAGGACGTGCCGGCAGGCACCGCGCCCGAGAACGTCAAAGGCATCGCGGCGAGCGCGCGAACGGGGCGGCTTTACGTGACCACGTTCAGCCGCGTCATGGCGTTCGATCTCGCCACCGACCGCAAGCTCTGGGACCGGCCGCTCAAGGGGGGCGCCGACCGGCTCGCGATCTCGCCGGACGGAAAGATCCTCTACGTGCCCTCGTTCGAAGGTGCCCACTGGAACGTCGTCGACGCCGAGACCGGAGAGGTGCGGACCACGATCGTGACCGACTCGGGAGCCCACAACACCATCTACGGTCCCGACGGGCGGCGCGTCTATCTCGCGGGCCTCAAGTCGCCGCTGCTCGCGGTGGCGGATCCGGCGACGCATACGGTCGTCGAGCGCGTCGGTCCGTTCTCGAACGTCATCCGCCCGTTCACGATCAACGCCGCGCAGACGCTCTGCTTCGTCAACGTCAACGATCTGCTCGGCTTCGAGGTCGGGGATCTGAAGACGGGAAAGATGCTGCACCGCGTCGAAGTCACGGGATTCGCCAAAGGACCGATCAAGCGACACGGCTGCCCCAGCCACGGCATCGGGCTGACGCCGGACGAACGCGAACTCTGGCTGGCCGACGGCGCCAACCAGGCCGTTCACATCTTCGATGCGCGCGCGATGCCGCCGCGGCAGGTGGCGAGCGTGAAGCTGCGCGATCAGCCCGGCTGGATCACGTTCAGCCTCGACGGCCGGCACGCCTATCCCTCTACGGGTGAAGTCATCGACACTGGAACGAGGAAGATCGTCGCCGCCTTGACCGACGAAATGGGTCGTTCCGTCCAGAGCGAGAAGGTGGTCGAGGTCGTGTTCGACGGCGGCAAGATCGTGCGCACCGGCGATCAGTTCGGCATCGGCCGTCGACGATAGGCTACTGCAGCAGGTCGAAGGTGCGGGAGAACTTCACGATGAACGACCGGTCCGTGCGCGCGGGACTGATGAACAGGTTGTCGAGCGTGCGCGTGTCGGTGTAGACGAGAAACAGCCCCGTATTCCCGGCCTGCAGCCACCCAAAGCGGAGGTTGGCCGACCACAGGTCGGCGCGGTCGTTGTACTGCAGGAGGCCCTGGACGAACGCGTGCGTGGTGAAGGCGAAAGACAGCCGCGCGCGCACGAGGTTCGTCGTGAAGTCGCCCCACGGCAGTCTGATGTCGTTGCGCTGGTAGGCAAGCTCCGTTGTCAAGGCGTCGCCCATCCGCACGCGCAACGTGGGATTGAGTTGGATCCGCCGGCCGCCGAAATACCCGCCAAGGATCGTTCGCAGCTCCAGGCTGGCGGCGGCCCCCTGGTTCGTCATGAACACGAGCTGCGCTTCCTTGTGCTTGTAGGAGCCCGCAGGGATGAAGATCTTCGGATAGATCTCGAACGGCGCGCGCACCCCCTCTTCGGTCAGGTTGATCCCGGTATGCCCCTCCGCGCTGTTCCTGAACTGCCAGTGGTTGTCGATGTGCCAGAAACTGCTCTCCAGGAAGCCGTCGAACCCCACGAACGCTCGGTACTGCGTGTGCGGCCGGACCTCCTGGAGTATCGACCCCGCCGGTCTCCAGCGCGTGAGGAAGCGCACATCCGGCTTGCGATAGCCGCGCCGGCTGAGGAAGCCGACCTCCGGGTTGAAGTGATCGCCCACTTCCTGGTAACCGAGCTCCAGATCGTATCGCGGCACGCTCGTGCGGGAGCGTAGGTTGAACGCATGGTCGCCGCCGCGGACGCCCGGCGTCTGCGTCTTCGCGACGAAGCTCGAAATGACGGTGGACTGCCGGATCGCCGCCTTGCCGTCAATCGCGAAGGTCCGGTTGTGGTCGCCGGCGCGCGCGAGCTCGCCCGTTCCCTGCCGGTTGACGAACAACGCCCCGATCGACGACCGGTTCGGCAGATCGCGGGTGACGCGCGCGACGGAAAAGTTGTTGGCGGCAATCCGATCCTGCACCCGGCGGGTCTGCATGTTCAGCAGGCCGACGTTGAGTTTGCCCGCCTTGCCCGACACGCGGGCGCCGCCGGCGATCGGGATCGGCCCGGTGTCGGGACGAATGCCAATCTGGCGGCTGAAGAACAGATCGACCTCGCCGGGATTGCCGACGGAAAAGAACCCCGCGTTTTCCAGGAAGAAAGGGCGCTTTTCCGGGAAGAAGAGATTGAACCGGTCGAGGTTCACCTGCTGATCGTCCACTTCGACCTGCGCGAAGTCGGTGTTTACGGTGCCGTCGAGCGTGAGGCTGGGCGTCAGGTTGTACTTCACATCGCCGCCGGCCTGGCCGAGCAGGACGGCATCCACCGGATTCCGCCCGGACTGCTTCACATTGCCCAGCACGTACGGCGTCGCCTTGAGGTTCCTGACGACCGGTGTGCGGATGCCGACCAGCGACCCGGCGAGCGACAGTCGATACAGGTTGTACTGGCGCGAAATCGGCGCCCAGTAGGCGTGCTCGTTGCGGCGGCGGATATTGCGCTGAAAGTTCACGCCCCAGATCTGATTGGCGCCACCGGGATACCGAAGGGTGCGGAAGGGAATCGCGAACTCGGCGCTCCAGCCGATGTCGCTGATGCGCGTCCGCACCTCCCAGACGCCGTCCCAGTTCAGATTGAAGCCGCTCCCCGAGCCGGACTGCTGCCGCTGCCCGAGGCTGAGACCGCCGCCCCCTTGCCCTTCGTTGGTGACCTGGCCGTCGTATTCAATGCCGGCCGGATTGGTGCCGAAGACGAACCCGTTCAGGCGATCGCGGTAGGTATCGAAGACGATCTGGATGCTGTCGGTCTGATCGAGCGGCGCGTCGCGCCGCGAGTCTGACACGATGATCGACTTCGGGTCGCGATCGAAGCACACCACGCCGACATACAGTGTGTCAGCGGTGTAGACGAGACGGACCTCGGTGCGCTCGGATGCCGGCTGCCCCTCGTCGGGCTGCTCCTGAAAGAACGCCGTGGCGGGGACGGCGGCTTGCCAGACAGGATCCGCGAGCACTTCCCCGACGAGCGTGGGCGGCTGCTCCACCCGCAGCGCCGTTACCGAAGGCCTGACGGGCGCTGCCGGTCCCTTCGTCCCCTGTTCCGCGGCCGCGGCGTCCACCGCGATCAGAAAGAGCGCGGCGACAGCCGCAACGATCCTCATTCGGGGGAGGATCGTACAACAGTCCAGTGATCGCTCGCTGGCGCGCCTCGCTTAGCGCTCAGGCGCTCGCGATGGACGATGCGTGGACAGGCGTTGGCGGAGGTCCGGCCAGAATTTGTCCCAGGTGTTCGAGATGAGTCGAGATGCCAGTCCGCCCGCGATGCGCACTGTCGTCTGCTTCGGCGTCGTCGCGCTTGGCGGGAGCCAGGCGTTCTCAAATCGCATTGGCCGTCACGTTCCCGGCGAGGCGGCCCCAGCCGGGTGCGAGATGCCCGTCACGCCGTGGCGCCAGGGCAACGGTCGTCATCGCGTACCGGATGCGAGGCCAGGTTCCGGATCGGCCCGATCGAATGTACCGCGGATCCTCGCCCCATTCGACACGCTCTGTGGAGGTAATGGGCTTGTAGACGACACGATTCTCGCCACCGGCGACGGCCGGCTGGGCCAGCGAAACCGCCGGCAGCAGGACGAACATGAGGACACAAGTGCCCACCGCGCGGCGCGCCCTGACATTGCCGCGAA
>WNFC01013762.1_pt1 | contig 14800 bp, 9 predicted proteins | sample 5400541 | NCBI WGS metagenome assembly WNFC01 (sample SAMN13153342, study PRJNA577476) | soil metagenome | isolation source: 120 cm saprolite under Douglas fir tree site 2 hole 2 replicate 1 | place: USA:California | collected 2015-04-18
CAGAACCCCGACACCTCCCCGGTGGTGACCCAGGTCTGGTCGCGGGACGGTTTCGACGGGATCCAGATCTCCTCCGACGGCCAGCACATCTGGGCAGCTAACCGCTCGCTCGACGCGGTGCAGGAGTTCGGCCGGCCCAACCCGACGACGCTGCCGCTGCAGGCGACCGTGGCCACCGGGCACGGCGGCGACGGCATCGCGATCGCGCAGAGCACGGCGCCGGGAGGCGTCGCCAACAACGTCTTCGTCAACAACAACGACGGGACCATCTCCCGCATCGACACCAACAACCGCAATGCCGTCTCGATCGTTGCCTCGCTCGGCTCGCGGGGCGACTTCGCAACCGTGGGGCCCGACGGTTGCTTCTACGTGACCCAGTCGGACAAGGTGGTCAAGCTGGCGCCCTGCTTCTTCCAGACCCCCACCGCAGACCTGTCGGTGACGACGACAGCCCCGTCGTCGGTCGGGATCCTGGAGCCGTTCAGCTACAGCTTCGTGGTCACGAACGCCGGGCCCAGTCAGGCCACAGGGGCAAGCTTCACCGATACGCTTGGTCCCGCGGTGTCGTTCGCCTCCGCAACGCCCGGGCAGGGAAGCTGCAACCAGGCGGGCGGGGTCGTGACGTGCAGCTTGGGCAACATTGCGCCGGGAGACTCGGTCACGGTGACCGTCGCCGTCTCGGCGGGCCTGCTGCCCGGCAGTGCCGTCAACACCGCCAGCGTGACGTCAACTGTCCCGGACCCCAACCCGGCGGACGACTCCTCGACGGCGACGACGGTGGTCGGCCTGCTCCCAGTCCCCGTTGCCCCGACCCCCACGCCCACGCCCACCCCGACCCCGACGCCGACCACCTCACCGTCGGTCCTCTCATTCAATATCGTCCGTCCCATCCCCGTCACCGGCCCGGGCTACCCGGTCGGGCCGCTCGGGCTGCTCGGCGTGTGCCTCCTCACGTCGGGCGTGGTCCTCGTCCGTCGGGCACGGCGCTCGGGGAAAGGCGCCTGACCAGGGCCCACAGGGCTTCGACGTCTGCCTCGGTGGAGCCCAGGTTGCCGATCGCCGCGTGCAGGGCCGTCCGGCCCCCGATCTTCGTCGAGCTGAGGAACGCCTCGCCTGTGGCATTGACGGCCTCCGCGACTGACCCGTTCACCTTGTCGAGGTCCTCGCCGCTCACGCCCGGCGGGGTGAACCGGAAGTTCACCACCGACAGGGGCACCGGCGCAGCGAGCTCGAAGCCGGGCTCCGCCGAGACCCACGAGGCCAGCAAGGCCGCGAGGCGCACGTGCTCCCGCAGTGCCGCCACGATGCCCTCGGCCCCCATGGACCGCATGACCATCCAGAGCTTCAGGGCGCGGAACCGCCGGCCGAGGGCGAGGCCGTAGTCCATGAGGTTCGGCACCGCCTCGGTGCTCCGCAGGTAGTCGGGGACGACGGAGAACGCCTCCCGCGTCGCCTCCGAGTCCCGCAGGTACAACACGCTGCAGTCGATGGGCACGAAGAGCCACTTGTGCGGGTTCACCACGAGCGAGTCGGCTCGCTCCGCCCCGCCGAGCACCCATCGCAGCTCCGGCACGGCGGCGGCGACCCCGCCGTAGGCGGCGTCCACATGGAGCCAGACCCGTTCCCGCTTGCACACGCTGGCGATGGCGTCCACGGGGTCGACGCTGGTCGTGGCCGTCGTTCCGACCGTCGCCACGACCGCGGCGGGCCGGATGCCCGCGGCGACGTCGGCGGCGATGGCCGCGGAGAGTGCGCGGGGGTCCATACGGAACGCTTTGTCGGTGGGGATCTTCCGGAGGTTGTCCGTCCCGATCCCGAGCGCCACCACCGCCTTGTCCACGGACGAGTGCGCCTGGTCGGAGGTGTACACCGCCATCGGTGGCCCCCCGGCCAGGCCGCGGGTCCGGGCGGCCGGGTCGACGCGGTGGCGGGCAGTGGCCAGAGCGGTGAAGGTGCTCGTCGAGGCGGTGTCGTTGATGAGGCCGAACCAGTCGGGGAGCCCGAGGAGCTGCGAGAGCCACCGCACGGCCACCTCCTCCAGCTCGCTCGCCGCCGGCGAGGATCGCCACAGCATGTGGTTGGTGTTGAGGGCGGCGGAGATGAGTTCGCCGGCGATCCCCGGCAGCGAGCCCGTCAGCCCGAAGTAGCCGAAGAACCGGGGATGGTTCCAGTGGGTGACCGCCGGGAGCACGACCCGGTCGAGGTCCTCGAGGATCGCCGATAGCTCTTCCGGCGACGACGGCGGCACGCCCGGCAGGGCGCGCACGACGTCACCGGGCGCCACCCGGGCTGCGACCGGCAGGTCCCGGACGGACTCCAGGTAGCCGACGACCCAGTCCAGCGTGGGTTGCAGATAGTCCCGCGGCTTGTCCACGGCGACAACCTACGGCATCTCGCCCGGGAGCTATCAAAGTCCGTCGGGGCTCGCCCGATTGGAACGATCCGCGAGTCCTGGCCTCCACCCCCTCGTGGGGCCGAAAACGGACACCAACTTTGGGTCAAAAGTGCCCATTTCCAGGCGTTTTGACCCAAAGTTCGTCGGGCTTGCCCGATGGCAACCATTCTCAGCCAGCGTCGGCCCCCGGCCCCCGGACCGACAGGGTGCACGTCGAGAAGGCGATGAGGCGGTCGCTCTCGTCGGTGATCCGCATCTCCCAGAGCTGGGTCGTCCTGCCGATGTGGATGGGCACGCCGGTGCCGATCAGCCAGCCGTCCTTGGCCGGCCGCAGGTGGTTGACCTTCAGCTCCAGGCCCAGCACCATGCGGCCGGGGGCGTTGAGCCACCCGCCCACCGACGCCAGGGTCTCGGCCAGAACGGCAGAGGCCCCGCCGTGGAGCAGGCCGAGCGGCTGGGTGTTGCCCTCGACCGGCATCCGGGCGACGACCCGGGCGGGCTCCATCTCCACCCACTCGATGCCCATCTTCGCCGCCAGAGCGCCCGACGGCACGATGGCCTGCTCCTCGGTCACGAAGAAGGAGTGGCGGACAGGGTGGGTCGTGAACGGGCAAGCCCGGCCGCCGGGCTCACGCCTTGGCCTGCTCGGCCGACCCCTCGTGGCTCCCCTCGATCTTGGCCACCTCGGCCTTGGGGGCGATACGCCAGAACTTGTGCGCCTGCTCCTTCCAGTCCTCCAGCAGGGCCGCCGAGCGCTGCGAACCCGTCAGCTCGGCGTGCTGGGCGACGAGGCCCCGCAGGAACGTCTGCTGCGGCCCGTCCGGGTGCGCGATCGACACCAGCTCGGGGTTGACCCGGGCCGGCATCCGGAGGTCGGGGTCGTAGACGTAGGCCTGGCCCCCGGTCATCCCGGCCCCGAGATTCCACCCCGTCGGGCCGAGGATCACGACCGTGCCGCCGGTCATGTACTCGCAGGCGTGGTCGCCGGCGCCCTCGATGACCGTCGTGGCCCCGGAGTTGCGGACGCAGAACCGCTCGCCGGCCCGCCCGGCGACGAACAGCCGGCCCCCGGTGGCGCCGTAGAGGCAGGTGTTGCCGAGGAGGTACGGGTCGCCAGCGTCGTCCTCGGGGGCGATGATGACGATGCGGCCGCCACCCATGCCCTTGCCGACGTAGTCGTTGGCCTCGCCCAGCAGCCGGAAGTCGATACCCTCGGTGAGGAACGCCCCGAAGCTCTGGCCCGCCTCGCCGGTGAAGTCGACGTGGACCTTGCCCGGCGGCGGGGCGGCGGCGTGCACGTGGGCGATCGCCCCGCCGAGGCGGGCGCCGATGGTGCGGTCCGAGTTGTGGATGGGGTAGTCGAGGAAGATCTCCTCGCCGGCCATCACCTTCTCGAAGGCGTCCTCGAAGAGCCGGTCCCCGAGTTCCGAGCGGGGCCGCTGGATCGGGTGGGCGGCGACGAAGTGGCGCGGCCCCTCCCATGCCTCGACCAGCATCGACAGGTCCAGCATCTCGGCGCGGTGCCCGGGCAGCGCGCGGGGCCGGAGCAGGTCCACCCGGCCGATCGCGTCGTTGAGGCTCCGCAGGCCGAGCGAGGCCAGCAGCCGGCGGACCTCCTCGCCGACGAAGTTCAGGTACGTGGCGACCCGCTGGGGCGTCCCGGCGAACTTGGCCCGCAGGTCCATCCGCTGCGTGGCGATGCCCACCGGGCAGGTGTCCCGGTGGCAGGCCCGCACCATGATGCAGCCCTCGGCCAGCAGGAGGGAGGTCCCGAAGGAGTACTCGTCTGCCCCGAGCAGGGCGGCCATCAGCACGTCCCGGCCGGACTTGAGGCCCCCGTCCATGCGCACGCGCACCCTGTCCCGGAGGCCGTTCTCCATCAGCACCTGCTGGGTCTCGGCCAGGCCGATCTCCCACGGCAGGCCGGCGTTCTTGATCGACGACAGGGGGCTCGCCCCGGTGCCGCCGTCCCAGCCGCAGATCTGGACGACGTCCGCCAGGGCCTTCGCGACCCCCGCCGCGATCGTCCCGACGCCGGCCTCGGAGACGAGCTTCACCGACACGTCGGCCTTCGGGTTCACCTGCTTCAGGTCGAAGATCAGCTGGGCCAGGTCCTCGATGGAGTAGATGTCGTGGTGCGGCGGCGGCGAGATCAACGCCACGCCCGGTTGGGTGTGGCGGAGCCCGGCGATCTCCTCGGTCACCTTCTTGCCGGGGATCTGCCCGCCTTCGCCGGGCTTCGACCCCTGCGCCATCTTGATGTTGAGCTCCTCGGCGAACGAGCAGTACTCGGGCGTGACCCCGAACCGCCCCGAGGCGATCTGCTTGATCCGGCAGTTCTTGTCGTTGTCGTAGCGGGACCGGTCCTCGCCGCCCTCGCCGGTGTTGGCCTTGCCGCCGACGAGGTTCATCGCCTGGGCGATGGTCTCGTGGGCCTCCTTGCCGATGGCGCCGTGGCTGATGGCCCCGCTCGAGAACCGCCGGGTGATCGCCGACAGCGGCTCCACCTCCTCCACCGGCAGCGGCGGGCCTGCGGCGACCACCTCGAGGAGGTCCCGGGGCTCGGTCGGCGGCCGCTCGGCGACGAGCTTGGCGAAGGTGCTGTAGGCCTCCCAGTCCCCGTTCTGGACCGCCTCCTGCAGCGAGTCCACGATGCCGGGGTTGGTGACGTGGTGTTCGATGCCCTTGGCGTGGTGCTTGTAGTAGCCGGGGTTGACCAGCTTCGGGCTGTCGTCGAAGGCCCGCCGGTGCCGTGCCAGCACGTCGGTGGCGAGAGTCTCGAACCCGATCCCGCCGAGTGGCGAGGCGCAGCCGGTGAAGCAGAGGTCGACGATCTCGTAGCCGAGGCCCACGGCGTCGAAGATCTGGGCGCCCCGGTAGGAGTCGGTGGTCGAGATGCCCATCTTGGAGAGGATCTTCAACACCCCCTCCTCGACGGCGTTGCGGAACCGCATGAGCGCCTCGGCGACGGAGATGTCCTCGCCGAGGCGGTTCTTGTGCACCAGATCGGCGATGGAAGCCAGCACCAGCGACGGGCAGACGGCCTCGGCCCCGTAGCCGAGCAGGCAGGCCAGGTGGTGGACCTCCCGGGCCTCGTCGGTCTCGACGACGATCGACACCCGCGTCCGCTGGCCGGTCTGCAGCAGCCGCTGGTGGGTGGCGCCGACGGCGAGCAGCATCGGGATCGGGGCGCGGCTCGCCGAGATGTCCCGGTCCGAGATCACCAGGATGCCGCTGCCGAGGCCCGCGGCGTGCTCCGCCTCGCCAGCGAGGCGCTCGATCCCGGCGCGGAGCCCGGCCGGGCCGTCGGCCACGGGGAAGGTGGCGTCGAGGCGGTACCCGCCCGGGGCCTTGAAGAGCAGGAACGTCTCCAACTCCAGCAGCGACGCCCCCTCCGGGCGCTCCCACAGGACGGGGTCGTGGGGGCCGATGAGGGTGCGGATGCTCATGACCCCCCGCTCACGGATCGGGTCCATCGGCGGGTTGGTCACCTGGGCGAAGCGCTGCTTGAAGTAGTTGTAGACGGGCCGGGAGTGATTGGCGAGGCCGCCGGGGGCCGTATCGTCCCCCATGGAGGAGGTCGGCTCGTGGCCGCTGGTCGCCATGGGCCGGATCACCGTCGTGAAGTCCTCGTGCGAGTAGCCGAAGACCACCTGCCGGCGGACGAGGTCGGCCGGGATCTCGGGGTTGGGCTCGCCGAGCGGGGCGGGCTTCAGGTACACCTCGACCCAGGTCCCGTAGGGCCGCGCCTTGGCGAGCCGGTCCCGCACCGGGTTCTCCTCGAAGCCGCTGCCACCGCCGGTGGGGGGGTCCACGCAGATCATCTGGCCGGGGCCGAGCTTGCCGCGGCGCACCCTGCCGTGGCCCCGCGTGTAGACCGACCCCGCCTCCGACGTGCAGGCGATCAGACCGTCCTCGCAGACGACGTAGCGCATCGGGCGCAGCCCGTTGCGGTCGAGGACGGCGCCGACGCGCACGCCGTCGGTGAAGATGACCCCCGCCGGGCCGTCCCAGGCCTCCACGAGACAGGCGTGGTAGCGGTAGAAGTCCCGGACCTCGTCGCCGATGTCGGTCAGCGTCTCCCAGGCGGCGGGGATCAGCATCGCCGCGGCGTGCCGCACGTCCCGGCCCTCCCGGGTGATGAGCTCGAGCACGTTGTCGAGCATCGCCGAGTCCGAGCCCGAGGTGTCGATCACCGGCCGCAGCAGTTCCTCCTCCAGCAGGTTGATCTTGCCGAGGCGGCCCTCCCGGGCCCGCATCCGGTTGACGTTGCCCTGGATCGTGTTGATCTCGCCGTTATGGCAGAGCATCCGGAAGGGCTGGACCCGCTCCCAGGTGGGCAGGGTGTTGGTCGAGAAGCGCTGGTGGAAGATCGCCAGCGGCACCGAATACCGCTCGTCGCCCAGGTCGAGGTAGAAGTCCGCCAGCTTGTCGGCCAGGCACATCCCCTTGTAGGTGATGGTGCTGAAGGAGAACGAGGGGAAGTAGACCCGGATCCCGACCTCCGCGCAGCCCTTCTCGGCCCGCTTGCGCGCACGGACGCAGCGCCGCTCGGCCTCGGCGGCGTCGACGCCGATCGGCTTGAGGAAGATGGCCTGCTCGATCAGCGGCTGGGTGGCCTTGGCCCGGTCACCGAGGGTCTCGGCGTCGATCGGGACCGTGCGCCAGCCGAGGACCTCGATCCCTTCCCAGCGGCAGGCCTCCTCGATGATGCTGCGGTGCCCATCGCTCCAGACGAAGGTGACGGCGACGCCGATGAACGCCGGGTCGGCAGGGGTTCCCATCCGGGCGGCCTCGGCGGCGAAGAACTCGGTGGGCAGCGAGGTCAGGATGCCGGCGCCGTCCCCGCTCTTGCCGTCGGCGTCGAGGGCGCCGCGGTGGCGGACGCGGCACAGCGAGTAGACGGCGGTCTCGAGGATGGAGTGGCTCGCCCGCCCCTCCACGTCGGCGACGAAGCCGACCCCGCAGGCATCCCGCTCGTGATTCGGGTCGAAGATGTCCCGGTTACCGCTGCGCACCCCGGCCTTGCTCGCTCTGGCCATGAAACCCCCTGTTAACTCCTCGTCCGGATAAAAAAACGCTCGCGCGCATGGACCGCGCGAGCGTCATTGCTCGGGTGGCCCCCCAATTGTGCAGCCGGTGCAGCGGGTGGAACTGCGTCGGGCGGGGTGGCCGAAAATCGTTCCTATTGTAAAGCGGGCCCGCGGGGTGTCAAAAGGGCCCGATTCCATACACCCCTGACAGGACGATGGGGCCCCGAACGTGACAAGTGTCACGGCGATGTCATGACGGGGCACACTACCGCTGGCACCCCGCGCTCCATGCGTGGTTCCTGTACTCACACAGGAGGGACCATGTGACACCCAACGCCATCGAGATCCAGGATCTACACAAAAGGTTCGGGGCTGTGCGGGCCGTCGAGGGGCTCGACCTCACCATCGGCAGGGGGAGAGCGTCGCCGTCCTCGGCTCCAACGGCGCCGGCAAGTCGACCACCATCGGCATGCTGCTCGGCCTCTTGGCGCCGGACGCCGGGTCGGTGGCGGTCCGGGGCATGCCGCCGCACGAGGCGGTCGCCGGCGGCCACATCGCCGCCATCGCTGCAGGACGGCGGCCTGATGCCCGGCGTCAAGGTGGTCGAGCTCGTCGGGTTCGTCCGGGCCCTCTACCCCGACCCCGTGCCGCTCGACCGGGTGCTGGAGACGGCGGGGATCGCCGTCCATCGCCGGGCGCTACGTCGACCGGCTCTCGGGCCGGGCCCAACCCGCTGTCCGCCCGCGAACGCGACGAGCTCGGGGCGGCCGAGAGCGGTGCAACCGTGGCCGACATCGCCCGTCGGCTGTTCCTCTCGCAGGGCACGGTGCGCAACTACCTGCCGTCCGCCATCGGCAAGACCGGCGCCCGCAACCGCATTGACGCCGCCCAGATCGCCGAGGCGAACGGCTGGCTGACCCCAGAGATCTGACCGGCTATGGGGGCAGATACCCTTCTTTGTGCGAGGAGCATCGATATACGATGTTTTTCATACAAAGAACAGCATGGGACCCTACGTCAGGGTCCACTCCCGCGAATGAGACCGCGAATGAGACCGCGAATGAGAGTGGGTCCTTTGCGGGGCCTCGGACCGGCTGCGTCGCTCCAGCCTTACCACGTTCTGTGGTCGCCCTCGTACCTGGTGGGCGGGGTCCCCGCGCATCTTTGGCTGTCTCGCCGCGCCAGGCGCGGTCAAATAACCAAAGTTAGGGTCCGGGGCTTCCGCAAGGCCCCCAAAAGGGTTGTTATGGGAAAATGGCGACCCCGAAATGACCACGAAGAGTGGTCGATCCCCATGGACGGCCGCCGCTCTGGAATTCTCGTGTCAGAACGACTGATCCTCGTTGCCGGGCTCCGGGGGCCCGCTAGCGGCGCTGGGTCCCGTCGCCCTTGATCACGTACTGGCGCAGGTACAGGTCCCGGTACGTCACCGGCCCCCTCGGCCCCGGCACGCGGTCGACGTTGATGCCCGTCTCGGGCGCCGCGGTGAGCTCGAAGCCGTCCAGCCATCGGGTCGAGGCGTTCCAGAAGGCCCCCGTGCCCCGGTAGGCGTCGAGGAACAGCGCTGCCGCATCGGCGTCTTCGGTCACGATCCCCGCCGCCAGGCCGGAGGCGTCGCGCTCGGGGTCGTTGGCCCACTCATAGCCGAGTGGGTGCGAGTGCGGCGGCAGCGAGGCGTCGATGCCCAGCGAGGACAACAGGGTGAGCACCTTCGGGAGGAACGAGTCCCAGATCATGTCGTCGAGCAGCAGGAGGTTCAGGCGGTTGCAGACCCCGAGACGGTCGAGGCTGGCCTCGATGAGGCCCAGCGCCATCGACGGGTCGGCGCTTTCCTCGACGTAGAGCACCCCGCCCCCCTCGGCGTGGGCCAGCGTCCGGACCCCCCGCTCCGTCGCCAGCCGGGCCAGCGCCGCGGTGGTGGCGCCGGATCCGCGAAGGATCACCAGGGGGATCGTGGCGGGGAACGACACCAGCGCCTCGGCCGCCTCCCGGTCGGCGGTGCGCACGAGCTGGATCGCGGCGGGTTTGAGGCCCGCCTCGGCCAGGCCGGGGGCGATCACCAGATCGACCAGCGCGGCGGCGCTGCGGAGGCTGGCCCCCCCGGTCCGCAGCACCCCGGCGTTGCGGGACTTGATGAGCTGGGTGGCGAAGTCGATGGTGACGTTGGGCCGGGCCTCGTAGTTGGCGCCGATGACCCCGACCGGGACCCGGCGCTCCTCAAGCTGCAGGCCGTTGTCGAGCGTCCGCCGTGCCACCACTCGCTCCAGCGGCGCCAACGCGGCGAGCGCCCGCACCTGGCGGGCGATGCCGGCGAGGCGGATCTCGTCGAGCCGGAGCCGGTCCAGGCCGCCTGCGGAGAGCGTGCGCTGGGCGCCCTCCAGGTCCTCCTTGTTGGCGGCCAGGATCGCGGCGGCCTCCGCGGTCAGGCGGGAGGCGATGTGGCCGAGGGCCGCGGCGATCTGGTCGTCGGTCGCCCGGGCCATGTGGCCCGCCGCCCGGCGGGCCTCGCGCGCCGCCTGGTCGACGAGCAGGAAGATCTCGTCGTTCACGGAAGGGACGACTCCGGCAGGATCCAGAGGTTGTCCGCAAGATTGGAGCCGAGCGAGGCCCCCGCGCCGTCCACCTGCAGCGTCAGGGTCCCGTCCGGCCCGATGCCGGTCACCTCGACCATCGCCCCCGGCATCAGCCTCTTCTCCTCGAAGTAGGCCAGGACGTCGGTGACCAGTTCCACGTCCTCGGTCAGCAGGCTCAGCTTTCCCCGTTGGCCCACCTTGAGGTCGCTGAGCGGTACGAGCAGGCTCCGGTCGTACGGGGGCTCTAGGCCGGGGATCGGGTTGCCGTGCGGGCAGGTGGTGGCGCCGGTCTTGGTGAGGATCCGTTCCTCCACCTCGGGCGAGATGACGTGCTCCCAGGCGTGCGCCTCCTCGTGGGCACGGTGCCACGGGATCTCGAGGATGTCGACGAGCAGCCGCTCCGCGAGCCGGTGGCGCCGGACCAGCGGGGTCGCGACCTCCTTACCGTGCTCGGTCAGCGTGATGTCGCGGTCCGCCACGGAGACAAGCCCGGCCCTGGCAAGGCGCCGTACCTGCTCGGACACCGCGGGGGCGGAGACGCCGAGGCGCTTGGCGATCCGGGCCTGGGCGATGCGGCCCCCCTCCTCCTCCATCTCGAAGATGGCTTCGAGGTACTCCTGCGCTCCCTGGGGGACCTGGACCCGGATGATGACCAACCTCCTATTCGGGCCCTCATGCGGCGGCCGGAGCCTCGGCCGCCCAGCCCGACTGCCCTACTATATTTCGTCAGGTGCCACCGTCCTCGAAAGCTCCCGCCCCCACCGTGCTGCTCCTCGATGGGCACTCGCTGGCCTACCGCGCCTTTTTCGCCCTGGCCGAGGCTGACCTGCGGACGACCAGCGGGCAGGCGACCAATGCGGTGTACGGGTTCACCTCCATGCTTATCAAGGCGTGGCAGGAGTCCAAGAGCCGGTACCTCGCCGTGGCCTTCGACCGGGGCGCCCCGCTGGAGCGGCTGGCGATCCGCCCGGAGTACAAGGCCCAGCGCACGACCCCGCCCGACGAGTTCCGCCAGCAGATCGGCCTCATCCGGGAGGTCCTCAACGTGCTGCACGTCCCGGTCTTCGAGATGGACAACGTCGAGGCAGACGACATCATCCACATCCTCGGTCGCCGTCTTGCGGGCGAGGGTGCGACGGCCGTCGTCGTCACTGCCGACCGGGACTTCTTCCAGATGGTCGGGCCGAAGGTCCGGGTGGTGATGAACCGGCGGGGCATCTCCGACACCGTGACCTACGACGAGGCGGCCGTGCGCCAGCGGTTCGGCTTCGGCCCGGAGCGCTACCTCGACTATGCGGCCCTCCGGGGCGACCCCTCCGACAACATCGAGGGCGTGCCGGGGGTGGGGGAGAAGACCGCGGCGAAGCTGGTCCAGACCTACGGGACCCTCGAGGCGATCTTCGAGCACCTCGACGACCTGACCCCCAAGATCCGGGAGCGCCTCGGGGAAGCCAAGACCCGGCTGCTCGAGAACCGGGAGTTCTTCCGGTTCCGCACCGCAGAGGAACTGGCCGCTCACGGGGCACCGGTCGAGCGCCTGGAGGTTTCGGCCAGGGACCTCCAGATCGGGCGGTGGGACGCCGCGGAGGTGAGGCGCCTCTTCGACTCCCTCGAGTTCAAGAGCCTGTACGAGCGCCTCAGCACCGACCTCCCGACGGCCGCCCCCCAGGGCGGGCTGTCGGCGGAGGCCGCCGAGGTGTCCGACCTCGACGAACTCCGGGAGGCTATCGCCGAAGCGGCCCGAGGCGGCGTGCTGACGCTGCGCCTGGCGGGGGAGCAGTCCCGGCCCCGGGATGCCCCCACGTCCATGGCGTTCGCCGTGGGTGCGTCAGTGACGGCAGGGAGGGTAGGGGCACGGGTGGCCCGCCTGGAGAAGCTGGGCGATCCCGAGGCGGTGTGGGCGGCCATCCGGGAGCCCGTCGGATCGGCGCGCCTGGTGACCCATGCGGCCAAGGACGCCCTCCTTCGCCTGTCGGCGGCGGGCATCGAGCCGGCGGGCATCGCCATGGACACCGAGATCGCCGCCTACCTGGTCGACCCCGCCCGCGGCTCGTATCCCCTCGACGAGCTGGTTGCCCAGTACCTGGGCCGCGAGCTGCGCCTGGAGGCGGCACCGGTCGAGGGCCAGCAGGAGCTGCTGCTCGACGCCGCCCCGGCGTCGGGCCCGGGCGCCGAGCTCGCACTGGGCACGGAAGTGGTCGCGGTCACCGAGCTGGCGACCCTGCTGGAGAAGGAATTGGTCGAGCGGGGGGCCTGGGACCTGCTGGTGAACCTCGAGCTGCCCCTGGCCTCGGTCCTTGCCCGCGTCGAGCGCGCCGGGGTTAAGCTGGACACCGAGTACCTCGCCGAGCTCTCGGAGACCGTCGGCGACCAGCTGCGGACCATCGAGCAGGAGATCTACAGCCACGCCGGCGAGCCCTTCAACATCGGGTCGCCGCCGCAGCTGCGCCGGATCCTCTACGAGAAGCTCGCCCTGAAGCCGACCAAGCGCACGAAGACCGGATTCTCCACCGACGCCAGCGTGCTGGAGTCGCTGCGGGAGGAGCACCCGATCGTCGACGCCATCCTCCGCCACCGCGAGCGCTCGAAGCTGAAGTCCACCTACCTCGACGCCCTGCCCCCACTGGTCGATCCCGGCACCGGGCGGCTGCACTGCCGGTTCAACCAGACCGTCGCCTCCACCGGCCGCCTCTCGTCGGAGTCGCCAAACCTGCAGAACGTCCCCATCCGCACGGAGGACGGCAAGCGGATCCGGCGGGCATTCGTCCCCGAGGCCGGCCACCTCCTCGTGGTCGCCGACTACTCCCAGATCGAGCTGCGGGTGCTCGCCCACCTCTCCGAGGACCCCGAGCTTGTCTCGGCCTTCGAGCGGGGCGAGGACATCCACCGTCTTTCCATCTCGAAGGCCCTCGGCATCCCCGTGGAGTCGGTGACCGGCGAGCTGCGGTCGATCGGCAAGATGGTGTCGTTCGGCGTCACGTACGGCATGGGGGCCTACGGGCTCGCCCAGCGGCTCCACATCCCGATGGACCAGGCCCGCACCTACATCGAGGGCTTCTTCGCCTCCTACCCGAGGGTGCGGGACTACCTCGACGGTGTCGTCGCCAAGGCCAAGGCCGACGGCTACACGACGACGATCCTCGGCCGGCGCCGGTACCTGCCCGACCTGAATGCCCGCAACCCGGCCGTCAGGGCCAACGCCGAGCGGATGGCCCTCAACGCCCCCATCCAGGGTTCCGCAGCCGACATCATCAAACTCGCGATGGTGAAGGCCGACGAGGCCCTCGCCGGCCGGCCGGGCCGGATGGTGCTCACCGTGCACGACGAGCTGGTGTTCGAGGTGCCGGAGGCGGGGGTAGAGGTTCTCGCCGAAGAAATGCGGGGCGTCATGGAGGGCGTCCTCGAGTTGGCGGTGCCGCTGAAGGTCGATCTGGCGTGGGGGCCGAATTGGGCAGACGCGAAGGGCTAGGCGGGACCTCCCGCCCGTGAATCCGCATGAAATCCTCGGCACACGGCAGGGAGCCACGGCAGCCGAGGTCCGGGCCGCCTACCGCCGGATGGCACGGATCTACCACGCCGACGGCCTCGAGAGTTCGACGGACTCGATCCGTCGGGAGGCGGAGAGCCGTATGGTCGAACTGGATGCCGCACGGGACGCTCTGCTGGAGGAAGCTGCGTCCGCCGAGCGCGAGAAGGCGCGGGGGCCCGAGTTTTCGAGGAGATCCGAGCTGATCCGGCCCAGCGTCTCCGGGTCGGTCCTCACCGGCACCGAAGCGCCCGCTCGGCCCCCGAGGTCGCCGCTGCGGATGGTCGTCTACGGGGTGATCTTCGTGTGCCTGGTCGGGCTGTCGTGGCTGTACACACAGGTGATCCGGCCCTCACCCACGAAGGCGGTCACCCCTGCGGCCACCGGCGGCGTGATCCACCCGGCCTCTCCGGCAGCTACGCCTTCGGCACCGCCGGCCGGCCCGATCATCGAATCCGACTTCGCCAAGCAATCCTGCAGCCGGGGCGACGTGCTCCCGGCCGCCTTCTCGCTCCGTGCTGCGTTTGAGACCACCGCCGGGACGGCGGCGGCCTGGGAGGATGCCCTGGCCCAGGGGCAGAGCACGTCCCCGCTGCACGAGCTGGCCCCTGGGATGAAGGTGGCTGTCTGCTACATCGACGGCCCGTGGCAGGCGCCCCAGAACGTGGTCGACTTCTACAAGCAGTTGGGGGCCGTCGTCGACCGGGCGATCACGATCGTGCCGGAAACCGGCGCCCCGGACACTGCGCCATACGGTCCGCACGAGAGCCTGCCGATCCTGCGGCCTGCGTCCCCGGCCCCCAGCCCGCACGGGTAGGAGGTTAGCCGGGGGCGGGGACGGAGGGTCACATCCCCATGTCGATCGTCTCGCCCACCTCGATGCTGCCGCCGCTGTCCTTGATGGGGCAGCCCTGCGCCTTCGCCACGGCGTCGTCCAGGCTCTCGGCCGAGATGAGGGTGTAGCCCGAGACGGGGCAGGCGCCACCCCCCGGGGTCACCGCGCCGTCGGGTGCGATGGTCGAGCTGGCGCCGATCGGGGCGCCGGGGTCCACCACGGCATCGCCCAAGGTGCCGTACCAGGCTCCCCACGCGGCCATGAGGCCTGCTCCTCTGGGGTCTCCGGCATGCCTCCATCGTGGAAAGCAAGAAGGTACTTCGGCATGACTCAGCTCCTCTCCGTGAGTGTTTCGGACGTGCCGTCGATCCTAGGTTGTAGCGTGGGCCACCCAGGAGAGATTTCCTTTCTGGGGAAGCCCTCCGTGGCCCGTTTGCG
>WNFC01004768.1_pt1 | contig 14798 bp, 8 predicted proteins | sample 5400541 | NCBI WGS metagenome assembly WNFC01 (sample SAMN13153342, study PRJNA577476) | soil metagenome | isolation source: 120 cm saprolite under Douglas fir tree site 2 hole 2 replicate 1 | place: USA:California | collected 2015-04-18
CTTGATCGGGTCGATCAGCACCGCCTTTCGCGTTCGCTCGCAGCCGACGAGATATGTCTTGCAGTTGCCTCGGTTGATCTCATGGAAGAGCATGGCCACCTCCCGACGGCGTGCAGAGCCTCATCGACCCAGATGCGGGCGCAACCGGCTACTTGGCACGGCTGGAACCACTTTGGAAATGACCCAAACGCCGGGAGAAATGACCCAAACGCCGTCCTAGTTAAACGCGCAAAACGTTCGAAAACCCTGTCAGTTCCCGGGCGTGAAACGCGAGCATCAGGTCGCGCCCGTGTAGACACATCCGGCTGTAATGATTTCGGTCTCCGGTTGTCTTGACCAGAAGCGATGGAGTCGACTGACACCGATCGCGGCGCGGGCGGCGCAGCTGCGGCCGGCTCCGCGCCAGATGCTGACGATGGCCCAACGAGCGCCGCCCGTTCAGACGGCTCCTCGCCAGCAGCTGCCGAACACGGCGCGGGCGGCATACGCCCCGAGGGCTCTCGACCAGCGAACGCCGACGGCGGCCCCACCACGCCCGCCGCTGGGAGCCCTCCTCCATCGTCCGGCGAGCGCTACCGTAACGGGCCTCGCCACCGGCTTACGTGGATTTTCTTCGCCACGCTGGTCGTTGTCGGCGTAGCGGGCTTCCTCTTCTGGAGGCACTCGCAGGCGCAGTCGGCGCAGCAGGCGCCCCGGGTGCCACCACCGCCGACCGTCGCTACCCACGCCGCCTGGCAAGGCGACATTCCAGTTCACCTCGAGGCCCTCGGCACCGTGACGCCGCTTGCCACCGTGACCGTCAAAACCCGGGTCGATGGGCAACTGATGAGCGTCAACTACCGCGAGGGGCAGATGGTTCACGAAGGCGATCTCCTGGTGGAGATCGATCCCAGGCCGTTTCAGGCACAGCTCACACAGACCCAGGGCCAGCTTCAACGCGACCAGGCGCTGCTCGAGAACGCCCGGGTCGATCTGAATCGCTACAGCAATCTTTATGCGCGCGACGCGATCCCCAAGCAGCTGCTCGATACGCAGGTGGCGACAGTCCATCAGTTCGAGGGCACCGTGAAGCTCGACCAGGGACAGCTCGAGAACGCGCGCGTCCAACTCGTCTACTGCCGGATCAGCTCGCCGATCTCCGGCCGCGTCGGCCTGCGGCTGGTGGATCCAGGCAATATCGTCCACGTCACGGATACGACCGGCCTGCTCGTGATCACCCAGCTGCAGCCGATCACCATCATCTTCAACGTCGCCGAGGATTACCTGCCGCAGATCCAACAGCAGACCCGCCTGGGCCACAAGCTCGAGGTCGACGCGTTCGACCGCGCCCAGCAGCAGCGGATCGCCACCGGCGAAGTCCTCACCTTCAACAACCAGATCGACACCACCACCGGCACGGTCAGGCTCAAGGCGATCTTTCCGAACGAGGACAGCGCGCTCTTTCCGAACCAGTTCGTCAATGCCCGGTTGCAACTCGACGTGCACCGGGGAGCCACCCTGGTGCCGGCGGCGGCCGTCCAGCGCAACGCTCAGGGCCCGTTCGTCTACCTGGTCAAACCCGACCAGACCGTCGCCATCCAGGCGGTCTCGGTGGGCGCAACCGATGGAAGCACCACCGAGATCGTCAAGGGGCTGCAAACCGGGCAGACCATCGTCACCGACAACTTCGACAAACTTCAGGAGGGGGCCCGCATCGCCGGCAACAAACCGATGGCCGAGGCGGCACGGACGAGCCGGTGAATCCTTCGCGCATCTTCATCCTTCGGCCGGTGGCGACGTCCCTGTTCATGGCAGCCATCGTGCTCGCCGGCGCGGTGGCGTATCGCCAGCTGCCCGTCTCCGCCCTGCCCCAGGTGGATTATCCGATCATCCAGGTGGTCACTTTCCTCCCCGGGGCGAGCCCGGACGTGATGGCCTCCGCGGTCACCGCACCGCTCGAGCGGCAGTTCGGACAGGTGCCGGGATTGAACCAGATGACGTCGACGAGCTCCGACGGCAGCTCGATCATCACCCTCCAGTTCGCGCTCAACCTGAGCATCGACGTCGCAGAGCAGGAGGTGCAGGCGGCGATCAATGCCGCTCAGACGTTTCTGCCGACCAACCTTCCCAGCCCGCCGGTGTACAGCAAATCCAATCCCGCCGACGCCCCCATCCTCACGCTGGCGCTCACCTCGAAGACACTGCCGCTGTCGAGGGTGGAGGACCTGGCGGACACCCGCCTGGCGCAGAAGATATCGCAGCTATCCGGGGTCGGCCTGGTCAGCATCAGCGGCGGCCAGAAGCCGGCGGTCCGGGTGCAGACCAACCCGGTCGCCCTCTCCTCGTATGGCATCGATCTGGAGACGGTCCGCGCCGCGCTGATGGCGACGAGCGTCAACCAGCCGAAGGGCAGCTTCGATGGACCGCAGCAGTCCTTCCAGATCGCCGCCAATGACCAGCTGCTCACCGCCGAGGACTACCGGTCAGTGATCATCGCGTACCGCAACGGCGCGCCAGTCCTGCTCTCCGACGTGGGGACGGTGGTGGACGGCGCCGAGAACGTGAAGCAGACGGCCTGGATGAACGGGATCCCGGCGGTGATCCTGAACATCCAGCGCCAGCCGGGCGCGAACATCATCGACATCGTCGACCGGATCAAAGCGCTCCTTCCGCAGCTTCAGAGCTCCCTGCCCAAGTCGATCGAGGTTTCGGTGCTGACCGATCGCACCTCGAGCATCCGGGCCTCGGTGAACGACGTGCAGTTCACGCTGATGCTCACCATCGGGCTCGTGGTGATGGTGATCTTTCTGTTCTTGCGAAGCCCGTCGGCCACCCTCATCCCCAGCGTGGCGGTGCCGCTTTCGCTGGTGGGCACGTTCGCCGCGATGTACCTGCTCGGCTACAGCATCAACAACCTGACGCTGATGGCGCTCACCATCTCGACCGGCTTCGTGGTGGACGACGCGATCGTGATGATCGAGAACATCGTCCGCTACATCGAGCAGGGCGAAAAGCCGCTGCAGGCGGCGCTCAAAGGCGCACGGCAGATCGGCTTCACCATCGTCTCGCTGACGATCTCTCTGGTGGCCGTCCTCATTCCGCTGCTCTTGATGGGCGACGTGGTGGGCCGCCTGTTCCGGGAGTTCGCCGTCACCCTGGGGATCACCATCCTCATCTCCGCGGTCGTCTCGCTGACGTTCACGCCGATGCTCTGCGCCAAGCTTCTGCGCGCACGTTCGGAAGCCAAGGAGGGCTGGTTCGCGCGCACCTCGGGCCGCGTGCTGGACAGGATGACCGCCGCCTACGGGAGGATGCTCGGTCGGGTGCTCCGGCACCAGACGGCGACCCTGCTCGTTGCGGCCTCGACGGTGGCGCTGACCGTTCTTCTCTACATGGTGGTGCCGAAGGGCTTCTTCCCGGTGCAGGACACCGGGGTGATCCAGGGAATCTCCGATGCGCCCGGGTCGGTCTCTTTCCCGGCAATGGCGCAGCGCCAGCAAGCCCTCGCCGACGTCATCCTCCGCGATCCCGCAGTGCAGAGCCTTTCCTCGTTCATCGGCGTCGACGGCACCAACACGACGCTCAACAGCGGTCGGATCCTGATCAACTTGAAGCCGCTCGCCGAGCGGAAGGTGAACGCCCTCGAGGTGATGCGGCGGCTCCAGCCGCAGCTTCAGCAAGTCCAGGGAATCACGCTCTACATGCAGCCGGTCCAGGATCTCACCGTCGAGGATCGGATCACCCGCACCCAGTACCAGTACACGCTGGAGGATCCCGACGCGAACGAGCTGGCGATCTGGACCGCGAAGTTGACCGATCGCCTCAAAGCGCTGCCCGAGCTTCGCGACGTCGCCAACGATCAGCAGAACCACGCGCTGCGGACCTCGCTGGTGATCGACCGGGCGACGGCGTCGCGCCTGGGCATCACCCCGCAGATGATCGACAACGCGCTCTACGACGCCTTCGGCCAGCGCCTGGTTTCGACGCTGTTCACCCAGCTCAATCAGTACCACGTGGTACTCGAGGCTTCGCCGGACTTCCGGAAGTCGCCGGTCAGCCTCCAAGACATCTACCTCCAGGGCTCCAGCGGACCCGTCCCGCTGAGCGCGTTCACCCGCCTCGAGAATGGGATCGGGCCGCTCTCGGTCAACCACCAGGGCCAGTTTCCCGTCGCCACCATCTCGTTCAATCTGGCGCCGGGCGCGTCGCTGGGCGCGGCCACCGCGGCAGTAGAACAAGCACAGCGGGAGCTGGCGATGCCTCCGAGCATCCAGGCGGCGTTCCAGGGAACCGCCCAGGCATTTCACACTTCGCTCGCCAATCAGCCGATCCTCATCCTCGCCGCGCTGGTGGTCATCTACATCGTGCTCGGCGTGCTCTACGAGAGCTACGTGCATCCCTTAACCATCCTCTCCACCCTCCCCTCCGCCGGGGTCGGCGCGATCCTCGCGCTGATCGTCTGCGGCTCCGAGCTCGACGTCGTCGCGCTGATCGGCATCATCCTGCTCATCGGCATCGTGAAGAAGAACGGGATCATGATGGTCGACTTCGCTCTCGAGCTGGAGGGCAAGGGCAAAGTGAGCTCCCGCGAGGCGATCCACCAGGCTGCGGTGACCCGCTTCCGGCCGATCATGATGACGACGATGGCCGCTCTGCTGGGCGGTCTGCCGCTGGCCCTGGGCACGGGTAATGGTTCGGAGCTGCGCCGCCCGCTCGGCATCGCCATCGTGGGCGGGCTGATCGTGAGCCAGGTGCTGACTCTGTTCACCACCCCGGCGATCTACGTCTTCTTCGACCAGATCGCGCGGAGGGTCTCCGCCTGGCGCGCCGCTCGGCAGGAGGCAGCCCCCGGGGGCGCGGAGTTGGAGACGCGATGAACCTCTCGGCGCCATTCATTGAGAGGCCGGTGGCCACCGTCCTACTGACCGCGGCGGTCGCCCTCGCGGGGGCGGCGGCGTACACCCAGCTGCCTGTCTCGCCGCTGCCGCAGATCGACCTTCCGACGATCACCGTGCAAGCGGTCTTGCCGGGGGCGAGCCCGGAGATCATGGCGTCCTCGGTCGCCACGCCTCTCGAGCGCCAGTTCGGCCGCATCGCCGGGGTGACTGAGATGTCGTCGACGAGCTATCTCGGCTCGACCGCCGTCACCCTTCAATTCGACCTCAACCGCGACATCGATGCCGCGGCGCGAGACGTCCAGGCCGCGATCAACGCCGCCCGCGGGTACCTGCCGACGAATCTGCCGAACAATCCGACGTATCGAAAGGTCAATCCCGCGGACTCGCCGATCCTGATCCTGGCGCTGACCTCGGACGTGTACCAACCCGGGCAGCTCTACGACGTGGCGTCCACGGTGATGCAGCAGCGCCTCTCTCAGATCCAGGGCGTGGGGCAGGTCCTCGTCGGCGGCAGCTCGTTGCCGGCGGTGCGCGTGGAGCTCAATCCCACGCAGCTCAATGCGTACGGACTGGGCCTCGAGGACGTGCGCACCATGCTCGCCGCGCAGAACGCGAATCTGCCCAAAGGTCAGCTCGACGACGGGAACACCACCTCGGATCTGGCGACGAACGATCAACTGCTCCATGCCGCCGACTACGCGCCGCTCATCGTGAGCTACTCCAACGGCAGCGCGGTCAAGCTCTCCGATGTCGCCGGCGTGAAGGATTCGGTCGAGGATGTGCGGGCGGCGGGGAACGCGAACGGAAAGCCGGCCGTGCTCGTCGTCATCTCCCGCCAGCCCGGTGCGAATATCATCGACACCGTCGACCGCGTCCGCGCGGCCCTTCCCCAGCTCGCCGCGTCCATCCCATCCGCCATCGCCACCACGGTGGTGATGGACCAGACCACCACCATCCGGGCCTCCGTCGCTGACATCGAGCGCACGCTCATCCTCTCGATCGTCCTCGTCGTCGCCGTGGTGTTCGCCTTTCTGCGCAACGGACGGGCGACGCTGATCCCGGCAGTGGCGGTGCCGGTGTCGCTGATCGGCACCCTGGCGGTGATGCTGCTGTTCCATTACAGCCTCGACAACCTGTCGCTGATGGCGCTCACCATCGCCACCGGCTTCGTGGTGGACGACGCGATCGTCGTCAGCGAGAACGTGATGCGCCACCTCGAGCAGGGCATGGCCCCGATGCAGGCCGCCCTCCAGGGCGCGAAGGAGATCGGCTTCACCGTCCTCTCCGTCAGTCTCTCGCTCGTCGCGGTGTTCACCCCAATCCTACTGATGGGCGGCCTCGTCGGGCGCCTGTTCCGCGAGCTCGCGGTGACGCTGTCGGTGGCGATCCTGGTCTCGCTGGTCATCTCGCTCACCACGACGCCGATGATGTGCGCTCGGCTGCTCAAGAACGAGTCGCGGCAGAGACACGGGCGCCTCTATTCAATGAGCGAGCGGATGTTCTCGGGGATGCTGCGCCTCTACGAGCGCACCCTCGCGGTGGTGCTCCGGCACCCGGGGGCAACGCTCGCCGTGCTCGTCGTCACCATTGCGGCCAACGTCTACATGTTCGCCATCGTTCCGAAGGGCTTCTTCCCGCAACAGGACGCCGGCCGGGTGATCGGCGCCATCCAGGGGCAACAGGACAGCTCCTTCCAGTCGATGCAGGCGCGGGTGGCGCGCTATGTCGAGATCATCAAGTCGGACCCCGCCGTCGCGACGGTGATGGCCTTCACCGGGTCAGCGGGTGGCCCGACCAACACCGCAAGGATGTTCGTCTCGCTCAAGCCGGCGGGCGAGCGCCCCAGCGCGGACCAGATCATCGCCCGTCTGCGTCCGAAGCTGGCCCAGGTGCCGGGCGCATCGCTATATCTGAGAGCAGCCCAGGACATCCAGGTCGGCGGGGTGAGGAGCAATGCCCAGTACCAGTACTCGATTCAGAGCGGAAACATCCCCGAGCTGAACCACTGGGGACCGATCCTCCTGGCCGAGATGCGCAAGCTCCCGGGCTTTTTGGACGTCAGCTCCGACCAGCAGAACGGCGGCCTGGAGTCGTCTCTCGCCTACGACCGCGCCACCGCGGCGAGGGTGGGCGTGACACCTCTAGACGTCGACAACACGCTCTACGACGCGTTCGGCCAGCGGCAGGTCTCGACGATGTTTACGGCGCTCAATCAGTACCACGTGGTGATGGAGGTAGATCCAAAGTTCACCCAGAGCCCCGCCGGACTCGACGCGATCTATCTGCACCCGTCCGGTGGCGGAGAGATTCCATTGAGCGCCGTCACCCGGTACGCGCCGAGCGCCGCGCCGCTCGCGATCAACCACCTGGGGCTCTCGCCATCGGTGATGGTTTCGTTCAACCTCACGCCCGGCGTCGCGCTCAGCCAGGCGGTGGCCGAGATCGAGCAGCTGCAGCGATCGCTGGGCATGCCGTCGACCATTCACGGAAACGTCGTCGGCACGCTGCAGGCCTTCCAGGCGTCGCTGGCGAGCGAGCCGCTGCTCATCGCCCTCGCGCTCGCCGCGGTCTACATCGTCCTGGGCATACTCTACGAGAGCTTCCTCCACCCGATAACCATTCTCTCCACCCTGCCGTCCGCCGGGCTGGGCGCCGTCGCGGCCCTGCTGATCTGCCGGATGGATCTGAGCGTGATCGCGCTGGTCGGCGTCATCCTCTTGATCGGCATCGTCAAGAAGAACGCGATCATGATGGTGGACTTCGCGCTCGAGGCGGAGCGGGCCCAAGGAAAGAGCCCGGCGGAATCGATCTACCAGGCCTGCGTGCTGCGCTTCCGCCCGATTCTGATGACCACGATGGCGGCCCTGCTCGGCGCGGTGCCGCTGGCGGTGGGGACGGGGACCGGCTCGGAGCTGCGCCGGCCACTGGGCATCACCATCATCGGCGGTCTGATCGCCAGCCAGCTGCTCACGTTGTACACGACTCCGGTCGTCTACCTTTCCCTCGATCGCCTGCGCCTTCGTTTCCAGCGCCGGCGCGGCGGGCCGGCGATTGCGGACCCGGAGGTCGCGCCATGATCGCGCGGCGCGGGTTTTTCGCGGCGTTGCTCTTCGCCACCGCTGGCTGCAACCTCGCTCCGAAGTACACGCGGCCCTCTTCGCCACCGGCCACGAGCTACCGCGAGCTCGTGCCTGCCAACTTCAAGGGCGCGCAGGGCTGGAAGTTGGCGCAGCCGAAAGACGACGCCATCCGCGGCAAGTGGTGGGAGATGTACGGCGATCCTCTGCTCAACCAGCTCGAGGAGGAGGTCGACGTCGCCAACCAGACCCTCGCCAAGGCAGTGGCCACCAATCGCGCCGCGCAGGCGCTGGTCGCGCAGGCTCGCGGAGGGCTCTGGCCAACCGTGTCGGTTTCGCCGTCCGTCTCGCGGCAGCGATCGAGCAGCTCGGCATTCAGCTCGGGGACGGGCACTGCCGTCCGCTCATCCGGGCTCGCGACGGTCTACCAACTGCCGCTTCAGGCGTCGTGGGAGGCGGATCTCTGGGGGCGCTTGCGAAACACGGTGAGCTCCGCTGCGAACGAGGCACAGGCAACCGCCGCGGATCTGGAGAACACCCGCCTCTCGCTCCACGCGCAGGTCGGGATCAATTACTTCCAGCTTCGCAGTCAGGACGCGCAGGTGAAGCTGTACGCCGAAACCGTGGCCGCCTTCCAGAAGGATCTCGATCTGGTGCGGATCCGCTACCAGGGAGGCATCGCGTCGGATCTGGACGTAGCTCAGGCCGAGACGCAGCTCAAGGCGGCCATCGCCGCGGGGACCGACCTTGGCATCAACCGGGCGCTCTTCGAACACGCGATCGCGGTGCTGGTGGGAAAGCCCGCCTCGACTTTTTCGATCGCCGTCGCGCCTCTGCAGGCCAACCCACCCGCGATCCCGGTGGGCATTCCATCCGAGCTCCTCGAGCGCCGACCCGACATCGCCGCCGCCGAGCGGCGCGTCGCCGAAGCCAACGCAAACATCGGGGTGGCGAGGGCGGCATTCTTCCCGACGCTCACCTTGAGCGGCCAGACCGGCTTCGTGAGCACCGCGCTGAGCAGCCTGCTGTCGGCGCCGAGCTTCATCTGGTCCCTCGGAACGACGCTCTCCGAGACCTTGTTCGACGGCGGGAAGCGCCAAGCGCAGCTCGAGAACACCTGGGCGCTGTACGACGAATTCGTAGCGACCTACCGTGGCACGGTGCTCTTCGCGTTCCAGGAAGTGGAGGACTTCCTCGCCGAGCTGCGGATCCTTTCGCAGGAGCGGCAGGAGCAGGACGATGCCGTCCAAGCGGCGCAGACGGCCCTCGCGCGCGCCGAGGACCGGTACAAGTTTGGCGTCGACAGCTACCTCAACGTGATCACCGCCCAGACCACGCTTCTTTCCAACCAACGCATCGCGGCCTCCATTCGGATGGCGCAGATGACGGCGAGCGTCTCGCTGATCCGGGCGCTCGGGGGCGGCTGGGATGCGTCTAAGCTCTCGTCGAAGGCCGAACCTCCACCGGAGGGCCGCGTCGCGAGCGCGAGCGGCGGGCCGGACGCGGACGGCCGCGCTCGCTGAGAGCTACGTCTCCGGTGGTCCGGGGGGATCGACGGCCTCGAACGGCGACGCTGAGGACATCCTATGGCGGCCGCATCGATGTGGCTTGAGGCACGCGAAGGCACATCGCCGACGATTTCCATGGCCGGTGGCTTCCATGCCTCTGGCAGAAATGCGTTCACCTCGAGACGGCACCGGTCGTCATTGCCTCGACCGGAGCCATGGCTCGCGTGCACTACCTCAATTCGGCCGATCAGTTGTGAAGAATGTTCCGAAAAGCGTAACAAATTTACAAAACATTCGGTCCTGACTCACCGGCCGATAAGTCGGGCGCACATGACCGGCTCGCGGGACCGGCCAGGCCGTCAAGCAGCATCCGCGCTGTGATGGCCCGGCCATCGAGCGACGACCGGGAAGCCCACCCACTGCGCGCCGCGCGGTAGGCGAGCAGCGCACATGGATAGGACGACCCGCCCAGAAGCCTTTCCGCTGCGAATCCGTAAGAAAGGATTCTCGCCGGCGGCGATCTTTTCCCTTCCTCCGTAAGATTTTTTCTCGTTGTAAGAAAAAATCTTACTGCGGGGTCCAGGTCGAGCCCGAGCGTCGGAACAGATTCCCTGCGCAGGGAATCTGTTCTGACGTTTGTTCCGACGCGCCATCCCCACCCGTGGCCCGGGCGACGGTCCGTTTCGTTTATTTCGTTCGTTTCGCTCAAATCGGGCGACGTCGCACCGATCGACCGCGGCCAATTTGCCTCGCTTTTTCGCATCGTCCACAGCGCACCTTCTTGCTGGTGGCCTGGGCAATCACCCTGAAGACCGCCACGGACTATTTTGATGGCCCGGCCATCGACCGACTCGACGGGCTCTGGATAAGTGATCGCGTGAGCCTGTGGCGTTGGGAAGAATTCCCAATTGGGAATTCTTCTCAACGCTTCGAGCCATCCCTGAAGAAATCTTCCGACGTTTGTTCCGACGCTCGATCCCAACCCGTGGCCCGGGCCACGGCTCGTTTCGTTTATTTCGTTCGTTTCGCTCAAATCGGGCGACGTCGCACTGACCGACCGTGGGCAAATTGCCTCGCTTTTCGCGTCGGGTGGCCGGGCCACCACTTATCCACAGCCCTTCCTCGATCCGGTAGGAGGGCGGCGAACATGGATAGGACAGATTCCCCGCGCGGAAGTCACCCGCCCGCGAATCCGTCGGAAATGATTCCTTGCGCCAAGAATCTTTTCCGACGCTCCAAGCTCCATAGAGAACAGTTCTACGTGCTGGGGCCTGTGTGACGTTCGCGTTGCGCGCATGCAACATCTGGCGACCGGCAGCAATTGTAACTTGCTCCGATTTGGCCGACGCGTACTACGTCGCCTCGCCCGGTTGAGGTTGCGTTCGCGGCCGGGATCCCGAAACCCCAACAAAGGATGCGCTATGACCACCTCGGTTTTTTTGCCTACCAAATCCACCGCCATCGTCCTGACCGCGCTCGCGGTTTCAGCCGCGCTCACCGGGCCGTCTCTCGCAGACCCCGTGCCCACGGCCGGGTACACGGTCACCCTCTTTGCCAGAGGTGTGGCCGGGGTCTACGTGGCGCCGGACTCGCTCACCACCGACGGGAGCTTCGTCTATGCCGGCTACCAAAACTCCGCTGCAGCGGACGGTTCGTCGGGAAACAGCGTCGTCGTCAAGTATTCGCTCACCGGCGCGGCGCTGAGGCAGTTTCCCGTGAACGGTAAATGCGACGGGCTGCGCATCGACCCCTCGACCGGACTGCTCTAGGCGCTCTCCAACGAGGATGCAAATCCCCGGCTGACGATCATCGATCCGAGGACGGGCCAGGAGCAACGCTCGTACGAGCCGCTCCCGACCGAGACGCCATTCGCTGGCGGCTACGACGACCTCGCCTTCACCCCCTCCGGCGCGTTTATCTCCGCCTCCAACCCGGCGCTGGACAGGGACGGCGTCAACACCTACCGCGCCATCGGCCTCATCCGCCTGGTGGACGATTCCGCTGTCATCACTCCCGTTCTGCAGGGCGACGCGATGGCGACTGACCGCACCTCTGGGGAGCGTGTGCGGCTCAATCTGACCGACCCGGACAGCCTCTCCGTTGATCCGAATACGGGTGACGTTGTGCTCGACGACCAGGGAGACTCGCAGATCATCTTCGTGCACAACGCAGGAAGCGACGCGCACGAGGTGAGCCGCCTCCTTCTTCAGCCTGCGAGCCCCGCGGCGCCAGTGGTGGACGAGGTGACCTGGACCACCTCGGCGAGCGGCCATTTCCTCGTCGCCGACCATGGCAACCCTGGCGCGATCTGGGTGGTCCACAAGACGCCGGGCTTCACTCCGGCGCAGGCTTACGTGACGGTCGGCAACGATTCGCGAACCTTCACCTCGAGCTTGGGGACGCTCGACACCACCTCCGGGCTGATCACGCCGGTGGTCACGAACTTCTCCAGCCCGAAGGGCCTGATCTTCGTCGAGTAAAGCTTCGAAAGGACCGGCCGGACGCTCTCGGGCGGCCGGCCGTGCGGCGAGGTGCGGATGTACGCGTCGAAAGGCGCGCCGCTCATCTGGGCGGAGGCATATGGGAACCTCGGAAGCTCCGCTCGTGGTTCTCGAAGGATCTGAGGGCACCGGGAATTGGCGACAAGATCTGCACGGCCAGCGTTCGCTGCTGCGGCACTCGGATGGTGACGCTGGTCGATGACCTTCCCACATCGCCCAGGCGATTGGCACTCAGGGTCACGACCTGCGTCCCCACGTCCGCCGCTGTCCATGTCCATTGCGCGCGGCAGACGCATGTTGCCGGTCGGCAATTGCTTTTAGGCCAGCTTGGTCAGAGACGCGCGCCGCGTGAGCGTCGGCGCGGATGCAGGTGAACGGACAGAGCGTCCGCGCCCGCTCTCTCTAGGAAGCTACCGCGAGCTCGTAGAGGTATTGGACGTGCGAGAAAACCGCGCCGTCCATGCCCTGGATGCGCGGATTCGACGATTCGATCACGTAGTACTCGTCGGGCGCGTGGGCGCCGCTGCCGTGCCCCAGGCCGAAGTGCCCGGCGGCAAGCCGGAGCGGTTCGCCGGTGAAGACGTACCCCGGCCAGGAGCCGGCCAGTCTCGGCCAGAGCACCGACTCGACTCCATTCTTCCGATAGACCGACTGCTCGGCACGGATGAGAGGCGTATCGGCCGACGTCGTGTTCGGATCGTATCCGCCGGTCATGTTCACCTCGATGTCGCCGAAGCCGCGCTTGGCGAGGTGTTTCTTCAGCGCGTCGAGCGCGCCGGCAGCGGTCATGTTCGGAACGAGTCTCAGGTCGAGCTTGGCGACGGCCCGGTGCGGCAGGATGGTCTTTCCGCCGGGGCCGGTATATCCGCCCACCAATCCTTCGATGTTGACGGTGGGCTGCGAGACGAGCCGCTCCTCCGCGTCGACGAACGGCAGGTCGTGGACCCAGCGCTGAATCCCGAGCATCTTCTTCATCGAGGCCTCGTTCCGCTTGCTCGTCGCCTCGACGATCATTTTCTTTTCCCAATCGTGCAACGGGCGCGCCGGGTCGGCGAATCCGTCAATCGCGGGGGTGTTGCCGTCCGGCGAGACGAGGGTGTGCAGCGCTTGCACCAGGTGCCAGGCGGGGCTGTCCACGTTCGCCTTGAGGCTGGAGTGGATGTCGTGGTTCGGCCCGCGGCCCCACTTCTCGCCGCTGGAGACCAGCTCCAGCTCGACCACGCCCTTCGCTCCGAGGTTGATGGTGACAAGGCCATTCGGATCCTGCGCCGCGAACGGCATGAAGATGCCGCTGCATTTGGAGAGCGCGGCTTTCACCTCGGGGGCCTGGACGATCTGCTTGAAGTGCGGCGAGCCGATCTCCTCCTCGCCCTCGGCCACCAGCACCAGATTCACCGGGACCTTGCGGCCGGCGCCGCGAAGAGCGTGTAGCGCGGCGAGGAAGGTGGCTTCCGGACCCTTTTGGTTCACCGCGCCCCGGCCGACGATCACCTTGCCGAAACCGGGCTTGTCGACGAGCCGCGCCTCCCACGGCGGCGAGGACCACTCCGCGGGGTCGGCCTGCTTCACGTCGTACATGAAGTAGAGCCCGAGGGTGCGGGGCGCGCCCGCGTCCAGGGTGGCGAGAACTCCCGGCACCCCATCGCTGGGAACGCGCTTGGCGGTATTGAAGCCGGCATCGCGGAGCATGCGGATGAACAGATCGCAGCCTTCTTCGACGCCTCGCTTCTCCGCCGCGATGGTGGGCTGGGCGATCCATTGCTGCAGCCTCTTCACCGCTTCGTCGTGGCGCTTTTCGATCTCGGCGCGGACGCCGCCCAGGTCGTCCGCCGCGGAGCTGCGCCCCGATACCGCCAATCCCGCTGCGCCCACCGCCACGTTTCGCAAGAAGGTCCGTCGATCCATGGCGCGGCACCCTATTCGAGCCACCGGCCTGAAGGCCAGCGCAACCTGCACATTGCAATCCGATCGAACGACTTCAGGCCCAGTCCGGAGGCAACGCGGCCGGGCCGCCGCGGAGCACCGCGACGGCCATCTTTCCCATCATCGCCAGATCGGCCCCAACGAGCACAAATCATTTACAAATAACCGGGCTACTTGGGTATTTGAAGATAATCACAAACCTGGTCATATGTCATGGCATGCAAATCCATTTGGTCATACGCGGAAGAGACATCGTCAACACCCGAATACACGATGCTGCCTGCAACTCCTCCCGGAATAATGATGTATCGGAAGCTGTGAGCAGTCGAAATGGAAGTGTATAAATTGGTATTATTCTGAAAATTTATACGCAGATTTCCTACTGTTTCATAGGCAGACCAGGTGTCTGTTTGCGTACCGGATGAGATATAGTTCAGGTCGATGGGTAGGTGTCCAACCTGGTCCGTTGGCCAGATAAGGGCGTTATATCCATTCAATTTACCATAAGTAAGAACTGTGCCCCGGTCCAGGATGGTTTGCGTGATGCCTGAAGCCGCCTTTGTAGAGTCAAAGGTTCTTAATTCCAAAGACTGTGGTTACGGTCCAGGACGAAGGTGTAAACCAATCAGAATAAATAACATTGGCGGAACCTGTCGGGCCAGCTGGACCTGTTGGGCCTTGTGCTCCGTCTTTCCCGCAAGACGACGTAAACAGGACCAGTGACAAAAGAAGTAATATTTACCCGTATGGTTTTTTGCAGTGACACAGAGACGCTTCAGCATCGGTTTTTCATCCTTTCAACGAGGGACTGCGGCTGAATCTGCTTGAACGAGTCGTTAACCGGTTAGCCCGGCACCAGGCGAAGGTCTTATGGGCGGGAATCGCGGGGGCGTAGGTGAGCGGGGCAACCCA
>WNFC01004769.1_pt1 | contig 14796 bp, 10 predicted proteins | sample 5400541 | NCBI WGS metagenome assembly WNFC01 (sample SAMN13153342, study PRJNA577476) | soil metagenome | isolation source: 120 cm saprolite under Douglas fir tree site 2 hole 2 replicate 1 | place: USA:California | collected 2015-04-18
CTGGTCTCCCGTGCGAGTGCGGTGATAGAAGTCGCGCAAACCAACTACAGCTGAAATACCGAGACCTCTCGCGATAATCGCCATGTGGGAAGTCCAACCTCCTGTGTCAGTAGCAACGCCCCTCACATGATTTAGATCCAACTCAGCGATGGTGGAAGGCAGCAGATCCTGGGAAACAATTACCGCGTCCTCGGAAAGGCTGCGATATTTTCGTCCCTCGCCTGTCAGGTTTGCGAGCAAACGTTGAATCACGTCTTCGATATCTGAACCTCGCTCGCGAAGGTAGTCGTCATTGATCTGCGTGTAGATCGACAATAGCCGGTCGCCAACAACTTTTGCGGCCCATTCTGCATTTGTCCGTTCGCGAACTATATAGGCTTCAACGTCTCGGGTCAGTTTGGCATCTTCCAGAAAAAGCAGATGAGCGTCAAAAATATAGGCGTGCCCTCTGCCGAGCTCCTTCTCTGCGCGTTCTTTGATGGTTTCGAGTTGACGCCGGGAGAGCCGCACGGCGGCACGAAAACGCCTTCGTTCGCGCTCAATGTCGGCCTCCTCGATTTGCGCTCTATAAACATTTCGCGTGCCATCCTGCATACGTAAGACGCGCCCAACAACTATCCCGTCTGAAACGCCCAATCCCTTGCAGCGTATTTCTTCGGAGGCGGGCTGGGACCGATGCTCAGTGGCTCTTCCGCTCTCATCGAAATCGCTGGCAAAGAGGCTGACTACTGCGGCCAACCCCTCTTCTTCGTCGACGCCGTCTGCGATCACACGCAAATCGGTACCGCGACTGGCAGCCAGCATTAGAATACTTAGAATTGATTTGGCGTCGGCTCTAACACCGGCATTGACGCGCTCGAGAGTGAGGCTACTTTTGAACTGGCTCGCAACACGCACGAGGTTCGCCGCTGCACGTGCATGCAGTCCAAGACGGCTAGTTACGCGAAGTGTGCGTTCAACCACTTCAATCAGCTCCGCCTTTCCCGGGAGGGGCCAGCAACGCACCCGCCAGGTATATTCCCTGTCGACCCTGGTCGCAAATTCTAGGTGCGACCTCCGCAAGAGAGTCTTGACCTGTGTAGGTTGCCAGCTTAATCACCATCGGCAGATTCACACCAGTCACAACTTCGATGACTCCCTCGTCTAGAAACATTGAGGCAATGTTTGTCGGCGTACCGCCAAACATATCGGTAAGCAAGAGAACACCATTGTCCTGAGACACACGCGTGATCGCGCGCTGTACTTCGTCGCGAGCGGCATCGACGTCATCATGCCAACCGATGGAGACTGCGGTGATATGTGAGATGGGGCCAATGATCATCTCGGCGGCTGCAAGCAGTTCACCCGCAAGATGTCCATGCGTGACGATTACCCCGTCTATTTTTTTTGTTTCTCCAGTCTGAGACGAAGGCGGCTGAGGATTGTTACTCATCGATGCCTCCTAACGGACCTGAAAAATCAAGATCCAGTTCGGTTTTCCTAATCGCCGCTGAGTTAATGTTGACAGTAAGCTCTATTCCGCACTTTTCTGCAACTGCGATCAGCGGTTTGCTTTTCTCACGTCACGATGCACAGCATGCGCATCGAAGCCGGCTCGTCGCAATGAACGGGCAAGCGCGTTTGCCACCATCACCGATCTATGACGGCCTCCAGTGCAACCGATCCCGACAGTGACATACGACTTGCCTTCCCGCTTGTAGAGGGGCAAAAGGTAGGTGAGGAGATCAGTAAAGCGCTGCAGCGTCTCCTGGACCTCCGCATGAGACCGCAGATACTTAACCACTCGACTGTCATGCCCCGAAAGCCTTTTTAGATCGGCAATAAAATGAGGGTTCGGCAGGTGCCTGACATCAAACAGCAACTCCATATCACCGGGATTGCCATACTTGTGACCGAAGCTCAGTATCTGCACACGCATCGGTGCACCCTGGCGGTCAGGACTAAAACGTTCCAGCAAAAAACTGCGCAGGGAGTGAACGGTGTGTTCTGAAGTATCGATGATTTGATCTGCGAGCGAGCGGATGACGGCCATTGCTCCCCGCTCCGCCCGGATTGCGGGCAAAAGTCCCAAGCCCTTATCAGCGGGGTGCGGGCGTCGGGTCTCACTAAATCGGTGCTGCAACACGTCGTCGGAAGCTTCAAAGAAAAGAACACTTACTCTCAAGCCCGCTTCGCGCAGCGCCGCCAGCTGTTTTTCGAAGTCAGCGAGAAAACCTCCCTCGCGAATGTCGATCACCAGCGCAGCTCGACGTATGCCTTTATCGTCTTCGTCCGACGTAACCAGCCGGGAAAACGTTTGCAACATTGTGGTGGGAAGATTATCGACGCAGAAGTATCCAAGGTCTTGAAACGCGTTAGTCGCCGACGACATACCAGACCCACTAAGGCCCGTTATGATTACGATGTCGGGCACCGTGCCGCTCTTTTGCGAACTCTGCTCTTTGGTTGTTCGCATTTCAACTTACGGCTCAATCAAACCATAGTTGCCGTCTTTGCGTTTATAGAGGACTCCCAGTCGATCTGTGTCGGCGTCGCGAAAGACCACAAACTGATCAGACTCGCCGGATAGACGAAGCGCAGCTTCTTCCGCAGTCATAGGCTTAACTGAATAACGCCGCGCGGCAAGGATCCGAGGTGGCCGGGGTGTAGCCTCCAAATGCCCGTCTGGCTGAGGCGCCACAGCCGCGGTCCGCCGCCCGCCCTGTTTTCGATCAATGATCTTCTTCTTGAGTTTCAGCGCCTGTTTTTCAATTTTTGCCATGGCCCGAGTCAGGGCCATGTACATGTCGGCGTTCGTGTCCTTAGCCGTCAAGGTGTGATCGCGCCAGTGCACCAGAATCTCGGCTATCTGGCGGTTCTTTTCGACATCGATAATTACATGAGTGCTTACGGTTGAATCCTTAAAAATATGGTCCAGTTTCTTGAAGTGCTCTTCCACGTGGCGGCGAATAGCCGGTGAAACCTCAACGTGGCGGCCGGTGTATTCAAATTTCATTACGCAAATTCCCTCCTCGGTCTACTGGAAATAAAGCAATGCGCTGCCAGACCTCAACCGGGCCTGGCAGATCGCAATAATCATGACTACTAAAACCTGAAATTCGGCGTCGTACTTTGAGGGCTCTAAACTACAGCGCGACGCTCGCGCGAGCCGGGAATCTGCATTTGATCTCGATACTTGGCGACTGTCCGGCGCGATAATTTTATTCCGTCTTTTGCCAGGATCTTAACGACCTGATCGTCTGTAATCGGATTGTGAGAATCTTCTTCTTCGATTAGTTTCTTAATCTGCAGCTTAATAATACGCGTGGAGACTTCCTCGCCGTCTTCGTTCATCATTCCTTCAGTAAAAAATCTCCGTAACTCAATTACGCCCTGGGGTGTGTGAGCATATTTTCGGTTCACCACTCTGGAAACAGTAGAAAGATGCATGCCAATGTCTTCCGCAATGTCCTTCAACATCATCGGCTTGATGTGTTGTACCCCATGATCGAGAAAATCACGCTGACGCTGAACTATCGACTCGACAACCTTATAAATTGTTTGCCGGCGATGTTCGATATTTCTTAACAGGTCCACTGCCGAGCGCATCTTCTCCCGGATAAAGCTCTTTGTCTCATTGCTCACACTCGTTTGACCCAGCATCTGCTGATATTGCTGGCTCACGCGAAGTCTGGGACTGCCGTCATCGGCAAAATAGATCACATAGTCGTCATCATTCTCGTCGAGCTTCTCGATATAAATCTCCGGGCTAATCAGTATCGGTTCTTCTGAGGAGTAGCGCCGGCCCGGATAGGGGTCAAGCGTGCGAATGAACTGCAATTCTTTTAGCAGAGTGTCAACGTCAATACCGATCTGCTTTGACAGGTGTGGCAACTTGTGCTGCTGGAGATCCTGAAGATGATCGCTAATCAACCTGGCAGCGAGTCGTTCACTTTCACCCAGCACTTCGAGTTGGACCAGCAAACATTCGCGCACGTCTCGGGCGCCGCAGCCTACCGGATCCAGACGCATTACAGCCTGGCGCGCCTGTTCGACAACCGCCTCAGACCACTCACCCATGGCCGCCATTTCTTCATTGGTGGCATTCAGGCGGCCGTCGGCATTCAGGTTTCCGATTACGCAGATCGCCGCATCGCAAACTTCATTTTCGATTGGACTCATGTGAAGCTGCCACTCGAGATGATCTGCAAGTGACTGCGGTCTGGTCAAGAACTGTTCGAAAGTAGGTGCGTCTTCTTTATATTCGATCTCCTGCGTCTTGTAGCCGGGATCCAGGTAGTCCTGGAATTCGCGTCCAAAATCTATCTCCTCAAATGCATCGCGAGCGAGTTCTTCAACAGAGTTTTCGTCCCCAACAGTCTCCTCAGCGCCTTCTGTCCCCGAGATAGTTTCACCACTCTCGATATCACCGGGAGAAGGCAGCGTAGATAAAATGTCCGTGTCACCCGAACCATTTGAAGCGGGACTGCCGGCTTCAAGATCGGCGGCCTCGCCTGGCGATTGCTCAAAAGGCGTCTCAGAATCGGAGCTGGCAAGATGGTCAAGGATCTTCTCCGCGAGCTCCTGCGCCTCCTCCTGGGTAGCGACTTCCTCGAGCACGGGGTTCTCCAACAACTGTTGCTGTATGAGATCCGTCAGCTCAAGCGTAGTCATCTGCAACATCTCGATACGTTGGCGCAACTGCGGCGTCAGTACGAGTCGTTGGGAGAGGCTGGTAGTTAGTTTTAGGGACATTCCTGGATCAAATTCAGCTTTATTTCTGTTGATTGCGCCTGGCTGCGCGGGAAAGATTATAACCGATCAGGCGGCTTTTGCGCGTCAGTTCACATGCGGAATTTTTCGCCCAAATAGAGCTTTCGAACTTCTGCGTCTTCTGTCAAGTCTCTCGGCTTGCCCGCTCGAAAGATGCGGCCTTCAGCCATGATGTAGGCCCGATCAGTCACCCCGAGAGTTTCGCGAACGTTGTGATCGGTGATGAGAATACCGATGCCGCGATTGCGCAGGTAGAGTATGACGTTTTGAATGTCATCGACCGCCTTTGGGTCAATGCCCGCGAATGGCTCATCGAGCAGAATGTATTGCGGCTCAGTTGCGAGCGCTCGCGCAATTTCAGTTCGGCGTCTCTCACCGCCGGAGAGCGCATCGCCGCGGGTATTGCGAACGTGTGCGATACCAAATTCTTCTAACAACTCTTCGAGCCGTTTCAGTTGTTCCCGCCGGCGCAGGCCCATCGTTTCGAGCACGGCAAGAATGTTCTGCGCCGTGGTCATCTTCCGAAACACCGAAGGCTCCTGCGGCAAATAACCGATACCGAGTCGAGCGCGCAAGTACATGGGTAATCCGGTGACATCCCTGTCTCCCAAATTAACGGTGCCGGCGTCAGGTCGTTCGAGTCCCACAATCATATAGAAGGTGGTAGTCTTTCCAGCTCCGTTTGCACCCAACAAACCAACCACTTCCCCCTTGTCCACATACAAGCTAACATTTTCCACAACGCGCCGTCTGCCATAATTTTTGACAAGATGCGAAGTACCAAGCGCCGAAGCGGACCTCGAATCGGCCACTCGCGGCGAACCGCGTTGAATGCTTTCGACGTCTTCATGACGCCTTTCCAGTATTTGCAAATCTTCTGCTTGCATCGTTACCTGGTCACTGCGGATCATAGCCTATGGTTTTCGAATCTTGTGGGTTGACCGCACCCGGGCCGGAGATAGTGGTCCACGCGTGTCGTCAGCGATCACTCTACTGTCTCGCACGTAGAGCGTCAAACGACTTCCCTCGGTGTTTCCTTTTTCACTATCGTCTATTCGCGCCGGATTCCCCTTCAGGATTGCCACCTCATCACCCGGCGTATATTGCATCCACTCGCCGGTACCTTTTCGGGTTGGCTGGGTCAGCACGACATTTTTTTCCGCGATGGTTTTTTCCATCTCGTTTGTTTCCTTGGACAGATAAACATCTGCAACGCCACCGGTGATTCTGTCAGTACCTTGCCGGATGTCTACGTCCCCTTCGTAGTGAATCACGCGGTTGGGATCCGAGTAGTACATCGAATCAGACGAGCCAAATACTGGGATGACCGTCACATTGTTATCTACACGCCGCTTGGAATTATAAAGCCCACTCTGAACGTGTCCGATAGCGTCCATCTTCTTGTCGTTCATGTAAATATTGAGCTTGTCGCCGCGCACGAAATTGTCGTCCTGCCATGCCCTCGCGTTGCCCGTATAAGTTGCCAAACCGCTCTCATGATGAAATTCGCCGCGATCGCTGACGACATAGACCGGACTCTTGACGTTCGAAAACGGTGTCGCCCCGTTCGTCTGTCCCTGACTGTAGTACGTTGTCGCGGTTTTCCCACGGCTGTAGGAGACGTCGTTACGCAAATCCGAGTCAAGTTCTATTGCCCTGGTTCGACCGCGGGAATCCCAAACTGTCGGCTCTCCGCCCCTCAGATACACCATCTCGTCAGCCGCCACATAGGAAACAGTCGCAGCTACCCCGTTGCGATCGTTCTCGTTGAACTTCCCATCGCCCTGCGCATCAAGTCGATCAATGTCCTGCGTTTCTCTTACAAAGACGGCCGCCATCTTCTGCGACGTCAACGTGCGTGTACCTTTGTTTGGCGTAGGTTGTAGGGGCTCGAGAACCGCCTTTGCACCGCCCGTTGCGGTGAACGTTCTGGCTAGATTTCCGGTCTCGAAAAAGTCGCAGTCAAACTGTGGCGCAGTGATGGTCTTCTTATCCGCCTTCGCGTTAGCTACTACCGGTTCAACGTACAACTCCGCATTGCCAGTCGCCTCGGCTTTCTCGAGATCACGCCCCGAGCTGTGCCAGCTTAGTTTTACTTTATCCGCCGTCAAACGTTTATTTGCGGCTCGCGGATCGTTGGCCTTCGACTTGGGAGCGGAGAGTGTGACCACTGAGCGACCATCGGCAAGCATCTCTTTTAACAAGCTGCGTTGATCCTGAGCTTGAAACTTCACGTCAAGAGCATTCGCGCCGCTCAGTTGCATGTCCGAGTCTGCATCAAGACTGCGGGCTACGGTATCTTTCATCGCGACGGCGTGCTCCAGGCGCTGGTCCTTGTCGAAGAAAAAGTCCATGTCAACAGAATGGACTTCGGCGGCGCGACCTTCGTCCATTGCACGTAGGTATGAGTTGCCACGAACCTCCAGCTTCTCGATCCGCTTCTCATTATTGAGCGTCGCATAAAATGCGTCGCCACTCATGACGTCTCGTTCCTGCTCGGCGGTGACGCCCCCCATAAAATTTAACTTAAGCAACTCCTGCTCAAAAACACCGTGCCCCGCTTTAATCGTTACGGGGCGCGACCGAAGAGATGGCTGTGGGGATGAACCGGCGGCGGCGCGAGGCGCAACAGTCACTTCAACGTCCCTCTTCAGTTCAAATTTTTTCGTTTTTTGATAGACGATAGCCCCGGTCGATTTACCCGAAATGTTTTCGTGTTCGAACGAAACGGGTGAATCCGTTTCGGCGACTTCGGTGTTTTGATCAAATGCCAGGGCTTCGGTATTGACCTTCAGCGCATCCTTCGTGTTGATCTTCACGTTGCCCAGAAAGGAAATGATGGATGCGGTCGGGTCATAGGTGGCTCTTGTCGCCGTTATTTGATCGGGCTTCTCACCGACCGGCGGATAAATTGCGAGGTTCACATTTTCCAGTTCGTGATGATTGTCTGAGAATGTGATATCGCGAGTCGCCTTTACCAGCAGATACAAGCGATTGTCTTTGGTGATTTGTTGCTCGTAACCTTCGACTTTCCCGGTGATCTCTTTAGACAGCTCGGGACTCTTCGGCTTCATTATGAAACGGCTGTTGTTGCGCAGTTTGTAATACGAGATCGAAACGAACGCCAATCCCGACGCGAGCAACACAAGCGCAGCGATACGCGCGAGCAACGGCACACGCGACCGCAAGCCAATAGCATTTGCTTTCTTTCGTGTTAGTTCTTGCATCACAAAAAACGTGCTTTGTTCTTACTACTTTGCACTTGGTAATTTGTCAGCGGCGAGCATTCAAGATTGATCCATAAGACAAAGTACCAAGAGCACAGCACTAAGCTCAAAGCGCACTACAAAGTCTCAGATCCTGAACATTATGTTGCATAGCGTCTCTCCGACCCCACAGCGTTTATCCTTGGCTCCAGCTGGAAACCAAGGTCGTATGCTGTCATGCCCTCGCCGTCTCCGCAACCAGCGAGCTCGACCAAGGCGCGAATCCAGGATTCGACGGTTTGGCCGGGTCTTTCAAAACCAGCCACCAAAAGGGTCCCGTTTTCTCCCACTATTCTTGCTAGATGCCTAACATGAGATATGGTTTGCTACATTCCCGACATGAGATATGGATCGCGGAGTTGATCGTAAGAAGGAGTGAGAAACGCCCGAGCGGTGCGCTCATTGTCACAACCGCCGGTGATCAGAAGTCCAGCCAGGATCGGTGAGACATCCAAAGCCTGCGCGAGGCAGCTCTTTCCGTACGTTGCCCTCGCACAGTTCAGCTTTTCGCTTTCATCTGGCTCTCATGGTTTTTTCTGTTTATTCGGCAAACCATCCATCAGAGTCAAGCAGCTTAACACCTATGCGCTTGTGGCCATCGATTTCATCGGTCCAGGCACCATTGACCTGCGCATCGAGTTTCCGTCCAAATGGTGGCATCAGCTTGACAACCGAACCAACCGGGACCTCGACATCAAGAACAATTGTAGCTCCACCGCGGCTAATCTTAATGGCCTTGCCCTTGACGTGAAAAGGCTTGCCGGACTGGTCGCTACCCGCTATTTCCAGGTCAAATTCGACAGGTACTCGTGGACTTCGCGGCCGTTGCGAGGCAGCAGCCGCTCCTCGCCGGTCTTTCTGGTTCATCAAAATCACCGCCCTTTTTAATTGGCAATACGTCGGGGCGAGCTAGGCTCGGCGCCGGAGAGGAAGGGCACGGGTAGTTTACCGAATTAGGGAAATTATTGATAGGGGCACTAAATACTCGCCGAAAGGTAACCGGCCGACAGGGCAAGCAGAATCAGTCCGCCAACAATCACGCGGTAGACAATGAAGACGCCGGTCGAATGTCTGCGGAGAAACCTCAACAAAAACCAGATTGAGGCGTACCCAACGATTCCGGACATAGCCGTCGCAACCGCCAGTGAGCCATAGCTTCCGTGCGGGAGTTTTGTCATTGCCTGCTTCAACTCGAGCAATCCGCTGGCGCCGATAGCCGGAATAGAGAGCAGGAACGAAAACCTCGCCGCCGTCTCGCGCATCTCGCCCGCAAACAGACCGGCCATGATCGTCGAGCCCGAGCGGCTCGAACCGGGAATGAGAGCCAACACCTGTGCAGATCCGACGGCGAGCGCGTCGCCGACACCCAGCTGGTCCATACCCCGATTGCGTTTTCCCACCAGTTCGGCAATGGCCAATAGAATCGCGACCACTATCATCATTGTCGCGATTACCCACAGGTTCTTTGTGAATGTTCCTTCGATCTGCCTCTTAAAGAGCAGTCCCACAATTCCGACAGGCACCGAGCCTATAATTATCAGCCAGCCGAGCCAGGCATCGTTGGACAGTCTGCCAGCCTGCCGTCCGTCACTGGAATCTGTCCCTCGTAACAACGCTAGATGGTCAACAATGAAGGCCTTCGAAATGTTGACGATATCGCGTGCGAAGTAGATCAGGACCGCCAGCAGCGTGCCGAGTTGGATCACGGCAATAGTAGCAGTCGTCTGCTCGGCCTGCAGCGTCTTATTGAGGCCTGTATATAATCCAATCGCGCGCGAAGCAAAAATGAGATGGGCCGTAGAGCTAACTGGAATGAACTCAGTCAGCCCCTGGACGATGCCCAGGATGATAGCCTGGAAAAGAGTCATTGGTTTTATGTTGTCAGTGGTTTATGTTGGTGTTGTGTGCTTGGTGCTTTGTACTTTGTGCTTTGTGCTTTGTGCTTTGTACTTAGCGACGTCAGCTCCTAAATAATGAAGTGCATAGATAACGAAACAAAGTACAAAGTACCAAGCACTAAAAGCAAAAGAGACCAGACTCACACTCATTCCCTAAATGAATTTCTAACCGCAATCCAATCGTACATAAAATTCGGCATCATCATTCCCAAGCGCACAATACTAGCGAGCTGCCAGGGAAAGGCGTAGGACTTTTTTCGTCTTTCTATCGCACCCGCAATTAGTCGCACAGCATCCTGGAGTTCCATCAGGAAAGGCATGTCTGCATGACGTCCCTCAGTTAAGGGCGTCTTGATAAAGCCGGGGTGAATAATCGTAACGGCGATTCCCTTACCTTTCAGGTCGAGCCGGACACTTTCAAAGAATGCTGACACTGCAGCTTTGCTTGCACAATAAGCAGCGGATTTTGGGAGGCCCCGATAAGCGGCGAGACTCGAAATCGCGGCGATTTGTCCGCTGCCCTGGGCGAGCATTTCTGGGACCACCGCCGCCACACTGTTGGCCGCTCCGATTACATTTACGTTGAACACTCTGGCAAGATCGGCAGGCTGCATTTTTGCAGCCTCTGCGGTTAACCCGATGCCGGCATTCGCAATAAGCAGGTCGATCTGGCCAAACTCAGCGCGCAAGCGATCTGCGACTCCTCGTAGTGCAGTCGCGTCCTGTACATCTGCTGCAAGAGCAAGTGCCTTTCCACCACCGGAACCAATCTCGCCGACGATTTCATCCAGCACTGCTGCTCGACGCGCGACAAGCCCCAGCCTTGCTCCGCGCCGTGACAACTCCAGTGCCAGCCCCCGTCCGATTCCAGACGAGGCGCCAGTGATCATCACGACCTTATCTTTGAAGTAATTCAAGAGCAGTTTCGTCGAAAGCCGTAACGAGATCTCGTGTCAATTCGTACTGGGTTCGGTCAAACAGTCTCTAAATCGGAGAGCTAGATCCGCACGACTACCGGGAGAATCACGGGTCTCCCTCCCGTTTGCTTCTGAATGAAACGTTTTAGCTCCACGCGTATGTGCTCCTTTAACAACGTCTCGTCTTCAAGGGTTTGCCGCGAGGCTCCAGTCACTGCCGCAGCAACCACGCGCCTCGCATCTTTCATAAACTCATCGTCCGCAGGAGAGCTATGCACGGGAGCGACGCCATTCCGTCCTTGAGTCGGAGCAAATCCATTAGATGAACTGAGCCCACGCACGCCGCGAGCGATGATTTGCGGATCCCCGTGGAGCTCTCCGGTATCCGAGTCAATCGTTACAATCAGGCTGATTGTTCCCTCATACGCCAGTTGCTTGCGCTCCCGCACGGTCTCGCTTCCGATCTCCTCAAATCCGCTGTCGTCGATAAAGGTGCGTCCTATTTCGCGTTTGTCGATCACAGCAGCGCGCTCACCGTCGAGCTCGAGCACGTCGCCGTTCTCGATCAGAATAATGTTCTCTTCAGTGTAGCCTAGATGGTTCTTCACAAACTCCTTGTGCCGGAAAAGCATGCGGTATTCACCGTGAATAGGCACGACGAACTTGGGCCGCACGGCTTCGGTCATAATGCGAATGTCTTCCTGCGAAGCGTGACCGCTAACGTGTACTAGTCGTCGTTTCTCTTCGATGATGTTCGCGCCACGTTTGTAGATGAATCCAATCATTCGCGAAATCACGCGCTCGTTGCCAGGTATTATGCGCGCGGAAAGCACAACAGTATCGCCCTCTTCAACCATCAGCCCTTTATAGCTCTGTGTCGACATTTGCGACAGTGCGGCGCGTGTCTCACCCTGCGACCCTGTTACCAGAAAAACAATTTCGTCGTCGCTCATTTGCTTAGCCTGATTGAGCGAAACCAGCAAGCCATCCGGAACGTCGAGATAACCCAGCCGGTCTGCTACCTCGACATTCTTCTGCATTGAGCGACCCAGTACGCACACGCGGCGATTGAACTGCTGCGCGACGTCGAGAACAATCTGGAGTCTGTGAATCGAGGAGGCAAAAGCGGCAACGATTATACGTCCTTTGGCTTCGCCAAAGATTTCTTCAAAGGCTGGTATCACTGCGCGTTCCGAAGGAGTGCGACCTGGTACGGTCGCGTTTGTTGAATCAGAAAGCAGCGCCAACACACCCTCTTGCCCGTAACGTCTGAACGAGCGCAAATCAATAGGCTCGCCAATTACCGGCGTTTCGTCCACTTTGTAGTCGCCGGTATGGATGATGGTCCCCACGGGTGTTCTGATAGCCAACGAAAAGCAATCGACGAGCGAGTGAGAGACGCGAATGAATTCAACACTAAAAGAGCCGAGATCGACTACGTCACGCGGCTCGACGCGGTGGAGCAAAATATCTCCAAGCAAGTCGTGCTCTTCCAGTTTGCTTTCTGCCAAGCCGGCGGTGAAGTGCGAACAATAAACGGGAACGTTAAATCTCTTCAGGAGGTAAGGCAGGGCACCGAGATGATCTTCGTGGCCATGCGTGAGTATTATCGCCGTGATTTGGTCGCGATACTCTTCCAGGAATTCAAAGTTGGGAACGCAAACGTCAACGCCGTAGGCAGTCTCCTCCGGAAAGCCCATCCCGGCGTCGAGTATCAACATCTCGTCGCCATAGCGCAGAGCCATGCAGTTCATCCCAAACTCGCCGATGCCGCCGAGCGGGATGATCTCTAAAACACTACTCACCTTTGGTTGTTATCTCCAGAGAAGCCCGGTGTGTCTATGGGGAATCACCGGGCCAAATTAGACCGTGCAGTATAGCACACGGTTCCTGGGAAGAACTGACGATAGCGGCTTGGGGTGTCTTAATTTCGCCGGGCCACCTCTGCGACGGACATGTCAGCCACGCAACCGCAACAACCTCAGGTCAGGACGGCGGAACCTGTGCCCGCCAAAATTGGAATGCCAGTCAACTTCATTCTATTAAGCAAGGCCCGGAACTGAGATAGGAGGTGTATAATCCGCTGCGTGTTGCACCCATACGATCTTCCAGGCATCTGCAGGATTGAGTCCACTTGGTTTCGCTCGTCCGCATTGCGAGTTTCATTGCTGGTTATTGCGCTTTGCCTCTCTGTGCTAATGACTTCCGCTCAGCAGCCGACCGCTAAACCGCAACCGCCGGTGTCGCAATCATCCGACGTCGTACGGATCAACACCGAGCTCGTGCAGACCGACTTGATGGTCTTCGACAAGACCGGGCATCTCGTAGACGGACTGCTGCCGGAACAGTTTGAGGTAACAGTTGATGGTAAACCTCAAACGATCCATTTCTTAGAGAGCGTCAAGGCTGGAAGTGCTCAAGAGGCGGCACAGGTAACGACGACGCGTCAGGGCGACAGGGTATCGACGCCGGCCCAGTCGGGCACGAATCTATCAAACAAAGGGCGGGTGATTCTTTTCTTCATAGACGATGTACATCTCACCACACAGAGTCTCGGTCGAATTAGACAGGCCCTGATGGAGTTTGTGGACAAGCGAAGACACGATGGCGATCAAATCGCTATCGTCTCCACGAGCGGCCAGATTGGATTCCTTCAGCAGTTGACTGATGACGACGCCGTTTTGCACGAAGCAATAGGACGGCTCAGTTACAAGCGCAATCCCGAAACCTATGCCGGCAGGACGGTGATCACGGACTACCAGGCTAATCAGGTCGCTGAACACAACGACCGCGATCTCTTTAACTACCTCGTTTCCTCGACAATCAATGAATACCAGTTAGTGCCCGCCAAAGGTGGGGATCCACGAGGCCTTTCTCAGCTTGCAGTCAATAATGTCAGAAATCGAGTGCGACAGATTAACGGGCAGGCAAAAGCTGTTACGTCCGACACTCTCGATGTCTTGCTCAGTCTGATGCGGTCGTCTTCAAAGTTGTCAGGACGCAAACTCGTATTCTTCGTTTCCGATGGTTTCATAAGCGATAATCGCGGCTCAAATGCCGTGACCATGTTAAAGCAAGTCACGCAGATGGCAGCACGTGTGGGTATTGTGGTTTATACAATGGAGGCTGGCGGCATTTATTCTGACCCTGCCGTGGATGCCGGCAGAAACGATTTTCCAGACGGCATGGCTTCCGGCACATCAGCGCGCATGCCCTCAACAGAAAGCTCGGCCATGCGAGAGCCGTTGCGTATTCTCGCTGATGACACGGGCGGACGCGCTTTGGTCAATTCCAACTCCATTCCCAGTAGCATTCAGCAGGCGCTCGATGAAACATCCGCTTATTACCTTCTGGCTTGGCGTCCGGACACGGCAGCAGAGCGCACTGGTAAAGCACGACTCAAAGTCGTGATCAAGAATCGTCCGGACCTGCGCGTTCGCCTTAGAAACAATTATTACGTTCCCGAAAAACCTGCTGCACAGTCTGAACAACCAGGAACCATTACAGCCGACTCCGCGGCGGACTCCGCGCCCGTTGTAAACAGTCCGGAGGTCGAGTTGCTTGAGGCGCTCGGTTCCCTTTATCCGCGACACACGCTGCCGACCTCTCTTTCAGCCGGGTACCTCACTAGCGATCAAGGTCCTATGCTAAGACTCTCAATGCAAATCGAGCGCTGGGCTTTCGCTTCGGATCCTTTGCTAGACGCAAAAAAAGAGGTCGATGTAGTTGGCGCGGCCATTGACGACCGTGGGATGATTGTCACCTTCAAGCAATTGCTTACCGTTGTTTCCAATCCCACACAAGATCAAGTGCTTCCCGTCATGTGGAATCAACAACTACGTCTGGCCCCAGGTCTTTATCAAGTGCGCGTGGCCGTCAGGGAACGGAACACCGGCCGAACGGGTAGCGCCCAGCAGTGGATCCAGGTCCCAGATCTTTCTCGCGCCAGCTTGCAGATGAGTA
>WNFC01004770.1_pt1 | contig 14795 bp, 19 predicted proteins | sample 5400541 | NCBI WGS metagenome assembly WNFC01 (sample SAMN13153342, study PRJNA577476) | soil metagenome | isolation source: 120 cm saprolite under Douglas fir tree site 2 hole 2 replicate 1 | place: USA:California | collected 2015-04-18
CGACGACTGGCGAAGCTGGCTCGCTGCGGCCGGCTTGCCCACGATCGACCCCTATCGCGGTCCCGCCTATTCGCTTTACAGCCTCGTCCTGCAGGCGGCGCTCGACGGCGGCGGCGTCGCCGTCGGCCACTATCCCCTGATCGCTCCCGCTTTGGCGACCGGTCGCCTGGTCGCCCCCTTCCTCCCCTGGCGCCCTTCCGCGCGGGCGATCCATCTGCTGCTGCCGCGCCGTCACGCGCCGGTGGTTGCCGAGTTCGCGCAATGGCTCGCGCGCGACGCGGCTTCCGACTCGCCCATTCCTCTGACGACCGCCGGGTAAGCTTGGCTGGCTTGCCGCATAGAACAAGTGTCCCCACATGGAATACGGAACGGTGCCGTTCCGTTATCGAGCCGGAGAAGAATATGAGCGAGCAATTTCGAGCCACTCCCAAGATCGCCTGCCGGCGAGCGGCGCTCTGGCTGGGCGCCGGGCTTGTCGCGGCTGCCGCGATGGCTCTCCCGGGCGCTGCCGAGGCGCGCGGCTTCGTCTCCTTCGGCGTCGGCGTGCCGCTCGGTCCGCCGGCCTACTACCCACCGCCGGTTTATTACGCGCCGCCCCCGGTCTATTACGCGCCGCCGCCCGCCTATTACTACCCGCCGCCGGTGGCCTATGCGGTGCCGCCCGCACCGCCGCTTGCCCCTTCCGTCGCGCCGGAGGACGGGCAGACCTGCCGCGAATACCAGTCGACGACGACGATCGACGGCAGACCGCAACAGACTTACGGCACGGCGTGCCTCCAGCCGGACGGCACGTGGAAAATCGTCCAGTGAAACCATCGGCCGAATAGGGGAAACGAGATGCGCAACCAAGGACTTTCACGCGCCGTCGCGGTCGTCGCGCTCGCCGCCGGCCTCGCCGGCTGCACCGTCTATCAGCCGGCCTACCAGCAGCCGGCCTATTACCAGCCGCCGGCGCAATCCTACTACGCGCCGCCCGCCTATTACGCGCCGCCCCCGGCCTATTACGCCCCGGCCCCGGCCTACTACGCGGCGCCCTCGGTCAGCCTCGGCTTCGGCTTCTGGGGCGGCGGCGGCCGTTGGCACGGGCATCACGACCGCTGAGCAACTCCTCGCGCGCGATCACCCCTCTCACTCGACTAACAGGGAGCGCATCATGACCATCGCCGAACCCTCTGCCGTGGCCCGCCGAAAACGCCTGACCGGGAAGCTCCTGCTCGCCCTGGTCACCCTCTCGATGTTGTCCGGCTGCGTCGTCTACGAAGGCTACGGCCCGCCGCCGCCGCGCTACCATTATTGGCGATGACCCCGGAGCTGCTCGCTTCCCTCTGGCGGCCGGGCTCGCTATCGTCCTCGCGGCGGCGCTCGGCCGCCGGGCGCGGGAGGGGGCGATCCGATGCCATGCTGAACGTCGAACCGCGACGCGGCGGCCGGCCCTCGCGGCTGGCGACCGTCCAGCTCCAGGAGACCATCCTCGACGTCGCGACCGAGCTCTTCCTGACGCATGGCTACGGCGCCACCAGCATCGAGGCGGTGGCGGCCGGCGCGCGCATCTCCAAGCGCACCTTCTATCATCGCTTCGACGACAAGGCGGATCTCTTCGAGGCGGTGGTGCGCCGGCTGATCGATCGCTGGCTGCCGCCCTTCGAGGCCCAGCTCGCCGAACCCGTCGCGATCGATGCGCTGCTCCTGCGCACGGCGAACCAGATTCTCGCCGTCGCCCTCTCGCCGCCGGCGCTGGCGCTCCATCGCGTCCTCGTCGCCGAGGCACAGCGCTTTCCGCAATTGATCCAGCTCGTCAACGAGGCCGGCGCCGGCAAGGGCGTCGACCGCATCGCCGCCCTGCTCGAGCGCGAGAGCAAGGCGGGCAGCCTGGCGATCGCGGACAGCCGCTTCGCCGCCGAGCAATTCCTCAACATGGTGCTCTCGGTGCCGCAGAAACGCGCCCTCGGCTTCGGCGAGATAATGAGCCCCGACGAGCTCGCGCGCTGGACATCGCGCACCGTCGCGCTGTTCCTCGACGGTTGCCGCGGCAAAATATCCCCGACTGCGCTATAGTCCGACTGCGCTATAGTTCGCCCCGCTTGCGTGCCATGGAGTTGCGAGGGGAGCGAGGCGATGGCGAGACAATCCACGGCGATCGGTTTCAGCGTTCTCGGCATTGCGCTGCTGGCGGCCGGCGGCGCCCGGGCCGATGTCATCGACGGCGATTGGTGCGCCGTCAATGACGGCCGGCACCTCTCGATCAAGGGGCCGGAGATCATCACCCCCGCCGGCACCAGGATGCAGGGCAACTACACCCGCCACAGCTTCCTCTACGTCGTGCCGCAGGCCGATCCCGATGCCGGGCAGACCGTCGCGATGCTGCTGGTCAACGAGGAGACGGTCAATCTGCGCATCGGTGCCAGCGCCGCCGAAGCGGCCTCGGCACCCGTCCAGGTCTGGCTCCGCTGCGCCCCCAAGATCAGTTGACGGATCGGCTAGAAGCCTTCGACCACCTTCGCGGTATGCTCGACCTCGGGCGGGCTGGCGAAGCAATGGCCGACGAGCTTGCGCCAGGCCTGGAAATCCTCCGAGCCGCGGAAATCGACGGTGTGATTCTCCAGCGTCTCCCAGCCGACGAAGAGGCGATAGCGGGCCGGCTTCTCGATCGAGCGCTGCAGCTCCATGCGCCGGCAGCCCTTGGCGCGCTTGAAGAGCGGCGCCGCCTTGGCGACCGCGGCTTCGAACTCGGCCTCGAGGCCCGGCTTGACGTCGATTTGAGCGATTTCGAGAATCATCGTCGCGGCTTCCCATTGGCTTGTCGCCGCCGATAGAGGACATGCGGCAACCCAGCATGGACGATATCGCGCTCGAAGCGGAAGCCAATCTTCTCCATCACCCGGCGTGACGCCGCATTGGTCGTCAGGGTGAAGGCGACGATCTCGGCGAGACCGAGATGCGCGAAACCGAGCTGCAGCGATGCCTGGGCGATCTCCGAGGCGAGGCCGCGGCCCCAGAATTCGGCCATCACGGCATAAGCGAGCTCGACCTCGTCGGCGCCACCGAGGGTCGCCATGACGCGCTCGTCGCGATGCATGCGGCACAATTCGTCGAAATGCGCCTCGCTCAGCCGCTCGGCGCTGAGGCGCTCGGTATGCGGCAGCACCATGCGATCGCTCACCAATCCGCGCAGGCAATTCGCTCGGACGCCCCGCCGCTCAGGCGGAAGATGGCGTCCTGCGGGTCTTCGAGCGCGAGCCCGATCTCGCGGGGCAGTCCGAGATAGAGACTACGCAGCAGCCGGCCGGTAAAGCCGTGCGCGACGACGATCAGCCGCTCGTGCGACGCCGCGTCCGCGAGCCAGGCGCCGACCCTGCCGGCGACATCCTCATAGCTCTCGCCGCCGGGTGAGCGGAAGATCCAGTCATCGCGGCCAGCGCCATCGAGGGCCCCCGGCGATGCGGCTTCGATGTCCTCCTCGGTGAGGCCGGCCCAATCGCCAACGTCGATCTCGCTCAGCCGCGCGTCGGTCTCGATCCGCGCGGGGTCGATGCCGAGCACGCGGCAGACGATCGCCGTAGTGTGCAGCGCGCGGCCGAGCGGGCTGGCAACGATCGTCCAGACGGCGCGGTCGCTGATGTGCCGCGCCAGGGTCGCCCCCGCCCGCCGTGCCTGGTCGAGCCCGCGCGGCGTCAGCGGCGAATCGCGCCGGCCCTGGAAGCGCCCGTCGCGGTTCCATACCGTCTCGCCGTGCCGCATTAGATAGATCGTCTGCTGCATGATCGACCTTGACCTGCTTTGTCGCGGCGCGCCGGCGATGCTACGCTGACGCCGCGGCGGCGGGAATCGCCGCCGTCAGTATGGAGGATTGGGTGCAGCAAACGGTCGATCTCGGTGACATCAAGGCGCTGACCTTCGACGTCTTCGGCACCGTCGTCGACTGGCGCGGCGGTATCATCCGCGAGGGCGAGGCGCTGGGCCGCGCCAAGGGCATCGCGGTCGACTGGGCGCGCTTCGCCGATGCCTGGCGCGGCCTCTATCAGCCGATGCTCTCGAAGGTGCGCGACGGCGCCATGGCGTGGACCAAGCTCGACGATCTGCATCGCATGAGCCTCGACCGTCTCCTTGATGAATTCGGCATCACCGGGCTCAGCGAGAGCGAGATCGACCATTTCAATCGCGCCTGGCATCGCCTTGACCCGTGGCCCGATGCGGTCGCCGGGCTGACCTCGCTGAAGCGGCGTTACATCCTGGCGACGCTATCGAACGGCAACGTCGCGCTCCTCGTCAACATGGCCAAGCGCGCCGGCCTGCCATGGGATGCAATCCTCGGCGCGGAGGTCGCCCGCCACTATAAGCCGCAGCCTGAAGCCTATCGTGCCACGGCGGAAATTCTAGGTCTCGCTCCGGCGCAGTGCCTGATGGTCGCGGCGCATTACCAGGATCTCCTCGCCGCCCGCGCCTGCGGTTTCCGCACCGCCTATGTCTGGCGGCGCGACGAGTTCGTCGTTCGGCCGAAGGACGATCTGCCGCAACAGCACACGCTCGATCTCGTGGCCGAGGATTTTGGCGAGCTGGCCGAAAAGCTCGGCTGCGTCTAGCTGGCGGCCTGGCGCGGGCTCGCCGCTGCCTCGGCCTGCGCGACGACACGCGAGGCGGGCAGCACGACGCGTGCCGTCGTGCCCTTGCCCGGTTCGCTCTGCAGCACCAGCGCGCCGCCATGCATCTCGACGAAGGCCTTGACCAGCGGCAGGCCGAGCCCGGTGCCTTCATGCTTGCGCGCCAATGCGCTCTCGACTTGGCGGAAGGGCTGCAGCGCGATGGCAATCTCCTCGCCGCTCATGCCGATGCCGGTATCGCTGACGGCGATCTCGATGCCGCCCGCGGCGAGCAACCCGGCGCTCAGCGTGACGTGGCCGCCGGCCGCCGTGAATTTGACGGCGTTCGCCAAGAGGTTGAAGAGAATCTGCTTCAGTCGCATCTCGTCGCCGCGGATGCCGGGCAAGCCGGCCGGAACGTCGATGGCGAGCGCGATCTGCGCGTCGGCGGCCTGCCGCTCGACGATCTTGAGGCAGCCCGCCGCAAGCGTCGCAATGTCGACGGTTTCCTCGAATAGCTCCATCTTCTGCGCTTCGATCTTCGACATATCGAGAATATTGTTGATCAGGCCGAGGAGATGACGCCCGGCGCTGAGAATATCTCCGGCGTATTCGCGGTACTTGATGTTGCCAATCGGCCCGAGGACCTCGCGGTTGATGACATCGGAGAAGCCGATAATGGCGTTGAGCGGCGTGCGCAGCTCATGGCTGATGACGGCGAGGAAATCACTCTTCGTTCGGCTCGCCGCCTCGGCCTCGGCCTTGGCCTCGAGCAGTCGCCGCTCGACCATGATGTCTGGCGTGATGTCGCGAGCGTTGCCGGCATAGCCGCGGAATCGGCCGCTGTCGTCGAAGACCGGCTTGCCGTTGATGCTGATGTGACGCAGCGTGCCGTCGCGCATGATGCGCTGAAAGCGGAAGTCGCGGAACGGCTGCCGCGCGTCGAGATCCGCATGGTGCTGACGCCATTGCTCGGCCGAGACGCCGCGCGTCACCATCTCGCGACGCGTCTTGCCGAGATGCTCGTCGACCGGCACTCCCGATCGCTCGAAGACGGCAGGCGACAGATAGGTGAAGCGCAGGTTTTCGTCCTGTTCCCAGAACCAGTCGGATGAGGCCTCTGCGAAGCGGCGAAAGCGCTGCTCGCTGGCGTGGAGCACGCCGGCAAGCGCCTCGCGCCGCCGCACCTGCTTCGCCAAGAGGAAAATCAGCGCGCACACGGTGCCGCCGACGCCGGCCGCTCCGACGGCCAGCAGGCGAGCTTGCCGACGCCACGGTTCGAGCGCGATGTCGGTCTTCATCAATACCAGATTGACGAGGGGCAAGCCGTTGACATGACGATAGCTGACGATCCAGTCGACGCCATCGGTCGAATCGGTCGCGCGATAGACGCCGCTCGGTCGCGCGGCCAATCGGGCGGCGATGGTCGGCTCGCCGGAGCATGGTGTTCCCGCGCGGTCGGTGGCCGGAACGCGCGCCAGGCAGACGCCGTCCGCGCGCAACAAAGCGACGTTGTTCGCCCCTCGCATGTCGAGCGCACGATAGGTATCGGTGAAGTAGGTCGGATCGAGTCCGGCGGCGACGATGCCGCCGAACGAGCCGTCGGCGCGATTGATACGGCGCGAAATGGCGATGCTCTCCTTGCCGTCGAGTCGGGCAAGGAACGGTTCGCTGATGAACATGCCGATCGTGGAGTTGTCGCGCAGCGCAATGAAATGCGAGCGATCCCCGATCGAGAATGGCAAGCCATCGCTCGGCGCGCGATCGCTAACGACGCCGTCCGCATCGGCGACCACCATGGTGCGTAGTTGCGGCGTGTCCGCGATCAGCCGTGCCATTTCTTCGGACGCTCGATCTCGACCTGTCCCGCTGTCGTCGGCCGGCAAGCGCTCGATCGTCGTGCGCAGGATAAAATCGACGTGTTGGACCGAGCGCGCCGTCTGTTCTGCGATCAGCAGATTAAGGTTTCTCGCCTCGCGGACCGCCTCGTCGAGTGCCAGGGAGCGAAGATGCCAGAGGAGACCCGCGGTCAAGCTCGCGACAAGGAACACGAGCACGACCGCGAGGCCGAGTAGGGCGGAGCTCGGTCGAATTCTCGCCAGCAACTCGCGCCAGCGGTGCAGTCCGGCGGTCAGCGGCAAAACGTTCCCGGCATCGCCAATGCCTCGCGGGGCCGCTCATAGGAGCCACCCGATCGAGATCAATCCAAGCGGGATCTGTGATCGAAAATAGTTAATAAATTATCAAGCGCCGCCGCTAGGGCGCCCCGGGGAGCGCAATGGCTGCCCGCGCGCTCAGATCGGGCGGCGAGCGCCGCGCTCGTTGAAACGTGCCTCGATCGCGTTCCAGACCAATGCCTCCAGCCGAGTTCCGTCAAGCCGGTTGATCTCCTGAATGCCGGTCGGCGACGTCACGTTGATCTCGGTCAAATAGTCGCCGATGACGTCGATGCCGACGAAGAGGAGGCCTTGCTCGCGCAATGTCGGGCCGATCGCGGTGCAGATCTCGCGTTCGCGGGCGGTCAGGCCGCTCTTCACCGCAGTACCGCCGACATGGAGATTGGCGCGCGCCTCGCCCTTGGCGGGCACTCGCAATACGGCCCCGACCGGCTCGCCCTCGATGAGGATGATGCGCTTATCGCCGGTCCGCACCTCGGGAAGATAGCGCTGCACGATCAGCGGTTCGCGATAGAGCAGGGTGAACATTTCGAGCAGCGCATTGAGATTCTCGTCGTCCGGGCGAACCCGGAAGACGCCGGCGCCGCCATTGCCGAATAGCGGCTTGACGATGATGTCACCGTGCTCTTCGCGGAAAGAAAGCACCTCCGCGCGATCGGTGGTGATCAGGGTTGGCGGCATCAGCCCCTCGAATCGGGTCACGAACAGCTTCTCCGGCGCGTTGCGCACGCTGGCGGGGTCGTTGACCACAAGTGTAGTGGGGTGGACATGCTCCAGGAGATGCGTGGCGGTGATGTAGGCCATGTCGAATGGCGGATCCTGACGCATCAGGATGATGTCCATGGCTGCGAGGTCGAGTGTCTGGAAATCGCCGAAACTATGGTGGCGACCGTGCTCGCGGCGCACTTCGAGCCGGCGGCCGCGCGCACGCAATCTGCCGTCGCGAAGCGTCAGGTGGGTTGGCAGGTAGTGGTAGAGAGCATGGCCGCGCGCCTGTGCCTCCAACGCCAGCACGAAGCTGGTGTCGCCATCGATGTTGATGGTCTCGATCGGGTCCATCTGGATCGCCACCGCGAGTCCCATGCTCTTCCTCTCCCGCGCTCGCCCTCCCGGGATCGAGAGGCGATCTGGTTAGCCGTTCAGTTCAACCGTTCTTTGAGCTGTTGAAGGAGCGCCATGGTTCGCTGCCGCGCCGTGCTGCCGCCGTCGCGACCGAGAAATTCCTCGAGCGCGGCGATGGCGGCACGATAATTCTCGAAATGCGCATGCAGCAGCCCCGCCTCCTGCCAGAGCGCTGCGCAGTCGGGCGCGAATAGCAACATGCCCTCGACGATGGACAGCGCCCGATCGAGACGCTGGCTCTGCACCAGGCGAAGCTTGATGTTGTTCTGCAGCCGCAAGAGTACCTGGCGGTCGCCGACCGACGCGCAATGCTCGGGCGTGAGCTCGGCGGCGATCCCCGCCGTCGCCTTGAGCATGTCGCGCAGCTCGGCCGGCGAGCGGGTCGCGCCGGCGTTGAACGGATCGATGATGGCGCGTTCACCAGCGAGCTCGAGACGCACCAGGAAATGGCCGGGAAACGCCAGCCCGGAAATCTGCCAGCCTTGCGACCGGCCACCGTGGATATAAAGGATGCCGAGCGCGACCGGCAAACCCTTGCGACGGTCGATCACCCGCATCAGATTGGCGTTCTGCAAATCGTCATAAGTTGTCGTGTCGCCGCGATAGGCATAGGTCCCGAACAGGATGTCGTTAAGGGCGGCAATCCGCTCGCCGATCGTGCTCGCGCCGGCGACCGCGTTGCCGACATCGCGCGCCAGCGCTGCGAGGTGGTCGCGATAGCCAGCGATATCGGTCACCGGCTCGTCGCGCGCTGCAAGCGCGAGCGCAGCGTCGGCCAGCGCGATCGGTCCGTCCCCGCCCGCTGCTCCGATATCGCGCAACAGGCGCTCGCCGATATTGCGGTCGGCGAGATCGGCAGGCGAGCTACCCGTGTTCAGCACCCCGATCATTGCAGCGGCTGCACCTCGATCTTGGCCGGCCCGGCCGGGCTTGTCGTGCTGGGACCGGTGGCCGCTGGCGCGCCGCTTGCCGGCGACGCCGGATTCCCCTGTGATGCCGGTTGCGGCCAATCCTGCGTCGCTCCGGACGGCTGCGCCGACGTATCCGTCGGCGCCGGCTCGCCGAGTCGAATCCTGACATAGGAGACGACGCGCTTCACATTGGGGATGTTGCGCGCATAGTTGGTAACCTTGTCGAGCTCGGCCTGGCTGCGTGCCGAACCCGAGAGGAAAACCGATCCATTGACGGTGTCGATCGTGTAGTTGACCGAGCGGATGTCGCGATCGAACAGAATCGCGCTGCGCAGCCGGGTGGTGATCAGCTCGTCGCGCGCCGTGTCGCCGAGTCCCGAATTGGCCGCCAGCTCGATCTCGCTATTGACCTCCTTGACGTCCTTGACCTCCCAGGCAAGGCGGACCGCATCAGTCTTCCATTCCGGATTGCTGACCGCGCCGGTGATGAGCACGCGTCCGTCATAGACGCTGATCGACAACTGGTGCTGCATGTCGGCGCTGAAGCGCGCCCATTTATCGACGATTTGGGCGCGTATCACCGTGTCGCTGAGCTGGGTTTGAACGCCGCGTTCCTGCCCGGCCACATAGCCGCCAGTCGCTGCCGTACTGCCGACCACCGCCGGGATGCACGAGGTCAGCGATACCAGGCCAACGAGCGCGACACCGGCGGCAAACGAGTATTTGATGCGTACTGGAACGGGCAATTCAACATCCTCCGGGGAAACCGCTGGCTGCATCTTGTGGCAGCGCGCCGCCAACGCCAAGCCCCTCGCGTCGTGATGTCCTCCACCCCGGTCATTCATCTATCCGCCACGCATTGCTGAGATGATGCGGCAGCCGCCCTCGTGCCACTAGCATGACGTCGAAGCGCAAGGTGAGTCCGCTGTGCTGCGGATGAATGGCGAGAAAATGCTCGAAGGCGCGAGCGACTCGGCGCCGCTGTCGCGGCGCGATCGCTTCGCTGGCAGCGCGGAGGTTGTCGCGGGCTTTGACCTCGATCGCCGCAAGGACCTTGCCGCGTCGCGCGACGATGTCGATCTCACCGACCGGTACGCGATAGCCGCGCGCGAGTATTCGGTAGCCGCGCAGGCGCAAATGCCACACGCACAGTGTTTCCGCGGTCCGGCCGCGCTGCCAGGCGCGCCGCCGCTCGGGACTTGCCGGGCGCCGCTCAACCGTCATCGGATTCCTCGGCGGCGAGAGCAAGGGCGCGGGCGTAGACGGCACGGCGCGGCAGGCCGGAGGCGATGGCGACGGCCGCGGCGGCATCGCGCAAGCTCGACCCGGCGAGCGCCTCGCGTAGCATGTCGTCGAGCATGACGGCGGCGTCCTTGTTATCCTTGCGCGGTGCCGAAGCCGGCGGCCCGATGACGACGACGATTTCGCCCTTCGGCGGACCCGCGGCAGCGTAGTGCGCCGCGAGCGTTTCCAACGAGCCGCGCCTGACTTCCTCGAAGCGTTTCGTCATCTCGCGCGCTACCGCTGCCGGCCGATCGCCCAGCACCGCCGCCATATCGGCAAGCGCCGCGCCCAACCGACGCGCCGACTCGAAGAAGATGAGCGTCGCCGGTGCGCCGGCAAGCTCGCCAAGCTCGCGGCGCCGTGCCGCGGCACGATTGGCAAGAAAGCCGGCGAAGAGAAAGCGGTCGCTCGGCAAGCCGGACAGGGCCAGCGCAGCGAGCGGTGCGGAGGCACCGGGGACGGTGGTGACCGGCAAGGCCTCATCGAGCACCGCGCGCACCAGCTTGTAGCCGGGATCGGACACTAACGGCATGCCGGCGTCGGAGACCAGCGCGATGCGCTCGCCGCGGCGCAGACGCTCAAGGAGCAACGGCCTGACGCGCTCGGCGTTGTGGTCGTTATAGGCGAGCCGACGGGTGGCGATTTCATAGCGCGCCAGCAGATTGCCGGTGACCCGCGTATCCTCGCAGGCGATGAGATCGGCGCGGCGCAGCACGTCAAGCGCCCGCAAGGTGATATCGGTGGCGTTGCCGATCGGCGTCGCGACGATATGAAGGCCGGCGGAAAGTGCTTCGCGCGGGCCGTTCGCCGGCTGCGCGGGCTGTGTGGTCGGCGAAACGATCTCCGGTTGCGCGGGCAATTTGCCGCGTCGCAGTGCCACGCGTACACCTCGATCAGGCGGCGATTTACTTGCCAGGGAGCCGCCGCTAGGCTGCGGCGCCCGATCGCTTGAGGATCCGTCGGAGGTCACGCTTGTCCTGCTCCGCTGCCTGCCGTCCGATTGTCGCGCGCCGTTCCGCCGCGATCGCAGCCATTGTCCTAGCTCTCGCCCTGCCGGCAATTCTGGGCGGCTGTGTCAATAACAGGGTAGCGACGGTGCCGGCACACCTGCAAGCCCCCGTCGCGCCGCAAGCCGGTCCGCCGCCGGCGAGCGAGCAAGCGGGCGAGACATCGGTGCCGCCGGTGACGCCGACCGGCGATCAGGTGCGTGTCGCGTTGCTGCTGCCGCTTTCCGGACCGAGCGGGGCGATCGGTCGTGCCATGCTCGACGCGGCGCAGATGGCGCTCTTCGATATCGCCGACGAGCATTTCGTGTTGCTGCCGCGCGATACCGAAGGGACACCCGAGGGCGCCGCGCGCGCCGCCGCCGCGACGCTTGCCGAAGGTGCCGAGCTGATCCTCGGGCCGCTCCTCGCCGGCGAGGTCGAGGCGGTGAAGCCGCTGGCCCGCCAGGCCGGCATCAGCATGGTGGCTTTCTCGACGGCCGATCAGCTCGCCGGGGACGGCACTTTTCTTCTCAGCTTTCCGCCGCGCCAGTCGGTCGACCGTATCGTCGCCTATGCCCACGAGCGCGGCGCCAGCCGCTTCGCCGCGCTGGCACCGAACACGCCATACGGCCAACTCGTCGTCAATGCGCTGCACGAGGCGACGGCGGCGGTCGGCGCCAGCGTGGTGGACGCCGAAACCTACGATCCCGCGGCAAACGATTTTCGCCCCGTCGTTCGCCGCCTCGCCAATTTCGACGAGCGCCGCGCCGCCCTCGGGCGCGAGCGCCAACAATTGCAGGCGGCGGGCGATGAGGCGTCGCGGCAGGCACTGCAACGGCTCGCCGGCCGCGAAACCTCGAGCGAGCTCGGATTCGACGCAGTGTTGCTGCCGGACGGCGGCGGAAAGCTCAAGGCCGTCGCCTCGCTGCTGCCGTATTTCGACATCGACCCCGGCAGGGTGCGGATCCTCGGAACCGGTCTGTGGGACGAGCCCGGCCTCGGCAACGAGCCGGCGCTGATCGGCGGCTGGTTCGCCGCACCGCCTCCCGCCGCGCGCGGCGAGTTCGAGAAGCACTTCCGCGAGTTGTACAAGCAGGCGCCGCCGCGCCTCGCAACCCTCGGCTACGACGCCACGGCGCTCGCCGCAATTCTTGCCCGCAAGCCGCGTCGCGATGCCTTTACGCCGGCATCGCTGGCCGATCCGAGCGGCTTCGCCGGCGTCGACGGCATTTTTCGTTTCCGTCCCGATGGCGTCGTCGAGCGCGGCCTCGCGGTGATCGAGGTCGGTCGCGATGGCACTAAGGTGGTCAGCCCGGCGCCCGATACGTTCGAACGCCCGACGTCGTAAGCCGCCCGTCACGCGGCGCGATCGTATTCGAGGGGCTTGCCGCGGGGCGGATTCGCGGTCCATAATTTGCTCATGGCTGGGGTGCCGGTCCGCTGCGGACCGGCTGAGATCATACCCATCGAACCTGTCTGGATAATGCCAGCGAAGGGAGCCGGAATTGGCCGCAACAGCCGTTCCATTCTCGTCCGTCCTGCCTAGCGTCGCCCGCTCGCGATGCGCATTGCCGCGTGTCGTCGTCATCGGCGGCGGCGTGATCGGCCTGGCGATAGGCTGGCGGCTTGCCGCTGCGGGTTGTCCCGTGACGCTCTTCGAGCGCGACCGTGTCGGGCGCGGCGCGAGCTGGGCTGCCGCCGGGATGCTGGCCGCCGCGAGCGAGGCCGAGCCCGGCGAGACGGCGCTGCTTCGGCTCAACCGACATAGCCAAGCTCTCTGGCCCGGCTTCGCCCGCGAGATCGAGGCAGCCGCCGGCCAGACAATCGGCTATCGCGACGAAGGCACGCTGCTCGTTGCTTTCGATCGCGACGACCACGCCAGGCTCCGCGCGAACTACGAGTTCCAGCACCGCCTCGGTCTTGATCCCATCTGGCTCAGCACCGCGGAGCTCCGCGGGCGCGAGCCGCATCTTTCGCCAGCTGCGGCCGGTGCGATCTTCAGCCCGGACGATCACCAGGTCGACAACCGGGCCCTCGCTCTTGCCCTCAGGACCGCATTCCTGCGCGCCGGCGGCACGCTGCGCGAACACGCTGCGGTCGAGGCACTCGTCACCGCCGCCGGCCGCGCCACCGGGGTTCGGCTCGGCAGTGAATTCTCGCCTGCCGATTTCGTCGTCCTCGCGGCCGGCGCGTGGTCGCCGCAGATCGGTGGGCTCGACGGCGTCCGTCTATTCGTGCGGCCGGTCAAGGGACAGATGCTGGCACTGCAGATGGACCCAGCGGCGGCGTTGCTGAGGCATGTCGTGTGGACGGCGCGGGTCTATCTCGTGCCCCGAGGCGATGGTCGTCTCATCGTCGGTGGAACGGTCGAGGAGCGCGGCTTCGATGGCCAACTAACCGCCGGCGGCATGCTCGCCTTGCTCGAAGGGGCGTGGCGCGCGCTGCCGGCGATCGAAGAGCTGGCCATCGACGAAACCTGGGTCGGGTTCCGTCCGGGCTCGCGTGACGACGCACCGTTGCTCGGACCCTGTGCGATCGATCGGCTGGTACTGGCGACCGGACACTACCGCAACGGCATCCTGCTGACCCCGGCGACCGCCGAGGCGATTGCGGCATTCGTGCTGACGGGCGAGACGGCCGCCGCCATCCAGCCATTCGAGATTGCCCGCTTCGCGCCCGGAAAGGAGGAATGACACATGCGTATAAACGGCAAAGAGGAAGATGCTGCGCCGCAGACCTTGGGCGAGCTGCTGGCCGCGCGCGGCATCGATCCGGCGACGCGGTGGCTCGCCGTCGCCGTCAACGGTGCGGTCGTTCCGCGTGGGCGATGGCCGAACCTGCCGCTCGAGGCGGCGGACGATATAGAGATCGTCCGCCCGCGCGAGGGAGGTTGAAATGACAACCGCATCGGCCGACCCGCTCGTCATCGCCGGACGCAGCTTCGCCTCGCGTCTCTTTCTCGGCAGTGCCGGCTACCCGAACCAGCAGATCATGCTCGACGCGTTGGCGGCGAGCGGCACCGAGTTGGTCACCCTGTCGATCCGCCGGATCAGCCTCGACGGCTATGGCGAAAGCATGACCGACCTGCTCGGCGGCCGCTACCACCTGTTGCCGAATACCGCGGAATGTGCGACGGCGCGTGACGCCATACTGACGGCGCAGCTCGCGCGCGAGGCGCTGGCGACGAGCTGGATCAAGCTCGAGATCATCGGTGATCGCGAGACGCTGCATCCGGACGTCGAGCAACTGCTGGAGGCAACCGAAACGCTGACGCGCGATGGCTTCGTCGTGCTGCCATATTGCAATGACGATCCGGTCGCGTGTCACAAGCTGGCGATGCGCGGCGCCGCTGCGATCATGCCGCTCGGCTCGCCGATCGGCTCCGGAATGGGACTCTGCAATCCCTACAATATCGAGCTGATCTGCCGGCGCAGCACCGTTCCCGTCATCCTTGACGCCGGCATCGGCACCGCCTCGGACGCCGCGCTGGCGATGGAGCTCGGCTGTGCCGGGGTGCTCCTCAACTCGGCCGTCGCCAAGGCCGAAGATCCGCGGCGGATGGCGTGCGCGATGCGCGCCGCGGTCGCTGCCGGACGCGATGCCTTTCTCGCCGGCCGCATTCCCAAGCGCGCCTATGCCGAGCCCTCCAGCCCGCAACTCGGCATCGTCGGCGCATGAGCTTGCGAGGCCACGCGCAACGTCGTCGCCTCGTCGTAGAGGTGGCTGCCGTCACGACTG